>Ga0207687_10003135_pt1 | contig 11215 bp, 11 predicted proteins | sample KBSM54metaG_FD_184399 | JGI IMG/M metagenome (GOLD analysis project Ga0207687, IMG submission 184399) | Miscanthus rhizosphere microbial communities from Kellogg Biological Station, Michigan, USA - KBS M5-4 metaG (SPAdes) (version 2) | ecosystem: Host-associated > Plants > Roots > Rhizosphere >... | reverse complement strand
GTACAGAAAGCCTTAGGCGCCGGTGGTCGTGTCTTGGGAGGAGAGCACGAGGGCGTAGGACTCACCCTTCATCACGCTGCGGTTCGGGTGCAGCGAAACACGCCGCCTGCCGAACAGCACCGTTTCGGCGGGGAGCGAAAGAGAGGCCAGGGCGGCTCCGGTGGGCAACCCGCCGCTCGTTGCGAAGAGCTCCACCAGCAAGTGGCCGTCGGCATTGCCATCTTCTTGCACGAACGACGGCGGATTCGAACGACCATTGCTCCGGTAAACCACGGTGGAAACGTCCGTGAGCGTGCCCGTCGTCGGGATCTCGAACACTTCGGCGCGCTCGACCGCGCCGCGAATGTCACAGAAGTCATTGTACGGCGTGCCCCAACTGGACACGCTGGCGAGCGCGGGCGGCGGCGCGGTGGGTGCCGGCACGCTGACGCTGGTTTGGTTCGGGCAAGTGAGCGGCGCAATGCTGCCGTCGGCGCCGAACGTCAGCCTTTCCCACATGAAATTGGCCTGCGCTTGGCTCCCTTTCGTGCCAGCCACTGCGTCGTCCCACAAGTCCGAAACGTACACGAACGCGTGGTCGCCTGAGCCGTTCGGCACATCGGCAATGAAGGAAATCTGTCCCTGACAAGCGTGATCGCTCGCGGGCCTTCCGGCACGCGGCACCGCGCTGATGTCGTGAGGCGACGCGCTCGCTAGATTGAAGGGGCTACCCTGCGCGGTCCGGTAGAACACGTTCTCTTGGCCATCGGTCGGGTCGGTCAGCTGTTCGTTACAATAGGGGCACGTGTCTTGGTAGACCACGTAGTACGCATCGCCGCGGCGGAAAACGTAACCATTTTCGTAGTTCGATTGCGGCGATAGCCAGGCGAACGTGCTGTTGCTCGCGCACGGATCAGCCGGGCAACTCGCGTGCGAAGCATCGACGGAAGTAGTGAACGTCGAATCGAGTTTTTCGATGCCGATGCGGTTCGAGCTCCCCGCGCGCTGGGCAGCCGCACAGGACGTCGAAGCGTCGCCAAAGGCCGTGTAGACGGCGTAGCCCGTCGTGCCATCCACGAACAGCGAGACATCGCCATTGCCCGTGTGCTTGCACAGCGTGGGCGTGCTTGGTGTCTCGACGAAAGGGCCGTCGGGCGATTGACTCGTGAGGGTGTAGTAAGATGCGTTCGTGTCATCGCCGCCGGCGGGGCCGCGATTGAGCCACATCACGTACAGCCCACTGTTTGGGTTGTGCACGACGTGCGGGCGAAAACAGCCGTTGGGGCCGCCGCAGCGCGCCGCGCTCGTCCACTTCGGCGTCAGGGGGAAAGCCGCTTTGCCGTGGGACCAATGCCGAAGATCGGACGAGGTGTACACGTTGACTCCGCACCAAGTCGAGCCGCCGTTCCACGCCCAGCCGCAGTCGTAACTCGTGCCGTAGAGGTAGAAGGTGCCGTTGAACGAGTGCAAATCGCCGTCGTGCGCGTCGACGTTGTTGCCCGCGATGTCTTGCGTCACGACCTGCCAGCCGCTCTTGGTCCAGTTCGAGAGGGTCACGTCGATGCTGGTGGGGCCGGCGCCGCCACTGCCGCCTGCGTCCGTTCCGGCGCTGCCGCCGTTCGCGTTGCCGCTTGCCCCGCCACTGGTGAGCCCTGCGCTGCCGCTATTTCCGCCGTGACTCGTGTCGCCGCTTGCTCCGCCGTTGTCCGAACCTGCCCCAGCGAGGGCCGCGCTCGAACCGCCCGCGCCGCTCGTGCCTGAGACAGTGCCGCCCGCGCCGCCGGCGGCGCTCGAAATCGCGGGCGCTTTGCTGCCACAAGCTAGCAGAGCCAGCGCGACGAACGGCGGCGACCAACGAGCGGCCGACTGGGCGAAGCGGAACCAGCGACGAAAAGGGTACGGCATGAGCGACTACTTGAATGCTCGCGAGCGCTCGATTCGGCCCATCTTTCTCAAAACGAAAGCGTTTGACCCGCGTTCCCTCGCGGCCAAAGTCGCTGATGCGCGCGATTTCATGCGCGCGGTTGGCTGCTTCGCGCACCGCCAACCCAGAGTGGCATCGTGCCCGTGTCGACCGGGTCGTCGCAACAAGCCTTGGGAGCCGGTCCGTGGCGGGTATACTGGACTCGGATGCGAGGCCTCGGATCTGTCACCGCTTGGCTCTTCGCCGGAGTGTTTCTCGCGCCAGCGTGCAGAGTGCCCGACCGTTTGACCGATCGCTGCGTGAACGACAGCGATTGCGTGAGCGGGCGCGCTTGCACCGAAGGACATTGCGCGCCTCGCGCTCAGTCATCCGCGTTCGACCTGCCCGAGGTCTCCGCGGACGTTGCCGAGGCGTGCAGCGGCTGGGCGCAAACCGAGTGCAACAAGGAGCAAACCTGCGCCGACCCCGTGTGGATCCAGGCAAGTTACGCCGATCCGAGCGCCTGTCAGCGCGTTCAAGAGCTCCATTGCCGAGAAGACCTCACGGCGCCGGGCTCGACCGACAGCGTTCGGCGTCGAGCCCAATGTGCCGACGCGCTCTCGCAACAGAAATGTAGCGATTGGTTGGTCGGTGCTCCAACTTCTTGCGCCAATTACGATGGCTACGGCTCGCTCGCCGAGGGCGCGGCTTGTCGCGATTCGAGCCAATGTTCGAGCGATTTGTATTGTGCCATGCCCGCTGGCGCCGCCTGTGGAGTGTGCACGGCGACGCTGAACGATGGTGACGCCTGCACGGATGACGGATCGTGCCAGGCTTACTCGGAGTGCTTTGCCGGGCACTGTCAGGCGCAGTTGGCGTTGGGGATGGCCTGCGGCACCGGGCGTGGTCATTGCCAGTTCGGGCTCGGCTGTAGTCACGACGTGTGTGCAGAGTACCCGAGCTGGCCGGGTGACTCGTGTGGCGATGACGAGTCATGCGACGCGTACTTGGGCTCCTGCAATTCGCAGCTGAGCGTGTGCGAGGCATTTCACGCGGCAAATGCCGGCGATTCCTGCGATCCCGCGCCGAACAGCACGGCGCGTGCCGTGTGCGTCGGTGGCTCCACGTGTGGAGCAGTCGCCGGCTCGGGGGCGCTGATTTGCCAGCGCGACTTGCCCCTGGGAGCGGGCTGCACGCTCGGCGCTGTTCCGCAGTGTGCGGCGCCGGCGCGTTGCGTGCAGGGCGTGTGTACGGTCGTGGCCGTCGCGCATTGTTTGTAGGGAGCACGAGTTTCGATGCCGATCTTTCGCACCACTCCCGGTTTGCTCGAACGCTTTCGCGCCGGCTCGCGCGAGGCGATGGAGACCGTGTATTGGGCTTACGTGCGCAAGATCGAAGCCCAGCTGCGCGCCGGCTTTGCGTTGAGCTTGGGGCGCAAAGTGCCCGGCGTGGCCGCGACCGAACTCGAGGATTTGGTGCAAGAGGTGTTTGCCAAAGCGTTCAGCGAGCGAGCGCGCTTGGCGTTCGATGGAACGCGAGACTATGGGCCGTTCTTGTCGACGCTGGCGCGCAACGTGGTCGTGGATTGGGCGCGCAAGCGGAACCGCCACCTGGTGTTCGCGGACAGCGGCGAGCTCACCGAAAATCTTGCCGAAACGGCCCGCCAAGAACCATGGGCCGAGCCTGACGCGTTGCGCGTAGTGGAAACCTACTTGCGCACGCTGCCCGAAAACCTGGCTGCCGTGCATCGCGAGCGCTACGTGCTCGGTCACACACAAAAAATTGCCGCCGAAGCCCTAGGCCTCTCCCGACAACAACTCCGCACCTGTGAAGACCAAATCCGCGAGGGGTTGGATCGGGCGCTCAAGGGCTCAGAAAAAAACTGATCCCATCACTAACCAAATTCCGGACAGCCACGTAATATCGTTGAATATGGACGCGCAGCGGCAGAAAGAGCTCGATCGGCTGCTGGCAGGCGGAGGCATGTCTGGGCCTGCGCTCGAGCGAGCGCTCGATGGCGCGCTGGAGCAAGCGGCGCCGCGCGCTCGGTCGCGCTGGGTCCGCCCCGCTCTGTGGCTCGCGCCCGCGGCTGCGGCGTTGCTCGGTGTCTGGCTCGTGCGTTCGCCTGCTCCTGACGGCGGCGGGTTTCGCGCCAAGGGGGAAGCCCTCGCGCTCGCACCCGAGGTCGAGCTCGTGTGTGGCGAGCGCACGGGAAATGACCTGCAATGCGCGCATGATGCGCAGCTGTACTTTCGGGTCAGCGGCAACGCGGGCGCGGGGTACTTGAGCGCCGTCGCGGAGGACGCGACGGGGCAACGCGTCTGGTTTTTTCCGACCGCGAGTGCGCCATCCGTGCCGTTGGCTGGAGGCCCCGAGCCACACTTGGCGCCGCGTTCCATCAAGCTCACCGGAGTTCCTGCGGGTCAATACCGGGTTTCGGTATGGGTGTCGCCGCGGCCGCTCGATCGCGAAGAGACCGCTCACCTGCCAACCACACTGAGCGCGAGCGTCGTGGTGCTGCCGTGAGTCGGCGTGCCGCCCGAGGGCTTGCCGCCCTTGCTGCGCTCGGTTGGTTGGGCGTCACCGGCGCCGCGCACGCTGCCACGCGCCTGTACGTGATCGCGATCGGCAACAATCAACCCGAAGACGCGGCCCTGGGCGAAGCACAGTTGCAATACGCCGACGATGACGCAGCGTCGATCGCCGAGCTCGGCGCGGAGCTCGGCGCCAAAGTGACCGTGCTCTCGGTGTTGGATGGCCCTTCGCAGCGGCGTTTTCCTGCCATCGCGCAACAAGCGCGCCCGCCCACACTGGTGGAGCTGCGGAAGGCCGTCGAATGGCATCGCAGCCGCTTCGAAGCGGATGAGCGTGCCGGTGATAAACCGGTTTTAGTGCTGTTTTTCAGCGGTCACGGCAAACGCGGCGGCGCGACGGGTCCCTCGCTGGCTATGCTCGACGGCCCGCTCACGTCCGCGATTCTTTACGACGAGGTGCTCGCCCGTTTGCCCGCGCGCTACATTCATCTACTCGTCGACGCTTGCCACGCCGAAGCAGTGGTGAGGCCGCGTGATTTGGAAGCGCCTTCCGCGGACGTCACGTCAGATGAAGAAAAGCGCGTGCTCACTAGCAGTTCGCTCGCGCGCTTTCCCAACGTGGGAGCAGTCGTGGCTGCCGCGACCGACGCGCAGTCACACGAGTGGGATGCCTTCGAGCAAGGCGTTTTCACGCATGAGTTGTTGTCTGCGCTGCGCGGCGCAGCGGACGTGAACGGCGATGGTAAGGTCGAATACAGCGAAATCTCCGCGTTCCTAAACGCCGCCAATCGAGAAGTGAGCGATCAGCGAGCGCGGCTTTCGGTGCTCGTGCATGCGGCTCCGCTGAACGGGCACGAGGCCGTGACCGATCTCGCTTGGGCGGCGAGCGACGCGCGCCTCGTGGGCAACGGCCAGTCATCGGCTGCGTTTTGGGTCGAGGACGATCGCGGCGTGCGGCTCGCCGATTTGCGGCCCGAGTCTGGCTATCGCTTCACGTTGCTGCTGCCGCCGAGCCGCCCCCTTTATGTGCGCAGCAAGACTGACGAAGCCGAATTGCGCGTAAAATCGGGCGAAACCGTCACGCTCGAAGGCCTCCAGCGGCGCCCGCCGAGCACGCGTCAACGGGATGCGCTCGATACCTCGCTCCGTCGTGGACTGTTCGCGTCCGCGTTCGGCCCGACCTACTATCGCGGCTTCGTCGATGCGCGAGAAGACTTGCTTCCTGTCGCTTTCCCCGCGCACGCGGGGGCGGAACATCAATCAGCGCGCACGGATGACAGCGGCCCGAGCTCGCGCACTGACGCAGTTCTGTGGGCGACCGGCGGCGGTGCGGTGGTGCTCGGCGGTGTCGCGGCGACCTTCTCGGCGTTGGCGATCTCGGCGCGCAACGAGGCCACGAGTGCCTCGACCGAGCACGCCGCGGTGAGCGCGCGCGATCGCTTCGTGTTCGATCGCGCGGCGGCGATTTCTTCTGCGGCGGGCGCCGCATTGTTGGCCGGTGTGTGGGCTCTCCGTCTGCACGCCGATGCTTCGTCGCGCGCGCAAGCGTCACTTCGAATCGACGGTGCCCAATTGGGCGCAACCGTCCGGGTCATTTGGTAAAAGTTCAGCGCTGCGCGTCACCCAAAAAAAGAAGCGCGCCCAGCAACCAAAACGAATCGCGCTTGCGTAGTCTCCTTCATGCAAGCCACGCAAACTCTGGGGATAACGTCCACGAAAACCGCGATCGGCTGGATTGGAGCCGTTTTGTGCCTCGTCGTGGGGTGCGGGCAAGGTCCAGGCGAGAGTGAAGGCTCGACCGATAGCGCGGAAAGCCTGACACTGAGAAAACCGCCCGCGTCACGACCGACGCCACCGACGCGCCCCATCCCGCCCATCCCCGCTGCTGGAGGGAGTTCGGGTACGGGCACGCACATTCACATGGTAAGCGGTAATTTCACTGCCGATTGCGTCGATGGCAGCTGCACCTGTTCGGGTAATGGCGCCCCGACGACGTGTCAGCTGACTGATCCCAACGGTTGTCAAAGTGTGGAATCGGGCGGGCACGTGTCCATCTGCTGCTGCGAATTTTGATCTTGCTCGGTGAGTGACACGGGGCAGGGGTGACTCAGTAGTTCCCCAAAGCCCGCTTGCTTCTCGCTCGCCGCTTTCGATTTGCCCGCGGGTTGAAATCGGCGAGCGCTGCATTTTCCGAACGGCCGACGCCTTGACATGTCAGCATGTTGATATAACTATGTTGATGTCGGTGAGCGCAATTCCGCGTCCCCGAGGCTATCTGTCGATAAATATTCGGAAAAGAGCACTTGTCATGAATCATTCGCAGCCCTCTGTATGGCTTTCGGCCTTCGCCGGAACCGTATTGGCTCTGCTTGCCCTCGCGACCGGGTGCTCCTCGGACGCGAACACCGCACCCGCTTCGGTTGCGCCCGGCCCGCAGCCGGTGGTGAGCACGACTCACGCGCTGACCGTCGACGGGATCGGCCCTGTCGACGTCACCGTCGCCGAGCAAGGCGCGGGCCATCCGTTCTTGCTTCTGCACGGCGGCGCGGGTCCTGCCTCGTTCGTTGGCTTCTCCGATTTACTGAGCTCCAGCTACAAGGCGCGCGTCTTACTACCCACCCATCCCGGTTTCGGAGGCACTCCGCGACCCGATGCATTGAAGAACCCCGCCGGCCTGGCGTCGGTCTACGTCGGGCTGCTCGAGCAGCTCGACCTTCACGACGTCACCGTCGTGGGTAACTCGATCGGTGGCTGGATCGCGGCAGAGCTCGCGCTGCTCCATTCCGATCGAGTGAGCAGCGTGGTGCTGGTCGACGCAGTCGGCATCGTCGTCGACGGTCACCCGGTGGCCGACCCGTTTGCGATCACGCTCGATGACCTCATCAATCGCAGTTACTACAACCCCGACGCCTATCGCGTGGACCTCAGCAAACTCACGGACATGCAACGTGCGGGAGCGGCGGCGAATCGCGCGGCGCTCGCGGTCTACGGCGGCAACCCCTCACTCCCGGACCCGACGCTCCGCGATCGGTTGAAGACCGTGACCGTGCCGACAGCGGTTTTTTGGGGAGAAGCCGATCGCATTGCCGATGCCGACTACGGCCGCGCATTCGCTGCCGCGATCCCCGACGCACAGTTCCAGCTGCTGACCAAGACCGGTCACCTTCCCCAGATCGAGACCCCGAATCAATTGCTGCCTCTGCTTTGGAATTTTGCCGCGGCCCACGCCGCCGAGTGACTCCAGACACTCACGCGGTCTCCGCGCCGGCCCATGGCGCGGAGGCCGCGTTCGTTGACGCGGTCTCTCCGATCTCTGGAGTCGACCGCGTTATTGTTTCAGTTCGATGCGTAGCAAGTGAACCGTGTCGGTCTGGCTTCGGTTTTCTACTGAGTGGAGCTGGGTTGGCGGCTTGTACGCGGTCACGGGCAGGGCGAGCGGCGCGCCGAGTTGACGCGAATCGAAGAGCACCTTGCCGTTGCCGTCACGATCGACGAAGTCGCTCGCGGCCATGATGTAGAGCACGCTCGGCCAGCGATGCGTGTGGAGCGGCTCGGTCTCACCGGGCGCGATCGTGACATCGAGCACGCGGACCTTGTCATTTTCGAGCACCACTCGGTGGTGATGCGGGGCCGCCACTAGTGCATCTTGCTCCTTGGGCCACTCCGCGGAAGCAGGCTTGGTGCCGGCGCAGCCGATGGCCGTCAACACCCAGCCGAAGCTCAGGGATAGCCTCGCGGCCGCTGTTAGGATGCTCATGTTCGATTTCCTTTCACTGTTCGCCGCGCGAAAAGTGCGCGGCGGTTGATGTAAACAGGCTGATATAAATATGTTGATTCGTCAAGCGGCCGCGGCCGACTTGCAGACGAAGTCGCGGTTATTGGGCCGTGCGCAAGGCGAGCTCCTTGGCGGCTTCGACGAACAGGCGAAGCGGCGCTGAGCGCTGAGCGAGGCTTGGAAAGTAGATGAAGAAGCCGGGCACGGTGGGCGCGTAGCGTTCGAGTACACACTCGAGCCGGCCCGCGCGGAGCTGCTGCGCTACTTGCAGCTCGGATGCGTAGGTCAGGCCGAGCCCGCATTCGGCGAGCGATAGGCTCACTGCGGCATCGTTCGTCACGACGCCGCCGCGCACCGGGACGCGCCACGTGCGTCGGCCGCGCTCGAACTCCCAAGCGTACAGCGCGCCGGTGGTCTTCGAACGGAAGGTGATGCACTCGTGGCGCAGTAGATCCTCGGGCCGCTCCGGGCGCCCGTGCTGCGCGAGGTATTCGGGAGCGCCCACCACCAAGAAGCGAAACGGATCGGTGAGACGGACTTGCACCATATCGCGCTCGATCGCTTCGCTCAGGCGCACACCGGCGTCATAGCCTTCAGCAACGATGTCGACGAAGCGCTCTTCGATGGCGATCTCGACCTCGACTCGCGGATGACGCGCTCGAAACGTGGGCAGCACGGGATCGAGGACGAACGGCGCCGCGGTGCGAGGCACCGAGAGCCGCACTCGCCCCACGACCTCGCCTGGCTGCGCGGAGACTTGCGTGAGCGCGGCTTCGATCTGCCCCAAGGCGGGCCCCGCGCTCTCCACGAGCCGCCTCCCCGCGTCGGTCAGCGCGACACTGCGGGTGGTGCGGGCGAAAAGCACCACCCGTAATTGCTCTTCGAGCTGTCGCACGGCCTGGCTGATCGCCGACCGGGACACGCCGAGCTCACGCCCGGCAGCGCTGAAGCTGCGCGCGCGCGCCACCGCCAAAAAAGCCTGAAGCTGCTGAAAAGGAGCGCTATTCATGCCCGGCCAGGGGAGCCCGGGCTCAGGCCATTGTCAAGCTCAGCTTAACAGCCCATCTCTAACTCTCGAGCTACTGCGCGTCCCTTGCGGGGCGCATGTTGTGTCGGGTCGGAGGCAAGTCGAGCCCGTTCGGCTTTGCCGCTTGCCCCCTCATCACCAAACAGGAGCGGCCATCATGATTGCCAAACGCAAATTAGGACAGCAAGGACTCGAGGTCTCGGCCATCGGACTCGGCTGCATGGGCATGAGTTTCGGCATGGGCCCGCCCGCGGACAAAGGCGAGATGATTGCGTTGATCCGCGCCGCGGTGGAACGGGGCGTCACGTTCTTCGATACGGCCGAGGTCTACGGCCCGTTCACGAACGAGGAGCTCGTGGGCGAGGCGCTCGCGCCCTTTCGCGGCCAAGTCGTGATTGCGACGAAGTTCGGTTGGAAACCAAACCCAGAAAACGGTGGCAAGTGGACGGCATTGGATAGCCGCCCGGAACACCTCAAAGCGGTCGCTGAAGCGTCGCTCAAGCGGCTCAAAATCGAGGCGATTGATCTGTTTTACCAGCATCGTGTCGATCCCGAGGTGCCGATCGAAGAGGTGGCGGGCGCGGTGAAGGAGCTGATCGCTCAAGGCAAAGTGAAGCACTTTGGCCTATCCGAAGCGGGCGCCAAGACCATCCGCCGAGCGCACGCCGTGCAGCCGGTTGCTGCCGTTCAGAGCGAGTATTCGTTGTGGACGCGCGAACCGGAACTCGACGTGCTGCCGACGCTAGAGGAACTCGGGATTGGATTCGTTCCCTTCAGCCCGCTCGGTAAAGGGTTTTTGACCGGCAAACTGGATGAGCACACTCAGTTCGACAGCAGCGACTTTCGCAACGTCGTGCCGCGATTTACACCCGAAGCGCGCAAAGCCAATCAAGTATTCGTCGAGCTGCTGAGCCAGGTAGCGACGCGAAAAAAGGCCACGCCCGCGCAAATCGCCCTCGCTTGGCTACTCGCTCGAAAGCCGTGGATTGTGCCCATTCCCGGCACCACGAAGCTCTCGCGCTTGGACGAGAATCTCGGCGCCGCCGCACTGCAGCTCAGTGCCGACGACCTGCAAGCGATCGACGATGGAGCCGCGAAGATTACCGTGCACGGCGCCCGTTATCCCGAACACCTGCAAAAATTGGTCGGCCGTTGACGAGCGGGAGCGATCCTGCAAAACAATCGTCGCCGTGAGCCCCACCGAGCCTAGCGCGCGCGCTCGTGTTCCGCCGCGCTGGGCGCTGGGGCTGCTGCTCGCCTTGACGATCGGTACGCCGTTCGTGGCGCGCCTCCGTGAATATCCCGTGGGCGATTGGGCGATGTTCAGCAGCATCGAACGCTACCACTTGGATCTGAGTGTGAGCGAGCCCACGGGGACGACGATCGTGCCCGTGCGTTCGCTCGCGCCGCATCTGTCGCGTGACGCAAAGTTCGTGATCTTGCCGGGGGCTAGCAACGGCTTCGGCAAGGATCAGACGGATCTGTTGGCCGGCGGTCTCGCCGATATCGGCGCGCTGCTCTGTGAGTTGCATCCCGCGGCGAGCAGCGCTGACGTGCGGCTGGGGCGTGGGCCATTGCCGAGGCAGGGGGCGCGCGAGCCGGCCGAACGCGGCCCGCTGTACTGGACGGAAGCGAGCGTTCGCTGCCTCCGCTGAAGGAGGGCTTGGCGCGAGTCGGACGCGCCTTCGATGGTTGCTTCGACGGCACGGTCGACGGGCGCGTTTACCGCGCGCTGCGCATCGGCTTCGCCGCGTTGCTCCTGCTGCGAAGCGCGGACTTCACGCGCAGCTTTTGGTCGCTCGATCACCACGATTGGGTCGAGGGCTTCGACTTCTCGTGGTCGATCGAACAGCCGCCCTATCTGGTGTCCCCGCTGATCCCGGGTTTGGTGTTGGGCGCGCGGCTCACCTGGCTTGCGGTGCGCGCACGGCTGGGGTTGGCGCTGGTGCTGTTGATTGGAATACGTCCTCGCTGGACTGCAGCGATACTGACCGTGC
>Ga0207687_10003130_pt1 | contig 11220 bp, 8 predicted proteins | sample KBSM54metaG_FD_184399 | JGI IMG/M metagenome (GOLD analysis project Ga0207687, IMG submission 184399) | Miscanthus rhizosphere microbial communities from Kellogg Biological Station, Michigan, USA - KBS M5-4 metaG (SPAdes) (version 2) | ecosystem: Host-associated > Plants > Roots > Rhizosphere >... | reverse complement strand
CGTCGAAGAGCTCGTGCGCGAAGAGATGCTCGTCGTCGACCACAACGCGCCGGCGAACGGACACATCGCCGACGTCGTCGCCGGGACCTACCAGCCGTTGCGGCTCGAGCGCTACACCGACCTCGCCGACCTCATCCTGCTCGACCCCGTGCACGACGTCACCGACGCCGGCTGGCCCCACGAGCAGACGTAGTGTCGGGTCACTAGTGCGCGGTCGTCGCCGGTGACCTCGGTGGTCGACGTCGTGATCCCGGCATGGAACGCCGAGAGGTTCATCGAGGAAGCGATCACGTCGGTGCTCTCACAGACGCGCCCGCCTCGCACGATCGTCGTGGTCGACGACGGATCGACCGACGGGACCGCCGCCATCGCTGCTCAGCTCGATCCGGCCGTGCAGGTCGTCGCCCGGGAGCACGAAGGCATCGGCGCGGCGCGCAACGCCGGGATCGCGGCAACGACGTCGGACCTCGTGGCGTTCATCGATGCCGACGACGTGTGGCTTCCGACGAGGCTCGAGCGCCAACTCGATGCGTTGCACGACGACGAGTCGATCGACGCCGTCTTCTGCCTGATCGACGAGTTCTACGACGAGCGCGACGGCCCGCTCACCGGCGTGCGCCCGTTGCAGCTCGGCGTGACCGGGGCGCTCACGAGCGGCGCGCTGCTGCGCCGCGAACTCATCGAGCGGGTCGGGCCGTTCGGGGCGTACGCGGTCGGCGACTGGGTCGCTTGGTGGGCGCGCGCGCGAGCGCTGGGTACTCGTGAGTTCCATGTGCAGGAAGTGCTCGTGCGGCGGCGGATTCACGGCGCGAACAACTCGATGAACACGGAACTCGAGGCGTCGACGTTCCTCGCAATCGCCCGCTCGCACCTGCACGAGAAGCGAACGAAGATCACCCCGTGAGTTCGTCGCCGCTCGTGACCGTGATCATTCCTGTGTACGACCGCGGCTACTGCCTGATCGAGGCCGTGAACAGCGTGCTCGAGCAGACCCACCGCAACCTCGAATGCATCGTCGTCGACGACGGTTCGCGCGACAACAGCTACGAACTCGCGGTGGCCGCGGCGGCGGCCGACCCGCGGTTGCGCGTGTTCACGCAGGACAACGCCGGCGTGTCCGCCGCTCGGAACCACGGCCTGCGCGAGGCCCGCGGCGAGTACGTGACGTTTCTCGACAGCGACGACCTGATGACGCCGTTCCGCGTACGCAGGCAACTCGAACTGCTGGCCGAGACGGGCTGCGACGCCGTGGTCGGTGAGTGCGAGATCTTCGCGGTCGGCGGCGCCGCACTGCCGACCTGGCAGGACCAGAAGGGTACGTACACCACCTCGATCCTTCTTCGGACGAGCGACGTGCGCGCCGTGGGTGGCTACGACGAGTCGTTGCGCTACGGCGAGGACGTCGACCTCATCGTGAAGCTGCAAGGCGCGGGTTGCGCCATCCACGCGTCGGAGGAGACCTTCGTGGTGCGGCGCTACCACGGTGACAACCTCACGTACGACCTCAGCTTGGTACAGGTCGAGCGGGCGATGCTCAGTGCCGCACGGCGACACCTGGCCCGCCGCCGGGCCGCCGACTCTGGGGCGTGAGGCGATGACGGCAGACGACTACAGCGTCGCGGTGCACCGCGCACTCGAGGCCGTCGATCGCGGCTGGCTCGACATGTGCGAGCGATGTGACCCTGTCGTGCGTCGTGTGCGCATCGCGGAGACCGACGTCGAGATCGTGCTCGCCGGCGATCAACTCGCCGACATCTTGTTGCCCGGGTTCGAATGTCACGCTGCCGCGGCGCGCGAGCCGGTTGCGACCGTTGGCGCGTGGGACGCGCTGGCCACCGGGTTTGCGATCCCGCCGCCGCTGGCATCTGACAACCCGCTCGTGCGGCACTGGACCGTGCGACGCGACGGCCGACCGGTCGCCGAGATCGATTGGGCCGACGAGGGCGCGATCCGCATCGGCGACCGCAGGACAGGTCGCCATCTGCTGGGGATCGCCAGCGCCGACGCGTTGTCGCCGTGGGAGGCCGGTGCTCCTCTGCGACGCGGGCTGTGGTGGGCGCTCGGCCCCGAGGCGCTCTTCGTGCACGCCGGCGCGGTCGCCACGGACGACGGCGCTGCACTCATCATGGGGGCGTCGGGGGCCGGGAAGTCGACGACGTCGCTGGCCTGCCTGCGCGCCGGGATGGATTTTCTCAGCGACGACTACTGCCTCGTGCGGGGCGATCCGCCGGTCGTGCACCTGCTCACGGCTACGGCCCGCGTGCACCATCACGAGTTGCCGAACTTCGTCGACCTCGTTGCGGCGCTCGACCATCGTGCAACGGCGCCCTCCGAAGACCCGACGATGAAGGCGCTGTTCTATGTCGACCGCGGCGCCGCCGGGCAGGTGGTGCGGTCCGCGCCGGTGCGCGTCATCGTGGTGCCCGAGGTGTCGGACGACGACGAACCACAACTCATCCCGCTTCGATCGGCCGAGGCGTTGCGCATCGTGGCGCCCGCCGCGTTGAAGCAGATGCACCTCGAGGCTGATCGCGAGTTGGCAGGGTTGCGGCACCTCATCGCGTCGGTGCCGTTGTTCCGGTTGCGGCTCAGCCGGCATCGTGACCGCAATCCGATCGCGATCGAAGAAGCGATCAGGAGGGCGGCAGGCTCGCAGTGATGCGCAGCCCGCGCAGCCGGGTGTCGACTCGATCACGGCGCAGCGACGTGGCCCGGCGGGCCGCGAGCAACGCCACCTCCATCGGCTGGAACCGATGAGCGAGTCCAGCGGGGACCTCGACGGCAACGGGAGACTCGTTCGCTGCGACGTCGAGACGGGCCACGACGCGCTCGTTGACGCGAACCTCGAGCGCACGGTGCCGCGCAGGCGCGTCGACATCGAGATGCAACGTGAGCGCGCCGCCGTTGACCGCCGGAACATCGAAGACGAGCCGCGCTTCACGCCCACGGGTCACCAGCGCGTCGTCGGCGACATCCCAACCGAACGCCGCGTGTGCGTCGCCGGCCTCCGGTGCGGAGAAGTCGATCGCTTCGTCGACATCGATCGCGGGGCGGCTCGTGGGCGTTCGCGCAAACGATCCGAACGCACGACGTACGAGGCCGGCCACCGTCGTTCGGCGTCCGCTGACGACGTACGCGAGATAGGCCGCCGGCCGCCCGACGAGATCGAGATCGAGTCGGGATCGCGCGTAGCTCTTCGTCGTCGACACGATCCGCAGGCGTCCGCCGCCGTCGTGTTTGAGTGGGGCCGCGAGTGCGCGGCGCACACCCGCGGACCGCGGCGACGAGGAGGTCGCCCGCTCGCGGACCGTCGGACGCGTGTGCGCGAGCGCTGCGAGCAGGGGAGCGACCTGTGGCTCGTCGATCAGGTGCTCGACGGTCTGCAGTGCGGCGCGCACCGTGTTCACCTGGCCGTGCTCGCGCGCGGCCTGCGCTAGCCGCGGGGCGAGATCGTCGCCGCCCTCGCTGCGCAACACGTGGACCGCATCTGCCACCCACTGCACGTAGCCGCGGCGCGCATCGCGGGTGCCGTGCACCAACACGTGCAAGAGCAGATCGGGGCGTGACAGCGCAAGCACGCTCGCGCCCGCGATCTCGAGTGGAACGGCGTCGGCCCAGAAGCGGTCGTCGGCGCGCGGGCCGAGCGATCCGCCGAGCACATGCCAGTGCAGGTCGATCTCCAGTTCGCCATCGCGTGAGATCGCACACGAGTGCCGGCGGGCCGCGAGCCGGCTACGGACCCACGCGGACGATCGCCCCTGCAGCGGACGCCAGCCCGCGTCGTCCAACACATCGAGTGCGTTCGAGAGCGCGTCCGCGCGTACCAGTAGGTCGAGGTCGAACATCGGCCGCGAGCCCCAGTCGCCGCCATAGTGCGGCACGAGCGCCGCGCCCTTGAGCGCGAGCACGTCGATGTTCGAGCCCTGCAGGGCCGTCGCCGCGGCGGCGGCCTCGCGGGCCATGAGCTGACTTTTCACCCACGCGTGGCGGTAGATGCCGCGCACGAGGTCGCGCACCGGGTCGTCGGGCCCGATGTCGTCGAGCCGTCGCGCGAGCAGCGGCATCAGTCGGTGCGACTCGCCGTCGATGTCCTCGATCACCACGACCCGCCGCCATTCGCGGTACGCCACCAACGACCGGTCGTCGCGCCGCAGGACGGCCTGCAGCAGCAGACGTTGGTCGGGCCTGATTCGTTCGAGAAGGTCGTCGGCGCGCATGCGGGACGACCAGCGTTGCACGCGTCGACCACGCCACAACCGTCGGTGTCGGACTATTGGCAAACCGCCAACAATTTTCTGATCGGTGCAGGAATCCGTTCGCCGGCGGTCGAATTGCAGGTGCAGTGAGGGCCGCGAGGGGGGACCTGGCGTTCCGATCCTTCCGTCGCACCCTGACGGTGGGATCAGTCTGCGCGTGTTTGGCGCTCGGCGCCACGCTCACCTCGGCCAGTGCGCAAGACGCGCCCGCGGCGCCCTTCTCCAACGGCAAGGCCTCGGCGCTTGCCCGCATCGCTCGCTACGCGCCTGGGGTCGGATCGCTGCAGCTGGGGATCGGGAGCGGTGTCGCGGTCTCGGAAGTGTCGAACACCCTGGCGCAGGCCCAAGCGCAGACGCTCGACCTCGGTCTCATCGGAACCTCGCTCACCGCCGAGCAGTGCGACGGCAGCCCCGGCAGCGTCAAGCCCGAACAGCTACCCCAACCCATCACCGTCGACAATCGCGCCGGCGACACCAGCAAGGCGGCCGATTCGTATCCGGTCGCCGGCTCGACCCTCGGCGGCGGGCGCGAGGAGGCCTCGGCCACCACCGCGCCCGCGAGCACCGCGAGCGTGAGCGGCGTGGGCAGCGTCATCGGCCCGCTCGCGACGATCTCGGGCGGCAAGGCCGACGCCGCGACGCGGGTGGTCGACGGCAAGGCGCGCGAGGCCGAGGCCAACGTCGTCGCCGATCTCGACATCGCCGGCGTCGTGCAACTCAACGGCATGCACTGGCACGCGTTCCACCGCACGGGCGAGGACCCGTCGGTGCTCGGCACGTTCACGGTGGCATCGGCGACGGCGGGCCCCGTTCCGCTTCCGGCCGATCAGCTCGGTCCACTGCAAGATCAGATCAACACGCTGCTCGCATTCTCGGGCGTCACGGTCGAGCTCCCGCGCCTCGAGCACCTCACCACGCCGAACGACCTCGTGCGGGTGACGCCGCTGACGATCACGCTCAAGGACTCGCCCGCCGGCAAGACCGCGGTCGGGCCGGTGCTGAACCTCACGAGAGTGCAGCGCGAGCAACTGTTCGATCAGATCGCCTCGGCGTACTGCAAGGCCGCGTCGGCGCTCCTCGTGGGCGACATCTCGGTCTCGGTGATCTCCGGCACCGGGTTCATGACCATGGAGATCGGTGGCGTCGAGGCCGCTTCGGGCGACTTGATCGCCGGCAACCCGTTCGGTGACTTCACACCGCTGACGCCGGGCGACGCGACGATCAGTGCGCCCGCGGGCGCGACCTTTGCGAATGGTGCTCCAGTGGCTGGCCCGGCGGGGAGTGCGCCGACAGCCACCGCGACGGATCTCGGTCCGCTCGCGGCCATCTGTGAGTCGGTGCATCCGACGCGGCATCCGCTGTGCTCGCGTGGGTTGGGGGTTCCTGTCGGGATCGCAGGCGTGGTGGCCACGTCAGGGATCGCGTATCTCGACTGGCGCCGGCAACGGCGTCGCCTCAACCCAGGCCCTGCGCTCTGATGCCGCGCTCTGCTCGCGCGTCGCGTTCGATCACGTCGAGGGTCGCGCGCTCGTACATGCCCGTGTTCGGCGTCGCTGTCGCCTTCGTCGCGATGGCGATCGTGGTGCAGCCCGTCACCCGTCACCGTGAGACGCTGACCGCGGGGTTGCGCACGCCGGTCGCCGGCGTGGTCGCCACCGGCGGCGGAACCGGGGGCGAGGGCGGGCCTGGCGGCGGTGCTACCGGCGGCGGAACCGGGGGCGGCGGCGGAGGCGGCAACGCGGTCGTGGAAGGGTGCGCGGACCGCGCGCAACAAGTCCCAGGGGATCCCTACTCACCGCCGTGCGTTTCGTTCAGCGGCGACAACGGCGGGTCGACCTACCGCGGCGTGACGAGCAACGAGATCACGATCGCGGTGCGTGAGCTCGAAGGGCCGACGGCGGGGGAGATCTTCGCCCAGCTGTCCGGCCAGTCGGTCATCTCGTCGAAGGAAGCGGTGGAGAACACCGTGCTCGCGCTCGCGGAGTACTTCTCGACGCGGTTCAACTTCTACGGCCGCAAGATCAAGATCGTCTTCTACAAGGGTCAAGGCAACGGCGCGTCGGAGTTGCTCGGCGGCGGCAAGGAAACCGCGCTGTCCGACGCGGTGCACGTGAGCGACGAGATCGGTGCGTTCGCCGACGTGAGCGGCATCACGTTGCCGTACGCCGATGCGCTCTTCCAGCAAGGCGTCGTGAACTTCGGCGCGCCCTACCCGTCGCGTCAATGGTTCGTCGACCGGCGGCCGTACTCGTGGAGCATCTTCCCCGACGGCACGAACGTGGTGGAGTCGGCCGCCGCCGACAATCTGGTGCGTGAGCCGGCCGGTTCGACGGCGGATTACGCGGGAGCGCCATTCACCGGCAAGCCGCGCGTCTACGGCCTCGTCGCGCCCGAGAACAAGGAATACCAAGAGTCGGTCGACCGGTATCGCGAGCTGCTCTCCGCCGGCGGCATCGTTCCGAAGATCAGCTTGAAGTACAAGCTCGACATCAACTCGATGCCCAACCAGGCATCGAACATCATCGCCCAGCTCAAAGACGCGGGTGTGACCACTGTGCTGTGCGGTTGCGACCCCGTGATGCTCGCGCTCGGCCTCACACCGAAGGCCAACGAGCAGGACTACTACCCCGAGTGGGGTACGGCCGGGCTCGCGTTCGTCGACCAAGACATCGTGAGTCAGCTCATCGACTCGAAGCAGTGGTCGCGCGCGTTCGGCATCGCGTACAACGCGGAGTCCGAGCCGCAGGGGCGCTCGTTCCCGTACGCCGCGTACAAGCAGATCCGGCCGACCGACGAGCCGGCCTTCGGAGTGGAGGAGCTGTACTACCAGCTCTACATGCTGAGTATCGGCTTGCAGATGGCGGGGCCGAACCTCACGCCGCAGAGCTTCGAGGCCGGGATGTTCGCGTACCCAGCGCGGAGCGGGCCGCGCGGTCTGTGGCACTTCGGCCCAGGCGACTACACCTCGACTGACGACTTCCGCGAGATCTGGTGGGACCCGACACGTGTCTCCGGTCAGAACAACCGTCCCGGCGCCTGGGTGCAGTTGAACGGCGGCCAGCGGTACGACCGCACGAATCCTCCGCCGGGTCCGACCACGGATTGGTTCAAGGCGGGGTGATGAGCAGCAGCAACGGCAACGGCACTTCTCACGCGGCGGTCCACGATTCGCCGACGCCGCCACCCGCGAGCGAGTCGTTCGCCGGCGCCGACGCCATCGCCGCACTGCGCACGAAGCCCGACAACGTCTTGTTGTTCCGCGGGTTCGGGCCGCTCGTTGCCGGCATCGTGCTGTTCGTCTTGATGTTGATGCTGGCGCCGAGCGTTGCGCCTGAGCACATCGTCGAGAAGCCGGTGAACGCGACGCCGACGACGGTGGCGAATTGAACACCGCCCTCGAGCGCATTCGCACCGATCGCGTGGTGCAGATCGTCCTCGGCGTCGTGCTCGCGTACGCGGTGCTGTACCCGATGCCGGGGTCGCCGTTCCCCGAGCGCATGCCGCTCGGCGTGGTGCTGCAAGGCGTGATCTACGGCACGTCGTACGCGCTCGTCGGCATGGGTCTGATCCTCATCTACCGCACGACGCGCATCGTGAACTTCGCGTACGGCGCGATGGGCAGCATGCCCGGCGCGGTCACCGTTGGGCTGTTCCTCCACAAGGGCGTCAACTACTTCGTCGCGATCGTCGTCGGCGTCGCGGTCGGCGTGGCCGCCGGCGCGTTGATCGAACTGCTCGTCATTCGCCGGTTCGCGAGGTCGTCGCGACTCGTGCTCACGGTCGCCTCCATCGGGTTGGCGCAGTTGCTCGGCGCCATCGCTCTCGGGATCGGCTTCGCGCTGGGTAACGACGCCTTCGTGGGCAACATCGACACGCCGCTCAGCTCGAGCTACTTCGTGCGTCCGTACCCGATCCGCGGCGATCACTTGTTGCTGTTGAGCGTGGCGCCGGTGGTGCTCGCCGCGCTCGGCTGGTTCCTGCTCAGGACCGATGCGGGCCGTGCGGTGCGGGCGGCGGCGGAGAACGAGGACCGCGCGCTGCTACTCGGCGTGCCGGTGCGCCGGCTGCAGACGATCGTGTGGGCACTCGCCGGCGGGCTCGCCACGTTGACGTACGTCATGAAGGCGCCGTTCGGTGGCGTGGCGGTCGACCCCGGCATCAGCGCGTCGGCGATCCTTCCCGGTCTCGCGGTGGCCGTGATCGCCCGCTTCCAGTCGATGCCCACCGCGCTCGCCGCCGGCATCGGTCTCGGCATCGTCGAATGGACGATTCGGTGGAACGTCACCGCCGAGTCGGTGTTCGACGTCTCCTTCCTCGTCGTGATCCTCGCCGCGTTGCTGTTGCGGCGCGAGCGGGCGTCGCGCGCCGAGACCGGTGAGAGCTCGTGGGACAGCGCGGGCGTGTTGAAGCCGATCCCCGCGGTGCTGCAACGCCTGCCCGAGGTGCGCTACGCGGGCATCGGCCTCGCGGCGACCGGCGGCCTGTTGCTGTTCGTGTATGCGTTGATCGCGAAGAGCAGCACGCTCGTCCTCATGAACTTCGCGGTGATCTGGGCGCTCGTCGGCGTGTCGCTCGTCGTACTCACGGGGTGGGGCGGCAACATCAGCCTCGGACAGTTCGGCATCGTCGGCGTGGGAGCGATGGTGGGCGGCGAGCTCATCCTGCGCTCGAACACCGATCTCTTCCTGAGTCTCCTCGCGGCGTCGGCGGCCGGTGGAGTGATCGCCGTGCTCATCGGGCTCCCTGCGTTGCGCATCCGCGGCTTCTATCTAGCCGTGACCACGATCGCGTTCGCGGTCGCGCTCGACTCGTACTTCCTCAACCCGGTGAACTTCCCCAAGTTCGTTCCGGATCACGTGATCCGCCCGGTGTTGTGGAAGCGATTCGATCTGGCCGACCAGCGCACGATGTTCTTCTTCAGCTTCGGCGTCCTGATCACCGCGGTGCTCGTGGTGCGCGCGGTGCGTCGCTCGCGCGCGGGCCGAGCGATCATCGGCACGCGCGACAACGAGCGCGCCGCCGGCGCGTTCGCCGTGCCCATCACACGAGTGAAGCTCCAGACGTTCGTGCTCTCGGGTTGTCTCGCCGGCCTTGCCGGCGGCCTGTACGTGATCGCCGTCGGTGCCGGACAAGGAACGTTCAGCCCCGCGCTGTCGATCCAGGTCTTCTCGTTCGCGGTCATCGGTGGCATCGGGAGCATCGCCGGCGCGATCAGCGGGATCCTGCTGTTCCGCGTGCTCGACTTCGCTCTGACCGAGTACGCCGCCGGCGACGCGGCCACGCTGCTGCGGTTGAGCCTTACGGGTGCGGGCTTGCTCTACATCCTCTACTTCCTGCCCGGCGGGCTGTGGCAGTTCGTGCACCGCGTTCGCGATCGCTACCTGCGATGGGTTGCGAACCGGCGCGGGCTGCACGTACCGAGCCTTGTGGCCGACAAACGGATCGTTGATGACGAGCAACCGCGCGACGAGACGTCGGTGATCAGCGAGGCGTTGTCGTGACGCCGTTGCTGGAAGTCGAGGGCCTCGACGCGTCGTACGGGCCGGTGCAGATCCTGTTCGGGCTGAGCGTGCACATCGACGAAGGCGAGATCGTCGCGCTGCTCGGCACGAACGGCGCAGGGAAGTCGACCTTGTTCAAGTGCATCACGGGTCTGTTGCCGCCGACGCGCGGTGCGGTGCGGTTCAATGGCGACGACATCACCGGGCTCGCCGCGAACGAGGTGGCCGAGCGCGGCATCGTGATGATGCCGGGTGGTCGCAGCGTGTTCCCGACGCTCACCGTGCGCGACAACCTTCGCCTCGCGTGCTGGATGAAGCGCAAAGACGCCGTCGCGGTGCGCGCCGCCGAAGAGCGTGTGCTCGCGCTGTTCCCGCGGTTGGGAGAGCGCATCAACCAGATGGCGGGCAATCTCTCGGGCGGTGAGCAGCAGATGCTCGCGATCAGCCAGGCGTTGATCCCCGATCCGAAGCTGTTGCTGATCGACGAGTTGTCGCTCGGTCTCGCGCCGACCGTGGTCGGTCAACTCATCGATGTGGTGCACAAGATCCACGCGGAGGGGCTCACCGTCGTCGTGGTCGAGCAGTCGGTCAACGTGGCCCTGCGGTTGGCCGAACGCGCCGTGTTCATGGAGAAGGGCGAGTTCCGGTTCTCGGGGGCGACGGCGGAGTTGCTCGATCGGCCCGACATCCTGCGTTCGGTCTTCATCCAAGGCGCTGGTGCCGGCGCGCCCGCGCCCGCGGCGCCCAAGCGAGCACGTGCGGCGCGCGGCTCTCGGCGCGAGCCACTCGTCGCGAAGCGACAGGTGCGGGCGACGCCGCCGCCCGACGCGCCGATCATCCTCGAGTGCGCGTCGGTCACGAAGCGGTTCGGCGGCATCACCGCGGTCGACGAGGTCGACCTGCAACTGCGCGAGGGTCAGATCCTCGGTCTCATCGGGCAGAACGGCGCCGGCAAGACGACGTTGTTCGACTGTGTGTCGGGCTTCCTGCGCGTCGACGGGGGTCGCATCCGGCTGCGCGGGCAAGACATCACGGACCTGCGGCCCGATCAGCGCGCCGCGCTGGGCCTCGGCCGCTCGTTTCAAGAAGCGCGGCTGTTCCCGTCGTTGACGACGGCCGAGACGCTGGCCATCGCCCGCGAGCGTCAGCTGATGAATCGCAGTATGACGGCCGCCGCGCTCGGACAACCGGTGTCGACCGAGAGCGAGTACGACACCGCGGAGAAGGTCGACATCCTCATCGAGTTGATGGGGCTCGAGGCGTTCCGCGAGAAGCTGACGGGTGAGCTGTCGACCGGCACGCGGCGCATCGTCGAGCTCGCGTGCCTGCTCGCGTCGGATCCGGCCGTGATCGTGCTCGACGAACCGTCGGGCGGGGTGGCGCAGCGCGAGACCGAGGCGCTCGGGCCGCTGCTGCAACGGGTGCAGGGGTTCACCGGCGCATCCATCCTCGTGATCGAACAC
>Ga0207687_10003124_pt1 | contig 11227 bp, 11 predicted proteins | sample KBSM54metaG_FD_184399 | JGI IMG/M metagenome (GOLD analysis project Ga0207687, IMG submission 184399) | Miscanthus rhizosphere microbial communities from Kellogg Biological Station, Michigan, USA - KBS M5-4 metaG (SPAdes) (version 2) | ecosystem: Host-associated > Plants > Roots > Rhizosphere >... | reverse complement strand
GTACGCCGACATCGACATCACCAACACCGCTGCCGAACACGGCGAATTCGACGTGGTGAAGGTGTCCTATGCGGCGCTGCCCTGGCTGCTCGACAAGTACCGGCTGCTACCTACTGGCGGCGCGTTGGGTCGAGGATGCGGCCCGCTCGTGCTGACTCAGGCCGGGCAGACGAGCGTCAGCGGGCTCACGGTCGCGGTGCCGAGCGAGCGGTCCACGGCGTACCTGCTCTTCAGGCTGTGGGCCGCGGGCCAGCACCCTGCCTCGATCGAGGTCGTGCCGTTCGCCGACATCATGCCCGGCGTGCGCGACGGCAAGTACGACGCCGGTCTGGTGATCCACGAGGCCAGGTTCGTCTATCAGGACTTCGGGCTGACCTCGATGGTCGACCTCGGCGAGTGGTGGGAGGCCGACACCGGCCTGCCCATCCCGCTCGGCGCGATCATCGCGAAGCGGCACCTGGACACCGACGCCCTGATCCGAGTGATCCGCGCGTCGGTGGAGTACGCGTGGGCCCACCCTGACGAATCAGCGGACTACATCGCCGAACACGCGGCGGAGATGTCGCCGGACGTGCAGCGTCGCCACATCGACCTCTACGTCAACGACTTCACCCGAGATCTGGGCGACGAGGGCTACACCGCCATCGAGACGTTGCTGGGCCGGGCACACCGGGAGGGCTTGATCCCCGCCCGCCCCATCGTGAGGTGACGTGCGGTCAGGCGTCGATCTGGTCCGCGAACGCGCGCAGCAACCCGGCGACCGTCTTGGCCTCGCCACGGTCGGGGTAGCGACCACGACGCAGGGTGTTGGACGTCTCGTCCAGAAGCTTGATCAGGTCCTCGACGAGCGGGGCCAGCTCCTCGGCGGGCTTGCGGTTCGCGCGGACGGTGGCGCGGGCCACCGACGGGACCGGGTCGAGCAGGCGGACCTGCATGGCCTGGTTTCCCTTGCGGCCGCTGACGACGCCGAACTCGACGCGCTGGCCAGGCTTGAGTTCGGTGACCCCTTCGGGCAGCGCGTCACGGTGGACGTAGACGTCATCGCCCTCGTCGTAGGAGAGAAAGCCGAAACCCTTCTCCGCGCTGAAGAACTTCACCTTGCCGGTAGGCACGTCTGACTCCTGTCGATTCCTCGCTACACACCGAAGGCACCGCACACCGCGGTGCCTTCTGCGTACAGGCTACTGGTCCGCGCCGCCAGATTCACGGGGATACTGGCGGAGTGAGCCGCCCGACGTCCCCGCGCCGCGCAGTTCGGGTCGGTATTGCCCTGTTCGTGGTGGGCCTGGTGTTCGTGGCCATCGACGTGACGCCCTTCTTCTTCGACCATCACAACACCCCGCTCTGGCTGAATCTGGCCTGCCTTCTGGCCCCGATCGGGTTCGGCATCGCCGTCTGGTCAGGCCTTTCGGCCGGGCGGGCGGAACAGCGGGCCGCCGCCGAGGCCACCCACCGTGACTCCGGCTGACCCGGCCTGGATCGCCCGCGTCCTCAGTCGGCATGGCACACTGGACTGTCTGCGTCAGACCGATCGAGAGGCCTAGTGATGACCAGCAGCACGCCAAGACTTCCCGAGCAGTTCGGCGTCAAGGCCGCCCACGTCGTCGACGACTTCCACGTGAACGAGCTGTGCTCGGACATGGCCGGGTCACTGTCCCCGTTCGGTGCGGAGCTTCAGTTCCCGCTCCCGCTGGACCAGATCCACTACGTGCACCCCGGCCCAGAGGATCGTCCGAACCTCGCCGACGGGCGCTGACCTTCACCACGTGGCTGCGTCGCCCTCACCGTCCGACCCGGCGCGCCCGGCGTCGCTGACCGAATGGCTGCGCGCACGCACTGACACCCAGCTCGGCGAGCTGCTGCGTCGCCGCCCGGACTTGGCGCTGCCCGCTCCACCGGACCTCGCCACGCTCGCCGCCCGTCTGGGGATCCGTACGTCGGTCCAGCGTGCGGTCGACGGCCTCGACGCTTTTGTTTTGTTCATCCTCGAGGCCCTCGTCCTGAGCGGGCCCGAGTCCACGATCGAAGCCGTCGCTGGTCTGGCCAGAGTCCCCCTTGAGTACACCGAGCCCGCCGTCGACGAGTTGATCGCCGCTGGCCTCGTCTGGGGCGAGGCTGACTGCCTCGACGTGGCTCCGACCGTTGTCGAGGCCGTCGGGCGGTACCCGACCGGGCTGGGACGGCCCGCGGCAACGCTCTTCGCGCAGGTCCCCGACGTCGTGCTCGCGCCGGTGCTGCGCTCGCTGGGCCTGCCGCCGAGTGGCCAACCGCGTGGGGGCCGGGCCGTCGCCGCGCTGCTTGCCGACCCGTACCGCGTCCACGCCTTGCTGGCCGAAGTCGAACCCGCCGAGCGCGACGTCCTCGACCGCCTCGCCGCCGGACCACCGCTGGGTGCCTTGCGCGACGCGTTCGCCACGACCGGCAGCACACCGGCACACGCCCTCGTCACGCGCGGCCTGCTCGTGCCGGTCGACGCACAATCGGTCGAGTTGCCGCGCGAAGTCGGGCTGGCACTGCGCGAACACGCTCCGGCACCGGTGGCATTGACCGCGCCCGAGGTCACGTTGAACAGCCGCGAACCGGCCGAACTGGACCGGGCAGGCACCACTGCCGTGCTGGAGACGATTCGACTGGTGGACGCGCTCGCGCAGTCCTGGTCGGCGCAACCCCCCGCTCAGCTTCGCTCAGGAGGGCTGGGCGTGCGCGAGCTGCGCCGCACAGGCCGAGACCTCGGGGTGGACGAGCCGACGGTCGGGTTGATCGCCGAAGTGGCCGCGGCAGCCGGCCTGCTCAACGCCACCCACGGGGTGGAACCGGTCTACCTGCCGACGCCGGAGTACGACCTCTGGCAGCGCCAGGACACCGCACCACGCTGGACCCAACTCGCCCTAGCCTGGCTCGGGATGACCCGCCAGCCGAGCCTGATCAACCAGCGCGGCGATCGCGACCGGGTGATCTCCGCGCTGAGCCCGGATGCAGAACGCGGGACGATCCCAGCGCTGCGCCAGCAACTCCTGGATGCGCTCGCAGCGTTGCCACCAGGTAGCGCCCCCGCCGATCGCGCCGAGCTGCTCGCCGCGATCGCGTGGCACGCACCCCGTCGCGCCAACGGTCAGCGTGCGCTCGCCGAATCGATCCTCGCCGAGGCGGACTTGCTGGGGCTGACCGCGGCGGGCGGCCTCACCGGCTACACCCGCACACTGCTCGCCGGCACTCGCGCAGTGGCCGAGCAGGTTCTCGCCAGCGCACTGCCTGTAGCCGTCGACTACTTCCTCGTCCAGCCTGACCTGACGATCGTGGTGCCGGGCCCGCCGACCGCCGAGCTCGCCGCAGAACTGTCCGTCACCGCTGATCTGGAGTCGACCGGCGGAGCGGCCGTCTACCGAGTCACGGAGGCGTCGCTACGCCGGGCGCTCGACAGCGGGCGGTCGGCCTCGGACGTCGCCACCCTGATGGCACAGCGTTCTCGCACTCCGGTGCCGCAGTCCCTGAGCTACCTCATCGACGACCTGGCCAGGCGTCACGGGATCCTTCGATCGGGCGCAGCGACTGCCTACCTGCGGTGCGACGATGAAGCCCTGCTCGCGCGCGTGCTGTCGGACCGCAACGTCTCAGCACTCGGTCTTCGCCAGATCGCTCCCACCGTCGTGATCACCACGACGCCGGTGCAGCGGGTGCTCGAAGTACTGCGCGAGGCGGGGTACGCACCAGCCGCGGAGGCAGCGGACGGTGAGGTGGTGGCGCTCGGCGTCGACGCGGCGCGAGCACCGTCGCGGCAGCCGATTCGCACCGTGCGCTCCCGGGTCGCGGGGACGCAGTCGCAACTCGGCGAGCTGGTCAGCCGGATCCGCTCGGGCGACGCGATGACCGAACACACCGTTCCCGCACTCGCTCAGCAGGTCCCCGGCGTGACGTCTGCCGCCACGATGGGTGTGCTGCGGGAGGCGATCCGCGACGCGCGCCGGATCGTGCTGGGCGTTGCAGAGCCCGACGGCATGGCCACGCGGCACACGATCCTTCCGATCTCGATGGGCGGCGGTTTCGTTCGGGGTCAGGAGTCGGGCGCTCCCGGCCTTCGTTCGTTCCCCCTGCACCGGATCACCGCGGTTCACCTGATCGCCCACGACGAGGACGACGAGTGACCGAGCGGGTCACGTCCATCCGGCCCTCGCTACTGGTCTGGACGGTTCCCGCCTGGGCCGCGATCGTCATCGTCACCGCGCTCGGAGCGCCCACCACAGCTCGTGCGGTCGCAGCGGGCTGCGTGTTCACCCTCGGGGTCGTCGGGCTGTACCTCACTCGGCGCGGGCCGATGCGGCTGCGCCAGACCGCGACCGTCACCGGGATTCTTGGTGGCCTCGGCGGGACGCTCCTCGCGCCGAGCGGCATCGCGATCGCAGTCACCTTCATCACCGCGTCGCGCCTGCCGATCGTCTTCGGTGAGCGGGCCGTGCGCGTGCTCGGTGGCTTGACCACGGCATCCGTCGCGACCGTCATTGCGGTAGTGAGCCACTCGTGGGTCGGAGCCTTAGCCGGCGTCGGCATCCCGCTGGTGATCCAACGAGCGAACGAGCACGAGGCGCTCATCGCGGAGCGGGATCGAGCGCAGGCGCTGCTGGCCGAGGTCGAAGCCGGACGGGACGCCGAACAGCGCGCAGCAGCACTGCGGGAACGCGGAAAGATCGCCCGGGAACTCCATGACGTCCTCGCGCACACGCTCGCGGGGCTTTCCGTGCAGCTGCAGGCTGTCCGGGCGGTGGCGGCCCGGGAGCAGGTGCCGCCCAGCGTCCTCGAGCCGCTGGACACCGCAGCCGCCCTGGCCAAGAACGGCCTGGACGAGGCGCGTGCGGCCGTGGGCGTGCTGCGTGACCCCGTCGGCCTGGGCATCGACGAACTGCCCGCACTCGTGGCGCGCCACCCGGGGCGGCCAGTGCTGACCGTCTCCGGTGAGGGTGCCGTCTCCCCGGACGCGGGCCACGCCGTCTACCGCGCGGTACAGGAGTCACTCACCAATGCCGCGCGCTACGCCCCGGGCGCGACCGTCTCCGTCGAGCTCGACTGGACGCGAGCGCAGCTCATCACGACCGTCTCCGACACCGGCCTGCCCTCCGGCCGTCGAGCGGTGACCGATCAAGGGACGGGCCTCGGCCTGGCCGGAATGGGCGAGCGCCTGGCGGAGGTCGGCGGAACTGTCACGGCGGGGCCGGCTGGACCCGGGTGGCGGGTCGTGATCATGGTGCCTCGGGTGGAGTCATGATCACCGTCGTGGTCGCCGACGACCAGGCCGTCGTTCGAGACGGGCTGGTGCTGCTGCTTTCGGCCAACCCCGACGTGTCCGTCCTCGGCGCGGCTGCTGACGGCCGCGAGGCGGTCGAGCTCGTCGTGTCGCTGCAGCCTGACGTTGCCCTGCTCGATCTCCGCATGCCGCAGCTTGACGGCGCTCAGGTCACTGCTGAACTGGCGACAAGGGCACCGTCGGTTCGGGTGCTGATTCTGACCACGTACGCCGACGACGACGCGATCCTCCCGGCACTGCGAGCCGGAGCGGTCGGTTACTTGACCAAGGACGCCTCGGGCGAGGAACTGGTGGCAGCACTGCACGAGGTGGCTGCGGGGCGCACCGTCCTGGACGCCTCCGTGCAGCGGCGTCTCGTCGAATTGGTGAGTCAGCCGACGGTGGCACCGACACCGCCGCCGGCCGACGCACCGGCCCCGGGCGGCTTGACCCGCCGGGAGGTCGAGGTGGTCCAGCTGGTTGCCGAAGGCCTGACCAATGGCCAGATCGCTCGCCGGCTCGTGCTCAGCGAGGCGACGGTGAAGACGCACCTGAATCACGTGCTGGCGAAGCTGGACGTCGATGGCCGGCCGGGCCTCGTCGCCTGGGCTTGGCGAGAGGGCCTGGCCGGCCGGTAGAGCTGGTCCGGTACTGCTGGTCCGGGAATCAGACGCTGATGAGCTCGCGGTGCGGCTGCGCCTGCATCGTGCGGTAGCCCCGGTAGGCGAGAAGCCCGGTCCGGGTCACGACCTCGCCGAGCGCCATCAGCACGAGGGCGGCGGTCCAGACGTTGCGGTCGAGGTGGTGTTCGACGCTGAAGCGGTACAGCGTGGCCCCACCGCTGTGGCTGGCCCAGATGGCGAACGCCATGCGGGCACTCATGCTGAAGATCCAGACCCCAGCGGCGATCGCGTTGGCCTTCACCAGTGGGTACTGCCCGCCGTCGGAGCGGACCCGGGTGTTCGCGGCGCTGATCGCGCCGAACGTCACGCCGACGAGGGTGAGGCCGCCGACCAGGAGGAGGTTGTTGCCGGACGTCGGGATCGTCTTGAGGTAGCTGTTGGCCACCACGCCGACGATGATCAGCGGCATCAGGATCGCGCGGCGGTCCAGTCGCGCCTCACGAATCTGGCGGACCACGAGAAGGATGAGGACGGTGTCGAGCAGGTAGTCGGTGAATGTCATGGCTCAAGCCTCGCGATTCCGGGGCTCCGGCGAATCAACCCCAGGGTGGAGACCGGGTTGATATTCGTCGATCAACCGACGGGCATTGTTCGCACATATTTGCGATACTGGATGGTCTGCCTAGCTGTGGGGGAAGTGCGTGACCGACGGACCGCTCATCGTTCAATCCGACAAGACGTTGCTACTGGAGGTCGATCACCCACTTGCTCAGGAGGCGCGGGCCGCGATCGCGCCGTTCGCCGAGCTGGAGCGCTCGCCTGAGCACGTCCACACCTATCGGCTGACCCCGCTCGGGCTCTGGAACGCCCGGGCTGCCGGGCACGACGCCGAGCAGGTCGTCGACGCCCTGGTTCGCTACTCGCGTTACTCGGTTCCGCACGCACTACTCGTCGACGTCGCCGACACCATGGACCGCTACGGCCGGCTCCAGCTGACCAAGGATCCGGTTCACGGGCTGCTTCTGGTCAGCGTCGACCGGATGGTGCTCGAGGAGGTCGTGCGCAACAAGAAGATCGCGCCGATGCTCGGGGACCGGCTCGACCCCGACACCGTCGTCGTGCACCCGTCCGAGCGCGGCCGGCTCAAGCAGGCATTGCTCAAGATCGGTTGGCCGGCAGAGGACCTCGCCGGCTACGTGAACGGGGAGGCCCACCCGATCGAGCTCGACCAGGCCGACTGGCACCTGCGCGACTATCAGCAGCAGGCAGTCGACATGTTCTGGCAGGGCGGCTCCGGCGTCGTCGTGTTGCCCTGTGGCGCCGGTAAGACGCTCGTCGGTGCGGCAGCCATGGCCCAGGCCAAGGCGACGACGCTGATTCTCGTCACGAACACCGTTGCCGGCAGGCAGTGGAAGCGCGAACTGCTCGCGCGCACCAGCCTGACCGAGGAAGAGATCGGCGAGTACAGCGGCGAGAAGAAAGAGATCCGCCCCGTCACGATCGCCACGTATCAGGTCATGACGACGCGCCGGAAGGGCGAATACCGCCACCTCGAGCTCTTCGACTCCCGGGACTGGGGCCTGATCGTCTACGACGAGGTACACCTGCTCCCCGCGCCGATCTTCCGCCTCACCGCGGACCTTCAGTCGCGTCGACGTCTCGGTCTGACGGCCACGTTGATTCGTGAGGACGGCCGCGAGGGCGACGTCTTCTCCTTGATCGGCCCCAAGCGCTACGACGCGCCGTGGAAGGACATCGAGAATCAAGGCTGGATCGCGCCGGCCGACTGCACCGAGGTGCGGGTGACGCTCACCGACGCGGAACGGATGAACTACGCGACAGCTGAGCCTGAGGACAAGTACAAGCTGGCGGCAACTGCGCACACCAAGCTGCCGGTCATCCGCACGATCGTCGAGCGGCACCCCAATGATCAGGTGCTCGTGATCGGGGCGTACCTCGATCAGCTCGACGACGTCTCCGCTGAACTCGACGGAGCGCCGATCATCCAGGGGTCGACGCCCAACAAGGAGCGAGAGCGCCTGTTCGACGAGTTCCGTCGCGGCGAGACGCGCGTGCTCGTCGTGTCGAAGGTCGCCAACTTCTCGATCGACCTACCTGAAGCTGCCGTGGCGATCCAGATCAGCGGGACGTTCGGCTCGCGCCAGGAGGAGGCGCAGCGGCTCGGACGGGTGCTGCGGCCGAAGCACGACGGACGGCAGGCGCACTTCTACAGCGTCGTCTCGCGGGACACGCTGGATTCGGAGTACGCCGCGCACCGGCAGCGCTTCCTCGCCGAGCAGGGCTACGCGTACACGATCGTGGACGCCGACGACCTGCTGCGGCCGCTCTAGCCTCGCCCTTGATCATGGGGTGCGTTGAGCTGGCGTAGCGCGTAGGTTCCTGGCCATGACGATGATCGTCGGCCGCAGAGCAATGCCACGAAGTGTGCGGCGCGCCCGGCTCATTGTCGGCCTGACAGCAACGGTGACATCGCTGATGTCGGTTGGACTCCTCTTCGTTTATCCCTGGCAGGCCGCCGCGTTGGTGGAGCCGGTCGCCGTGTTCTATTGGTTCCTTTGCTATTACCTCGGCCGCGGCCAGGAATGGGCTCGCATCGTCACCTGGGTCATCTTCAGTGGCGCCCTTGTCTCCTCACTGTTGCTACTCAGCGCGTCGCTGGGCACCGTCGACTTCGACGTGACACTGACGGCCCTCGTCGGCACCACGCTCAACTTGACCGCGTGTATTTCCCTCGCAAGTACCGACAGCACCGAATACTTCAGCTCGCAGGGATTGATTACTCGCACGGTGGAGCCCCTGCGAAATACGTGGGCTCCTGCCTTGCCTACGGAGCGAGTGCAGGCTCAGGCGAGCGGCCCCGGTTGGTACTCGATGGAGCAGAACCCGAACATTCAGACCTACTGGGACGGCACCGGGTGGGTTCAACGTCGGCAGTGGACCCCAGCCGGCTATGCAATTCTCCCTCTCTACGAGGAACCCGAGCCGACCCAGGCTGGGCCTGAGTTCACGGAGTCGACCCGTCTACCGAGCTTGAAGACGGTTTTGACGATCATCATCGTCGCCCTTATCCCGCCGGTCGCAGCGCTCGCCACCATAAACACGATCCTCACCTAACGTCCGAAGACACCCGTGTGTTGCAGCGCTTCGTACGGAGTTGACGTAGGTAGCCTGCTGATCACGCCGGGATTGATCGTCTTGGCGCTGCCACCGATGAGTGCTCAGGGGTCACGATGTCAGAGACGAATTTGGCCGCACCGCAGAGCGACACGACGCCGCGCCCAGCGGGCCGTGTCCGCCGCTACCGACTCCTCGTCGTGGCTGTCGGCCTGACCGTGGCTTCCCTGCTCATCGCTGGTTCTGCATCGGGCAGCACCTCCGGCGACGGGTTCGTCAACCTGTCGGTTCCGTTCAAATTGGCAACCAACACGACGCTCCCAGCGAACGGCAAGCTGACCAAGATCGTCACCGGTGGTTCGACGACCGTGCCGACGTTCGCCAGCGACGTGAAGCTGACGATCACCATTGCCAACCCGAAGGCCGCGGGCAGCCTGCAGGCCTACCCCGCGGACAACGGTCCGTCGGGCAGCATTCTGACCTGGACCACCGGCCAGACCGTCACCACGAGCGCCAACATCGCCGTCGGTCTGAAGAACTCGGTCACCTTCGCCAACGTCAGCGGCGGAACCGCAGTCATCACGCTGGTCATCACCGGTTACAGCGGGTCCGGGGCACCTGGCCCCGCGGGCCCGTCCGGACCTCCGGGGGCGCCCGGTTCAGCGGGAGCCCCCGGCTCGCCCGGCGCTCCTGGTTCCCCGGGCGCCCCTGGTTCCCCGGGCGCCCCTGGTTCCCCGGGCGCCCCAGGTTCATCCGGCCCGAGCGGGCCGTCTGGTCCGGCCGGACCTTCAGGTGTGCAGGGCCCTCCCGGCCCGGGGGCAACGCACTTCACGCTGTCCTCGGCGACGACGGCGACAGGAACTGCCATCACGATCAACGGCTTCTCCTACACGCCGTCGTGCACGGTGTCCGGCACGTCGGTCACCGCCACGCTCACCGTGACACCCCTCAGCGGCCAGACCTACGGCGAGGTCGGCGACGTCTTCTTCCAGACGAACGACACCGGCGCGGTCACCACCTTGCTCGTCAACCTCAAGGCCATCAGCGGCAGCAAGGCGTTCACGAACACCCAGACGACCAACTTGGTGCGAGTCGATTCGACGTCGATGCAGACAGCCAGCGACGGATCGGTGTCACAGCTGTTCTACCGACTCACCGCCAACCCGACGGCGACTGTGCCGGCAAACGAGCAACGCTGCATGATCCAAGGCACCGTCACACCGGCCTAGCCACGCGTGGGGCCCGTGCTCTCAGCGCTCGATCAGGCGATGAGATTCCCTGTCGGATCGTTCGACGTGATCGGGTACTCGGCCTTGGCCCGACGGGACTCCAGCCTGGCCTTCCGCACGTGCGAGGCCGCACGCTCGATGACGTACAGGCTGACCAATGCAACCAAAGCTTGAATGATCCCCATGGCTGCCTCCTCTAAGAGGGACTATCCGCCGCACTTCGCGCAGACGCAACTGCAACAGCAGCGCCGCTCTCAACTGGGTCACGGCAGCGGATGCGCTTTATGCTTCGCGAGATGGGCGCCGCTCCAGCTCCGCAGCCGCTACCGCCTGTGCGGTTGGCCGAGCTCGTCGCGTCGCTAACGCTCGCGATCGATCTGGGACGTGGCCAGCCGCAGGAGCACGTCTTGCGACAGACGGTGATCGCGTCCCGGCTGACCCGTCTTGCTGGCCTGTCCGAAGACGCCCTCGCGGTGACCTACTACGTCTCGTTGATGGCCTGGGTCGGCTGCGTCGCCGACTCGCACGAGATGGCGGGCTGGTTCGGCGACGACACACAATGGCGCGCCGACATCTTCCCCGTCGACAAGGTAGGAGTACCGCTGCTGCGCTTCCTCATCGACGCAATCCCGGACGGTTCGTCGCTGCTGCACCGCATCAGCATGACCGGGCAGATCCTCGTCGGCGGGCTCCGCGCCGCGAAGGAGTCTTCGGTGACGCATTGCCAGGTCGCTGGCGACATCGCCGAGCGTCTCGGGCTGGACGCGGCGGTCTGCCGAGCACTCCCGCAAGCCTTTGCGCGCTGGGACGGCAAGGGCGTTCCCTCCGGGTTGAGTGGCACCGACATCGAGCCGGTGATGCGGATCGTGCACATTGCCGAAGACGCCGAGGTGTTTTACCGAATGGGCGGGCAGAGCGCCGCGATCGACCTGCTCAAACATCGAGCCGGCAGTGAGTTCGATCCC
>Ga0207687_10003122_pt1 | contig 11231 bp, 12 predicted proteins | sample KBSM54metaG_FD_184399 | JGI IMG/M metagenome (GOLD analysis project Ga0207687, IMG submission 184399) | Miscanthus rhizosphere microbial communities from Kellogg Biological Station, Michigan, USA - KBS M5-4 metaG (SPAdes) (version 2) | ecosystem: Host-associated > Plants > Roots > Rhizosphere >... | reverse complement strand
AAAAACGCCGGGCGAGGACGACATCGTCCGCTGCGACGACGTATTCGCACGCAGGTCGATTTCCGTGAGGATCGTCGGACCGATGATGAACAACCGTTGGCCCTTTGCATCGAGCGCGACCGCGGAGTTCTGCAGAGTCGTCGGACTCGTCGCAGCGAAACCCATCGCGCCGGTCGTGGTGTCGATCGGAACGACCCTTTCGTTCGCAAGATCGTAAGTGAGCAGCGTCTGGGCGAGCGCCGGCGTCGAGAGGACGACGATCGCCGCAACGCGCAGGATGAATCTCATCGCTCCGCGACCTTCGCCCAGGTGTCCTTCAACGTCACCGTCCGATTGAACACGAGCTTCTCATCCGTCGAATCGGGATCGACGCAAAAGTATCCGAGGCGCTCGAACTGATAACGCGTCCCCGGCGATGCGCCGCGCACGCTCGGCTCGAGCTTCGCGTTCGCGATCACTTCGAGCGAATGCGGATTCAGGTCATCGAGAAAGTTGCCGCTCTCCTCGGGTGCTTCACTCTTGAAGAGACGATCGTAGAGACGGACTTCGCAATCCATCGAGCGATCAGCCGAGACCCAATGCAGCGTTGCTTTCGGACGGCGGCCGTCCGGTGAATCACCGCCGCGCGTCGCCGGATCGTACGTCGCGCGCAGCTCGACGATCTTGCCGGCATCGTCTTTCACCACGCTCGTGCACGTGATGAAGTACGCGGAGCGCAGTCGCACTTCGCGTCCGGGCGCGAGGCGGAAGAACTTCTTCGGCGGATCTTCCATGAAGTCGTCGCTCTCGATGTAGAGCACGCGCGAGAACGGAACCCGACGCGATCCCGCCGACGGATCTTCGGGGTTGTTCGGCGTTTCGAACTCTTCGACCTGGTCCTCGGGATAATTCTCGATGACGACGCGCAGCGGACGCAGCACGCCCATCACACGTGGCGCGGTCTTGTTCAGATCGTCGCGAACCGTGAACTCGAGCAGGCCGACGTCGATCACGTTCTCGCGCTTCGCGACGCCGACGCGCTCGCAGAAGTCGCGGATCGACGCCGGCGTGAAGCCGCGACGCCGCAACGCTGCGATCGTCGGCATGCGCGGATCGTCCCATCCGTTCACGTGCTTCTCTTCGACGAGGCGCAGCAGCTTGCGCTTCGACATCACGGTGTAATTCAGATTGAGGCGCGCGAACTCGTACTGCCGCGGCCGCGCCGGCACGCGCACGTTCTCGATCATCCAGTCGTACAGCGGCCGGTGATCTTCGTACTCGAGCGTGCAGAGCGAGTGTGTGATCTTCTCGATCGCGTCCGACAACGGATGCGCGTAGTCGTACATCGGATAGATGGACCACGCGTTTCCGGTGCGGTGATGCTCGTCGTGACGGATGCGATAGAGCACCGGATCGCGCATGTTGATGTTGGGCGACTGCATGTCGATCTTCGCGCGCAGCACGGCCGCGCCGTCCGCGAACTCGCCCGCCTTCATGCGGCGAAAGAGATCGAGGTTCTCGTCGACGCTGCGATTGCGATGCGGCGACTCCGTTCCCGGCTCGGTGAGCGTGCCGCGCATCTGCCGGATCTCGTCCGCGGACGAGCTGTCGACGTACGCCTTCCCGTCGCGAATCAGATCCTCGGCCCACGCGTAAAGCTGATCGAAGTAATCGGACGCGTGATACAGGTGCTCGCCCCACGAGAATCCCAGCCACGCCACGTCGTGCTTGATCGCCTCGGCGTACTCGACTTCTTCCTTCGTCGGATTCGTGTCGTCGAACCGAAGATTGCAGCGGCCGCCGTATTCGTTGGCGACGCCGAAGTTGAGCGAGATCGACTTCGCGTGGCCGATGTGTAGATAGCCATTCGGCTCCGGCGGGAATCGCGTGATGACGGTCGGATACCGGCCCGCGCGCAGATCGTCTTCGACGATTTCGCGGATGAAGTCGAGGTTTCGCGGCGGCGCTTCGGTGGTCATCGTTGCGCGTTATACAACACGCGCGCGCTTCGCATTCCGCTTCTTCGCGAAGCTGCGGCGCGCGAGCTTCAGCGACTCCGGATCGATCTTCGCCAGGATCTCTTTCTCCTCGGGCGATGCATTCGCGACGATGCGATCGAGATCGTCTTCCGTGTACAACCGCGCGAGGAAGTGCTCGACGTTCATGCGGCCAACCTTGCGCGATCGAGCTCGCCGAGGAGGGTTTCGAAGCGGGGGTAGTTGCCGTCGCGTTCGAGGATGATGTCGGCGTTTTCATGGATCGCATTCGCGAGCAGCGCGAACACGGGATCGGGAACTTCGTGCAGGTGATCGTCGAGGATGCGGTCGCCTTCGATGCGGCGTCCGCCGGCGAGATGAATCATGCGCACGCGATCGATTGGGATCTCGCGCAGGAACGACTCCGCGCTGAAACCGAAGTTCGTCGCGTTCGCGTGGAGGTTGTGCAGGTCGAGCAGCAACTCGCAACGCGTCGCATTGGCGACGCGGCGAATCCATTCGCTCTCGCTCCAATCGCTCATCGGCGGGTCGAGCAGCGTGGCGACGTTCTCGAGCAGCGGCGCGCTCCCGATCACGCGTCGCGCGTTCTCGACGTTGCGCGCGAGTCCGTCGAGCGTTTCCTGACGCCGTGGCGGCGCGGCGAGATGTCCGATCTCGATGCCGCGCGAGCGGACGAAGGCGAGATGCTCGGACCAGCATTCCGGCTCGATCCATCCGATCACGCGCGCGACAGCGTCGAGGCGTCTCGCGTCGACGGGATCACATGACGCGAGTCCGAGACTCGTCGCGTGCACGACGACAGGAACCGTGCGCGCGAGAAACTGCAGCGCGCGCCGCTCCTTCGCACTCGCGTGCACATGTTCCTCGGCGAGCACCTCGATGATCTCGATGCGATCGAGATTCGCGAGGATCGACGCGCCGAGCTCCGGCCGCCATCCGATTCCGAATCTCACGAGCCGCATCCTCCGCATCCGCCGCCGCAGCCACCACCACATCCGCTGCCGCACGAACTTCCGCACGACGATCCGCCCGTTGAACTGCTGCTCGACGCCTTCGGAAAGAGCGTCTTCGTCCAGAAGAAGTCGACGTTGGAGAGCACGCCGACGCCGAAGAGACCGACGAGCAGCGCCACTTCGGTGCCCGCCCCGCCGGAGTGCAGCGTCGGCGCGCGCAGACGCAGCGACTCGAAGAGATTGCGCAGATTCTTCAGCAGATGATCGCCGCGCACCGTGCGCCGCGGATTGAGCACTTTGTAGGCGACGAAACAGCCGACGACGGTGATGATGATCAGGAATTGGATGTTGTGTCGCCCGCGCGCGAGCGCGACGAGAATCTTGATGATCGAGACGAGGCCGAGCACGACGATCGCGACGAAGATGATGCCGTTGCGCGTGATCTTCGTTTGCCCGCCGGCGACGAGTTGCTGCTCCGCCAGACGGTTCTCGTATTCGAGACAGGCAGACTTCAGCCGCTCGCTCGCGAAGAGATCGCTCGGATCCTGAGGCAGCTCGCACTCGGCCAACACCGCCGTCTCGAGTCTCTTGCGCGTCGCCGTGTGCTTCGCGCGTTCCGACGTCACCAGGCGATTGCCGAGGAGTGTGAGAAGTCCGCGATCGACGAGGGAGACGACGGCGCTGCGGATCGCTTCGTTCGCGCCGCCGCGCAGCGACGCGATCAGATACGGATCGGTCATCGCCGCGCGCGCATCGAACTCCGACGACGGCGCTTCGAGGATGCGGCGAACGATCGTGCCGACGAGGCAGACGATGACGACGAGGACGATGTAGAAGAGGAGGAACTGGGGGCCGTAGAGGTCGAACGGATTCATAACGCGAGCGAGCGTCGATGAAGTGCACGCGCGAGATCGAGCGCGACGAACAGCAACGCCGCCGCGCGTCCGGCCGGCAGCGCCATCGTCTCCCGCGCCTCCGAGACATGCGGCAGCAGTTCGGCGAAGCGCGGATCGTTCAGATCGCGCACGATCGCTTCGAGCGCCGCTTTCGGCGAGTCTGCGGCGCCGCCTTCGAGCTCGACAATCGCCGCGGCCGACGTTCGCAGCGGCCCCGCCGATTCGGCGAGCGTGATCGCGCACTGCTCTTCGCGCAGGCTGCGCGTCACGTACATCTCGCGCAGCCGCATCGTCAGATTGAGCAGCACTTGTTGCAGTCGGCGCACGAGCGCGTCGCGCGAGATGTCGAGCGCGATCAGCGGATCGTCGCCGTACAGCACGACGTGACGCCGCTTCATGTCCGCAAACTTTTGCGCGAACTCGGACGCCGCGTGCGGCAGTTCCTCATTCAGAACGAACATTGCGTTCGCGCGAATGGTGGCGTCGGCGAAGCGGAACGGTTCGCGAAATTCGTTCGCGCGCGCTTCGTCGAAGGCGCGGAGCACGAACATCAGGTTCACATCCGACGTCGCGCGCATCTGCCCTTCGGCCGCCGATCCGAAGAGGACGATCGATCGTAGCGAATCGCCGAACGCGTTCTTCGCCGACTCGACCACGCCGTCGAGCACTTCACGGACGCGATCGGGCAGCGTGGAGCTCATCGGTGCAGCGCCGCCTTCGCTTCGGGCGTGATCAGCGTGACCCACTCCGTGTACATCTTGCCGCTCGGATGAAGTCCGTCGGCGGCGGCGAGCGCGGCGTCGTTCGGAACGCGGCGCGAGATCGGCGTGATGTCGACGTAGCGCGCCTTCGCCTTCAACGTCTCTTCACGATTGATGGCGTTGAAGTGATCGATCTCCGCTCCGATCTTCGCGCGATCGCGATTGGCCGCGAACGGCGTGACGCCCCAATCGGGAATCGAGACGACGATCACGCGCGACGGCTTGCCGTCCGCGAACATGATCGCGCGATTCAAAAGCGCGACGAACTCGTGGCGATATTGCTCGGCATCGCGTCCGCGATATTGATTGTTGACGCCGATGAGCAGCGTGACGAGGTCGTACGGCCCATGCGGATCCGCTTTGTCGATCGCTGCGGAGAGCTCGTCCGTCGTCCAACCTGTCTTCGCGATGATCTGAGGCTGCGCGATGCCGAGCGCGCGCGCGAGCTGATTCGGCCAGCGCTGATCCTCGGCGACGCTTTCACCGATGGTGTAAGAGTCGCCGAGGGCGAGATAGCGTTGCTCGCGAGCCAGAGCGCAAGCGGCGAAGAGTGCAGCGGCAGCGAACACGAATCGCATCGCCGCAAACTATAGCTACTTCTTCGCCGGATGCCCTGTCGGCGGGCAATTCTTGGCCGCCGGGTTCGGCGGCGGCGTCGGATGGTTCGCCATCATCCAGTCGTAGAAGTGTTTGTTCGCAAACTGATCCTCGGCAAGCGTCGCCGCGGACCAGATCCCCTTGCACGCGATCTGGCGACATTCGCCGCCGAGCGTCGTCGACGGACCCACTTTGATGGGACACGTGCACGTCGCCTTCGACGGATCCTTCTCATCGATGACGCACGGCGATCCGTAGCACCACGCCCAAACGGTATCGGGATTCGGGCAGGTGAGCGCGAGATTCGTCTTGTTGAAGAAGTTCGAATACGTCGAGATCAGATAGGTGCGGCCGTTTTCGGTGTGCGGACCGCGTTTGTCGCACTCGCCCGGCCCCATCGACCATCCCGATTCGATGTCGCAGACGCAGTTGGCTTCCTGGATGGAGTAGTTGCCGTCCTTGTCGCGCGTGACGATCGGCGCGCACGGCGCCTTGATGCAGAGCGCGTATTTTCCGAGGCAGAAGTTCGAAGCATTCATTTCGGGCGGCGCCGTGGTGTCGGCCGCAAACGCGGAGATACCGAGAAGAGTCAACGAGAGTCCGAGCACGAATCGCTTCACGTGGATCCTCCTTCTTCCGCAACTGTTCTTTGGTGGACGGCATTAACTATGGGTCGCCGGATCGGAAATGTCCAGCTTGCCCAAGCCGTTCGCGACGAACGCATGCACGTTCCCGCATCCGTAGCCGATGCTCACAGCGGCGCAACGACGGAGCTCGTCGCGCTCGACGCCGATCATCCCGGATTTCACGACGCGATCTATCGCCGCCGCCGCAACGACATCGCACGCGCGGCGCTCGAGTATCACGAAGGCGATCCCGTTCCGCGCGTCGACTACACCGACGAAGAGCATCGCGTCTGGCGCGAAGTCTGGCGCAACCTCAGTCCGCTCCACGAAAAGTACGCGTGCGCGCCGTATCTCGACGTCAGCCGCCGCGTCGATCTGTCGCGCGAGCGCATTCCGCAGCTCGATGAAGTGAACGCCGCGATCGAGCCGATGCACGGCTTCCGCATGCTGCCGGTCGCGGGACTCGTTACCGCCGGCTCGTTTCTGTCGCAGCTCGCGCGCGCGACGTTTCTCTCGACGCAGTACATGCGCCATCACAGCGTGCCGCTGTACACGCCGGAGCCCGACGTCGTGCACGAGTTGATCGGACACGCGGCGACGTTCGGCGACGAGCGATTCGTCGCGCTCAATCGCGCGTTCGGCGCAGCCACGTTGCGCGCGAAAGACGACGTGACGGTCGAGAAGATCGGACGGCTCTACTGGTTCACGCTCGAATTCGGCGTCGTGCGCGAAGGTGACGGCGTGAAGGTGTACGGCGCGGGACTCCTGTCGTCATTTGGCGAGCTCGGACGCTTCGAGCGCGAGGAAGAGCTGCAGCCGTGGAACGTCGACGCGATCGCGAACACCGACTACGACCCGACGCACTATCAGGAGAAGTTGTTCGTCGCGCCGTCGTTCGACGTCATGCAGCGCGACGTCGTCGCATGGCTCGAGCGGGTGTAACGAAACTCCAACGCCGCCGAACGCGCGCACTTCCGCGCGTGTTGTTGCAGTGAAGGAGATTCACTCCATGGCAATCGATGAACTTCTCGCGGTCCGCGAGGCCGCGTGGCGCGCGTGGTTCGGCGGCGACGAAGTCACGCTTCGGTCGCTTCTTCCCAGCGATTTTCTCGCGATCTCGTCGAGCGGATCGGAGGTCGCGGATCTGGAGACGACCGTCTCTTCGTCGCGCGAGTTCAAGGAGGGCGGCGGCGCGCTGCTCTCGCTGACGTTTCCGCACACGCGCGTACAGCGATTCGGCGACACCGTCGTCCTGTACGGCAGCTACGACGCGGTGATCACGTCCGGCGGCGCGACGAAGGATCTGCGCGGGCAGCTCACCGAGGTGTTCGTCAAGCGCGAGGGGCGATGGGTTCATCCCGGCTGGCACCTCGACGCACGCGGAAACTGACGGCGACGGCGAGCGCCAGCAGCGTGGCGATCGAGATGGCGCGCCCGATCACGAACGCGTCCGGCAGATAGACGACGCGAACGTGATGATGTCCCTGCGGGACGAACACCGCGAGGAACGCGCGATTGGCGCGCTCGATCTTCACGCGGCGATCGTCGACGTACGCACGCCAGCCGGGCCACGATGATTCGGTGATGACGATGCGCGCGCCGGTGCGGACGTCGGCGTCGATCTCGTAATGTGATCCGACGCGACGGGTGCGAATCGCGGCGTCGCCGTTCTCGGCGACGCTTTCCTTGCGCGAGTCGATCCACACGGTTTCCGCGAAGTCGGTGGCGGCGGACATCTCCTGCATCTCGACGTCGTCGTTGGCGACGAAGCGGATCGTGTGCGGCACGAAGACGCGCGGAATCGCGCGCGTGTTCTCCATCAGCCGCGAGTTGCGATCGTCGGCGACGACGCGCCAGCCGTCCGGCGGGTTCATCGTGCGCGGCGTGAGCGCGTGGCGTACGCCGAGAAAGTTGAGGAAAGGGCGCGAGAGATCGTTGACGTCGTGCCAGTTGCGCGTGGCGTCGGGACACCAGAGCGACATCGTCTGCAGATACGGGAAGTACGTCGTGGCGGAGTAGCCGCGGACATCTTCGAGTCCGTACATCGTCGCCGCGTTCGGCGTGAGCATCGTGCCGGTGGCGACGACGCGGAACATGGGATCGCGGGGGATCTTTGCAATCAGCGGAACCGAGGGGAAGAACATGCGCTTCGAGATTCGCGGGTAGATGTTGCCATCTTCGACTACGCGCTGGGCGACGATGGCGACGAGAATGAGCATAACGGTGCTCAGTGGGGCGGCGGCGCCTCGCCGCCGCAAAGCAAACCAAAGACAAATGAGGCCGAACGCTTCCGCGATCGCGCCAGCAAACATGAGGCGGTGATCGATGTGATAGCCGAGGCGAGTTCGCCAGGTCAGGGCGGTGGCGATCGCGAGTAGGAAACCGATCGTCATGACGATTCGCCTTGCGGCGGCGGGGGCGCCGCCGCCCCACTGAGCACCGAATCCGGCTAGTAGCGACAGCGCCAGCGCGGCACCGATCCCGAAGCGCTCATTGAGTGACACATTGAAGAGCGGTAGATGTCGCAACAGCGTCGACATCGGCGGCACTCTCCAACACGCGAGGAGCGTGAGCAGCAACATGCCGAGGAGGAAGCGGACTTCGCGGCGGCGCCAGAAACGAAACACGGCGATGATCGCGAGTGCCAGCGTCACACTGCCGACTCTCGCCGTTCCGAAGTCCCACTCCGCGGGCGTCAGCCATGACGCGCCGCCGAAATACGGGATGAACGTCGCGCCGATCGACTTCACGAAATCGTGCGCGGCGAGCGTCTGCGGCTGCAGCGCGATCGATGCGCGCGCGCGGTACTCCCAGGTCTCGCCGAGGATGGCGATGAAGGGGAGGAGGGTGATGGCGGTGAGGAGGAACGCCGTGATGCCGGCGGCGAACGCGATCGCGATCGTGCGCAAGCGTTGGCGATCGTCGATCAACTCGAAGAGACCGTAAGACACGCCGATCACGACGACGTGCAGCATCGTCTCGGGATGGCCGAAGACGATGAGCAGCGTCAACGCGATCGTCAGCAACGCGTAGCTGCGGCGATGGACCGCGAGCAGGATGAACGGCAGCGTCGTCCAGCTGCGCGCATGCGGCCATCCGACGTGAAACGCCATCGCGCTCGACAGCGTGAACGCCGTCGCGGCGACGAGCGACGCGTGCTCGCTGCATTCGAACTCGCGCGCGAGCGCGAACGTGAAGAGCGCGGCGAGGAAGAAGACCATCGCCGCATCGAACGCCGTCGCCAGAGGCAGCGGCAACAGCATCGCGATGAGGTTCAGCGGATTGAGTGGCGCCGACTGCATGTTCGCGGCGAGCACTTCGCCTGCGTCCATCGCCGGATTCCACAGCGGCCACTCGCCGTTCGCGAACGCGACGCGCACCTGGTGCTGCCACGGCACGAACTGCAGCAGCTGATCGACGAGCGACCAGTTGTGCGACTCGATGAATCCGAAGTCCTTCGCGTAGTCGGACCACGGCCCGACCATGAAGAGGATGTCGTATCCGCCGTACGCGCGATTCGTGAGAAGTGCCGGCGCGGTGAAGACGAACGGCAGAGCAAGGATGAGGATCGCGGCGCCACGCGAGAGCGGCGTGACGTAGCGGTGCCAGACGAACAGCGTCGCGGTTGCGACAATCAGATAGAGGAGGAGCGCCACGCGCGCGGCATTGTGTCAAAACTCCCCTCGAGCCCGCCGTACATGGCCTGGCTCGTGAACCATGAAAAGCATGGGAGAACACACGCCATGAACAACAGAAAAGCACTGATCGCCATCGCGGCGGCGACGCTTCTCGCGCTCGCAGGATGCGGCTCGATCGGCGACATCTACGGCAACAATCCGAACACCACGAACGACATTCGCGGAACGGTCTCATCCGTCGACGTGAACTCGCACTCGATCTGGCTCACCAACACGTCGGGCAACGGCTCGATGCTGTCGAGCGGCAGCGGCGGCGACGTTCGTATCGACTACGACAACAACACGCGCGTCAGTTACAACGGCCAGACCTACCGGCCTGAAGATCTCGATCGCGGCGATCAGGTCGCGGTGCGCGTGACGCAGTCGGGCAACCGGCTCGTGGCCGACAACATCGACGTGACGTACAACTCGACGACCTCCTCGACGTATCCGAACGGATCGGTCAATGCTCCGTACAACCAGACGATCACCGGCACGGTGCGCAGCGTCGACACGTCGCGCCATCAGATCCAGCTCGATCGCGGCTCCGGCTCCACGATCTGGGTCGACTATGACGCGAACACCTACGTCTCGTACAACGGCCGCAGCTACAGCCCGCAGGACCTCGAGCGCGGCGACCAGATCACGATCACCGCGACGGACACCGGCGGCGGACGCCTCCGCGCGAACAACGTGAGCGTCACGCGCAGCGTGAGCGGCTCATCGTCGTCGAGCAGCAACTCGAACTACGCGACGGTGCGCGGCACGGTGCGCTCGATCGACACGTACGCGCACACGATCCAGCTCGAACAGACGAACTGGATGTCCGGCTTCAACGGCACGAACGGCGCGTATCTGACGATTCAGTACGATGCGAACGCAAGCATCGACGTGAATGGCCAGCTGCAGCCGCTCTCCGGCCTGGAACGCGGCGACATGATCGAAGCGCAGGTGCAGAACAACGGGAATGCGACCTGGTTCGCGAATCGGGTAACGCTCGTTCGGAATGTGAGACAGTAGACACGAGGTGGCGGCTAGCAGGTTGCGGGTGGCAGGAAAACCTGCGACCTGCCGCCTGCGACCCGCCACCTGTTTCTACGCCTCGCTAGCCACAATCGCATACCGCGGCGTCACGAGCATCAACATCCTCGCCTGCGTGAGCATCATCCGATGCTCTTTCGTCACCTGGCCGCGGACGCGGTAGTGCGTCGACTGGCCGCCTCGCGTGCGCAGCACGATTTCATCGCCGAGGTCGACGTCGCACAGCGCTGCGAACTCGACGACGCGTTTGCCGTCATCGGGCACGAGATAGCTTCGTCCCTGCCGCGGAAAGTCGATCCGCGCGAGCTGCGTGCGGCGCTGCAGGAAGTTGGCGAACAGGCTGATCAGACGGCGTTTCATCGGGCACCTCTTTATCTACGTTTCAATAGAGGTTTCCGTTTTGTCGTGACCGAGGAAAGTTTGTGGCGGAATCGTGGCGCGTGATTCCGGCCTGTAAAATCGCGGCATGGGCGCATCGATCGCGGTCGTCGACGACGAAGCGAACATTCGCGAGACCGTGGCGTTCGCGCTGCGCCGCGAAGGCTATGAAGTGCTCGTCTACCCCGACGGCGCGGAAGCGTGGGAGGCGTTTCGCGAGCACCTGCCGGACCTCGTCATCCTCGACATCCTCATGCCGCGGCTCGATGGACTCGAGCTTTGCCGCAAAGTGCGCGGCGTCAACGACGCCGTCCCGATCATCTTCC
>Ga0207687_10003119_pt1 | contig 11236 bp, 6 predicted proteins | sample KBSM54metaG_FD_184399 | JGI IMG/M metagenome (GOLD analysis project Ga0207687, IMG submission 184399) | Miscanthus rhizosphere microbial communities from Kellogg Biological Station, Michigan, USA - KBS M5-4 metaG (SPAdes) (version 2) | ecosystem: Host-associated > Plants > Roots > Rhizosphere >... | reverse complement strand
TGCAGCGACCCGCGCCACCGTCGTACCAAGCCCGGATCCGGCGTTGATCACCTGAAAGGTCTCCATTTGCTGTCTTTCGTCGATTTCGGCCAGCAGCCGGGCGACGTCACGGACATCGGTCCAGTCGCGCACCTCCGCGCCCGTGCCTCCCAATACCAGCTTCCGTTCGCCAGCTTGCAGGCGGCAGCAGATGTCCCACGGCAATTGCTTGCGCAGATTCGGCCCGTAGACCGAGAACAGCCGCGCCACCGTGCTGCGCAAACCAAAGGTGACGGCGTAGCTCCGGCACAGTTGCTCCATCATCAGCTTGTGCTGCCCGTAGGGTGACATCGGAAGCGTTTCGGCATCCACCGCAATCGCCCCTTCGTGGCCCGCACCATAGACCGCGGCGCTCGACGCGGCGATCAAGTGGCAATCCCTCGCCGAACCGCGCAGCCACTCCAGCAATCTGGCCGTGCTTACAACAGTGCGCGAAAAGTCTTCAAACGGCTGCGCGATCGACAGCCCAACTGACGAGCCGCCGGCCAGATGGAAAATCGTCGACGGCAATCCGGACTGCTCCGCCAGCGCATTGAGATTGGCCGCATCGATCTCGCCGTTCAACCAATGCTCAAGGCCGATGCGACGCCTTTCCGCCTCGTCGATCGCGCCATGGCCGATGCCGTGAACGCGATTACCCCGATCAGCCAGCCCACGAACGAGATGCCGAGCGATAAAGCCATTGGCGCCGGTAACCCATACGTTCATGCCGGGGCCTTGCGACAGACGAATGAGTAGAGCCGGCCGGGCCGATCGTCAAACGGCTCCGCCACCGAAAGGAGCGACGTGAAAACACTTCTGGAAGCAAGTGCGGCCTGCCAGATGGGTCTAACCGGAATCTTGTCCGTCAGTCTCTCCACGATGGCCGCTCGCAGCGTGTCGATTGTATAGGGAAACAGATTGATCGGACTCCTCAGCGGCGCAAGCACCTCGATCGCGGCAAAGCCCGCAGTCTTTAGCGCGCCGACATATCGATCGAGAAGATACGCATGCTCGCCGCCATAAAGGTGATGCAGGGGATGCTGTTCGAGAAACGCGCCGAGGTCGGATTCCCTTGAGATCACATGCTCGCGCGCGGCGATCAGCATTCCGCCAGGACGAAGCACGCGGAACATTTCCCGGCAGGCGCCGTCGAGATCGCGCATGTGGTGCAGCACGGCCCGCGCGAACACCACGTCGAATGTGCCGTCAGTGAACGGAAGGCGCTCGGAGAATTCTTCGACCACCTCGATCGGCAGGCGGGCCTCGGCCGCGAGACGGCGGATCGCTGCGGTCCCGACCACGGCACTGGGATCAGGCTCGAGCGCGGTGACCACAAATCCGCTCCGCGCCAGCGCATAGCTCGCAATTCCGCGCCCGGCGCCGACGTCAAGCGCCTTGCCGGTCCGGTGCTCCAGAAACCCGGAAACTGCCTGCCATTCGGCGCTGGCAAAATAGCGCTCGGCCGCATCGATCAGAGGGTCATCATAGAACGCGTCGAGCACGAGCTGGCGCTGGTCCGGCTGGTTGCGCAGCCAGACCACGGCATCTTCCCACGTCGTGAGAGGCTTTTCGTCCAACATGCAAACCCGCACTTGCTGGCCCGGCGCGCCGGTCAGATCAGATCCTGAAATTTCGTCCACTGCAGTTGTTTGCTATAGCGCTCTCTCACCATGGCGCAACCGGCCTGGGCGATGGATCTGGCCAAGGTTTCATCCCTCATCAGCCTGTTGATCAACTCGGGTATTTGCTCGGGCGAGGAATATTCCAGCATAGTTTCGCCATCGACGAAACCCTCCGGATAGCGCCCTGCGTCCGTCAAAAGGACGGCTCCCCCTCCCGTCGCCTCAAAGCATCTCATATTGCCGCGATCCTCTCCCGCCATGTCCACCGCACCGTTGAACACGATGCGGCTTTTGGCGATCGCGGCATACGCATCCAGGCCATACAACGGACCGGCGCGAATCTCACGAATTTCGTCCGGATGACGGTATGAGTGAAGCCCCGGCACAGGAGGAAGAAAATTTGCCAATCGGGTAAGGCGTGAGTCTTCGAGGTGAAAGCGCGCCCGGACACCGGGCGTCGAAGCCGCAGCCCGGAGTGCCTGGCTGCGCTTGACGTGGTGGCGCGAGAATCCTCCGATGAAGATGAGGTCAAGTTCATCGCTTCGGGCTGCCGCATAGGCATCCATCACAGGGTCATGCGCCGGAAAAAAATACGCCACCCGACAGCCTTTCTGTCGCCAGCTATCGAGGATCGAGGGAAAGTTGCATACGATCAGGTCGTACTTCGTCAGGTCTGCACTTCCGGAGGGTGCGGCGCGCCAGCCAATCGACTTCTTTACGCAACCCGGCAATTTCGCGACAAACTCGCTGCCGTAACGGATCGGGTCAAGATTATAGAATACTTCAGTGCGATGCTGCTCTATCTGCGCAAGCAGAATTTGCTCGAGGCTCCTTGTCCGCAGACCATTCTCTTTCGCCCACAGCATCTGCAGGCGTTCATCGTCTCCATTGGTGTAGAACACGTCCGGGCTGTTGGTGAGCGCGGGCAGAAGGATATGGCACGCAGTGAATCTCGTCTCCAGAAACTGCGCTCGTCCGGCGGCAAAGCTTTGATAAGGCGTGTGGCGACGATGGACACGGAATCCACGCGACAGGCCGTTGTTCTGTAAAACGCGCATCGCAGTTACACCGCCGGACGCGCATCTGGCGGAGAGCCTAATGCGCGAATTACTCTGGCGGGATTCCCGACCGCCAAGGTGTATGGCGGAACATCGCGGGTGACAACCGAACATGCCCCGATGACAGCCCCCTCTCCGATGGTGACTCCTTTCAGGATGCTCACGTTGAATCCGATCCAGGCCTTATCGCTCACCACGACCGGCGCATGCGCGATCCGCTCCCAATTTTTTCGACCAGCACCCCATTCGCGAACGTCGTTCCGGCGATCCATCCAATCGATACTGTGGGAGTCGTGGTCCACAATCGTAACTCCCCATGACATGATAACGTCGTCGCCGATGACGAGGCTTCGATAACAGATCAGATGGCTTCGTCCGATAAATGTGCGGTCGCCGATCTGAATTTTTCCTCCAGCTTCCTCGAAGCTGATATCGGCATGAACGATCGAATCTTCGCCTACGGATAAGGTATTGCCGGCCACCCGGCCGATGCGGCGCCATGCGATCGTCGATCCACGTCCGATGCTCACCGCCCCGGAAAGCCGGCTTTTCCAACCAAGGATGGCATCGACGCCTGTGACAATGAGTCTTCGCATGTCAGTATCTTGCCAGCATCCACTTCATATTCAGATACGGCCAAATCCGGCTGGCCGATTCCCAATCCCATGTCTTCGACGACGTCAAGCGGCCGACCGTCCTGCGCAGGCCTGCTTCGTTCACCAGTTCGGCGAACGCCGGCACCTTCTGATCGAGCAGACCGGCAGTCCAGCCGGCGAGAGGCCCATTCAACCATTCCGGCATCGGCGAATTGAATCCGACCTTACGGCGTCCCATCCGAATGGATTCCGGCATCAGGTTGGCCATCGCCTGTCGCGCAACGGCTTTGGTATAGCCATTCGATGACTTGCTGGTCGCCGGCAACGCCATTGTATAAGTCACCAGACGCCAGTCCATAAACGGCATGCGAACCTCGATGCCGTGGGCCATCGACAGTCGGTCGAAGTTTCGCAGGATCGTCGGCAGCACGGTGCTGTGGAACATGCGATAGAGGCGCTTGTTCAATACGCCCCATTTGCCTGGCAAGATGTCGTCATCGCCGACCAGCGGAAGCTGGGCCGGGATATCGAGAAGACCACCGCGCAGGAAATAGTGCCCCTGGCGCCTGATCATCAGCGCCCGAAGCAGGTCGACGCCTCGCCTCGCCAGCGCCGAATTCGAGCCAAGCGCGGCAGCCGCGTTCCGCAGCCAGAACGCCCCCGATTGTCCTTCCTGGAAATAGGCCCCCATCAGCTCGTCCGCGCCATGGCCGTCCAGCGACACCGTCACGTTATGCTGCCTGAGTTCTCGATAGATCAACCAGGCAGCGCTTGGAAGTCCGATATAGACGTCATCGTTGTCGTCGAGAATCCGATCGAGATCGTTCAGCGCGTCGGCGCGACCGACCTCGATGAATGTCGGCGCGACCTCCGCCCAGGCCGCGGCCTCCTCCGCCATCGGCCGCTCGTCATTGGAGGCGCCGGGAAACGTCGCGACGAAAGCGTGGCGCCACGAGGTGCTGTCCCGCGGGCCCATGCCGGCCTTTTCGTGCGCAGCCATGGTGCAGATCACGGCCGACGAATCGAACCCTCCCGACAGGCAGGTCCCGATCGGGACGTCGCTGCGCATTCGCAGCGCAACCGCATCCTGGAAAATCTCGCGAAAGCGTTCCACCCGTTCGGCTTCGCTGGCCGGGATCGCGGGCAGATGGTCTACCGTCCGCCACCAGCGCCGGATCTCCAATTTCCCCCGGCGCAGCCACATGCAGTGTCCGCCCTGCAGGCGGCGCACTTCCCTGCAAAGGGTCCGCTCGCTGCCCTCGACGCTGAAGGCATCGACCATGAGCCGCCGCGCTACGTCGATATCCAGCGACACGTCGATCAGGCCGCTTCGCACCAATGCGCGCTGCTCCGATGCAAAGACAAAGCGCTCCGTTGTCAACGCATACAACAGCGGCTTGATGCCGAAACGGTCGCGCGCCAGAAACAGTTCTTCGGTCTTGGTATCGAAGATCGCCAGCGCCCACATTCCGTTGAAGCGCGTCAGCATGCCTTCCCGCCACGCTTGCCATGCGGCCAGAATGACTTCGGTATCTGACTGGCTGCGAAAACTGGCCCCCTGTGCCTCGAGTTCGCGCCGCAGTTCCAGGAAATTGTAGATCTCGCCGTTGAACACGATCACATGGCGACCATCGCTGGAAATCATCGGCTGATACCCCCCGTCGCCGGGGTCGATGATTGCCAGCCGACGATGGCCGAATGCCAGATCGCTGTTCGCGCTGAACCAATGCCCCTCGCCAAACGGACCGCGATGCGCGACCAGGTTCGTCAGCCGCGAGATCTCCGCTGGTTCGACCGCGTTGCCGCGGAGGTTCACGATGCCCGCAATTCCGCACATTCGTTAGATCGCCTTGAGGGGCAGGAAGCGACCGGCGATGACACGGAGATCCCGCCAGCAAGCCGCGCCGTAGGGACCGGCCAACGAAGCCGCGACCGCAACCGCGAAGATGACGCCGGCCGCCAGCACAAACAGGCCCCCCACGTACCACCAGCCGAGCGCCTGGTCGAGTTGCGCGCTGCGGAAGCCATATCGTAACGCCAGCGCGGTCGCGATGCCGACGCCAATTGGCATCAGCACAGAGTGGATCAGACGCGACCACATGCCCGCGAGGTCGAAATGCCGGCGTAGCAGGATCACGACGGTGACCATTTGAGCGATCATGCCGATGCAGGCGCTCCATCCCGCCGCCTGCCATCCGAGATAGGGCAAGGCGATCGCGCTGGTCGCCAGCGTGAACGCGCCGGTGAGCAGCGCGATCAGGGCGTTCGAGCTCGAACGCCCCTGCGCCAGAAGATAGAAAGCAAATACGTTTGAGCTCGAGCCAAGTATGCCGGCGATCGACAATACGACCAACACGCGCTGGGCTTCGGCAGCCACTTCGGCGCCGGTCCACAGATGAAGCAACGGGCCCGCGACGGGTATCAGGCCGCCAAGCGCACTCGCGGCGAGCACGTTGAGGATCCAGGACGAGCGGAACAACAGGTCGGCCTTGCGATCGTCAGTCTCTTTTTGCAGCGCGCTGAAGAACGGGAAGAGGATTTCGCCGACCTTCAGGACGCCGATATACACGGCTTCTTCCAGCCGCTGCGCAATCGTGTAAAAACCGACGAACTGCGGCTGCAGTAAAGCTCCGAGCAAATAACGATCCGCCTGTGCCGCAATGAGCGCACCGCCCTGGGCGGCCAGTTGCCAGCCACCCAGCTTGACCAGATGACCAAGCGCGCCGCGATCGATCGCCGGGCGCGCCATCCAATCGCCTGCGACGCGCCGGGACCATCCGAAGGCGAGAAGCAGGCTCGTCGCAAAGCCCAGCGCCTGACAGCCGAGAAACGTCGAGGCCTGCGGCCAGCGCGGAATGAGCAGCAGCATCGAGCCTGTTGCAACCACGGTACTGATGATGCTGATCGAAGCAACCCTTCGATAGTCCTGGCGCGCCGTGAACAAGGCCAGGAAAACCGCGGACAGGCACTGGCACAGCCATCCGGCCCCGGCCAGCGCAAATGCAAGCCCGAGATCGTCCGCGTACCGTCCACTCAAGTGAAATCCAAGGCGCGCAAGTGGTGCCCCGGTCAAAGCGAGGAGGATCATGATCGAGCCGCCCGCGGCCAATGCCAACATCGCTGCGGTGGCGAACAGGCGTCGCGCATCGTCGCGCTCGGACGGCTCCAGTCGCAGGGCGAGTTCCCGCGTCATCGATAATGCCAGCGTGTTGCTGAATGCCAGTGCGGGAGCGACGCAAGCGCTAACAAGGCCTGCAACGCCGAACGCGGCGACGCCGAGACGAAAGACCACGAACGGCAGGACAACGAGATTGAGCGCCACGGCCACGCCAAAGGCGATCGCGTTCCAGGCAGAATTGCCCAGCAGATCGGTGGAACTTTTTTTCAGTGCCATATCGGCTTCAGGCCGCCACACATTGCTTGACTTGCTCGTCAGATCGACCAACGGAATGTCCCGGCGCGACATAGATCAAGGAAAAGCGCACCTGCTGGCCTGGTCGAAAAGCTGACCGAGGCGACGACCGAGTGCGTGATTTGCCCACCGTTGCCTGTCTACAGGAGCCTCTGAGGGGCTGCAATGCATCGCCCCTAAGCTATTGAAATATCGTGATTTAATAAGGAGGCCGGCGCGTGCCGCTGGGAGCCGCATTATTGTTGTGGCCGATTGGGGCGGCATTTCCAATTTCACAGGCTCAAGGCCATCAAGCACGCTGTGCACGTTTCCGACTGTCACGGCAGCGCTTGGTCAAGCAAACTTCCTGCACGTCAAGGAATGGTACGCACAGTACGGAATCTCGAACTCACCGCGAGCGGGACGTGGCATTTGAATTCAAGAGTGCCTGCGCCTGGAATCTGCAGGCCCTCTTCGATTGCCGTAGCGGCTACACGAGGTGAAAATCCATCAAATGAGACTGATGGAGGTAGGGTTCGATGTCGCCTGCATGCGAGCTAATCGCGAGCGTGGCAACCACGCGACCCGCATCCGGGGTTGAGCCATTCAAAGCGAGCTCATGACCATCGACGGCGGCTGCTGGACGTCCGGCGTCGTTGGCAAAAGCAAAAGATTCGTTGCTGCTACTTCCGAATAGAGCTTGCCCTGCAACCGGCGCCGTCACCGTAACCTGGACGACGTTATAGGTATTGTTGCCCTCGTTGCTCTCGCCGATCTGGTTGCCGTAGTCGGCGATACCACCAATGTAATAGGTGCCGGGCGCGAGATTGCCGGGAAGCGTAACCGAGACCTGCTGGTGGTCGTAGTAGCCGGGTTGGCTGACCGTCGCCAGCGTGCTCGACGTCGTCAGCGTCGCAAGCACCGTATCGGCCGTGGTGATGGTGGAATCGGAGGAGATGTAGATCCTGTCGGTCGACAAACCGGCCACGCCGTTGCCGAGGTTCATGTTGTAGGCGTCGACCGTGACGTTGCCGCCGGCCGCTATGGTTGTGCTGCTCACCGCTACGTATTCGGACAGATCGGGCTGTTGCGGCGCCGTGACCGTGACCTGGACCACGTTATAGGTATTGTTGCCCTCGTTGCTCTCGCTGAGCTGGTTGGCATAGTCGGCGATGCCGCCGATGTAGTAGGTGCCGGGCGCGAGATTGCCGGGAAGCGTAACCGAGACCTTCTGATGGTCGTAGTAGCCGGGTTGGCTGACCGTCGCCAGCGTGCTCGACGTCGTCAGCGTCGCAAGCACCGTATCGGACGTGGTGATGGTGGAATCGGAAGAAATATAGATCCTGTCGGTCGACAGACCGGCCACGCCGATGCCGAGGTTCATGTTGTAGGCGTCGATCGTGACATTGCCGCCAGCCGCGATGGTCGCGGCGCTTACCGCAACGTATTCGGACAGATCAGGTTGTTGCGGCGCCGTCACCGTAACCTGGACGACGTTATAGGTATTGTTGGCTTCGTTGCTCTCGGTGATCTGGTTGCCGTAGTCGGCGATCCCGCCGATATAGTAGGTGCCGGGCGCCAGATTGCCGGGAAGCGTGACCGAGACCGTCTGATGGTCGTAGTAGCCGTTCTGGCTGATCGTCGCCAGCGTGCCCGAGGTCGTCAAAGTCGCAAGCACAGTGTCGGACGTGGTGATCGTGGCATCGGAAGAGATGTAGATCCTGTCAGTCGACAGACCGGACACGCCGTTGCCGAGATTCATGTTGTAGGCGTCGACCGTGACACGGCCGCCAGCCGCGATGGTCGTGGCGCTCACCGCAACGTATTCGGACAGATCGGGTTGTGGCGGCGGCACGAAAATATTGACCAAATCGCCTGCGACCAGCGTGATGTTGCCAACAAGATCAATGGTGAAATCGGCGATCCGGTCGCCATTGGTGTCACCCGCGAGCATGGTGACCCCGAGAGAACTATTGAATACCGCGTCCAACTCACCAGCGACGCCACTGAAAGCCGCCGTACCGATGAAATGGAAAGTTTCCTGGGCGGCGGACGAAACAATCGCGTCGATCCCGCTGAGGTCGATGTGGTCCAGGCCGGAAGTGAAATCTGTAATCCGGTCGTGCTGACCGCTGGCGGCCGAACTCTCACCCAAGCCGAACACGAACGTGTCGCCGCCGCCGCCGCCGGTCAGACTGTCAATGCCGAAGCCGCCGATCAACGTGTCGTTTCCGGCGCCGCCGATCAGCGTGTCGTTGCCGCCCCCACCCGACAGCGTACTGCCCGTGTCACTTGCGATCAGCGTATCGTTGCCGCTGCCGCCAATGGCTTTCTCGATGGTCGCGTTGAGTGCGATTCCGATGTTGTTGGTAAGGCCCCCTACCGAGGAAAAGGTGCCCGGGTGAAGGTTGATGGTCTGCGCCGCAGAATAGCCGGAGCAATCGAGCGTGTCGTTGCCGCTGCTGTCATAGATGGTCAGCGCCGGCGCCGAGGTATAATTGCCGAAACTGAAGACCGCACCGGCATTGCTGTTGAAGCCATAGACGGTGTCGCCGGTTCGCGTCGAGGTCGCCGCTCCGTAGATCGAGTCGGCGGCGTAGATGTCCGCCATCTGCGGCGTAACCACGTAGCGGTACGAACTCCCGGAATAATTGGGTTCCGAGAAATACGACATGATGGAATATTGCCAGGTGTCGTTGGCATAGACCGCATTGGTCGAATACGACGCGCTGCCATTGTACGGCCCCTGATGGCCGAGGCCGAGCGCATGTCCGATTTCGTGGATGTAGGTCTGGTAGCCGTAACTATCGATGCCGGTCTTGTTGTCGTTCGCACCGCCGTCGGTGGTGATCCAGTCGGAGCTGATGTTGACGGTAGCGTAAGCCATCGCGCCCGAGCCGTTCCAGGCGGCATTGGTCACGGCCTGCATCGTGCCGTTATGGGTAAACGTGATGTTCGCGGCGCCGGAGGTTTGGACGAAGGTGACGTTGGCGACCTCAGACCATGCCTGCAGCGCCGATAGCGCCAGGAACTGCTCGGCCGAGTTCAGCCCGTTGATGTTGTAGCTAATGGTGTTGGAGGACCAGTGATGAGCGATGGCGTTGTTGTACTGCCAAAAGCCGTTGACGAGGTAGTCGGCGAGCGTGGCGATGGACGCAACCGGTTTTGCAGCGCTCGTAGTCACCGTGGTCACGGTCTCGGCCGCCAAGGGGAAAGGATCGCCACCATCGATCACCAACGTATCGCGCACGGGCTCCCTGTCCGTAGTAGCCGCGCTCGCCCCTGCAAAAGTCCAGACGTCATCGAGCGGAAAAAAGCTTCTTTGCACTACTCACACCTTCGGAAAATCGTTCACTTGCAAGACGAATCGTTAGCACACCGCAAGGCAGAAGCGTGCCACTAATGCTTGTTTACCATCCGGGCTATTTTGCTTAGCTTCGCTTGACATTGCGGCGAAAAGCAGAATCTGGCGCTACCATTCCGTAGGACTTGATAGCTTTGAACTCCGTCGTGCGCCAGCGATTTACGGTTCAAACCGTTCCCCCGCCAAGCACCCCAAGAAGCTTATTGGAAATCGGCGCCAGATTTGTTTAAGTCAGATCGGGCTGCTCCCTCCCACCGCGAAAATCCAAAAAAAGAAGGTTTCTCAATGCCTTTCCCCCGCGCCTCGCAGGCCCTTTCCCGCTTCACCGTGCTCGATCTCACCCGCGTTCGCTCCGGGCCCACCTGTGTGCGGCAATTGGCGGATTGGGGCGCCAACGTCATCAAGATCGACGCGCTGCTGGAAGACGGCGGCGGCGAGCAGCCGGGCGGCCCGCGCCAGGGCTCGGATTTCCAGAATTTGCACCGCAACAAGCGGGCCATGACGCTGAACCTGAAGGACCCCAAGGGCCTGGAAGTGTTCAAGCGGCTCGCCGAGCAGGCCGACGTCGTGGTCGAGAATTTTCGTCCCGACGTGAAGGCAAAACTCGGCATCGACTACGCGAGCCTGCGCCAGATCAACCCGCGCATCGTCTATGGCAGCATCTCCGGCTTCGGCCAGGACGGCCCCTACCACAAGCGGCCGGGCTTCGATCAGATCGCGCAGGGCATGGGCGGGCTGATGTCGATCACCGGCGCGCCCGGCGAGGGCCCGATGCGGGTCGGCATCCCCGTCGCCGACCTCACCGCCGGGCTGTTCTGCGCCATGGGTATCCTCACCGCGCTGCTGGAGCGGGACGTTTCCGGCGAAGGCCAGTGGGTGCAGACCTCGCTGCTGCAGGCGCAGATCTTCATGCTGGATTTCCAGGCCTCGCGCTGGCTGATGGAAAAGGACGTGGCCAAGCAGGCCGGGAACAATCATCCGACCTCGATTCCGACCGGCGTCTTCAAGACCTCCGACGGCTACATCAATATCGCCACCACGGGCGGCAGGATCTGGGAACGCTGCGCGCAGGCGATCGGCGCGCCGGAACTCGTCACCAACCCCGATTACGCCACCGCGCCGGCGCGCTCGAAGAACCGCGATGCGCTGAACGAAACGATCGGCAGGCTCACCGAGAAGAAATC
>Ga0207687_10003110_pt1 | contig 11252 bp, 10 predicted proteins | sample KBSM54metaG_FD_184399 | JGI IMG/M metagenome (GOLD analysis project Ga0207687, IMG submission 184399) | Miscanthus rhizosphere microbial communities from Kellogg Biological Station, Michigan, USA - KBS M5-4 metaG (SPAdes) (version 2) | ecosystem: Host-associated > Plants > Roots > Rhizosphere >... | reverse complement strand
GCGGCTCCGCCCTGTCCCCAACCCTCGAAGCGAGGTCCCGACGCTCACCCCGAGGGCTTGCCGAGCAGGTCTCTCATGATCCGGCGCAGGACGTTGACGGCGCTGAGGTTCCGCTCGTTGGCGTAGCGGATGGGGGCCATGGCGAACATCCACGCCCCGACCAGGCACAACACGAGCGGCAGGTAGACCGAACCGAACAGCCGAACACCCTGCTGGTAGAGCCAGCCGTTGTGCTTGACATCGCAGGACTCACCGGGATGGGCGCCGCAGAGGCGGGTGACGCCGAACTTGAACAGCGAGGACATGTCCGGCACGACCCGGGGGGCTCCGGCGTCCGGGGGCCCCGTGGACCGGAGGTCGGGGTGGGCGACGAACCAGGCCCGTACCGCCTCGAGCATGGCCTCGTGGCCGCGCCCGTTCGGGTGGAAGCTGTTGTGGGTCCAGTTGGTGGGCGTGAGGCTGTCCCACAGACCCCCGGCTTCAGGATTCCAGTCCAGGAAGTTCAGGCCCCGGTTCGGGCCGTCGCACAACGCCAGCCCGTCCGCGGCCAGGGAGGACTCGACCGGCTCCAGGTAGTGGAAGCCGGCCCGGCCAGACGCCGATTTCACGACCTGGTTGATCTCCTGCACCAGGCTGGCGACGAACTGCCGCTCGTTGCCGGTGAGGAAGACGTCCGGGCAGCCACGGGAGGGATTCACGGGAATGGGGTAGGGCACGGTGATCACGGGAACGTCGGGGCCGACGACCGCCCGCACGTCGCGATAGGTCTGGTCGAGCTCGGCCTCGAGCCTCCCGACCGTGGCCAGGAAGATGTTCCCGAGCTCGGCGCAGTCCCCCGGCCCGACGCAGCTCTTGCCGATCGTCCCGAACCCGGCGTCGTTCCCGCCGACTTCGAGCAGCACGAACGCGGGCGGGTCCGTGAGCCCCCGCTTCTCCCGCTCCGCCTGGTACGCCAGCAGCTCGGCCGGGCCGTGGGGCAGCCCGGTCTTGGGATCGATCCGCGACGTGACCCGGATGTCCGCCGCCACCGCCCCCGAGCAGGCGAGGAACAGCACCCGCCCCGGAACCTGGGCCACGTGGGACTTCGCCAGCCCGACCGCCCAGGCCGTCGACGCCCGCCGGCACTTGTTGGTGCGGTCGGCGTTCGGCTCCGTCGTGTTGGTGCCCTCGTAGTACGACTTGCCGCCCTCGCCGGACATGTACGAGTCGCCCAGCACGAGGTAGTACGGCACGCCTGCCCTCGCCTCCAGTTCGGGCTCCCGGGCCGCGCCCTGGGGCGCGCTGGCCCAGATCAGGGCGGCGGCGATGACCACCACGATCAACAGGCTGTCGCTGTCGGATGCGGCCATCCACACGCCGACCGCCACGACGACGGCCAGGATCAAGCCCCCCACCGGTCCCGCGCCCCACGAGATCAGCAACCCGATGGCGATGACCACCAGGGCCAGGCCGACCGCTGCCTGGCGCCACGGGTTGACCATCGGCTGCGTCCGCAGGCGGTCCTCGGTGTGCAGCTCGGTACCGAGCTCGGCCAGGAGAACCCCGGCGAGGACGACGAACAGGAAGGCCGGGTCCGTCGGGAACAGGATGAGCCCGAGCGAGATGCCGAAGAAGGCCATGCCGAGGATGACCGGCCCCCGGTAGTGCTCCCAGCGCCGGGAGTGGCGGGCTTCGGACACGCCCGCGCCGAGCGAGACGACGAGGAGCCCGAGGCCGGCGAAGGCGAGGGCCTCGAACGTCGTCCCCAACCGGCTGAGGGCCATCAACAGCAGGCTCACGACGCCGATGGCGACAGTGACGACGATTCGTGCCCGCCCGACCCGGTAGTCCGAGGTCTTTCGCTCCCGACCCACCACATACCCGAGCCAGACGGAGGAGACCAACAACAAAACGGCCGACAGCAGGATCACCGGCCGGTTGTGACGATCGGCCACCACCGCGATCAGTCCCAGCGACGATGCGAAGGCGACGGACGGCTTCCAGGTTGCGAGCAACCACCGCCTGCAGTCGCCCACCAATGTCGACCGATCGTCCGCCATGTCCGCCTCCAGTTGGTCCGCTCGCGGTGAGTCTGCCATGCCGCGCACGAGCTGGCCGGAGGATTTCCTTTGCCCGAAAGGGGGCCGTCAGATTTGCCGAAAGAGGTGCGTGGCCTCGACCCGGCCCGAGAACTAGGAGCTCGCCGTCTCCCGGTCGTCGCGGTAGACGTCGTAGGCGGCGGAGTACTCCATCACCCGGGCCACCTCGGCGATGAGAGCCTCGTCCCAGCCGGCCCGACGCAGCAGGTGGAAGCCCATCTCCATGCCCGACGAGATCCCGCCGGCGGTGACGATGCGGCCGGCGTCGACCACCCGGGCCCGGCTGATACGGGCCAGGGGCGCGATCTCGGCCAGCCGGTCGAGGGGGACCTTGCCGTTGGGGCCGGCCTCCACCCGGTCGGGCTCCTTGCGGTTGGTGGCGGGCAGGCCGTCGAGCAGGCCCATGGCGCCATAGACCCACGACCCGGTGCACACGCTGGTGAGCAGCGTCGTCTCCGGCAGCGACCGGACGAACCGGTGCAGGCGCCGGTTGTAGACCTCGGTGCGGGTGCCGAAGCCGCCCGGGATGAGGAAGGCGTCCATGGCCGGCTCGTCGGCGAAGCAGTAGTTGGGCAGCACGGTGAAGCCGGCCTGGGCCTGCACCGGCCGGTTGGCGTCGGCGACGAGGAAGGCGTCGAGCTCGGGGTCGAAGCGGCGGGCGACCGAGAACACCCCGTGGGGGGCGGCGAAGTCGACGATCTCGGCGTCCTTGAACACGTAGATCCCGAGCCGGAACCCGGGGATGCGGTGGTTGGCCATGGGCATAGCTGAGCACGACCGCTCCGGTCGCCCGGCGCGTGCCACGATGGGGGCCGACGAGGAGGTGCCATGACACTCATCGACATCGAGCGCCCTGCGGTCACCGACGACGACGGGGCCGCTCCTGCCCCCGCGAACGCTCCCACCCCCGCCCCGGAGAGGGCGGCCGCCGTTCCGCGGCCCCGCCCGGAGCGGCGCCGGCTGTTCGCCGACCTGGCCGGGCCCCTCAGCCGCCGGTGGGGCGTGGCCCTGGTCGGGGCGTGGGTCGTGGTGGTGGCCGTCGGCCTCGCCGTCGAACCGCCGCCGGCCAACCCCGACGCCGTCCCCCTCGTGGCCAACCTCATGAGCACCGCCCTCATGGGCACCTGGGGGGCCATGGCGGCCGGCATCTTCCAGGGCCGCCGCTTCGCCGCCGCCGCCTCGTTGGCCGGCGGGGGCCTGCTCCTGGCGCTCACCCTGGGCTGCCCGCTGAGCGGCCACCACCACGGGATCGGCGCCTGGTGGGGCATCCAGCTGGTGGGCGCGGCCGCCCTCCTGGCCCTCAGCCGGCGGGCCCTCCGCTCCTCCGCGAGGTAGCGACGGCGTCAGCCGCCGTTGGCGGAGAAGTGCTGGTAGTCGGGGCTGCCGGCCCACGACCCACCCCATCCCCAGCCCACCGCGGCGAAAGCCGACGGGAGAACCCCACCCTCGACGGCCATACCCGGCCGGTACACCGACCGGTCGGTGTAGCCGGCGCCGGCCGGGGGCAGCACCCGTCCTCCGAGGAGGTAGGGGTTCTCGACCGGGTTGACGTCGACGGCCAGGCCGAAGGCGTGGTTCGACCAGTGGGCGGGCCCGTCGGTCACCGCCGGCCGGCAGTTGAACCCGGACGTGTTGTCGACGGCCATGGAGGCGTCGTCGTCGCCGCCGTAGGCGTCGACCGGCACCATCTGGCGGATGGGAAACCGCTGCTGGTAGAGGGTGCGGAACGCTTCGAGCACGGCCGCGGTGGCGGTGGCGGCGACGACCAGCGAGCCGACGTGGGGTGCGTCGTCGAAGCCCCAGTAGGACAGGCGAAGGAGGCGGAGGTCCTCGGGCGCCACCGGGCATCCCGGCCGCCAGGATGCCCCCAGGTCGGCCGCCGTCACGCTCGACACCGTCCCGGTGAAGGGGGGCTGGTCCGGCACCGCGGCGACGGTAGTCGGGGGGTGGACGGCGGTGGTCGGGGCGGGGGCGATGGTCGTGGTCGTGGTCGTGGTCGTGGGGGCGGTCGTGGTCGGGGCGGTCGGCGTCGTGGGGGCGGCGGGTGAGCGGGAGCAGGCGACGGCCAGGGCGGCGGTGATTGCCAACGCGCCGGCCCGGCCGAGCGCGAATCGGCGGGCAGCCACTGCTGCCTACGGTAGCGAGGTGACCGGTGCCGTCGGCCGTCGCCCGTGGTGGATCGGGGCCGTCGTCGGGCTCCTCCTGGCCGGCTGCGGCGGGGGCGGGACGACGGTGACGAGTGCGGCGACGACCGCCGTCCCGTCGACGCCGGCGGCGGCGGCGGCACCCGCCACGAGCACGGCGACCGCCACGACTCCCCCGCCGGCGCCCCCGCCCGCGCCCACCGTCACCGGGGGCCCGGCCGTGACCCAGGCCCCGGCCGTCGCCACCGGCCCGGCCGGGCTCGACCGGGCCGGCGCCGCCCGGCAGGCGTTGGTGGTCACCGCCCGCGCCTACGGGTCGACCACGGCCACGCTCACCACCTGGCAGCGGGCCGGCGCCGGGTGGGCGGCGGTCGGGGGGCCGTGGCCGGCGGACGTCGGCCGGGCCGGGTTCGCCCCGCCCGGCGCAAAGCGGGAGGGCGACGGGCGCACGCCGTCGGGGACCTTCGGCTTCGACTTCGCCTTCGGGGTCCGGCCCGATCCGGGCGTCCACCTGCCCTTCCGCCGGGTCACGGGGCCGTCGATCGTGTGGGACGACGTCCCGTCGAGCCCGTCCTACAACCAGTGGGTCGACGGCGGGCGGGGCGAAGCCATGGACGTGTCCCCCGCCTACGACTACGGGGTCGTCATCGCGTACAACACCGACCGTACGCCCGGGCTGGGCTCCGCCATCTTCCTGCACGTCTCCACCGGCCGGCCCACCTCGGGCTGCGTGTCGCTGCCCGTCGACCGCCTGCTCGAGGTGCTGCGGTGGCTCGACCCGGCCCAGGCGCCGGTGATCGTGATGGGCGTGGCGTGAGGCGGACGGCGCTGGTCGCCGCCTGCGTGGGCCTGGTGGCCCTGGCCGCGTGCGGCGACGGCCGCCCGGCCGCACCCACCGCCACCACCGCCACCACCGCCACCACCGCCACCGCCACGCCGGACCCGGCCGTCACCACGGCCGTCACCCCGCCGACGCCGGCGCCGGCCCCGCCCTACGACGCCTGGGTCGACGTGGCCGTGGCCAACCTGTGGGCCGCGCCCGACCAGACCCGTCCCCTCGACGCCCCGTCCTTGTCGAACCCGGTCGACGTCCCCGCCTGGCTGGCGGCCATGACCGTCGACGACCGCCGGTGGCTGGTCGACCGCCTCGTCACCCAGGCCCTCTACGGCGACCGGGTGACGGTCACCGACACAGCCGGCGCGTGGGCGAGGGTCGTGGTCCCCCGGCAGCCGTCGTCGCTCGACCCCCGGGGGTACCCGGGGTGGCTGCCGGCGGCGCAGCTCACGACCGTCCCCCCGGCCGCGGCCAGCGCGGGCGACGCCATCGTGACCCGGCCCTCGGCCACCCTCCACCGCCCCGGCGCCACCGACCTCGACCTCAGCTTCGACACCCGCCTCCCGGTCCTGGAGGTCGACGCCGACACCGGCGTGACGGTGTCCACCCCGGGTGGCGGGCTGGGCCGGCTCGACCCGGCCGACGTGGCCGTGCTCACGCCGAAGACCCTGCCCGCCACCGGCGCCGACGTCGTCCGCAGCGCCCAGCTGTTCTCGGGGGTCGCCTACCTGTGGGCGGGCACCTCGGGCAGGGGATGGGACTGCTCCGGGCTCACGTCGGCCGCCTACGGCGCCCACGGCGTGGTCATCCCCCGGGACGCCGACGACCAGGCGGCGGCGGGCACGCCCGTCGCGCGGTCCGACCTGCGCCCCGGCGACCTGCTCTTCTTCGGCGAGAGCAGCGTCACCCACGTCGGCATGTACGTGGGCGACGGGCGCATGATCCAGGCCCCGGCCACCGGTCGGAGCGTGGAGACGGTGCCGGTCGACTCCCCCGGGCTGAACGCCCGCTACCGGGGGGCGCGCCGGTACCTGCCGTCGGAGTAGGGGCCGGCGGGCACGTAGCCTCGACGTCCGTGGCCCCGCAGTTCGTCTTCACCATGCGCGACCTGCGTCGCTTCTACCCGCCCGACCGTGAGGTCCTCAAGGGGATCAACATCTCGATGTACCCGGGCGCCAAGATCGGCGTCATCGGGTCGAACGGGTCGGGCAAGTCGTCGCTCCTGCGCATCATGGCCGGGGAGGACGACGGCTACACGGGCGAGGCCCGCCTCCACCCCGGCTCCACCGTCGGCTTCCTGGCCCAGGAGCCGCGGCTCGACGAGACCCTCGACGTGTACGGCAACGTGCTCTCCGGCGTGGGCGAGATCAAGGCCGTCCTCGACCGCTACAACGCGGTGTGCGAGGCCATGGGCGAGCCGGACGCCGACTTCGACAAGCTGCTGGCCGAGCAGTCCATCCTCCAGGACAAGATCGACGCGGCCGACGCCTGGGACCTCGACCGCACCCTCGAGATCGCCATGGACGCCCTGCGGCTGCCACCGGGCGACGCCGACGTGTCCACCCTGAGCGGCGGCGAGCGGCGGCGGGTGGCGCTGTGCCGGCTGCTCCTGTCCCGTCCCGACCTGCTGCTGCTGGACGAGCCCACCAACCACCTCGACGCGGAGTCGGTGGCGTGGCTGGAGCGGTTCCTGTCGGAGTACCCGGGGACGGTGGTGGCCGTCACCCACGACCGCTACTTCCTCGACAACGTGGCCGGCTGGATCCTCGAGCTGGAGCGGGGCGCGGGGCTGCCCTGGGAGGGCAACTACTCGTCGTGGCTGGAGCAGAAGCAGGCCCGCCTGGCCCGGGAGGAGAAGTCCGACTCCGCCCGCCAGCGCACCCTCGCCCGGGAGCTGGAGTGGGTGCAGATGTCGCCCCGGGCCCGCCAGGCCAAGGGCAAGGCCCGGCTCACGTCGTACGAGAAGCTGGTGGCGGAGGCGGAGGCAGGTCCGGAGAAGGCGGAGAAGCTGGAGATCGCCATCCCGCCCGGTCCCCGGCTGGGGGACGTGGTGGTCGAGGCCGAGGACCTGGTCAAGGGCTACGGCGACCGGCTGCTCATCGACCGGCTGTCCTTCGGGCTGCCGCCGGGCGGGATCGTCGGGGTCATCGGCGCCAACGGGGCGGGCAAGACCACCCTGTTCCGCATGATCGTGGGGACGGAGGCGCCGGACTCGGGCTCGCTGACGGTGGGCGCGACCGTCCGGTTGGCGTACGTCGACCAGAGCCGGGACTCGCTGGACGGGTCGAAGACCGTCTACGAGGAGGCCACGGGCGGCGTCGACCGGATCGTCGTCGGCAACCGGGAGCTGCACGGGCGGGCCTACGTGGGCGGGCTCGGTTTCAAGGGGTCCGACCAGCAGAAGCTGGTGGGCGAGCTGTCGGGTGGGGAGCGAAACCGGCTGCACCTGGCGAAAGTGCTGGTGGCGGGGGGCAACGTGCTGCTGCTCGACGAGCCCACCAACGACCTCGACGTCGACACCCTGCGGGCCCTGGAGGAGGGGTTGCTCAACTTCCCCGGGTGCGCGGTGGTGATCAGCCACGACCGGTGGTTCCTCGACCGCGTCGCCACCCACATCCTCGCCTTCGAGGGCGAGTCGGCCGTGCGCTGGTTCGAGGGGTCGTACTCCGACTACGAGGCCGACCGCCACAAGCGCCTGGGCAACGAGGCCGACCAACCCCACCGCATCAAGTACAAGCCGTTGCAACGGGCCTAGCGAGTGCCCGTTCGGTGGGAGCAGCGAACAGCGGGAGGGCCGATGCCGAGCGCGGATGAGATCCGGGACGTCCAGCGAGCGAGGTGGGCCGGGCTCTCCGCGGGCTGGGAGAAGTGGGACTCGGTCATCATGGACCAGCTGGGCCCGGTCGGCGCGGCGATGATCGAGCGCCTCGACATCGCCGAGGATCAGCAGCACCTCGACGTCGCCGCCGGCACGGGTGAGCCCGGTTTGAGCATCGCCCGACTGTCGCAGAAGGGACGGGTCGTGCTGACCGACCTCGCCGCCGAGATGCTGGACATCGCCGTGCGCCGAGCCAGGGCGCAAGGGATCGCCAACATCGAGACGAAGGTGTGCAGCGCCGACGACCTGCCGTTCGACGAGGCCACGTTCGACAGCGTCTCCGTGCGTTTCGGGTACATGTTCTTCCCCGACATGGCCAAGGCGACGGCCGAGTTCGGGCGCGTGCTGAAGCCGGGCGGACGTCTCTGCTCGGCGGTGTGGGTCAAGCCCGAGGACAACCCGTGGACGTCGATCGCCATGGAGGCGATCGCGACCGAGGCGGTGGTGGCGCCACCCGACCCGGACGGACCGAACATGTTTCGGTGCGCGGCCCCGGGATGTGTCGGCGCCCTGTACGAGGCCGCGGGGCTGGGTGAGGTCGCCGAGTGGGACGTCGACGTCGAGCTCGTGACGCGATCGCCCGAGGAGTATTGGGACATGATCAGCGAGCACGTCTCGCTCGCGGTGGCGGCGCTGCAGCAGGTCGACGGACCGGCGCGGGAGCGGATTCGGGCCAACGCCATCGCCAGGGTGAGCGTGTTCGAGAAGGACGGCCAGGTCCGGGTTCCGGGCGTGGCCAGGTGCATCGTGGGGACGAAACCGGACACGAGGGGCGCGCAGTCCCGCGACGCTGACCGGCGCTAGCTCTCGCAGCCGATCCCGTCGTTGTCACTGTCGAGGCCGTACACGTCGGGGCCGATGACCGGGATGTCCTTCTCGTAGACGTAGGCCGGGCCGTTCCCCTTCCCCCCGCCACAGTCGACGTCCGACGCGATGGGGACGCAACCGCCGTAGGACGGGTGGCAACCGCCGGCCGGCTCCGCCAGCGGCTGTAGGTCGTCGCCGGGGGGAGGATCGGGAATCGGGTCGTCGGGGACGACGTCGGCGCCGATCGTCGCGTCGTTGCTCGTGAGCGGCGCCGTCCGGGCGCTCGTCACGGGCGGGGTGGCGGTGGCCGTCGGGCACGCCGACCACAGGCCCCGGTTGGCGGTCCGGGCCTCGCCGACGGCCTTCCCGATGTCGTCGGCGTGGGCCACGTTGGGCGGGACGGTGAGCTGGTGGGCGAATCCGTCCCGGGCCTGGGCCACGTTGACGAACAGGCCGTCGGACAGGCGATAGACGTAGGCGAGCGTGCGGCCGTAGACGTCGAGCCGCCCCGCGTCGTAGACGAGGCGCACCCTGGTGCCCACGGGCGCCAGTTGGCTCAGGTGACGCGTCGCCTCCGCCGAGTAGCAGTCGTCGCTCTCCACCTCCGGCGTGTCGATGCCGATCAGGCGGATGCGGGTGCCCTCGCCGACGACCAGGCTGTCGCCGTCGGTGACCCTGGTGACGGCCGTGTCGTCGCCCGCCGGCAACCCGGGGACGGTCGTGGAGGTGCTCGGTGCGGTGGGTGCGGTGGGTGCGGCGGTCGTGGACGGGCGGACGGCGCCGGTCGTCGGCGGTCCGGCCTCGATCTCGGTGTCGACGCCGTCGGGCAGGAAGGCCCGGGTGACGAGGGTCAGGGCGAAGAACCCGACCGCGAGCACGATCGGCGCCTGAGCCCAGATCGGCCAGGCGCGGAACCGCCGCCACAGGTTCACCATCAGTTTCCCCAATGGTACGCCCGGCAGCTGGGATCGCGCCGTCGCGGCGCGCTAGAGCACCAGGTCGTCGTCGTCGAAGGGGTCGCCGGAGCTCCCGTTGCGGGCGAAGACGTCGAGGCCGGCGATGGCCAGCTTGTCCTCGACGACGGCGCGGGCGGCGGGCGGGAGCGGGCACTCGTCGGGGGCCGGGACCTCGAGCATGGCCGCGGCCATGAGGAGGAACTGGTCGTAGCGAACCTGCTCCCAATGGAGGGAGCGCCCCTTGCCGGGCCAGTCGGGGGCGGCGGCGAAGGCGTCGAGCCGGCGGCGACGGACCCGCAACTCCATGGCCAGGCGCCGCACTCGGACTGGTCCCCGGACTCCCTCGGCGTCGGGCATGGGAGAGGCTACGTCACTGCCACCGCCGGCGACGGGTCGACCGCTCCCGCCTCACCACGGGGACCGCTTCGGCGCTCAGTACCATCCGGGTGGGCGAGGAGGGCGCGATGAAGCCGCAGCACCGGCGATGAGTGTCCCCGCGGTCGTGGCGGTCAGCGGCCACATGGTCGATGCCCCCGGCCGTCCGTCGCCCTGCTTCCCCGCTTCACAGGTCGGCCGGGTAACCGACGAGATCCGGTCTGCCTTCCGCCGATGGGGCGTCGGACCCGGTACGACCATTGTCTGCGGTGGAGCGCGCGGCACAGACATCATCGCGGCGGAGGAGGGCCTGGCGCTCGGTGGGGCGGTCAGGCTTTGCCTCGCGCTCCCAGTCGACGAGTTCGAGTCCCGTTCGGTATCACTGCCGGAGACCGACTGGAGCGATCGGTTCCGGGAACTGCTTCCGAAGGCCCAACCGACGATTGTCCCGGACGTAGCGAATCTGGAGCCCGGGTACTCGGTATTCGCTCGCACCAACGAGTGGATGGTCGACGTGGCGACCTCCCTGGCGAAGGGACGTCCTCATGCGTTGATCGTTTGGGACGGCCGAGCCGCCGACGGAGAAGGCGGAACAGTAGACTTCGTCCGCCGCCTCGGCTACAGCACGCCCAACTGGGCCGTGACCGTCATCGACCCCACCGCCCGCCGCTACGAAGCCCGTCAGGCGGTTGCCGGCAAGCCGAAGCGGATGCTCGCCCTCGACGGCGGGGGGATCAGGGGCGTGCTGAGCCTTGAGATCCTGGCCGAGATCGAACGCGGACTCCGCCGCCAGTACGGCGAGCAGCTCGTGCTGAGCGACTGGTTCGACTACATCGCCGGAACGAGCACGGGTGCAATCATCGCCACCGGCCTGGCCCTGGGCATGCCAGTGACTGACCTGGTCAAGAGCTACGAGAGTCTAGGCAAGAAGAGCTTCTCCCGAAACTTCGTGCCAATTCGTGCGCTGTACCGGGACGAGCCCTTGCGACAGCAGCTCGAGAGCGTCTTCGGTCGTGGCCGCTCATTGGGCGACCCCGATCTGCGGAGCCTGCTCCTGGTGGTGCTCCACAACACCGGCACCGATTCGGCATGGCCACTCAGCAATTGCACCCAGGCGAGGTACAACCTGGCCGACCGCCTCCTCCGAGCTCCGCCCGACCGAAATCTCGACATCTCCCT
>Ga0207687_10003108_pt1 | contig 11254 bp, 10 predicted proteins | sample KBSM54metaG_FD_184399 | JGI IMG/M metagenome (GOLD analysis project Ga0207687, IMG submission 184399) | Miscanthus rhizosphere microbial communities from Kellogg Biological Station, Michigan, USA - KBS M5-4 metaG (SPAdes) (version 2) | ecosystem: Host-associated > Plants > Roots > Rhizosphere >... | reverse complement strand
GTGTCCGGTCTCACCCTCGGCGGTGGAGCGGAAAACGGCGGCAACGTCGTTATGGCCTTCAATGTCAGCTTTCTGCGCGAAATAGAGATAGCGACGATTCGCCTGGCTTTCGCCGGCGAAGGCCTCTTTCAGGTTCGCCCAAGTCTTGGTGTCTTTCAGTCCGGGCATAAGCGCCTCCTTAAATGAAATCGGTGAGAGAGCTTGGCTCCGGAAGCAACCGGAGTCAACCACTTTAGAATAATTCTAATATTAGAGAATCGATCTTCAGAGCCGCTTCACGCGGACCACGACATCCACCCGTTCGACCGTCAGCCCGGTCGGCGCCTGGGGAACGCCGGAAACCCGGACCTGTTCACCCGGAATGTCGATCAGCAGGCCTTCGTCCTCGACGAAGAAGTGCTGATGGTCGCCGATATTCGTGTCGAAATAGCTGCGGGCGGCGTCGACCACCACCTGGCGCAGCAGCCCCGCGGCTTGGAACTGGTGCAGGGTGTTGTAGACGGTGGCGAGGCTGACCCTCACCCCCGCCCGCGCGCCTTCCTCGGCCAAGCTCTCGGCTGTCACATGCCGGTCATGGCCGGTGAACAAAAGTCTGGCCAGTTCGATGCGCTGGCGCGTTGGCCGCAGGCCCACTGCTTTCAGGCGGGCGGCTGTGGCGCCGGCATCGGGGCGTTTTGCGGCCATTGCAGGGTTCATCCGGAAAGCCCAATTCCCTGTCGGAGAGAGGGCAGAACTGCTAAAGTCACTTTCAGATTACATCTTAGAACGTTTCTAAGCAAGAATGGCGCATTTCGGGGATTTCGCGGCTCAGGAACCGCTTTTTCAGGGACAGACATGGATCAGCGCAAATCGAGTTTCACCCTGGAAGACCTGCTGGAATGCGCCCGGGGCAAGATGTTCGGCGCGGGCAACGCCCAGCTGCCGCTACCGCCGATGCTGATGTTCAACCGCATCACCAGGATCAGCGATGTGGGCGGCACCGAAGGCAAGGGCGAGATCGAAGCCGAATTCGACATCCACCCCGACCTCTGGTTCTTCCAATGCCATTTCCAGGGCGATCCGGTGATGCCGGGCTGCCTGGGGCTGGACGCGCTGTGGCAACTGGTCGGTTTTTTTCTGGGCTGGATGGGTGGCAGGGGCAAGGGCCGCGCTCTAGGCGTGGGCGAAGTGAAATTCACCGGCATGGTGCTGCCCACCGCCAAGAAAATCACCTATGTCATCAACCTGAAGCGGGTGATCATGCGCAAGCTGATCATCGGCGTCGGCGATGGCGTCATGAAGGTGGACGGCAAGACCATCTACGAAGCCAAGGACCTCAAGGTCGGTCTCTTTATCGAGGAAGCCGCCGCCGCCTTGGCGCCCGCTGCCGCCCCGGCTTGACGGACGGCCCCGCCCGGCCTATCCGCCCGCCGTCACATTCTAGGAACTGAACGCCATGAGACGCGTGGTTGTCACCGGCCTCGGCATCGTCTCCTCCATCGGCAACAACGCCCAGGAGGTCACCGCCAGCCTGCACGACGCCCGTTCCGGCATCGTCGCCGCCGACGATTACATCCGCCTGGGCTTTCGTTCCCAGGTGCATGGCAGCCTCAAGATCAATCTCGAGGAAGTGGTGGACCGCCGCGCCCGCCGTTTCCAGGGCGACGGCGCCGGCTATTGCTGGGTGGCGATGAACCAAGCCATCAGCGATGCTGGGCTGGAAGCCGCGGAGGTCTCCAATCCGAAGACCGGCTTGATTGTCGGGTCAGGCGGACCCTCGACCAAGGCCATCGTCCAGGCGGCCGACATCACGCGGCAGAACAACAGCCCCAAGCGCATCGGGCCTTTCGCCGTGCCGAAGGCGATGTCGTCCACCGTCAGCGCCAATCTTTCCACCTGGTTCAAGACCAAGGGCTACAATTATTCCATCTCCTCGGCCTGCTCGACCTCGGCCAACTGCATTGGCAACGCCTTTGAGCTGATCCAGTGGGGCAAGCAGGACATGATGTTCGCCGGCGGCGGCGAGGAGCTGGACTGGACGCTGAGCGAACTGTTCGACGCCATGGGCGCGATGTCGTCCAGGTATAATGCCTCGCCGCAATCGGCCAGCCGCGCCTATGACCTCAATCGCGACGGCTTTGTGATTTCCGGCGGTGGCGGCATCCTGGTGCTGGAAGAACTGGAGCACGCCAAAGCGCGCGGCGCCAAGATCTATGCCGAGATGGTGGGCTATGGCGCATCCGCCGACGGCGCCGACATGGTGGCGCCATCCGGCGAAGGCGCGGTGCGCTGCATGAAGCTGGCGATCGAGAATGTCGGCGAGCCGATCGACTATATCAATCCGCACGCCACTTCGACCCCGGTGGGCGACATTCCGGAGATCAACGCCATCCGCGAAGTCTTCGGCAGCAAAATGCCGCCGATCAGCGCCACCAAGTCGCTCACCGGCCACAGCCAAGGTGCGGCCGGCGTGCATGAGGCGATCTATACCCTGCTGATGATGCAGGCCGGCTTCATCTGCGAAAGCGCCAATATCCTGGAGCTTGATCCCGCCTTAGGTGACGCCAATATCGTGCGCCGCCGCATCGACAATGCGAAGATCAACACCGCCCTTTCCAACTCCTTCGGCTTTGGCGGCACCAATGCCTCGCTGGTCTTCCAGCGCTACAACGGCTGAGGCGTTTCAAAATGGAACAGAAAACCCCGCCCGCCGACCTCACCGCCGCAGCCAGAACGGGACTGATGGCCGGCAAGCGCGGCCTGATCATGGGCGTCGCCAACGACCATTCCATCGCCTGGGGCATCGCCCGGATGCTGGCGGCCCATGGCGCCGAACTTGCGTTTACCTATCAGGGCGAGGCCCAGAAGAAGCGGCTGGGGCCGCTGGCGGCGGGGGTCGGCTCGACCATAGTACTGCCCGCCGATGTCGAAAGCGACGAACAGCTGGATGCGGTGTTCGCCCATCTGAAGGCGGAGTGGGGCGGCTTGGACTTCCTGGTGCACTCCCTTGCCTTCTCCGACGCTCGGGAATTGTCGGGCCGCTATGTCGATACGACGCGGGCGAACTTCCTCAGAAGCCTCGATATTTCCTGCTTTTCCTTCACCGCCGTGGCCCAGCGCGCCACCGCCCTGATGAAAAATGGCGGCGCCATGGTGACGCTGTCCTATCTCGGCGCCCAGCGGGTGATGCCCAATTATAACGTCATGGGCGTGGCCAAGGCGGCGCTGGAGGCATCCGTGCGCTATCTCGCCGCCGATCTGGGGCGTGACAATATCCGCGTCAACGCCATCTCGGCAGGGCCGATGCGGACCCTGGCGGGCAGCGGCGTCACTGATGCTCGTGTTGTCTTCAAATGGGCGGCGGCCACGTCTCCCCTCAACCGCTCCGTCGAACTTAACCATGTCGGCGGCGCCGCACTCTATTTGCTTTCTGACCTCTCGGGCGGTGTCACCGGCGAAATTCACTTCGTCGATGCCGGCTTCAACGTGGTGGGCATGCCGCCGACCACGGATCTGAAGGGCTGGTCGCCGCCGCAGAAGGATCAGGAGCAAAACAATGGGAGCTCCCCGCAAGGTTAAGATCGCGCTGGCCGCCGCTGGCGCCATTGCTATTTCCGCCACCGCCGTTCTTGCCGCCGGCTGGCGCGACGAAGCCTCCGAATACGACACCAACCGCTTGCAGCTGCTGAAACAGTGGCGCGACAAGGCGCTGCACGAAGTCCACACCTACAGCGACTCGCGCGGCGATTTCGGCGCCCTGAAAGCGGTGATGGAACCGCAGGGCCGCACCGTTCCGGCCCAGGCGCTACTGGGCAAGTGGCGCTGCCGCAACATGAAGATGGGCGGGATCAACGCCTTCATCGTCTATCCCGGCTGATATTCCTGCCGCGTCAGCGTGCAGAACGGCGCCCTGTTCTTCCAGAAGACCCAAGGCTCGATCCGTACCCAGGGCATTCTCTATCCCGAGAACGGCGCCTGGATTTACCTTGGCGCCGCCTCGACCACCGGCGAGCCATGGCACACTTATTCCGGCGGCCATCCCTCGCTGGGCGCGGTCGCTACCCCGGACGACCAGATCGGTCTGCTGTCCGGCATCGGCAACAATCACCTGCGACTGGAAATTCCCGGCCCGGTGCTGGAATCCACCTACGATATTATTGAACTCTCCCGCTAATCCAGGCTGACACCCGGAAAAACAAAAAGCCCGAGTCGCAAGATGAGGGCTTTTTCTTATCCGGCTTTCTTCTTCGCTGCTTTGGCGAAGCACTCGAACAGATAGTGCGAATCCATCGGACCGGGCGAGGCTTCGGGATGGTACTGCACCGAAAACACGTCCTTGCCTTCCAGCGCGATGCCGCAGTTGCTGCCGTCGAACAGCGAGACATGTGTCTCTTTCACATTTTTCGGCAGGGTCGCGGTGTCCACGGTGAAGCCGTGATTCATCGAAACGATCTCGACCTTGCCGGTGGTGAGGTCCTTGACCGGATGATTGGCGCCATGATGGCCCTGCGGCATTTTCTTGGTCTTTCCGCCCAGCGCCAGGCCCAGCATCTGATGGCCGAGGCAAATTCCGAACACCGGCACGCCGCTGTTGATCACGCCCTGGATGGTGGGAATGGCATATTCCCCCGTCGCCGCCGGATCGCCGGGGCCGTTGGACAGCAGCACGCCGTCCGGCTTGTGCCGCATCACTTCTTCGGTGCTGGCGCTGGCCGGCACCACGGTGATGTCAGCGCCCATCCCGGCCAGCAGCCGCAAAATGTTGCGCTTGACGCCATAATCGATCACCACCGCCTTCCATGACGGCTTGGCTTCATGCTGGTAACCAACGCCCCACATCCACGGCGTCTCGCTCCATTTGAAGCTCTGGCCGGTGGTGACATCCTTGGCCAGGTCTAGGCCTTCCAGCCCTGGAAAGCCCTTGGCCTCTTTCAGCAGCGTTGCCTGTTCGGTGACGCCATTGCCGATGGCGCCGTGGGGCATGCCCTTCTCGCGGATCAGGCTGGTCAGGGCGCGGGTATCGATCCCTGCCAGCGCAGGAATGTTGTGCTTCTTCAGCCAGCGGTCGAGGGTCTGCAGCGCCCGCCAGTTGGAAGGATGCTCGGCATCGGCGCGCACGATCAATCCGCGCACCACCGGCGTCGTGGTCTCGAGATCCTCGTCATTGGCGCCGACAATGCCGATATGCGGGAAGGTGAAGCAGACGATCTGCCCGGCATAGGACGGATCGGAGAGAATCTCCTGATAGCCGGTCATGGCCGTATTGAAGCAGACCTCGCCCACCGCCGTGCCGGTCGCGCCAAAGCCCGTGCCTTCGAAGCGGCTGCCGTCCGCCAATACCAGGGCGCCGCGCGAAAAAGCTGCCTCCGCGGCGGCGGAGGGCTGGGACTTGGCATCGGTCATGGAGGGCCTCGAATTTGCGCGAAAATAGGGATGGAGGCCGGTGGCGTCAACTCGAACTAATTCAGCAAAATCAGCGCGTTGGAATTATCCACCGATTCCCCGTATCGTCCGGGCGCTGATTTGAAAGAGAATTCCATGGCCCTGCGCGAAAAACTCACCGAGGCGATGAAAGACGCCATGAAGGCCAAGGACGCCAAGCGCCTGGCCACCGTCCGCCTGATGCTGGCGGCGCTGAAGGACAGGGACATCGCGGCGCGCACCGAAACCAGCCGCGACCTGCTGGGCGACGACGAAATCCTGTCCCTGCTGGCCAAGATGATCAAGCAGCGCGAGGAATCCGCCGCCGTCTATCTCCAGGGCGGCCGCCCCGAATTGGCCGACAACGAAAAGGCCGAGATCGTCATCATCCGCGAATTCATGCCCAAACAGATGGAGGAGGCCGAGGCCAGGGCCGCTATCGTCGCTATCGTCGCCGAACTGGGCGCCACCAGCGTCAAGGACATGGGCAAGGTGATGGGCGCCCTGAAGGAGCGCTATGCCGGCCAGATGGACTTCGGCAAGGCGTCGGGCCAGGTCAAGGACACCCTGACCCCGAAGTAAGGGCGCGGCGTTTTCGCCGTCCCGTTGGAACTTTCCAGGGCAAGCTGCTACAGGACCGACTCAACCCGATGCCGGCCCAGATGACCGATCTCCAGACCTTGTCCCGTGCACTGGCGGCCTATCGCCAGTCCAATCCATCGCGTGCCCTGTTTGAACTTGCGGTCACACTTATGCCCCTGGTTGTTCTCTGGGTCCTGATGTGGCTGTCGCTGGATGTCGGCTATTGGCTGACCTTGCTCCTTGCCATACCGGCGGGAGGGTTTGTCCTGCGCCTGTTCATGATTCAGCATGACTGCGGCCATGGGACATTCTTCGGCTACAGCCCGGCAAATGACTGGCTTGGCCGCATCCTGGGCGTCTTTACGCTGACGCCCTACGATTACTGGAAGCGCAATCATGCCGTCCATCATGCCACCTCGGGCAATCTGGACCGGCGCGGCATTGGCGATATCGAAACCCTGACCGTGGTCGAGTATCAGGCGCTGTCCCGGCTGGGCCGCTTCTTCTACCGCCGCTATCGCAGTGCCATCGTGATGTTCGGATTGGGGCCCGCCTACCTGTTTCTGCTGCAGCACCGGCTGCCCTTTTATCAGATGCGCGCCGGCTGGCGGCCCTGGATCAGCGTCATGGCCACCAATGCGGGGATTGTCCTGTTTGCCGCGCTGATGATCTGGCTGGTGGGCCTTCGCCCGTTCCTGGCGATCCATCTGCCGGTCATCCTGATTGCGGCCTCCATGGGGGTCTGGCTGTTCTATGTGCAGCACCAGTTCGAGAATGTGGATTGGCGCCGCGACGGCGACTGGTCGCATTCCAGCGCGGCCCTGTCCGGCAGCTCCTATTACGATCTTCCGGGCGTGCTGCGCTGGTTCACCGCCAATATCGGCATCCATCATGTGCATCATCTGAGCAGCCGGATTCCCTTCTACCGGCTGCACCATGTTCTGCGCGATCATCCCGAACTGAAAACAGTCCATCGGCTGACCATCCGGGAAAGCCTGCGGGGCATCAGGCTGGCGCTGTGGTGCGAAAGCCGCGAAAAGCTCATCTCCTTCCAGGAATGCGCTCTCTAGAAGCGCCTCCGCGCGGGAATCGCTGTGCGTCCAACAACTTAGGGTTTCATTCACAGGGGAATCCGGCCCGCTTTCCCCCGCAGCGGCGATTTTGCCCTAAGGTGAAAGCCATGCGCTATGGCGAAGGATTGCTGGAGGAGATCCGCAGGCGGACCGACCTGGTCGGTCTGGTCGGCCGGCGTGTCAAACTGGTGCGCAAGGGCAGGGTGATGTGGGGCTGTTGCCCTTTCCACCCGGAAAAATCCCCCAGTTTCAAGGTCGAGAATGAGCGGCGGCTCTACAAATGCTTCGGCTGCGGCCAGGGCGGCGACGCCTTCAAATGGCTGATGGAAACCGAAGGCATGAGCTTTCGGGAAAGCGTCGAAAAGCTGGCGGCGGAAGCCGGTGTCGAGCTGCCCAAATGGTCACCCGAGGACGAGGCGCGGGAGAAACGCAAAAAGTCGCTTTATGAAATCGTCGAGCTGGCGGCGGTTTTCTACCAGGAACAATTGTTCGGCGAAGGCGGCAAGGCGGCACAGAATTATCTCAAGGGGCGCGGGCTGGATGGCGCGGCGGCCAAACAGTTCCGCTTAGGTTATGCGCCCAGCGGCAATGGGCTGATCGAGCATCTCACCGCGCACAATGTCACCCAGGACGAGATGATCGAGGCGGGGCTGGCGCGTCCCGCAGCGGATGGCCGCCCGATGCGCGACTTTTTCTTCGACCGCATCATGTTTCCGATCACCGATGGGCGTTCGCGCGTCATCGCCTTTGGCGGCCGCGGCATGGCGCCCGACGCCAAGCCCAAATACATCAACACCGGCGAGACTTCGCTCTTTTCTAAGGGCGGCAATCTCTACAATTTCCCCATCGCCCGCGCCGCCGCCATCAAGTCCGGCACCATCATCCTGGCCGAAGGCTATATGGATGTGATCGCGCTGGTGCGCGCCGGCTTCGCCCATGCGGTGGCGCCGCTGGGCACCGCCTTCACCGAGGACCAGCTCCAGATGCTGTGGCGCGCCGCGCCCGAACCAGTGCTGGCCTTTGACGGCGACAATGCCGGCCAGAACGCCGCCCTGCGCGCCGCCCACATGGCGCTGCCGCATCTGAAGGCCGGCCATTCGCTGCGCTTCGCTTTTTTGCCGCAGGGCGAAGATCCCGACACCTTGATCGCCGCCCAAGGGGCAGGGGCGATGGCGGGCCTGCTCGACACCGCCATGCCGCTGTCGGACCTGCTCTGGCGAGCGGAAACCGAGGGCAAGGATTTCTCCACCCCCGAGCGCCTGGCAGGGCTGGAACGGCGGCTAGCTGAAATCGCCGCCGCGGTGGGCGATAGCCAGATCGCCGCCTATTACCGCGACGCCTTCCGAGAAAAGGTCTTTGCTGCCTACAAGCGCCGCCCCGCCAATGCCCCCTCCCGCGGCCCCCGCCCATTCCGCCGTGGCCCGGGATTTGCGGCCCCTCGCCCCCTGCCTGGCACCCCGGAGGCTGTTTCCTCCGCCCTCAGGGCTAGCAAACTGGTCAAGTCCGGGGAGGCCGCCGCCCGCCAGGTCAAGGAAAGCGAACTGGCCACACTGTTGCTGGAAGACCCCAGAATCGCCCTCCACCACCCCGAATTGCTGGCGGAATTGCCGGTCCGGGACCCTTCGCTTGACAGGCTGCGCGCCGAACTCTTAAACCTCGCCGCCTCCGGCTCCAGCCTTGAAAAAGCTGGGGTTCAAACCCATTTTGCTCGTCTGGGATTGGCTGATTTCGCGGCGCGTCTGGCGCCCCGGAACCCCGGCCCTGAGGGCGAACGGCAGGAGGCTGGTACGCCAGAGGATGATCCGGAAGCCCGTTTTCTGCGTGCCGCCCAAAGCCTGCGCGAAATGGCCGAAGGACCGTCCGACCATCACCGGTTGCTTGATGCCCGCAAGGCGCATGACGGCGGTTTTGGGCGTTGAATCTGTGAACGGGCGCGTCGCCCCTGGGATCGAGTAGTGGTAGCCAAGCCTTCCAAGAAGCCAGCCAGGAAATCCATGCCGGTGAAAAAGCCGGCGGCGAAAGCCGCCGCTTATAAAAGCGCGGCGGTGAAGAAGTCCCCTTCCGTGAAAGGCAAGCCCGCCAAGCCGCTGCCCAAGGCCAAGGAGCTTTCCAAGCTCGAAAAGTTCAAGGCCGCCGAAAAGGCCAAGGCCGAAAATCTGAAGAAGATCGCCGCCGCAGCGAAAGCCGCCAAGCTTGATCCCAAGGCCAAATCCGATTCCAAGGCGTCCGCCAAGCCCGATCCGAAAGCGGCCAAGGCGGAGAAGCTGAAGAAGGGCGCCGCCGCGCCCGTCCCCGCCAAGACGGTCAAGCCGGCCAAGAGTCTCTCCACTGGCAAGAAGCCGGGCGAGTCCGACGCGCCGGGAGACGCGGACTCTCCCTTGCTGGATATGTCCGATGTCGGCGTGCGCAAGATGATCGCGAAAGCGAAGGCTCGCGGCTATGTCACCTATGACGAACTGAACAAGGTGCTGCCGTCCGACAAGACCTCGTCGGAGCAGATCGAAGACACGATGGCGATGCTCAACGAGATGGGCATCAACGTCATCGAAAGCGAAGAGGCCGAGGAAGGCGAAGAGAGCGGCGGCGCCCTGGTCCCCGAGGGCAGCAAGGCGCTGGCCACCACCGGCAAGTCCGGCGAGCAGTATGACCGCACCGACGATCCGGTGCGCATGTATCTGCGCGAGATGGGCAGCGTCGAGCTGCTGTCGCGCGAAGGCGAAATCGCCATCGCCAAGCGCATCGAGGCCGGGCGCGAGCTGATGATCGGCGCCCTGTGCGAAAGCCCGCTGACCTTCGAGGCGCTTACGGTGTGGCGCGACGAACTCAACGAAGGCAAGGTGCTGCTGCGCGACATCATCGACCTGGAAGCGATGTATGGCGGCGGCCCCGAAGGCGCTCCCACGGCGCCGGCCGAAGGTGCAGAACCCGTCGAGGGCGCGCGCCCGGTCGCCTTCAAGCCACCGGAATTCAAGCCCGCGGAATTCAAGAAGCCCGAACTGCCGCCCGAGCCCCCCAAGCCGCCCGCGCCCAGGCCCACCATCGGCGAGGATGGTGAGCCGGTGCCGGTTGACGGCGCTGCCCCGACCGACGGTCAGGATAGCGACGATTTCGACGATGAAGGCAATCTGCCGCTTTCCGCCATGGAAGCGGCGCTGAAGCCCCAAGTGCTGGCGGCATTGGACGCCATCGCCGGCCTCTACAAGAAGCTGGGCAAGCTGCAGGACGCGAGCGTCGAGGCCGCGCTTTCTAGCGAGGACCTCTCCACTGGCCAGGAACGCCGCTTCAAGAAGCTGCGTAACGAGACCATGGACCTGGTCAAGTCGCTCAAGCTCAACAACAACCGCATCGAGCAGCTTGTCGACCAGATGTACGGCATCAACAAGCGCCTGGTCGGGCTGGAAGGAAGGCTGCTGCGCCTGGCCGAAAGCCATGGCGTCGACCGCGGCGATTTCCTCAAGCAGTATTTCGGCAACGAGCTCGATCCCAACTGGGCGCGTCGCGTGGGCCGCCTCACCGGCCTGGGCTGGCACGATTTCGTCACCGAGGAGCGCGACAAGGTCAAGCTGATCCGCGACGATATCCAGGCCCTGGCGCAGGAAACACGCCAGTCGGTTTCGGAATTCCGCCGCAACGTCCAGACCGTGCAGAAGGGCGAGCGCGAGAGCGGCGTCGCCAAGAAGGAAATGATCGAGGCGAACCTTCGCCTCGTGATTTCCATCGCCAAGAAATACACCAATCGCGGTCTGCAATTCCTCGACCTGATCCAGGAAGGCAATATCGGGTTGATGAAGGCGGTCGATAAGTTCGAATACCGCCGCGGCTACAAATTCTCGACCTATGCGACCTGGTGGATTCGCCAGGCCATCACCCGCTCAATCGCCGACCAGGCCCGCACCATCCGTATCCCGGTGCACATGATCGAGACCATCAACAAGCTGGTCCGCACCTCCCGCCAGATGCTGCACGAGATCGGCCGCGAGCCGACGCCGGAGGAACTGGCCGAACGGTTGGCGATGCCGCTGGAGAAGGTGCGCAAGGTCCTCAAGATCGCCAAGGAGCCGATCAGCCTCGAGACGCCCATCGGCGACGAGGAAGACAGCCATCTGGGCGACTTCATCCAGGACCCCAATGTGGTGCTGCCGATCGACGCCGCCATCCAGGCCAATCTGCGCGAGACCACCACCCGCGTGCTGGCGACC
>Ga0207687_10003107_pt1 | contig 11255 bp, 7 predicted proteins | sample KBSM54metaG_FD_184399 | JGI IMG/M metagenome (GOLD analysis project Ga0207687, IMG submission 184399) | Miscanthus rhizosphere microbial communities from Kellogg Biological Station, Michigan, USA - KBS M5-4 metaG (SPAdes) (version 2) | ecosystem: Host-associated > Plants > Roots > Rhizosphere >... | reverse complement strand
CCCGATCCGCAGCCGACGCTGCCCGCGCTGCCACCCGCGCCGTGGAACGAGGCGGCATGGGATGGCGATTTCCGGCAAGGCCCGCTGCCGCTCGATCTGCAGTGGCTGCGGACGCCTTATCCCGAGGAATTGTTCAGTCTGAGCGCGCGGCCCGGCTTTCTCAGGCTGTATGGCCGGGAAACGGTCGGCAGCCAGTTCCGGCAGGCTCTGGTCGCGCGGCGGCAACAGCATTTCCGCTACACCGCGACAACGCGACTGGAATTCGAACCGACGGACTTCCAGCAGGCGGCGGGGCTGATCTGCTATTATAACAGCACCAAATTCCATTATCTGCTCGTGACGCGGGATGGCGACGCGCGGCAGCTTCAGCTGATGACCGCATCGCCCGATGAGGCGCGTCTCGATATGCGGACGATCGTTCCGGTGCTGCCCGATGGCGCGATCGAATTGCGTGCGGATGCCGATTTCGACGAGCTGCAATTCGCGTGGCGGAGCGGAGATGGGGGCGCCTGGCAGAGCGTGCCCGGCATTCTGGACCTGAGCCTGCTGTCCGACGAGGCGTCCTTGTCCGGCCTGCCGAATTTCACCGGCGCCTTCGTCGGCATGGCTTGCCAGGATTTGGCGGGCACCGCGGCGCCCGCCGACTTTGCCTTCTTCCGCTACGAGCCGCGTGAGCGCGCGGTGGATGAGCCGCTCGCCGCTTCCCGCTAGAGAGAGCTTTCCTGCGCGAAATCGTCGGACCCCGCCGGCGCGGTCGATTGGCGGTCGACGATCTCGTGCGGGAGCACGTGATCAGAATATTTGCCGCTTGGCGATGCGGCGGCGATCTCTGCCACGAGCAAGCCCAGCGCTTCCGCCGCAAGCCGCCGCACCGGCTGATGCACCGTGGTCAGCGGCGGCCACAACATGACCGCAGCCGTCGTATCGTCGAAGCCGACGACGGTCAGCTCGCGCGGCACGTCGATCTGGCGCCGGTGCGCGACCGAGACCACGGCGGCAGCCATGTCGTCATTGCTGGCGAAGATGGCAGTCGGCGCGGGCGCCGTTTCCAGTAATTGCTCGCCGGCGGCTAGCCCGGACGCAAAGCTGAAATCGCCCTGGGCGATGGTGGTTCGCACATCTTCTTTCTCGCGCACCGCGGCATAGAAGCCGGCCAGGCGCTCGAGGCTGGCGGTCTGGTCGGGGTTTCCGACGATGAACCCCAGCCGGCGGTGCCCCATTTCCATCAACTGGCGCGTCATCTCATAGGCGGCACCGCGATCGTCGATCCGGACGCAGATCGCATCGCCGACGCCGTGCGCGCCGACCGCGGCCATCGGCAGTCCTGCCTCACGCAGCACCCGCAGCAACGCCGGCGATTCGCCGAGCGGCGGCGTGAGGATAACGCCGGAAATGCCGGCGGCGATGAGATCGTCGACCGCGCTTTCCTCCGGCGGGCGGCCTTCCTCCCCCTTGAGCAGGATAAGGCGCGCGCCGCGGATCGAGGCCTCCTCGAATACGCCGGTGAGGAAGTCGCTCATGAACGCCGCGCTCGGATTGGAATAGATGACGCCAATCCGCAATTCGCCGGAGGTCACAAGGCTTCGCGCCGCGACGTTCGGGGTATAGCCAAGCGTGCGGATCGTTTCCTCTACGATTGCGCGCGTCCGCGGCGCCACACCGGACCGGCCATTGATCACGCGCGACACGGTCATCGGCGAGACGCCGGCCATGGCCGCTACGTCGATGATCGTTGCGCCACGTGGGCGACCATTCTTGACCAAGCCCGTCTTCCCGCCCGTCCCGCTGATGCCGGACCTAATCCATTTTGTAACAGACGCAACGGTCATGAACAGCCTGATCCCGGAGCGGACAGCGCCAGGAGGCCCCGGAATGTCGGCGCATATGTTGACGTTAACAATTTGCGGACCGAGCTCACCGCCGCTCAGGCGGCAAGGTGCGGACGCCAAGTGGCAGGGAATAAAGAAGGAATCCGATCCGACCCGGGAAAGCAACGGCATTTACTGCTTGCGGCGGCTACATCGCTCCGCCCCTACCCGCGGCAACACCCCAGGTGATCAGAGCGAGGGTCGGCGCCTCCCGGCGCACGGTGGGGCCACGCGTTGCGATATCGCATGTCATTGAGCCGATCCGCGGTCTCAATGAGCCATTACGGGCTAGCAAATAGAGCCAAGCCGACTGACGCGGATCGATAAGGCGCTGGCCGCGGCGTCGCGGTTCCCGCCTCCATCCAGATTCAGTCCGATTCGCTTGGGATCGGCGACGATTCACCCGCCTAAACCTGTAACTCGTCCCGCGTAAGGAACGGGCAGCCGACAAGCTCCCTCAAAGAGTCTTGTTGAGCGGATTTAACTATGTCCAAGTTTTAAAGTCATGGCGAATCGGGCATCCCGCGGGGGGATTGCTTTCACCATTGTTACGGATGCGTATCATTTGGGATTTGCGCGATAAACCTCGCGTAAACTTTCCGATGATATCTCCTAGTATACCGGGCGCGTTCCATAGCCGGGGGGTTGTACAATGTCTTATCTCTGGAAGTTTGAAGATTATCTCCCAGCTGACCGGCGCAATATTAGCGATCGCTTAATATCGGTCGAGACGGGCTCTATCAAACTGCGTAGCGCCGATACGGGCTGCGAAGGCCAGAATGTGACGGTGAGACTGGTTGTAACCGGCGAAAAGATCCAGGCAGCATGCGACCTGGTCAACGAGCGCTATGGCTGGCGGGGCTATGGCGCCAATCATCGCATAGTGATGGACGCGCATCATATTACCTTCACCGCCGAAGTCGACGATGCGGTGGTGGGCACGATCACCCTGGCAATCGATTCCCCACACGGCCTGGCGGCGGACAGCGCTTTCGGGGATGCGATAGACGGGTTTCGGGCTCGGCCGGGTGCCAAGGTGTGCGAACTCACCAAGTTCGCATTCGACCCCGCAGTTCAATCGAAGGCGCTGATGGCGACCTTATTCCATATCGTTTTCGTCTACGGTCGACGCACATATGCCTGCACGGATCTCTTCATCGAGGTCAATCCGCGCCACGTCCGCTTCTACGAAACGATGCTCGGCTTCGAACGCGTCGGATCGCTGCGGCAGAATGATAGCGTTGCCGCGCCGGCGCAGCTGATGTGGCTCAAAGTCGATGCGATACGCGAGCATATCAACCGCGCGGCGGCAGGCACGGATGGAAGCAGGGCGCGTTCGCTCTATCCGCTCTTTTTCTCGCCCGCCGACGAGAACGGGATCTATCAACGGCTCGTCGATGCGACGGCGCGGGCCCAGGTCACGGCAACTCGCCCGTCGCCGAGGCCTGTCACTGAGGCGCGATATACGATTCGCAATCCGGCACGGTTTCGAAAGGCGCGTGCTCATGCGGCGGCTTGTTTTCAATAGACCGGTAAAAATCGGAAAGCTGGCGCTACCAGCCCAATAAAAAAAGGCTGTCGCGACCGCTTGGGCCGCAACAGCCTTTTGATCGGGGTCTGCTTAGGCGAACGTTACGCTGGTGCGCCGCTTGCGCATCGTTGCGCCCATCAATCCGAAGCCAGCAACCATCATCGCCCAGCTCGCTGCTTCAGGCACATCCGTGGCCGAGAAGGTCGCGGTGCCCGAGAAGGTGCCGCCACGCGACGACGTCGTCCCGAAAACCTCGATCGTGTTCAGAACACTGTCGAAGATCGGAATTCCGCCGACCGCGAGGAACTGGCCGCTGGCATTGCTGGGTACGACATAATGCGTGCCGTTGATGATCAGGTCGGTGATCGTCAGCTTGTTGCTGAGGCTGGAAAAGCTCGTCGAGATCGAGCCGCTACCAACGCCGTTCTGCGGAATCGTGAACTCGAAAATGTCGTGGAAGTCGAGAGGGCCGGAAAAGCCGTCCCCGAAATTCGCGGTGATCGAAGGCGAGAACGGTGTCCCGCTGGTGATCTGGAAATGGAGCGGATCACCCACATGATAGATGTTGGTGACGGTCGCATTCGCTGCCGGCGCTAGCACGGACATAGCTACTGCGACGGCGATGCCGCTTATGGTCCTTCCCGAAATCATACCGATTACCCCTTACCACCACAGGCTGAAGTGCCCATCATTGCGCCGGTAACGTAACAACAGCCCCAAGGTTGCACAGAGTAAACAAGATTTTTACATCAAATGATGCCTGTCCGACTTTATGGGCCCCAGGAGGCTAGGTTTTACGGCCGTTTGAGGGGGTTCCGCCCCATTTCGAGCCGACGTTTATCGGACTCGCCGAGTTCGGGCGCGCTGCGGGTGCCCGGAGCGAACCGCAGGGAGCCGCCCGGGATCCTTTGGCGGACCAAAGAAGCTCCGAGTCGCCGTGCCGACCATGAAATTAGAGGATGGTGACCCCTACGGGAATCGAACCCGTGTTTCAGCCGTGAAAGGGCCGCGTCCTAGACCGCTAGACGAAGGGGCCATCCGGGCGCCCGCTTAGGGGGGCGAAACCGCGAGGTCAACCGCGGTGGTGCGATTGATTCCGTCGGTTCACGCCGCTTCCCGACCTCAGTCGGCCCATGCGGCGTCGTCGATATGCAATTCGGCCTGCCTGGCGCCATTCCAGGTGTCGAGCCGCGCCCGACCGGCGAGCCACAACCGCCGATGTGGGCCCGCGCCCAGCAGCGCCAGGCCCAGCGCGCTGTCGGCCTGGCGAAAGGCGATCGTCTTGATCGACCGGCCGTCCTCGCCTGCCACCACCGCGCGGACGTGACCGTTGCCGACCACGTCGCATTTGATGATCCGCACCGGCCCGGCGGCAACGCGCGGCGCCGGCCAGCCCGCGCCATAGGGCCCGCCCGCCTCGAGCGCGTCGATCAGCGCGGGGGCGACCCCGCCGGCGCTCAGCACCGCGTCGAGCAATAGCGCGCGGTCGTCGCGCGATCGCGCGACGTCGGCGGCCAGCCGCTGGTCGAGGAAATCGGCGAGCGCGTCGATCTTGCCCGCCTCGACCGTCAATCCGGCTGCCATCGCATGGCCGCCGCCCGCGACGAGCAGGCCGATATCCTTGGCGGCGAGCACCGCCGCGCCCAGGTCCACGCCCGGGATCGAGCGGCCCGATCCCTTGCCAATGCCGTCGGCATCGACCGCGATCACGATCGCAGGGCGGCCCATTTTCTCCTTCAGCCGGCTGGCGACGATGCCGATCACGCCGGGATGCCAACCCTCGCCCGAGACCAAGGCGACCGCGCGATTGTCCTGGCCGGCGAGCAAGGCTTCGGCGGCCTCGGTTACCAGCATCTCGATCGCGCGCCGCTCCTCGTTCAGCCGGTTGAGCTCGGCCGCGATCGCCTCGGCTTCGGCTTCGTCCTCGGTGGTCAGCAGGCGCACGCCGAGATCGGCCTTGCCGACCCGGCCGCCGGCATTGATGCGCGGCCCCAGCGCGAAGCCGAGATCCGTCGCGGTCGGCGCCTTGGTCAGCCCGGCGGTGCGCATCAAGGCCGCGAGGCCGACATTGCCGCCCTTCGCCATGATCTTGAGCCCCTGTGCGACGAAGGCGCGATTGAGGCCCCTCAATTGCGCGACGTCGGCGACCGTGCCGAGTGCGACGATGTCGAGCAATTCGATCAATTTGGGCTCGGGCCGGTCCGCGAACCAGCCGCGCGCGCGCAACGTTCGCAGTAAAGCCGCGCCGAGCAGGAAAGCCACACCGACGGCGGCGAGATGGCCATGCGCCGCGCCCTCGTCCTCGTCGAGCCGGTTGGGGTTCACCAGCGCGAACGCCTTGGGCAGAGAAGCCGCGCATTTGTGGTGATCGACCACGATCACGTCCACATTCTCGGCGGCGGCCATATCGAGCGCCTCGAACGCCTGCGCGCCGCAATCGACCGTGACGATCAGCGTCGCGCCGCCGCGCGCGATCTTCACCAGCGCCTCGCCCGACGGGCCATAGCCTTCCATCAGCCGGTCGGGGATATAAGCCTGTGGGTCGAGTCCGAGCCCGCGTAGCAGCCGGATCAGCAGGGCGGCCGAGGTCGCGCCGTCGACGTCATAGTCGCCGAATATGGTGACGGGCTCGCCGGCGATCACCGCCGCGGCGAGGCGTTCGGCAGCGACCTCCATGTCGCGGAAGATTGATGGATCGGGCATGAAGCCGCGGATCGTCGGCGTACGATGCTGCTCGATCGCCTCACGCGGGACGCCGCGCGCCAGCAGCAATTGCGTGACCAGATCGTCGGGCTCGAACCCCGCGTCGCGCTGGTCCGTCTCCAGTCCGCGCCAACGCCAGGGCTGACCGAGGATGGAACGGGTCACGGATAGTGCGGGGGGCATGGGCCGACCCTATACCTATCGGGGGGCGGCGTGAATCCCTCACCGTCATGCCGGCGAAAGCTGGCATCCATCTCCTGTCGTTGCATCAGGCGGAAAGGTCGGAAGATGGACCCCAGTTTTCGCTGGGGTGATGACTAAGGGCTGACGAGGGTCAGAACAGCTTGGTCAGGAAGTAGAAGCCCGCACCCACCGTGGCGGCGGCGGGCAAAGTCACGAACCAGGCGATGACGATGCTGGAGGCGACGCTCCAGCGCACCGCCGACATGCGCCGCGCCGCGCCGACGCCGACGATCGCGCCGGTGATCGTGTGCGTGGTCGAGACCGGGATGCCGCCGATCGTGGCGAGGAAAAGCGTGATCGCGCCGCCCGTCTCAGCGCAGAAGCCCTGCGGTGGGGTCAGACGCGTGATCTTGGAGCCCATCGTGTGGACGATGCGCCAGCCGCCAACCAACGTGCCGATGCCCATCGCCGCCTGGCAGGATAACACCACCCAGAACGGGATGTGGAATTCGCCGTGCAGCAGGCCCTGCGAGTAGAGCAGAACCGCGATGATCCCCATCGTCTTCTGCGCATCGTTGCCGCCATGGCCGAGCGAATAGAGCGAGGCCGAAAGCAATTGCCCCTTGCGGAAGATGCGATCGACGGTGGCGGGCGTCCTGCGCCGGAAGATCCAGCTTGTGATCAACACCATCACCAGCGCGAGCACCATGCCGACCAGGGGTGACAGGAAAATTGCTGCCACGGTCTTGCCGACGCCACCCCACACGATCGCGGAAATGCCTGCCTTGCTGGTACCCGCGCCGATCAGCCCGCCGATCAGGGCATGGCTTGACGAGGAGGGAATGCCGAGGCCCCAAGTGACGAGATTCCAGGTGATCGCGCCCATCAGCGCGCAGAAGATCACCTGCGCATCGACGATGTCGGCCGAGATGATGCCCTTTCCCACCGTCGCCGCGACATGCTGGCCGAACACGAGAAAGGCGATGAAGTTGAAGAAGGCCGCCCAGAAAACCGCAACCTGCGGCGACAGAACGCGCGTCGAGACCACCGTCGCGATCGAATTGGCGGCGTCGTGCAGCCCGTTCAGCAGGTCGAACAGCAAGGCGATGCCGATCAGCCCGAACAGCAGCAACGGAGTGAGATGTTCCAAGTCGGTCGCGGTCTGTCAGGCGTGGTCGAGCACGAGGCCCTGGATCTCGTTGGCGACGTCCTCGAACCGGTCGACCACGCGTTCCAGATGGCTGTAGATTTCGCGGCCAACGATGAATGCCATCGGTTTCGCGTCCCCCTCTGCCGCCTTGTACAACGCTTTCAGGCCGGCATCGTGGATCTCGTCGGCATGGCCTTCGAGCTGAACCAACCGGGCGGTCAGCTCCAGGATGCGCGTCGCATTGTCGCCGATCGAACGCAGCAGGGGCACGACTTCGGAAGTGACGCGCGCCGCCTCGACGATGATCCCGCTCATGTCGCGCATTTGCGGTTCGAAATCGTTCAGCTCGAACAGGGTGATCGCCTTGGCAGTGCCGTTCATCTGGTCGATCGCATCGTCCATCGACGCGATCAGGCCAGTGATGGCGGTGCGGTCGAACGGCGTGATCAGGATACGGCGTACGTCCTGCAGCACGTCGCGGGTGATATCGTCCGCCTTATGCTCCTGGTCGTAAATCTCTTTGACGTGGATCGCGACCTCGGCGCCGCCCTGCAGCAGCCGCGCGAGCGCGTCCGCGCCGGCGACCAGAGTCGCGGCATGGTCCTCGAACTGGTCGAAGAAGCGGCCCTGCTTGGGCATCAGCGCCTGAAACCAGCGCAGCATCGGTAGATTCTCCCCTTGTCTCCGTGCCCATGACAACAACCGCTCGCGCCGTCCAGTGGCGCGGCGCGGCGCACGGAAGCTGCCGATCAGACGGGACAGACCGGGCTCTTCCACCGCGGCGGCTGCGGACGGCAGGTCGAACCACTGCGTTTCGCGTTCGTCCTGCTCGGGCCACTCCTCGGCCTGTTCGGTAACCGCGAGCGGGAAAAGTGCCACCGTCGCTCGCTTGACCTGCCCGTTCCGGCGCCGCTTCAAATAGGCATATTGGCCGAGCGGGGTCGGGCAGGCGATGCCGCTGATGCCCGCTTCCTCATATGCCTCGTGCGCCGCCGCCTCATGGCTCGCCAGCCCCCGGATCGGATTGCCCTTGGGCAGCACCCAGCGGCGCGTCTCCCGGCTCGTGATGAGCATCACGCTCACCTTGCCCGTATCGTCGATCCGGTAAGGTAGGGCAGCAACCTGGCGAATAGTGCGGGTCTCCTTTCGTTCCACCCTATAGTAAGTCGATTCGCGTGTGAATCCCGTTAGCATTGATTACAAACGCAAGCGCCCGGCCAAGGTGGCGAAAATTTTGATCCGGATATTGTTGTGGCGGCACGTTCCGGCCCTTTGGCGGACATCAGCCATCGAAGGAAAAACAAGGCGCCTCGCGTTGCGTCGGGCGCCATCCGAGCCTTCGAGACGCGTTGGCGTCCTCCCCTCCGTCGCCTTCGGCGCCACCTCCCCCTGGCGGGGAGGATTGGGGCTAACATCTACTTTCCACCAATAGCAGGCACCCGCAAAATCCGACTTCAGCCTGCCAGCATTTCCGCCAGCCGCAGCATGAAAGCGGCGCCGCGTTCCATCTGGACGCGGTCGACATATTCGTCGGGCTGGTGCGCCTGCTCGATCGATCCGGGGCCACAGATGACGGTCGAGAAGCCCGCCTCCTGGAACTGGCCTGCCTCGGCGGCATAAGGCACGACGCGCGGTGGGCCGTTGTCGCCGGCCAGGCTTCGCGCGATGCGTTCGGCGTCGCCGTCGTGTTCGGGCGCAAAGGCGGGGGTGGCCGAGCGGCGGACGATATCGATCCCGGCCTCCGGAAAGCGCGCCTTCACCTCGGCATCCAGCTTCGCGGCGTCGGCGAGGAAGGGCGCGAGGATCGCCAGCGGGTCCACGCCCGGCGGGCAGCGCAGGTCGAACAGGAAGACGCATTGCCGCGCGAGGATGTTGCCCGCCGTGCCGCCATTGATCATGCCGACGGTGAGCGTCGCCTGTTTCGGCGTGAAGGGGGAGGCCGGATCGGCCTCGCGCTCCAGCCGCGCGGCCAGCTCGCTCAGGCGGTGCATCAACCGGATCGCAATCATGTTCGCCGACAGGCCAAGATGCGTGAGGCTCGAATGCGCCTCATGGCCCGTTATGGTGACGGTATAGGTGGTGATGCCCTTATGGCCATGGACCACCTCCATCATTGTCGGCTCGCCGACGATCACCGCGACAGGCCTCGGTACGTGCCTCGCGATTTCGGCAATCATCGACGGCGCGCCGAGGCAGCCGACCTCCTCGTCATAGGAGAAAGCGAGATGGACCGGGCGCTTGAGCCGGCCCGGTTCGGCGAAGACCGGCGCAGCCGCGAGCGCGAGCGCGAGGAAGCCCTTCATGTCGCATGTGCCGCGTCCGTAGAGGCGGCCGTCGCGCTCGGTCAGCGCGAAGGGTTCGCTCGACCAATTCTGGCCGTCGACCGGCACGACGTCGGTGTGGCCGGACAAGATGACCCCGCCCTCGGTCTGCGGTCCGAGGGTGGCGTAGAGATTGGCCTTGCGTCCATCGGCATTGGGAACGCGCGTCGCGGTCACGCCGAGTTCGCCGAGCAGGCTTTCGACATATTCGATCAGCGCAAGGTTGGAATCGCGCGATGTGGTGTCGAACGGAACCAGCCTGGCAAGCAGGTTGATCGCCGAAGCGGCGAGGTCGTCGGTGGTGGGAAGGGCCGGCATTGCGCTCGTTGTAGGGCGTGATGCCGAGTCTTGGAAACACTTCTCCCTTCTCGCTTGCGGGAGGGGTCGGGGGAGGGCGTGATCGAAGAAGCGCCCGAACGGACTCCCCTCCCCCTAGCCCCTCCCGCAAGCGGGAGGGGAACAAGGAATTACGCAGCCCTCGCCGCCGGTTTTTCCAGCCAGCGATACAGCGCGAACAAATCGGCGAAATGCTGGTCCATCGTACGCACCGGCCCGGCAGGGCGCGGTGCCGGCGTGTCGACGAAACGCCGGATCGCCTGTGCAGCGTCGGTGGCCGAGCCCGAACGATAGATTACGCCTCCGCTCGCCTGCGCCTGGTCGAAGGCGCCGCCACGGTCGGGCGCGATCAAGGGCAGGCCCGAGGCCAGCGCCTCGGCCGCGACGATGCAGAAGGTTTCGGCCTCGCAGCCGTGGATCAAGGCGTCGGCGCTCGCGATCGTGCGCGCAAGCGCGGTCCGGTCGCGGATCGGCGAGAGCAGGTGGATGTGGGGATTGTCGCCGATAGCGCGCGCGAGCTTGGCGCTATCGCGGCCTTCGCCGATCAGCAACAGCCCAACCGGACGGCTCGCGCCAGCGGCGATTGCCGCGTTGACCACAAGTCCCCACCGTTTCTCGGCGGCATGGCGGCCGACACCGATCAGCAGGGTCGCGTCCTCGGGCAAGGCGCATCGTTCGAGCAGGCGCGCGCGCAGGGCGGGATCGCGCAGGGCGGGGTCGAAGATACCCGGATCGACCCCCATCGGATTGGTCACGACATTGCGCAGTCCGCCGTCGGTCAGGCGCTGCGACAGGCTGGGCGAGGCGCTCACCACCGCGTCATAGGCGTCGTCGAGCCGCTGGAGGTGGCGCCAGAACCAGCCGAAGCCGCGGTCGATCGTCTCGCGCTCGGCCAGCCGCCCGAACCAGCGATAGGCGTAAGCGGAAAGCGGATCCGCGTGCATCACCAGTACGCGGCGTGCATCGCCCTGCCATTCGGCGACCATCGACGCGCTGCGCCAGGGCGAGGAGGCCTCGACCACGTCGGGACGCAGCCGGTCGAGAGCACCATGCACCTGAGCTTCGTCGGCGAAATAGCCGTAGCGACGATCGAGCGGGAAACGCGGGCTTTCCAGCCACTCGATCCGCGCGCCGGGCCCGCGTTCCTCGACCCGGTTCTCGCG
>Ga0207687_10003104_pt1 | contig 11263 bp, 12 predicted proteins | sample KBSM54metaG_FD_184399 | JGI IMG/M metagenome (GOLD analysis project Ga0207687, IMG submission 184399) | Miscanthus rhizosphere microbial communities from Kellogg Biological Station, Michigan, USA - KBS M5-4 metaG (SPAdes) (version 2) | ecosystem: Host-associated > Plants > Roots > Rhizosphere >... | reverse complement strand
ACCCGCGAGACCGTGCTCGACGGCCGCCAGACTCCCGAGGGCGAGTTGCTCGTGCAGACCGGCGACCGACTGCAGGTCGGCGAGATAGGCCGCGTCCATGCCTTCGACCACAGCGTCCATGTGGATGTCGAACGACGCGTCGAGCGGCGAGACGAGCGGCGACGTCATCGACGCGAATTCGTCGGGCGTCATCGTCGTCATCACGTCGGCGCGCATCGTGATCACCGGATCGATCGCATCGGAGACGTCGGCGTCGGCGATCATCGGCACCTGGCCGGCGGCAACGCCGATCGCCGTCACGCGCTCGGGATGCAGTGCACCCAGCGCGAGTGCGCCCGGCCCGCCCGACGACCATCCAAGGACTGCGAACTGCTCGATGCCGAGTGCGTCGGCGAGCGCCACGATGTCGTCCGCTTGCGTCGCTTCGGTGCTCGACGGGTGCGCATCGCTCGACCCATAGCCGGGGCGATCGACCGCGATGAGACGCACACCTGCACGCGTCGCGTTGGAATCGTCGGGATGACGGGTGAGCCGGCAATCAGGACAGCCGTGCAGGTACACGACCGCCACACCCTCGGCGTCGCCGACGTCGTCGTACGCGAGACGGCGGCCGTCGGCGAGTTCGACGACCCCGCTGGGCGCAGGGATCATTCCTTGCGGTCCCGGCCCTGCATGTCGGCGTTCGGGCGCGCGTCGGCGAGCAACTTGCGAGCGATCGCGTCGATCTGCGTCGGGTCGTCGACGGGCTGCGCGGTCGGGCCTCGGTGCCAGCTCTCGGCGATCGCGAACACGTTGCCCGATGCTTCGAACACGCGGCCTGACACGCCCGCGGACTGCGGCGAAGCGAGCCACGTGCACACGGGGGCGATCCAGCGCGGCGCCATCTGTGCTTTCGCTTCCTCGCTCGCCTGCCCCATGCCGAGGTTCTCGGTCATGCGCGTCAGCGCGCCCGGTGCGATCGCATTGACGGTCACGCCGTAGCGGCCGAGCTCGTACGAACTGATGATCGTGAACGCGGCGATTCCCATCTTCGCGGCGCCGTAGTTCGTCTGGCCGGGGTTGCCGTAGATGCCCGACACCGACGTGGTGTTGATGATGCGAGCGTCGTTCGTCTCGCCCGCCTTGGCGCGCTCGCGCCAGTAGGCGGCGGCGTGGCGGCTCGGCGCGAACGTGCCCTTCAGATGCACCTTGATCACGGCGTCCCATTCGGCCTCGGTCATGTTCGTGAGCATCCGGTCGCGCAGGATGCCCGCGTTGTTCACGAGCACGTCGAGGCCGCCGAACGTCTCGATCGCGGTGTTGACCAGACGCTCCGCGCCCGCCCAGTCGGAGATGTCGTCGCCGTTGGAAACGGCCTCGCCGCCCATGGCCTTGATCTCCTCGACCACGTCCTGCGCGGGGCCGGTCGACGCCTGACCCGTGCCGTCCATCTCGCCACCGAGGTCGTTGACCACGACCTTGGCCCCGTGCTCAGCGAGCATCAGCGCGTGTTCACGGCCGATGCCTCGCCCTGCGCCGGTGACGATGCACACCCGCCCCTCACACATTCGTGCCACTGCTGCCTCCCCGAGGTCTCGTTCGAACCGGGTCATCTTGGCGGATGAGGGTGCACCCGGCGCCAACCGAGTGAGAGGCTGGTCCGTCCCCCAGCGCCCCGGAAGGCCAAGCGATGAGTGAGCAGATGCGCTTCGAGAACCGGATGAGCGACGCCGACGCGCTCATGTGGACGATCGAGAAAGACCCGCTGCTGCGGTCGACCATCACCTCGGTGGCCGTGCTCGACCAGTCGCCGGATCGTGAGCGCCTCATCGAGAGCGTCGACCGCGCCACCCGGCTCGTGCCCAGGCTGCGCCAGCGCGTCGTGTCGAACGCCATGTCGATCGCGCCGCCGCGATGGGAGTTCGATCCGAACTTCGACATCGACTACCACCTGCGCTGGATGAAGGCGCCCGGCGAGGGCACGCTGCGCGACCTCCTCGACGTCGCCCAGCCGATCGCGATGCAAGGGTTCGACCGGGCGCGACCGCTTTGGGAGTTCACCGTCGTCGAAGGGCTCGCCGACGGCCGCGCCGGGCTCATCATCAAGGTCCACCACGCCATCACCGACGGCGTGGGCGCCGTGAAGATCGCCATGCACCTGTTCGACCTCGAACGCGACGTAGCGCTCGATCGCGGCCCGATGCCTGACGAGCCCGAGATCCACGTCATGAACCAGATGGAGCGCGTGCGCGACGCAATCGATCACGAGCGTCGTCGTCAGCTCGGCATCGCGCGGCGGTCGGCCACATCGATTGCGACGTCAGCGGCCTCGGCCGCCACCGATGTCGCGGGAACAGCTCGGCAGCTGAGTTCGACGCTCGGATCGATCGGTCGGATGCTGGCACCGGCCACCACACCGCTCAGCCCGATCATGACCGGACGTTCGTTGAGCGTGCACTTCGACACGATCACCGTTCCGCTCTCCGAGTTGAAGTCTGCAGCGAAGCGCGCCGATGGCAAGCTCAACGACGCGTTCGTCGCCGGCATCACCGGAGGTCTCCGGCGCTACCACCAGCACCACGGCGTCGACGTCGACGAACTACGCATGTCGATGCCGATCAACATCCGCAACGACGAGACCGCCGACCTCGCGGGCAACCAGTTCGCACCGGCGCGCTTCGCGGTCCCGACCGCGATCGAGGATCCGATCGAGCGCATGCGCTCGACACGGGAACTGGTCACCCAGCAACGCGGCGAGCCCGCGTTGTCGTTGGCCGCGCCGCTCGCGGGCATCTTGTATCGACTGCCTGCGTCCATCACCACAGGCGTGTTCGGCTCGATGTTGCGCGGCATCGACTTCGTCACGAGCAACGTGCCTGGCGTGCCGATTCCGGTGTTCTTCGGTGGCGCTCGGATGGAGGCGCAGTTCGCGTTCGGGCCCATGAGCGGCGCGGCCACGAACATCACACTGCTCAGCTACCTCGACGAGGTGCAGATCGCCATCAACAGCGACCCCGCGGCCATACCCGACCCCGACGTGTTCGTCGCGTGCCTGCATGAGGGCATCGACGAGATCCGCAAGGTGGGCTGAGGTGACGCGCCAAGTCCGACGCGTCGTCACCGGCAAGAACGCCGAAGGAAAGTCGGTGTTCGTCTCCGACGATCTCGTCGACCCCATCACGGTCGCGATCGCTCCCGGCTCGGCCTTCCACGTGTTGTGGGGCGGCGACCAGACGCCGGCGTTGCCGGCCGATGGCACCGAGCCCGCCCATCCCGCGTACTTCCCACCGCCCGGCGGCTACCGCTTCGGGTTCTTCACGGTGCCCCCGGCGGGTGGCGAGCTGCCGGCCGACCTCGACATCAGCGCCGCGATCGCCGAGATGGAACAGAAGCTCCCAGGCATGGCCGCGCACATGGAGCCCGCCGATCCCGGCATGCACACCACGGACACCGTCGATTTCGAAGTCGTGCTGTCAGGCCAGGTCGTGTGCGAGCTCGACGACGGTGCCTCTGTCACGTTGGGGCCGGGCGACACGTTCGTGCAGAACGGCACGCGACACCGCTGGAGCAACCCGGGCACCGAGCCTGCGTTCCTCTTCGTCGCCTTGATCGGCGCACAGCCACCGTCACTACCCTGACGCGCCGTGTTGTCGAGTGACGTTGCCGTCGTCGGGGGCGGTCCCGCTGGTGCCGCCGCGGCCATCACGCTCGCGCGGCACGGGCGTGATGTGGTGCTCGTCGACAAGGCCCGGTTTCCGCGCGACAAGTGCTGTGGCGACGGGCTCACCGCCGGCGCGCTGCGCTTGCTCGAGCACCTCGGTCTCGATCCCGCCGCGATCGAGTCGTGGCAGACGGTGTCCGACGTCGTGGTGCGGTCGCCATCAGGACATCAGGCCGTGTTCCCATTGCCGCGGGGTCAGGGCGTGTATGCCGCGGTGGCGCGACGGATCGACCTCGACAGCGCGCTCATCGACCTTGCGCGCAGCGCGGGTGTCAAGGTGCTCGACGGTCACGCGTTGCTCGGTGCGCGCAACGACCCCGACCGGATCGTGCTCGACGTCGACGGCATCGGCACGGTGCAGGCGCGCTACGCCATCGGCGCCGACGGCATGTGGTCGCCGTTGCGCAAGGCCGTCGATGCGGCTGACCCCGGTTACCTCGGCGAGTGGCACGCGTTCCGCCAGTACTTCAGCGATGTGGCGCCGAGCGCGGCGCGCGACCTGTTCGTGTGGTTCGAGCCCGATCTGCTGCCTGGGTACGCATGGTCGTTCCCACTGCCGGGCGGGCGCGCCAACGTCGGGTTCGGGATCCAGCGCGGCGGCAAGGTCGCACGCGTGCAGGAGATGAAGAAGCTGTGGCCGCAGCTGCTCGAGCGCGAACACATCCGCGCCGTGCTCGGGCCTGACGCGCAGCCTGAAGCGCCGCACAAAGCGTGGCCGATCCCGGCGCGCATCGATTCGGTGTCGCTCACCGCGGGCCGCGCGCTCTTCGTCGGCGACGCGGCGTGCGCCACCGATCCCATGACCGGCGAAGGAATCGGCCAGGCGTTGCTCACGGGCGTTCTCGCGGCCCGGGCGATCAGCCTCGCGGGGGTGAGCGACGACGCGCGCGCTCGCGGTCTGTACGAGTCGTGGGTGGCGCAACACCTCGATGCTGACCACAAGATGTCGATGTTCCTCATCCGCGCTCTGCAGCATCGCAAGGGCGCGCGGGCCGCGGTTCGGTTGGCAAGCGCGTCGTCGTGGACACGGCGCAACTTCGCGCGCTGGCTCTTCGAGGACTACCCGCGGGGCCTGATCACCACGCCGTCGCGGTGGCACGCCGGGATGTTCACCGGCGTGGGCGCGTACCGCTGACGGCTGTTCACGGCCTCGTTACGCGGGCGAAACCTCGCACCTTTACCGTTTTCGCAGTGGCACGCGGCGGTGCCCGACGCGGAGCGCCGCACCCCTCCCCCCGGGGTGCGGCGCACCGCGAACCCCGACGCTGACGATGCGGCTCTAGGCCGTCCAGGTCTTGAGTTTTTCGACGACCTCGGCGGGGTTCTCGGCGAAGGGCGTGATCTGCAACACCGTCACGCCGGCTTCCTTGTACGCCGCGATGCGATCCTTGATGTAGCCCTCGGAACCGCAGAGCGACGTCTTCTCGAGCAACTCGGCGGGCACCTTCGCGGCGGCCTCCTGCTTCTTGCCGTCGAGGTAGAGATCCTGGATCTCCTTGGCCTCTTGCTCATAGCCGTAGCGCGACACCAGCGCGTTGTAGAAGTTCTGCCCGCGCGCGCCCATGCCGCCGATGTACAACGCGGCCATCGCACGCCCGAAGTCACGGATCGACTCGGCCTTCGACTCGTCGTCGGTGATGCACACGACTCCACCCGCCGCGACTTCCATCGGCCCCAGATCGGCGGAGCGCTTCGCGTTGCCCTCGGCGAGCGCCTTGCCGAAGACGTCGTTCGCCTTCTCGGGGACATAGAAGATCGGGAGCCAGCCGTCGGCGATCTCTGCGGTGAGCGCGACGTTCTTCTCGCCGAGCGACGCGATGTACACGGGGATCCGCGACCGAACCGGGTGGCCGATGATCTTCAACGGCTTGCCGAGGCCCGTGCCCTTCCCCTCGGGAACGGGGATCGGGTAGAGCGGGCCGTCGTTCGTGAGCGGCTCTTCGCGGGCCCACACCTTGCGGCAGATCGACACGATCTCGCGCGTGCGCGCCAGCGGCTTGTCGTACACGACGCCATGGAAGCCCTCGATCACCTGGGGCCCCGACGCGCCGAGACCGAGCACGCAGCGGCCGCCCGACAGCGCGTCGACGCCCGCCGCGGTCATCGCCAACAACGTCGGCGTGCGCGTGTACAGCGGGAGGATGCCGGCACAGATCTGCACCCGCTCGGTCTTCGCCGCGAGGTAGCCCATGTAGCTCACGCCGTCGTAGCCGTAGGCCTCGGCGATCCACGCCATGTCGAGCCCGGCCTTCTCGAGGTCGGCGACCTGGCGGGCCGACTCCTCGAACCCACCCGCGTAGCTGATCGGCATCGAAATCTGCATCAGACCCCCAAGAACTCTCGTCGCGCTTTGCTGCGCTCGATCAGGAAACCAGGCACCGGTACGCCGTTGACCATCACCGACTCGCCGGCCGACTCGGCCGCGGCCGGCGCACCATCGCCACCGGAGGCCGCACCGACCTTCACCGTGACGTCTTCTCCGGCCTCGCGACGGCGCACCAACTCGGCCCATTCACCGGGCCGGGCGAGCTTGCTGCGATCGATCGTGCCCCGCACGACACCGTTGTCGAAGCGCACCCAGTAGCGGATCCACGTGAGCCCCTCGGGAAAGATGACCTTGCCGGTCGTTCCTGCCGGGATGTCGGGCATGTCGATCGTCGCGACGACCCGCTCCTTTGCCTTCAGGAGCTCGCTGGTGGATTCCTTTTTCGCCATCGGAGTTGGCACAGTAGTGGGGTGCCAGGCGCCGCCCCCAACGGGCCGATGCTGATCTTCGACGGCGACTGCAGCTTCTGCACGAGCTCGGCCACGTGGATCGAGCACCGACTGCCCGACGACGCACGCGTCGAGCCGTGGCAGCGGGTCGATCTCGAAGCGCTCGGCCTCACCGAACGCGACGTGACGACCGCGGCGTACTGGGTCGATGAGAACGGGTCTTCGTACCGCGGCGCCCGCTCGATCGCGAAAGCCCTCGTGCGGGCGGGCGGCGTTTGGAAACCCGTCGGGATCGTGATGCAGATCCCACCGGTCTCATGGCTCGGCGCGCTCGTCTACGTCGTGATCGCCAAGAACCGCTACCGCCTGCCGGGTGGCACTCCGGCCTGCAAGCTCCAATAGTGTCGCCGGTTCCCGCCGCGACCCCGAAAGGACCACCGTCGCCATGATCAAGCTCAGCGTCTTCTACCCCACCACCGAAGGGGCGACGTTCGATCACGACTACTACCGCGACAAGCACGTTCCGCTGTGCGTCAACACGTGGAGCCTGAAGGGCGCGGAGATCGAGAAGGGCATCGACGGTCCGTACGTCGCGGCCGTGCACTTCACGTTCGACTCGCTGGAAGCGTTGGGCGCCGCGATGGGTGCCGCCGGCACCGGCGACATCCTCGCCGACGTCGCCAACTACACGACGATCGTCCCGGTGATGCAGACGAGCGAGGTCGTCGCCTGATCTGATCAGGCCGTGGCCGAAAGGTCCATGTCGTGCGGGAGGCCGAGAACGCGCTCGCCGATGATGTTGCGTTGCACCTCGCCGGTGCCGCCACCGATCGTGAGCGCGGGGCTGAACAGAAAGCCGTAGTACCACATGTCCGCGGCTGATCCGAGTGGGCCTGACGTGGAGATCATCCCTGCGCTGCCGCACAGATCACGCGCCAACTGCATGATCCGTTGGCCGTGCTCGTCGGCCATGATCTTGCGAATCGACGCTTCGGGTCCTGGCTGCTCGCCGCGGATGCGCGCCGACACGGTGCGCAACCGGATGAGGTCGAGCACCTTCTCCTCGATGTAGAGCCGTGCCAACTCTTGACGCATCACGGGATCGTCGACCCCGCCGCGCGCTCGCACGACGTCGAGCAGGTCGCCCGCCGTCGGGCCTCTCCCCCACAGCGCGCCGCCGCTCGACAACGACACGCGCTCGTTGCCCAGCGTGACCTTGGCGAGCGACCAGCCGTCGTTCTCGTCGCCGACGAGATTCTCAGCGGGTATGCGGACGTCGGTGAAGAAGACCTCGTTGAACATGTGCACGCCCGTCATCTCGACGATGGGGCGGATCTCGATGCCCGGCGTGTTCATCGGGCAGATGAAGTACGAGATGCCCGTGTGCTTCGACGTGTGCGGATCGGTGCGCGCGATGAGGATGCCGAACTTCGACATGTGCGCGCCTGACGTCCAGATCTTCTGACCGTTGACGATGTACTCGTCGCCGTCGCGCTCTGCACGCGTGCGCAATCCGGCGAGGTCGCTCCCGGCCTCGGGCTCGCTGAACAACTGACACCAGATCTCTTCACCCGCGAGCAGCGGCAGGAGGTAGCGCTCCTTCTGCTCGTCGGAGCCTGCATGCATGATCGTCGGACCCGCCCAACCGATACCGATCGTGTTCTCGGGCCGCCGTACACCCGCTCGCCGCAGCTCGTCGTCGATCACGATCTGGTGCACGGGGTCGGCGTCGAGGCCGTACGGCTTCGGCCAGTGCGGCGCGACGTAGCCGGCCTCGGCGAGCGTGCGCCCCGACGGGTTCGGATGCTCGGCGAGCCAGGCTCGCACCTCCGCTCGGCGCGGGTCATCTTCCGAGGGCAGGTCGAAGTCCATCGGCGGGCGACCGTAGCGCGCCGGTCGCCGCGCTCGACAGCGACAGCGGTGGAACGTCAGACCGGTTGGCGTTGTGGCGTCACGGCCCACACCAACAGCGCCGCGACACCGACCGCGAACACGAGACCGAGCAGACCGCTGTGGATCCACAACAGGCGGGTCAACAGTCCACCGCCGACGAGACCACCGAGACCGATGGCGATCGTGGCGATGATGCCGAGGTCTTCGTGACCCGGATGGATGACGCGAGCCAGCGCGCCGATGCCGAGAGCGAAGCTGGCGATGGTCAGCACATAGGCGATGAGCAACATGGAATCCTCCTTGGATTACGCGTCATGGTGCGTCGCGTAGATGAGGACTTCGTGTGCTGTTCCTGTGCATCGCGTGAGAACACGCGATGCACAGCCGTGATCAGTTGGCGGACGGCGGAATCGTCCCGGCAGCCGACGACGATGACGACACACCACCGTTTGGACCGTTGTAGGTGCCGGGTTGTGGCGCGCTGCCGGCGCTCGTCGAACGAGCGGGATCGGGCGGCGGGTCGCACTGACCACCACCCCAACCGAGCACCATGCACATCGTGTCGCGCTCGATCTTCCAGTGACCGTCGATCAACTTGGCGTAACCGATCTGCTGGCCGAACAACGCACCACCGTCGTACTTCAACTCGAAGTAGAGCGCGGCTTCGTCGGCGGACAGGAACCGGATCTCGCCCACCTCGACCGACACGGTCGCGGACGCCTCGGGGAAGTTCGACTTGGTGGTGTCGGCCGCGGACTTCACAGACTCCACGTCCTCGATGTAGTCGCCGTTCTTCGTCGTGTCGTTGCCCGCCGTGAACACGTACTTGTACGCGTCCGTCACGCCCTGCTTCGAAGCCGCGACGTCGGCAGGTTGCTCCGACCCTGCTGGCGGCAGCTCGGGCGGCGGCGGGGGCGGCGGCTGGCACGACACCGGATAGCTGTTGTTCGCCCTGCTGTTCAGTTCGAGCGTCGAGCCATCCTTCAGCGCCGCAACGATGGACGACGACGAGGCGGCGCCCTGATGGGCCACGAGCGCCCAGCCGTCGACGGGCGCCATCTCGTCGACCGCACCGTCTGACCACGTCGCTCGAACGTTTGTGACTTGGTCGTTCGTCTGCACCATGAACACCGACGCAGGCGAGCCTTCCATCTGGCCGAGCGGGACCTCACCTCGGTTGTCCGCCGCCGCGTCGAGCGGGAACACCGGGTTGCCACCCATCGACACCGCGTCGTTGTTCGAGACCTCGGCGTTGAAGAACGAAGTGGGGTTGCACTCAGCGGGCGGGCACCACTGGTTGGTCGGACACATCGGTTGCGGCACGGGCCCGCTGTTGGTCTGCAGATAGCCGCGCACCGTCACGCCATCGGCGGTCGTTCGCGCGAAGAGTTTCTTCATCTCGCCGCCACCGAAGCCGGCGCCCGCGGTGGCGAACCCCACGGACCCATTCGACACCATCGTCGACGAGGTGGACTTGTCCTGGGTCGAGCCGCGAGCTGCGACCGTCGCGCGCGACGGCGCGCTCCCTCGTCCTGCTGCGAAACCACCAACGGAGCCGACGAGCAACGCGGCGATCACCGCCGCGGCCAGCACGGGCTGACGGCGGGCGTTGATGGCGATCGCGGCCGGCGTGCGCCGCCAGCGCCGCGAGGGCTCCAGCGAGTGGATCACCACGCGCTGTTCGGCCTCCGGCGCAGCGACGGGCGCGGCGTCGTGATCGAGAGCGCTCGCACGGTCGTGGAGGAACTGCTGCACCTCTGGTCGCAGTTCGTCGAAGTCAGCCATCGTCTACCTCCAAAGCGGCATGCAGACGCCGGAGCGCGCGGGCCACGTGATTGCGGATCGTCGAAGTCGAGCAACCGAGCGCATCGCCGGCCTCGCTCAGGGAATAGCCGTGGCCGTGCACGAGCACGACCGCGGCGCGTTGTTGGGGTGAGAGTGCATCGAGGGCGCCCGCCAGCGCGGGCTCGACCTGGCGCTCGCCGCGCCGGTCGTCGATGAGCTCGAGATCGAACTCGCGACCGTCGACCACTTCGTGCACTCGCCGGCGGCTGCTGCGGCGCACCGACGTCTGTCCGACGCGCCACAGGTACCCGGCCGGGTTGGTCATTTCCTGCACGCGGTCCCAGTGCTGCCAGGCCCAGGCGAGTGCGTCGGCAGTGGCATCGCGCCCGACGTCGGCCCCGTAGGCCGCGACGAGCGCTCGTCGCAGTTTGGGCTCGACGATCGCGACGAACTCCCGAAAGGCCACGGGTTCGTCCACCGCCGGCACGACGCGAAGTACCTCCACTACCCAGGAGAGCCCTGGAGTGGGGCGATCGTGTCACAGCCGATTCTCAGAACGCCGGAAGGAACGCCCATCGACTGCGACTGCGTGGCCGTGAAGGCGATCGCGTACGATCGCAACTCGTGCCAAACGGATGGAACTTCGCGGATGTCTACGAAGTCGTCGCGGAGCAACTCCCCGACGCGACGTGCCAGGTGCAGGGTGATCGCCGGATCTCGTGGGGCGACTTCGACCGGCGAGCCGACGGCATCGCCAAGGTGCTGCTCGACAACGGGGCCAAGCGGCAAGACAAGCTCGCCCACTACCTCTACAACGGGCCCGAGTACATGGAGACCACGTTCGCCACGTTCAAGGCGGGCATGGCTCCGGTCAACACCAACTACCGGTACGCGGAAGACGAGCTCGTCTACATCTGGGACAACGCCGACGCCGTCGCCGTCGTCTTCCACGGTTGCTTCACCGAGCGCTGCGATCGGGTGCGCGATCGCGTGACGAAGGTGAAGACCTGGCTGTGGGTCGACGATGGCACGGCCGCGTGTCCCGCGTGGGCCACGCCGTACGAAGAGGCCGCCGCGTCCGCGACCGAGCGCACGGTCCCCGCGCATGGCCGCGACGGCGACGACCTGTTGCTGCTGTACACGGGCGGCACCACCGGCATGCCGAAGGGC
>Ga0207687_10003101_pt1 | contig 11269 bp, 12 predicted proteins | sample KBSM54metaG_FD_184399 | JGI IMG/M metagenome (GOLD analysis project Ga0207687, IMG submission 184399) | Miscanthus rhizosphere microbial communities from Kellogg Biological Station, Michigan, USA - KBS M5-4 metaG (SPAdes) (version 2) | ecosystem: Host-associated > Plants > Roots > Rhizosphere >... | reverse complement strand
CTGCTCGCGTTGAGGATGTTGTCGAGCGTGTTGCCGTTGCCCGTAAAAAACACGCTGCCGCCAGTGTAGAGAAGGACCTCGACATTGGCCGGCAATGTGTAGGACGCCAGGTCCGTCTGAACGATGTCCGCTCCGTTCGCAGCGGCCTCGACGACGACGTCGCCGACATTATTCACGACATAGGTGTCGTTACCGTCGAGGCCATAGAATGTGTCCGCGCCGCTCGTGCCTGCGAAGAACTCGTTGCGCGCGGTCAGATCGATCAATTGTAAATGCCCGCCGTTGGCATCATATGGTGGGCCATTGGTATCAGACAGCGTAATATAGTTACCGTCATCCGAGACATGAATTTGATCGCCAGCGCCAATGTGATTGTGCCAATTCGATCCACCTACCGAAATCTGATCAACCAGAGTGAAATTCGCAACGCTGTATTTGGCGAGGACACCATCATCGATGAGATAGGCATAAAAATATGTACCGCTCTTATCATAAGCCAGACCATCGACCCGTGTCGGGGTCGGTACAGTCCCTATCGCGTGCAACGAAAGGTCGTAGAGATTGATTGATCCGTAAATTGTGAACTGGGCAATCTGTCCAGCAGCCTCACTTATGGCTTGATCACCCCAGTTAAAACCGGAATTAACGCCGGACTGATAGTCGTCGCCTGCCGTAGTAACAGTTCCGGTACGATCATCGTAAATAAATAGAGGACCGTTACTGATACCAGGTTCAGCGATAAGGGTGAGGTGTTTATCCTCGACTAATACCGACTGGCCCGAGGAGTAAAAGGCCGCGCCCGGCAAATAGCTGAACGCGCCTGTGTCGAGATTGAGCTTGACCATGCTCGCGCCGCTCAGGATCGCGGTATGCGCATCGACAATCTCGACGTCGTGGAAGGTGCCGCTTGGGATCGCTGAATCGGTGTAATTCTGCACCGAACCATCGGCGGTCGACACCCGGTGAACGACGGGTGATCCACTCGAATTGGGCTCTTCCGTCACCAATAGGAACGTCCCGTCTTCCGACAGACTCATGCCGCCCAGTCCGGTGCCGACAGTCCATGACGTGACGAGCCCGTGCGTGGCACGATTGAACACGTCGATATGCCCGTCGCGGCGCGCAACGTAGATCAGCGACTGATCATTGCTGTATGTGACGCTCGCCACCCCGCTGTTTTCCAGCGTGTTGATACTGAACGCACTTGTTCCGGTGTAAGTCGGCATATTCCCCCCTGCGACCTGCTTGCGCGAACGCTAGTGGAAACGCGATGAAGGTCAATAGCTTATCCAGGCGCAACCGAGCCGGACGGCCACCCCGGGGAACAGCCAACGAATACCGCCATCCGGCATCGGCGCTTGGGGAAGCGGACCTTGGGGGGCAGTCCCGATCCTCGCTCGATTCACCCAAATGCCAATTTCTGTCAGATCTTAAGCTCCATCGGCCGGTTTGGCTCAGGAGAGGCAACAATGCGCATCAGCGATTCATGCTTAAAGAATAGCCTGAAGACCTCCGGGCACGATTCTCATAATTATTCAAATATTATTTCAATAAACTTCAAGTTTTTCCTCGAGAATTTGGGCATTCATTCAAAATCACTGGAGACTATACGAATCCAACATTACAGTAATGCTGGCACCATGTCTAAGAACCACGCGATTCCGCTTCGCTCGCTACTGACTCTCATAAATCGGCGAATATTTAGAGGTTTGGGCCGTTCCCAATTTTCTCCAACAGATTTTGTGCGCTATCACTTTGCGAGTCGGCCGCGCGGCAGAGCATTTACTGCAGAGCACGCAAAGACGCCCGTCCTCGCTTCCACCAGTTCAATTCCGCGGCGCCTGCCGCCGGTAACTCAACGCCTCAGCGATATGGATACGCCCCACCCCCTCGCTCCCCGCCAGATCGGCGATCGTCCGCGCGACGCGCAGAATGCGGGTATATCCCCGCGCCGAAAGCCGCATCGCTTCGGACGCCTGGGCGAGCAGCTTGCGGCCAGGCTCATCGGGCGTCGCGACCGTCTCGAGCAGGACGCCGTCAACCTCGGCATTGGTGCGGATCGGATGATCGGCATAGCGCGCCGCCTGCAAGCCCCGCGCGGCTGCCACCCGTGCCGCAACCTCGGCCGATCCCTCGGCGGGCGGCGGCAGGACAAGATCGGCTGCGCTCACCGCCTGCACCTCGACATGGAGGTCGATTCGGTCGAGCAACGGCCCCGACACCTTGGTCTGGTAATCCGCAGCGCAACGCGGCGCGCGCGAACAGGCGAGCGAGGCATCCCCCAGATGCCCGCACCGGCACGGGTTCATCGCTGCCACAAGCTGGACCCGTGCCGGAAACGTGACATGCGCATTGGCGCGCGCCACGCTCACCGTGCCGGTTTCAAGCGGCTGGCGCAGCGAATCGAGCACCGCGCGCTGGAATTCGGGCAGCTCGTCGAGGAACAGCACGCCGAGATGCGCAAGGCTGACCTCTCCCGGCTTCACCTTCAGCCCGCCGCCGACCAGAGCCGCCATCGAGGCCGAATGATGCGGGGCGCGATACGGCCGTGTGCGGGTCAGCCGCCCGCCATTGAGCGTGCCGGCGACGCTCGCCACCATCGACACTTCCAATGCCTCGGCCGAGTCAAGCGGCGGCAGGATGCCGGGCAGGCACGAAGCCATCAGCGATTTGCCGGCTCCCGGCGGGCCGATCATCAGCAGATTATGCCCGCCCGCTGCCGCGATCTCGAGCGCGCGCTTGGCGGTCTCCTGCCCCTTCACCTGAGCGAGATCGGGGCCGAAGCTCACATCGTCAGCCTCGCCCGGCTGCGGCGGCGAGAGCAGGCCATGGCCCTTGAAATGGTTGATGAGCGACAGGATGTCGGGCGCCGCGATCACCTGGATCGATCCGGCCCAGGCAGCTTCCGAACCCTGCGACGCAGGACACACCAGCCCCTTGCCGATCTCGGATGCATGGAGCGCGGCGAGCAGCACGCCGGGCGACGGCGCGATCCGCGCGTCGAGGCCGAGCTCACCGACGATCACATAGTCGGCCAGGGTTTCGGCATCGACCACCCCCATCGCGCCAAGCAAAGCCAGCGCGATCGGCAGGTCGAAATGCGATCCTTCCTTGGGCAGGTCGGCCGGCGACATGTTCACGACGATCCGCTTGGGCGGCAGCGAGAGCCCCATCGCAGCGATCGCCCCACGCACCCGCTCGCGGCTTTCCGCCACCGCCTTGTCGCCGAGCCCGACGACATGGAAGGCCGGCAGCCCGGGGATAAGCTGCACCTGTACTTCGACTGCGCGCGCCTCGAGTCCGAGATACGCTACTGTCGATACGCTCGCGACCATTTACACCCCCCGCCTTACGCAAACGATCTTACAGCCTTTTCAGCGGAACGAAACAGCAACCCCAACCATTGCTGTCTTGTCAAAACAATACACCGCACCCACATCGCCGAGGATCATGCGCACCAGCCGCCACCCCGCCCTGCGTTTCGCCCTGTTCTGGACAGGCGTGGTGCTGATCATCCTCACGCCCTTTGTCGGCGCGATTCCGGGGCCGGGCGGCGTGTTCGTCTTCGCCGGCGGCCTCGCCCTGATGCTGCAGAATTCACACTGGGCGAAGCGGCGCTTCGTCCACACCAAAAGGCGCTGGCCGCGATTCGGCCATTATGCCGATATGGGCCTGCGCCGCGCGAGCGCACGCCGCCGCCGCGAGCGGGATCGGGAGGCGCAGGAACGTTGACTTGGGGCGCACCTTTGCCTAAGGGCACCCGCTACGAGGCCGTCCGCGTGGCGGCCCTTTTCTATTCAGACGACCAGGGAATGAACGATGAAGCGGACCTTTCAGCCGAGCAATCTGGTGCGCGCGCGCCGGCACGGTTTCCGTTCGCGGATGGCGACTCCGGGCGGCCGCAACGTGATTCGCGCTCGCCGCAATCGCGGCCGCAAGAAGCTGTCGGCGTAGCTACTCTCCGCGTCCGCCGCGATTTTCTCGCGGCGAATGCGGGAAAGCGGGCGCCGATGCCGGGCTTCGTCCTGCTCGTGCGCAACCGCGAGGATGGCGATCCCCTGATGCGGATCGGCTATACCGTCACCAAGAAGATCGGCAATGCCGTGGTGCGCAACCGGATGAAGCGCCGGCTGCGTGCTTTGGCGCGTGAGCTGCTCCCCGAATCGGGGGTGCGTGGCGCCGATCATGTGCTGATCGGACGGAACGGCGGCGTGGAGCGCGATTTCGCGCAGCTCCGCGCTGAACTCCGCAAGGCGCTGGCGAAGGTCGCGCGGTGATCGCCCGCCTCCTCATCGCGCTGGTCCGCCTCTGGCAGGTCGGCCCTTCAGCCGTGCTGCCGCCGAGCTGCCGCTACGATCCCACCTGTTCCGTCTATGCAATCACCGCTCTTCGCCGCTATGGCGCGCTGCGGGGCGGGTGGCTGGCGGCAAAGCGGATCGCGCGGTGCCATCCCTGGGGCGGGTTCGGCGTGGATCCGGTCCCCTGAGACGATACGCTTCGAACATGACACCTGACACGACACCCAAGCACGGACGGGAACGCCTCGCGTGAAAGACGACCAAAAGAATTTTATCCTGTTCGCGCTGTTCGCTGCGCTGATGCTGTTCGGCTGGCCGATCCTCACGTCCAAATTCTTCCCGGCGGCCAACCCGCCCGTGACGAAGGTGGCGGGTGGCAAAACCCAGGTCCTCCCGGCGCCGACCACCTCCCCCGCAACGCCCGCGGCGGGCACCACCGGCGCCGTGCGCGATCGCAAGATCGTCCTCGCCGAATCGCCCCGCGTCAGCATCCAGACGCCGGCGCTGAACGGCTCGATCAACCTCAAGGGTGCGCGCATCGATGATCTGGTGCTCAGCACCTACAAGGAAACCATCGACAAGAATTCGCCGCCGATCACGCTGCTTTCGCCAGCCGGCACCGCGAAGAGCTATTTCGCCGGCTTCGGCTGGGCCGGAGACAATGTTGCCGTGCCGGACAAGAACACGCTCTGGACCGCCGACAAGCCGGTGCTGACGCCTGGCTCCCCGGTCACGCTGAGCTGGCAGAACCCGCAAGGCCTGGTCTTCCAGATCATCGTCGCGGTCGACGAGCATTACATGTTCTCAGTCACGCAACGCGTCGGCAATCGCGGCGCCACACCCGTCTCCATCCATTCCTACGGCTTCGTCTCGCGGCTCGGTGGCACCAAGGACGCCGATACCTGGACCAACCATGTCGGCCCGATCGGCGTGTTCGGCAACGGCGCGACCTATGACATCGGCTACCCCAATCTCGCCGGCAAGGAAGCCAGCTTCTTCGGCAAATTGTTCGGCAGCGACGCCAAGCCCGGCGCGAACTATTTCGATGCGACCGGCGGCTGGCTCGGCTTCAGCGACAAATACTGGCTGACCGCATTGATCCCGGACCAGAAGGCAGCGGTCCATTCCGGTTTCCCCGCCGCCAGCGGCGATGCCTATCAGGCCGATTACACCACCAAACCGGTCTCGCTCGCGCCCGGCGCCGTCGCCACCCAGACCTCGCGCTTCTTCGCCGGCGCCAAGGAAGTGCGGCTGACCGACCATTATCAGGACGATCTCCACATCGCCAATTTCGACAAGGCGATCGACTGGGGCTGGTTCCGGATCGTCGAAAAGCCGATCTTCTATTATCTCGACTGGCTGTTCCGCATGGTCGGCAATTTCGGCGTCGCGATCATCCTGCTTACGCTGACGATCCGCGGCCTGCTCTTCCCGATAGCACAGCGTCAGTTCGCCTCGATGGCCAATATGCGCGCGATCCAGCCGAAGATGAAGGCGCTCCAGGAGAAGCACAAGGACGACAAGGTCCGTGCCCAGCAGGAAGTGATGGCGCTCTACAAGGCCGAGAAGGTCAATCCGCTCGCCGGCTGCCTGCCGACCTTCCTGCAGATTCCGATCATGTACTCGCTCTACAAGGTGTTGCTGCTGACGATCGAGATGCGGCATCAGCCCTTCGTCCTGTGGATCAAGGACCTCTCCGCGCCCGATCCGCTGACTCCGCTCAACCTGTTCGGCATCCTGCCCTTCACCCCGCCGACCATGATCGCCATCGGCGTCATTCCGATCCTGCTGGGCATCTCGATGTACTTCCAGTTCAAGCTCAACCCCGCGCCGATGGACGAGGCGCAGAAGCAGGTCTTCGCAGTCATGCCCTGGGTGCTGATGTTCGTGATGGCACCCTTCGCGGTCGGCCTTCAGGTCTACTGGATCACTTCGAACTGCCTGACCATCCTCCAGCAGCGCCTGCTCTATGCGCGGCATCCGGGGATGAAAATGGCGGTGGCGAAGTGACCCGTGGCTGATCCCTTTACCCCCGAGGCGCTCGAAACCGCGCGGAAGACCTTTGCCGGCCCGGTCGCCTTCCTCAAGTCCGCGCCGATGCTCGAGTTCCTTCCCGGCGCTGACGTGCCCGAGGTCGCGTTTGCAGGGCGATCGAATGTCGGCAAGTCATCGCTGCTCAATGCGCTGACCGGACGCAATGCGCTCGCCCGCACCTCGAACACGCCGGGGCGGACTCAGGAGCTGAACTTCTTTGACGTCGGCACGCCGCTCGCGTTCAGGCTGGTCGACATGCCGGGCTACGGCTTTGCGAAGGCGCCCAAGGATATCGTCAAGAAGTGGCGCTTCCTGGTCAATGACTTCCTGCGCGGCCGCGACGTGCTGAAGCGCGCGCTCGTCCTGATCGACGCGCGCCACGGCATCAAGGAAGTCGATCGCGAGATCCTCGAGATGCTCGACAAGGCCGCCGTCAGCTACCGCCTGGTGCTGACCAAGGCCGACAAGATCAAGCCGACCGAGCTCGCGGCAGTCCTCGAAGCGACGGCAGCCGAAGCCCGCAAGCGCCCGGCCGCGCATCCCGATATTCTGTCGACCTCGGCGGAGACCGGGCTTGGCATCCCCGAGTTGCGCGCGGCGGTAATCGAGGCGATCGGCTGAGCATGGCCGGCACCGTGGCGATCCGCCCGCTCGCCCGCGGGGATTACGATCAGTGGCTGCCGCTCTGGGATGGCTATAACGCCTTCTACGGTCGCGCCGGGGACACAGCGCTCGCTTCCGAGATCACCCGGACGACCTGGACCCGCTTCTTCGACGCCTATGAGCCCGTGCACGCACTGGTCGCCGAGGCGGACGGCGCATTGCTCGGCTTGACCCATTACCTCTTCCACCGCAGCACCAACATGATCGAACCGACCTGCTATCTGCAGGACCTGTTCACTACCGAAGCGGCGCGCGGCCGCGGCGTCGGGCGGGCATTGATCGAAGGCGTATACGAGCGCGCCCACGCCGCAGGCTCCTCCCGCGTCTATTGGTTGACGCAGGAGACCAACCAGGTCGCGAGGACACTCTACGACAAGGTCGCGGAGCGACCCGGCTTCCTGGTCTATCGCAAGCTGCTCTGACGTTCGATCAGGGAATCATCGGCTTGCCGAGAGGCACCACCGGCCGCCCCCAGGTCGCGTTGGTGACGAGGCCGAAGCTGCCATAAATGGCGAGCGTGCCGCAGACCAGGCCGAGCCAGCCGCCCAGATGGGTGAGCTGCGGTGCGCCAAGCGTGGCGCCCAGGCCGAGCAGTGCGAAGGTCACCCAAAGGGTCGTGAACACCAGGAACAGGATGCGCGCGAGCTTGAAGGTGCTGATCCACAGGTAGAAAGTGAAACCGCCCCAGAGCAGCAGGGCAACCCCGACCGTCGGCCCCGCCTGCGAAATGTCGATCACGCCGATATGCGCGAAGATCAGCAGCAGCGCGAACCACCACCAGAAGGCGCCATAGCTGAGAAAAGCCGTCATCCCGAAGGTGTTGCCGAGCTTGAATTCGAGCAGCCCGGCGATCAGCTGGATCAGCCCGCCATAAGCGAGCGCCATCGGGATCACCACGCCCTCGCCGCCCGCCGGCAGCAACCCGGCATTGATCGAGCTGAGCAGCACAGTGGTCATGCCGAAGCCGACCAGACCAAGCGCGGCTGGGTTGGCGACGGGCGCAGTGGTGGCGGTTGTATCAGTCATGGCGTCCCCTCTTTTTGCCGGCATTTCTTCCATGCTCGGACGACGGGAGACTGATAGCGGTACCATGCGAAGTCAAGCCGCAAGCGGTTGTGGCGGGGCCGCGGCGTGGTTATTCCGGCGGTGCATGAGTCCCAACATCAGCACCAGCGGCACGGACCGTTCTCAAGACAATCGGGCGACAAACGCGTCATCTCAGCGCCTCGCCGCGCTAGATGTGTTTCGCGGGCTCGCGGTCGCGGGCATGATCATCGTCAACGACCCCGGCTCCTGGAAATATGTCTGGTGGCCGCTCGACCATGCACCGTGGCATGGCTGGACGCCGACCGACATCGTCTTTCCCGCCTTTCTCTTCGCGGTGGGAACCGCGCTCGGCCTGTCCTTTCCGCGCCGGCTCGGCTCCGGCGATCGTCGCATACTCTGGGGCAAGATCGGGCGGCGGGTGCTGGCGCTGATCGGGCTCGGGCTCGCCTTCACGCTGATCAGGCATCATGACCTCGAAACGCTCCGCCTGCCCGGCGTGCTGCAGCGGATCGGCCTGTGCTACGGCCTCGCCGCCGCGCTGGCGCTGCTGACCGCGCGACGTGGGCCGGACGAGCTGTGGCAGCTGAACCTGCCGGTCATCGCCGGCACCGCCTTGCTGATCCTCGCGGGTTATTGGGCGGCAATGGCCCTGATTCCGGTGCCTGGGTTCGGCGCCGGGGTGCTGACCCCCGAGGGCAATCTCGCGGGTTATGTCGATCGCGCGGTTCTGACGACGCGGCACATGTGGAGTGGCGGTACCGACGCGCGGGGCGATATCGTCTATGATCCCGAGGGGCTGCTTTCGACCTTCCCGGCGCTCGTGAATATACTGTGCGGCATGTTCGTCGCGGTCGCTTGGCGCCAGCGTCCCGCACGCGCCGCCGGGTGGATCGCGATCGGCGGGGTAGCGCTGCTCGCGGCCGGACTGCTGCTCGATCCGGTGTTCCCCCTCAACAAACGCCTCTGGACAAGCAGCTTCGCTCTGGCGACCTCAGGCGTGTCCGCGATCCTGTTTGCCCTGTGCATGGCGGCCACGCGCCGCGCCCGGATCGACCGCTGGCTCGCCCCGTTTCGCGTGTTCGGCATGAACGCGATCCTCGCCTATAGCCTGTCGGTGCTGCTCGCGATTGCCGCCATTCAGCCGATCGTCCCCGCCGGACAAGCCATGGTCACCCCGATGGGTTGGGTCTTTGCGCGGATCCTGGCCATGGTGTCCGATCCCTGGCTTGCGTCGTTCCTCTGTTCGCTGGTGCTGCTGGCCCTGGTTTTCGCGGTGATCTTTCCGCTGCATCGCCGGGGAATCCATTTCCGGCTCTAGCCCCCACGCGCGCGTCCGGCTATCTCGCGCCCCATGAAACTGATCATCGGCAACAAGGCCTATTCCTCCTGGTCGCTGCGCGGCTGGCTCGCCTGCAAGCAGTCCGGGCTGCTGTTCGAGGAGGTCGTCGTCCCGCTCTACGACGCTGATTGGGACAAGCGCCGCGAGGGCGACGAGTTCGCGCCTTCCTCGGGCAAGGTGCCGATCCTGTGGGACGGCGAGGCCGTTGTGTGGGATAGCCTCGCCATCATCGACTATCTCGCCGAGAAGACCGATCGCGCCAAATTCTGGCCCGAGGAAGATGCTCCCCGCGCCATGGCCCGGTCGATGGCGGCCGAAATGCATTCGAGCTTCACCGCGCTCCGCCGCAAGCACAGCATGAACATCCGCCAGGTCTTCCCGCCCAAACACCCCGACGATGATGTGCTCGCCGATCTCGGGCGTATCATGGAGCTCTGGGCACAGGCCCGGGCGCGGTTCGGGGGGACGGGCAAGTTCCTCTTCGGCGAGTTCGGCGCGGCCGACATCATGTACGCGCCGGTGGTGACCCGCATCGTAACCTATGGCCTGCCGATCGCCCGCTTCGCAGCCGGCTATATGGACGCAGTGCTGCAGCACCCCTTCATGCAGGACTGGATCGCCGGCGCGCAGGAAGAGGAATGGGTGATCGAGCAGTTCGAGGCGCCGGCAACGGCTTAGTTCCTCCCCCAGGAACCGGGAGCGGGTGCGCGAGCTTTGGATTGCCCCCGGCAATCCAAGATCGTGTCCGGGGGACACGATCTCGCTCGCACACCCGCTTCTTCAGCGCGTGGTCCCCCTCCCCGTTCCGGGGAGGATCAGAAGCTACTTCCGTCCTTCCGCCGAAACCCCTCGGTCCCAAACAGATGCATGTCGATGTCAGGATAGTGGCAGTCGCTGTCTGCCTTGCGGCCGACCGCGATGAACACGCAGTCGGAATCGCTGCGGTTCTGCAGCACATGACCGTTGGCCTCGCCTTTCGGAAAGGACGCACAGTCGCCGGGGAACATCAGATGCTCGCCGCTATCGTCGACCAACACCGCCTCGCCCGAGAGCATCACGACGAACTCGTCCTCTTCCTCATGCCAATGGCGCTGCGACGACCAGGCGCCCGGCTTAAGCGTGACATGGCTCACCCCGAAGTCGCTCAGCCCGCTCGCCGGGCCGAGGCGGCGGTACCAGCGACCCTGAACCGCCTGCGCATATTCGGGCGGATAGCCGGTCGCATTGGTCTGCGGGATTGTATCGAGCTCGAGCTTGGGCAATGTCGCCTCCCATGGATGCCGAAACCAGAATGCCCGATGTCGTCGAACTCACCAAGGCGCTGATTGCCGCAGAAAGCGTGACGCCGGCACGCGGCGCGGTGTTCGACGTGCTTGAGGCGGTTTTGATCCCGCTCGGCTTCAAGGTCGAACGTTTCGTCGAGGGTGAGGCGCCCGACGGGCCGGTAGAAAATCTGCTCGCAGTGCGCGGAGACGGCGGACGGCATTTCGCCTTTGCCGGGCATCTCGATGTCGTCCCCCCCGGCAACGGCTGGACGAGCGGCGCCTTTGCGCCCGAGATTCGCGGCGGCCTGCTCCACGGGCGCGGTGCGGTCGACATGAAAGGGGCGATCGCCGCCTTTGTCGCGGCCGCCGCGCGGGCGCCCGGCAACGGGACCATCAGCCTGATCATCACCGGCGACGAGGAAGGCCCGGCGACCTTCGGCACCCGCGCGCTGATCGAGCGGATGGCGGAGCGCCGGCTCAAGCCCGATGTCTGCCTGGTCGGCGAGCCGACCTCGGCGCACCGGCTCGGCGACATGATCAAGATCGGACGGCGCGGCTCGGTCAATATCTGGATCGACGTGCCGGGGCGCCAGGGCCATGTCGCCTATCCGCAGCTCGCCGAT
>Ga0207687_10003095_pt1 | contig 11284 bp, 9 predicted proteins | sample KBSM54metaG_FD_184399 | JGI IMG/M metagenome (GOLD analysis project Ga0207687, IMG submission 184399) | Miscanthus rhizosphere microbial communities from Kellogg Biological Station, Michigan, USA - KBS M5-4 metaG (SPAdes) (version 2) | ecosystem: Host-associated > Plants > Roots > Rhizosphere >... | reverse complement strand
GCGGCCCCGTTGCAATCCCTGAATATATGACTATCGTCATATAACAGCCCGAACAGGAGAACCCGTGATGTCCGCAAGCCCCGATCCCGTCGTCATCCTTTCCGCCGCCCGCACGCCGCTTGGCCGGTTCATGGGCGAATTGTCCCCCTTCAGCGCGCACAAGCTCGGTGCGCACGTGATCGGCGCCGCGCTGGAGCGGGCGAAACTCGCGCCGGAGCGGATCGACGAGGTGTTCATGGGCAACGTGCTGCCGGCCGGACAGGGCCAGGCCCCGGCACGACAGGCCGCGCGCGGCGCCGGACTGCCCGACGCCACCGGCGCCACCACGGTCAACAAGGTCTGCGGTTCCGGCATGAAAGCGACCATGCTGGCCCACGACATCATCAATGCGGGCTCCGCCCAGATCGTGCTGTCCGGCGGCATGGAGAGCATGAGCAATGCGCCCTATCTGCTGGCCAAGGCGCGGGGCGGCTATCGCGCCGGCCATGACCGGATCATCGATCACATGATGATGGACGGGCTCGAGGACGCCTACGAAACCGGCCGCTCGATGGGCGATTTCGGCGAGGCGACCGCGGAGGCGTATCAGTTCACCCGCAAGGACCAGGACAATTATGCGATGGAGACGCTGACCCGCGCCCGCAAGGCGGTCGAGGGCGGCGCGTTCAGGGCCGAGATCGCGCCGGTCACGCTCACCGAAAAGGCCGGTCCGCGCGTCATCGCCAATGATGAACATCCGCTCAAGGTGGATCCGGCCAAGATTCCCGGATTGAAGCCCGCGTTCCGCGCCAATGGCACCATCACACCGGCCGCGTCCTCCGCCAATGCCGACGGCGCCGCGGCGCTCATTCTGGCCAAGCGCTCGCTCGCCGATCGTGACGGTCTGCCTGTTCTCGCCGAGATCAAGGGCCACGCCACCCACAGCCAGGAGCCGCAATGGTTCACCACCGCGCCGATCCCCGCGATCCGCAAGCTGCTCGACAAGGTCGGCTGGAACGTCAGCGACGTTGACCTGTTCGAGATCAACGAAGCGTTCGCCGTGGTGGCGATGGCGGCGCAGAAGGATCTCGGCATCGCCAGAGATCAACTCAACGTCAATGGCGGCGCCTGCGCACTCGGCCACCCGATCGGCGCCACCGGCGCGCGATTGATCGTGACGCTGCTGCATGCGCTGGAGGCGCGCAACCTGAAACGCGGCGTCGCCGCCTTGTGCATCGGCGGCGGTGAGGCCACCGCCGTCGCCGTCGAGCGCATTGCTCGCTGACAGACGAAGGAAAGGACATGCGGGCGGCGCAAGCGGCGCTGCTCGCCGTCGTCTTATCAACCGGCCGCCTCTCAAGCCGAGAGGGCCGCAGGTCGCAAACGCCTGGTCGCTGCACGCCTGACCTTTTCGAAGGCTGACGTTTCGATTTGCCGTACGCGCTCGCCGGAAATGGACAGCTCACGCCCGAGATCCTCCAGGCTCGGCGGATCTTCGCTGAGCCGCCGGGCCTCGAACACACGCCGCTCCCGCGCCGTCAGCACATCGAGGGCCGAATGGAGCGCTTTCGCCTTTTGCGCGCTTTCGTCCTGTTCGGCGACGATCGCCTCGGCGTTCGGCGAATGATCGATCAGCATCGTCTCCCAGTCGGTCGGCCCGTCATCACTGACGGGCGCATTCAGGGAAAGGTCGCCAGTCAGACGGCTGCTCATCTCGATCACTTCGCGAACGGGGACCACGAGCTCGCGCGCGACCGCCTCGGCCACCTCTTGCGTCAATCCTGCTTTGTCGCCCCCGAACTTGTTCATGGCACGCCTGAAGCCAAAGAACAGTTTTCGCTGCGCGGCTGTCGTTCCGATCTTGACCAGCGATCGCGACCGCAGAATGTAATCGTGGATGGCCGCCTTGATCCACCACAGGGCATAGGTGGAAAACCGGGCACCATGGCCGGGCTCAAAATGCGCGGCCGCGATGACGAGGCCGACATTGGCTTCGCCGATCAGATCGCCAAGCGGAAGATCGTATCTCTGGTAGCGGCGCGCGACCTTTGCCGCCAGCCGGAGATGACTGGTGACGAGCGCATCGGTCGCGCTGCGGTCGCGATGCTCCTGCCAGCGTCGTGCGAGCTGCTGCTCCCGCGCCGGTTCAAGCAGAACGTATCGCTTGATGAGCGAAGCGTATTCATCGACGAGAGCTCGCGATCTATCTTCGGTCAACATCTCCCGGTGGCCTGACATCACGGTCGTACTGTGGGCGTTCATGGGTAGCTCCAATCTATCGGTCCGGCAGACAGACCCTAGGAGAAGATACCGCGATGCAGCCATTAAATTGGAATTGAGGAACGTAAATTCGCTGTTAGCGTTTTTGCGCAACTCTGCATCACGATTTTAGAATCACGCGATCGCGTTCCGAGCGAGATCGCGAAACACCGAACGGTCACCGCACACGCTGGTGTGATCCCGAAGCCGCCTGCCGTGCAAACGCGTGGCAAACCGGCTCAAGCTTAGTTGAGCTTTGTAAAAGGCAATTTAGTGGGACGAGATCGCTCCCACCCTACATCTCCACCATGCATCCGCTGTCCGGATGCAGCTTCAAGCGAGCAGTTCGCATTCGGAAGAACACGCGCCCGTTACAGTGCGTGACCGCGCTTGCGCGTCCGGCGAATTCCCGCATCAACGATATGGAGAAAGACGATGAATTCGATCAGGACAATCGCTGTCGCAGCATTGCTGTCGATGGTGGCAGCAGCCCCCGCCTTCGCTCAGGAAGCCATTCAGGAGCCGGGAGCCTTTGCATTCTACTATCCGAATCTGGACGTCCTGAATGGCGGCGCGCCCACGCCGGCCTACCGGATGGAAGGGATGCCGCCCTCGGTGCTGCAATCCTATAATGAAAGGGATAGCGGCATGGCCGGCCCCACTGTCTGGCATAGAGTCCACCACACCGGCCACCGGCATGGATGACCTTGCCCGCACGGCTCACCGCCCTCATGCCCGGCCGACGGGCTCATCGGGGCAAACGATCTCCACCCGGCCCCCCGGGCCGGCGTGGATGATCAGGCGAAATCCGTGCAGTTTTACGATGGCCGAAACCAGGTTCAGTCCGAGGCCAACGCCCGGCGTGTTGCGGATCTTGTCCGAGCGATAGAACCGGCGCAGCACGGCCTCCTGCTCCTGATCGCTGATACCCGGCCCTGTATCCGACACCCGCAGGATGGTTTCTCCCTCGCCGCGCAGCAGCTCGAGCTTGACGCTGCCGCTCCGGGGCGTGAACTTGATGGCGTTGTCGACCAGGTTGGCGACCGCCTCCAGCAGCAGGTCCCGATCGCCGCGCACGTCAAGCGTGGCTGACGTGCCCACGCTCAGCGCGATCTGCTTGTCTTCGGCGATCGGCTCGTACATGTCGCAGACCTCGCGCAGCATTTCGCCGAGCTCGACATTGCCGAATGCGGATGACCGCCGGCTGTTCTCGATCTCGGCCAGGCGCAACAGCGCCGTGACGATCGACAGCGACTGGTCGATGCCGGCGATGGCCTTGTCGGCGGCCCCTTGGAGCTGCTCCAGCGTGGTGGCGTTGGTGCGGCCGCGCTCCAGCGTCAGGCGCGCACGCGTCAGCGGCGTTCGCAGGTCATGGGCGATGTCGTTGCCGACGCCGGCCAGCGCATGGATGGTGGTTTCCAGTTCATCGAGCATGCCGTTGACGATGGCGGCAAGCCGCGAGAACGGCTCGTCGATATTCCGGTGCGGCAGCCGCTCGCGCAGATCTCCGGCGATGATGCGCTGGACCCGCAGGTTGACCTCCTCGACGCGCCGTTGCGCACGCACGCTCAGCCACGCGCCGGCCAGCAGCCAGAAGCAGAACGCGGGCAGCAGGCCAAGCCCCAGCGCGCCCCCGACAACCCTGGAGATTTCCCGGGTCTCGTCGACGTTGCGTCCGACCACCAAGACATGGCCGTGATCAAGGCTCCGCGCGACGGCCCTGACCAAGGGAGCGCCGGTCTCCTCGTCATTGGCCTGCGCCATCCGCACGCTCTTCACCCCCGCACCGGCCGCAAGATCGCCCGGCAGGCGCGCGATATTGCCGGCAATCCGATTTCCGTTCGCATCGAAAATGCCCGCGAAATGGACGCCGCGGGAATCCTGCCTGTTATGATCGTCCAGCGCGGCGATCCGGCGGTCGGGCGGCAGCGCGGCAAAGAAATTGACCTGCGTCGTAATCATGCCATCGGAACGCGCGATCAGGTAATCATCGATCTTGAAGTAGATGAAGCCGAACAGGATCGTGACAAAAGCCGCAAACAGGGCCGCCAGTGCGGCGGCCCATTGAAACGTGTTCGAGCGTATGAACTGCATCTGATGCTTCGAACCCTGCTGCCCGATTACCTCGCCGGCCCGTGGCACAATCGCGAAAATAACCTAGGACACCGCGCGAAGAATGAATCCCGCGCCGCGGACATTGTGAATCATCGGGGCCTCGTCCGGACCGTCGACCTTGTGCCGCACACGGCCCATATGCACGTCGACCAGGTTGGTGGCCGGGACAAACTTGTAGTTCCAGACCTCCTCAAGCAGCATGGCGCGCGTGAGCAGCTGATCGCTCCGCCGCATCATGTATTCGAGCAGGCGAAACTCGCGCGGCAGCAAATCAATCTTGCGTTCGCCGCGTTTTGCCGTGCGCTCGATCAGATCGAGCTCGAGCTGTCCGACCCGCAGGGTGGTTTCCCGCGTTTCCGGCGGACGGCGCAGCAACGCCTCTATTCGCGCGATGAGTTCAACGATCGCGAACGGCTTGGTGAGATAGTCGTCGCCACCCATCCGCAATCCGCGCACGCGATCATCGACCGCGCCGAGCGCGCTCAACACCAGCACCGGCGTGCGCACCTGTTCCTTCCGCAGGGATTCGATGACGGTAAGGCCATCCATTCCGGGCAGCAGGCGGTCGACGATCATCGCATCCGGCCGCAAGTCGCGCGCCTTGGCGAGACCGTCCAGCCCGTTGGACGACCATTCCACATCGAAGCCGCGATCGGCCAGCTCAGCGGTGATTTCTCCCGCCGTCTCGTCGTCGTCTTCTATGAGAAGAACCTTCGTCATGAGATCGTTCCGACTGCCAAGTTGCCCTCTCCCCGCACGGCCCGGCGTGGTCGCAATGATACGCAGGTCAGCCGATAAAGCCATGGTGACGACACAAGTCTCAGAGGTTCGGGGAGCCGGACAGCGCCGCGATCCCTTCGGGACCCGACGTGCACCATCCGCCCTGTGGCCATTTCCGCTGCCTCGGTACGAGCACAGCGAGCCCGCTCGAAACACTTAGCCCTGGTCGAGGGGCGGCGCCAATAAATAGCGATTTAATAAGTCTGCAGGCCGGCATCGTTCGACCAGCCGGAGCGATTCCGGGGCCAGGCGAGGCAGCCGATCGGTGTTCGCCAGCTTCACGTCGAGTTGAAGGGGCGTGAAGCGATGTTTCCTTTGGACGAAGGCGGAGCAGCCGCACGTCACGGGAAGAAGCCAGTCTGGCTTCCCCTTAGCTATGGAGAATACCCATGCACAAGTTGAAACTTCTGTCGGCCGCGTTACTCACCGCAGCCACCTTCGCCACTCCGGCGCTGGCCGCCGGACACGCCTCCCGGCATCTCGTGACCAACACCCACAGCCGCGTGACGTCGACGATGCAGCCCTACGAGGGCGATAGCTGCCTCCGGGCGCCGCGTGTCGGCGCCTTCGCCACTGAACCGTGGACCGATGCGGCGCCTTGCGAGCCCTACACGGGTTATTGATCCGCACGCGTCACGACGGAATAACGAAACAAGACGGGCTGGCGGGATATCCCGCCGGCCCGTCTTCTTTTGGCTCACGTCAGGCAGTTCGCCTTTGACGCAGATATGCCTCCGCGCCAGCTCGTGAACGCAAGGTGGCGAAGACTAACGCCGAATTTAGTGGGGGCCTTGTGCATCGCACCTACCTGTCAGTCATCCGACGCTTCGTTCGCGTGGCTCGTTGAAGTTTGCGCGTCACGGCGCCGCGCAATCTGACTGAAAAGGAGTGTCACGATGAAACGGATGATCACGGTATTGGCAACAGCCCTTCTCGCTTCGAGCCTGCTGGCAGGCGCGGCCGACGCCCGCGGTGGCGGCGGTGGTGGTGGTCACGGCGGAGGTTTTGGCGGTGGCGGCGGCCATATGGGTGGCGGCTTTGGCGGTGGAGATCACATCGGAGGCCTCGGCGGTGGAGGCCACGTCGGCGGCTTTGGCGGCGAGCACATGGGGAGCCTCGGCGGCAGCCACATCGGCGCCGACGAACACATTGGCGCGCACGGACTGCATCAGCACGCCCTGCATCGCTTCAGCGGATACGGGCCGGGATACGGCTCCTACTATTCCGATTGCTACGACTGGTACGCCCTGCATCCCGACCAGCCCTTGCCGCTGAGCTGTAGCTGAGACCCTCGCGCAAGTCCTGCGCCACCTTCCCGTTCGTCGCCGCTCAATCGGCACTGGAGAGCACCATGAAGCACTTCCTGATGATCACGACAGCCTCAGCGCTACTGTGCAGCCAGGCCTTTGCGCAGCAGGCTGCGGTGATGCCGACACCGTCGCTGTCGGCCACTTCGCCGCTCGGCATGGTGCCGAGCGCGCCGGTCGGCGGCACCGGCATCCCGTTTGGCGCAACGGAAATCACTTCGCCCGGCGTAAGTCCGGCGCCGCTGCCGTCGACCGGCATCATCGGCAGCACCGTGTGCTCGACCATCGGTACGGCGCCATCAACGATGTTCGGATCGGCGGCCAGCTTTGACGGCGGCGGCATGCCGCTCGGCACCGTCACACCGCCGAGCACGATGGCGATGCCGTCGTCGGACATTCCACCGACATCGGCCCTGATCGACACGTCGGGTAGCCAAAGCATGTGCGGCGCCGGCTCGGGCAATACTACCGCGTCATCGGCGCCGACATCTCCGACGACGCCGGGCGGCGTGCCGCGCACCGGCATTCCGATGGGCTCGACGGAGATCGGCAATCTCGGGGTGAGCTCCGCCGCGATGGTGCCGATCATCACCGTCACGCCCACCATCGCGCCAACGATCGCGACGGTGCCCGCCGTCACGCTTCCGGCCCCGAACACCACGACCGTCCCCGCGCTCACCGATAGCATCACGGGGGCGCCGAACATCACGGGCGTGCCAAACACGGTACCGGGCCTGTCACCCGGCGCCACGATGTTGCCCTGAGCGAAAACCCCATGCGCGAGACGCAGCCATGAAAAAGAAAGTCGTAATATCCGCAGTCTTGGTCGGCGTCGCCGCCGCAGGCGGCCTGCTCTTGCTGACGCACGCCCATTTATTCAAGGCCGCCGTCGCGGCCGCGCCGCCGGCCCCGGTCCCCGTTGTTGCCGGCGTCGTCACCCAGCATGACGTGCCGATCTACCAGAACGGCGTCGGCACCGTGATTGCCTACAACACCGACGTCGTGCGGGCCCAGATCCAGGGCCAGTTGATCAGCATCAACTTCACCGAAGGACAGACCGTCCATGCCGGCGACCTGCTCGCGCAAATCGATCCGCGTCCCTACCAGGCGCAGATCGATCAGTTCGAGGGCAATCTGGAGCGCGACCAGGCCCAACTGACCAATGCCCGCGCCAATCTCACCCGTTACACGCAGCTTGGCGACAAGGGCTGGGCGACGCCGCAACTGATCGAGACCCAGAAAGCGCAGGTCGGCCAGCTCGACGCCGCGATCAAGACCGACCAGGCGCTGATCGAAGCGGCCAAGGTGCAGCTCAGCTACACCCGGCTGACCTCGCCGATCGACGGCGTGGTCGGGATTCGCCAGATCGACGTCGGCAACATCATCAGCCCGACGACGACCAACGGCCTCGTGGTCGTGACGCAGCTCGATCCCATCTCGCTGATCTTCACCCTGCCGGAAGGGGTGCTGCCGCAGATCCTCAGGCAGCAGCAGGCAACCAAGACACCGCTTCCCGTCCTCGCCTACAACCAGGACGATACGCTCGAGCTGGGAAAGGGCGTGCTCGCGCTGGTCAACAACGAGATCCTGCAGACAACCGGCTCGATCCAGCTCAAGGCAACCTTTCCCAACAAGTCGCGCGAGCTGTGGCCGGGTGAACTGGTGAATGCGCGGCTGCTCGTTACCACCAGGCACAACGGCCTGACCGTCCCCGCCTCCGTCGTGCAGCAAGGTCCGAACGGCGCCTATGCCTATGTCATCAAACCGGACGACACGGTCGCGATCCGTCCGCTCAAGGTCGCTCAAATCACCGACGGAGAGGCGCTGATCGATTCCGGGCTGAAGGCCGGCGAGCAGGTCGTGATTGACGGACAGTACCGGCTGCAGCCGGCCACGCATGTCACGCTGCTGCACGGCGAAGCGGCCCAGGAAGCAGCGGCGCAGCAGGCACAACAGGCGATAATCCCATGAACATCTCCGCGCCCTTCATTCAGCGGCCGATCGCGACCGCGCTCCTGATGGTCGGCCTTCTGGTCGGCGGCCTGGTCGCCTATCCGCTGCTGCCGATCGCGGCGCTACCGAACGTCAACTATCCGACGCTTCAGGTCACGGCGCAGTTGCCGGGCGCCGATCCGCAGACCATGGCGGCGTCGGTCGCAACGCCGCTCGAACTCCAGTTCGGCCAGATTCCGGGTCTCACCCAGATGACGTCGGCGAGCGCACTCGGCTACACCCAGATCACATTGCAGTTCGATCTGAACCGCCAGATCGACGGCACGGTCAGCGACACGCTGTCGGCGATCAACGCCGCAAGCCCCTTCCTGCCGCCAGGCATCCCCTATCCGCCGACAATCCGCAAGGTCAATCCGGCCGATACGCCGATCCTCGTGCTCGGTCTGACTGCAGACAGCCTGCCGCTGACCACGGTGGATGCCTACGCGGAAAACATCCTGCTGCAGAAGATCTCGCAGATACCGGGCGTCGGCCTCGTCGGCATCGGCGGCCAGCAGAAGCCCGCTGTGCGGGTGCAGCTCGATCCGCAGGCGCTCGCCGCACGCGGGATCAATCTCGAAGACGTCCGCACGGCGCTCGGCCAGGCCAACGTCGACATGCCGAAAGGCACGCTCAACAGCCCGCGCCAGACCTTTACGCTGAACACCAACGACCAGTTGCTGAACGCGGACGATTACGCCAACCTCGTGATCGCCTACCGCAACGGCTCGCCGGTCCGCATCCGCGACGTCGGCCGCGCCGTCAGCGCGCCGGAAAACGACCTGATTGCCGGCTGGTACAACAATCAGCGCTCGGTCATCCTGGCGATCCAGCGCCAGCCCGGCGCCAACGTCATCGATACCGTCGAGCGGATCAAGGCAGAGATGCCGGTGCTGCAGGCCTCGATCCCGCCCGCCATCAAGGTCCATGTCATCTCCGACCGCACCGATACGGTTCGTGCATCGATCCACGACGTTCAGTTCACGCTGATACTGACGGTTGCGCTGGTCGTGATGGTGATCTTCATCTTCCTGAGAAACTTCTGGGCGACGGTCATCCCGGCGGTCACCGTTCCGCTGTCGCTGATCGGCACCTTCGCGGTCCTCTACGAGCTGGGCTACAGCCTCGACAATTTGTCGCTGATGGCGCTGTCGATCGCCGTCGGCTTTGTGGTCGACGACGCCGTCGTCGTGATCGAGAACATCGTGCGGCACATGGAGGGAGGCGCCACACCGTACGAAGCGGCGCTGAAAGGCGCCGGTGAAATCGGCTTCACCATCATGTCGATCACCCTGTCGCTGATCGCGGTGTTCATTCCGCTGTTCCTGATGGGCGGATATGTCGGGCTGTTGTTCCGCGAATTTGCTGTCACCGTCAGCGTAGCCCTGCTGCTGTCGCTTCTGATCTCGCTGACCCTGACGCCCATGATGTGCGCGCGGCTGCTCAAGCCGGAAAGCAGGACGCACGGGCGGCTGTTCCGCCTCTCTGAAGGCGGCTTCAATGCCTTGCTCGGCGCTTACGAGGCGGGGCTGAAGATCGTGCTTCGTCACCGCTTCATCACGCTGCTCACGATGTTTGCGACCATCGCCCTGACCGGTTATCTCTACGTGGTCATCCCCAAAGGTTTCTTTCCGCAGCAGGACACCGGGCTTATCATCGGCCTGTCCGAAGCCGCACAGGATATCTCCTATCAGGCGATGGCCGAGCGCCAGCAGGCGCTGCTCAACGCCATCATGAAGGATCCGGCCGTCGCATCCGTCGGTTCGGCGATCGGCGCCGGCGGCGGCAACACCACGGTCAACAACGGCCGCATCTACATTGCGCTCAAGCCCTACAAGCAACGCGACAGCATGGAAACGATACTCGCACGGCTGCGGACCAACCTGGCCAAGATCCAGGGCATCACGCTCTATATGCAGGCCGCGCAGGACATCACCATCGGCGGCCGGGTCTCGAAAACCCAATATCAGTACACACTGGGCGACGCAGATCCCGGCGAGCTGAATCACTGGGCGGCACTGTTCCTCGACAGGATCAAGAAGATCCCCGGCATCACCGACGTCGCGACCGACCAGCTCAATTCCGGTCCCCTGCTCGACATCACCATCAAGCGCGAAGTGGCTTCGAGCTACGGCATCCTGCCCTTCACCATCGACAACACGCTCGATGACGCCTTTGGCCAGCGCATCGTTTCGACCATGTACACGGCCTTGAACCAGTACCATGTCGTCATGGAGGTCAATCCAAAATTCCAGTACTCGCCGGAGGCCCTGACCGGCATCTATGTCAAATCCTCAGCCGGCCAGGAAGTACCGCTGTCGACGCTGGTCGACAGCGCGGTCAAGGTCGCCCCGCTCGTGGTCAACCACCAGGGCCAGTTCCCGTCGGTGACGATCTCGTTCAACCTGCTGCCGGGCACCGCGATCGGCGAAGCAACAACGGCCATCGAGCATATCGAACAGCAACTCGGCAAGCCGTTGTCGCTTCAGACCAGTTTCCAGGGCAACGCGCAGGCCTTCGGGGATTCGCTGTCGACCACACCGATCCTGATCCTCGCCGCGCTGTTCGTGATCTACCTCATCCTCGGCATATTGTATGAGAGCCTGATCCATCCCATCACGATCATCTCGACACTGCCGTCGGCGGGGCTCGGAGCATTGTTGCTGCTGATGGCGGCTCACCTTGATCTCAGCGTGATCGCGATCGTCGGCATCATTCTCCTGATCGGCATCGTCAAGAAGAACGGCATCATGCTGGTCGATTTCGCCCTGCATGTCGGTCAACAGGAGGGATTGACGGCGGAGGAAGCGATCTACCGCGCCTGCATCCTGCGTTTCCGGCCGATCCTCATG
>Ga0207687_10003086_pt1 | contig 11296 bp, 8 predicted proteins | sample KBSM54metaG_FD_184399 | JGI IMG/M metagenome (GOLD analysis project Ga0207687, IMG submission 184399) | Miscanthus rhizosphere microbial communities from Kellogg Biological Station, Michigan, USA - KBS M5-4 metaG (SPAdes) (version 2) | ecosystem: Host-associated > Plants > Roots > Rhizosphere >... | reverse complement strand
TTTAGAGACGATTCGCGGTGGCTACGGCCTCTTCTACGATTCGAACTTCCTCTGGATCAGTTCGCATGTGCCGCTGAACCCGCCATGGGGCGAAACCCTCAGCGTGAACAATGTGAATCTCTCAAGTCCTTGGTCCAGCTATCCCGGCGGAAACCCATTCCCTACGGGCAACCCCACGGCCAATTTCGTATTCCCTAATTCCGGTGTGTTCGTGTTCGTGCCGGAGCATGTTCGCGCGCCGTATGTGCAGCAGTGGAACATCGCGTTCCAAAAACAACTGGCTGCCGACTGGTTGATTTCGGCAACGTATTTGGGCAACAAGACGACGCATCAGTGGTTGGGTCAGGAGTTGAATCCAGCAGTGTTTGGTCCCGGCGCAACCACCGGGAATACGGAGGCCCGCCGGGTTTTTGTAAGAGCGAATCCTACCACGGGCAAGTACTTTGGCAGCACGATTATGGTCGATGACAGCGGAAACGCCAGCTACAACGGCCTTTTGCTCTCGGCCAACCACCGCTTCAGTAACCACTTCTCCGTGCTCGCGAACTACACCTGGTCGCACTGCTTCAACCAGGGTGACACGAGCCAGGACATTATCAACTACTATCAGAATCCGAACAATCGTCGAGCTGAATGGGCAAACTGCGCAGCGGATCGTCGCCAGTTAGTCAATATTTCTGCTGTGACCCAGACACCAAAATTTAGCCAGAAGCTGCTTCAGCTCGTAGCGAGCGACTGGCAGGTCTCGCCGATATTCACGAAATCGACCGGCGCGCCTCTCACAGTGACCGACGGTTCAGATGTCTCGTTAACTGGTCTTGGTGGAGACCGTCCAAATGTGGTTGGTAACGCGGTTCTTTCCAACCCAACGATTTCGAAGTGGTTCGATACTTCAGCTTTTCAACGCCAGGCCGCCGGCACTTTCGGCAACTCTGGTCGGAGTGTCCTCCGCGGACCCGGTGCTTGGAACGTCGATATGGCAATCTCCCGCGCATTCTCCGTCCGCGAGAATGTCAAACTTAATATTCGTTGGGAGATGTTCAACACGTTTAACCATACGAGATTTGGGAATCCGGGCGCTAATCTCAACAGCGCGAACACGTTCGGCGTGATCACGGGTGCGCTGGATCCGCGTATCATGCAACTTGCGGCGAAGTTGACGTTTTGAAAATCGGCTAGATATCGAAGCGAGAAGTTAGCGATGCTTTCGAGGCGTGGATCATACTTTGCGACGTTGTCCCTGATCGCGTGTGCCTTGGGCCCTTCGCTCCAGGCGCAGGGGCAGGGAAAGCAACAGGGGCGAGGTGGGCCCGACCCCAACCTTTGGCCTGGCAAGAAGCATCTGCTAGTGGTTGCCGATGTCGAAACTGGCTATCATCATGATGCAATCAACCATGCGATGGCGGTGATCGAGCGAATGGGACGTGAATCAGGTGAGTACATGACGATGCTACGTACCGATTCGCAACTACTCACCAAAAATCAGATTCCAGGCCAGGGGCCCCGATACAGCGGACGCCCGTACGTTAACGCGAAGACGCTGGACTTCTTCGATGCCATTTTCCTAATGCCCTCCGGCACGGGTAAGCTGACCGAAAAACAAAAGGCCGACGTGATTTCTTTCATCCGCGATGACGGCAAAGGCATCTTGGTGGGCCATGCCGCCACAGTCGGCTATTATCAGTGGCCGGAATACCTGGAGATGATCGGCGGCGTCATGAATGGCGAATTCGGGGACAACTCCACCGTGATCGTCGAAGATCCGAGTTTTCCTGGAGTCAGTGCTTTTGGCCTTGCGCCCTTCACGTTCTTCGAACAACACCCTGTACTAAAAGAGCCTTATTCTCGTGAGAAGGTGCACGTGATTTTGCGACTCGATCCCAACAAGCTCAGCCCCGAAAACCGCGCGCGCCGCCCCGATGGTGATTTTCCCGTCGCGTGGGCGCGTCAGTATGGGAAGGGCCGAATGTATAACATTGGTTGGGGAGAGTTTGAGGAGACCTGGGACGATCCGCGCTTTCAAAAAATGATTCTCGGAGCAATCAAATGGGCCATCGGTACGGCTCAGGCGGATGTCACGCCGCGGCCGTTCCCCCGGTCCACCTCGGAGCAGGCGAAATGAGCTCGGCTCCGACAAACCAGAAAAAACGTGTATTTTTGCCATGCGCACGCTCGTTAAGTTGTTTTCTGTTTCTAGCCGGGTCGATCGGTGTGTTCTCGAACACGGCAGATGCGCAAAACTCAACACCAGCTCCCGGATCCGATCTGCCTATCCTTGGCATCGCGCAAGTCACGAACAAGGTCAGCGATCTGGACAAGGCGCGCGCTTATTACGGGGGCGTGCTCGGCTTCCTAGAGGCTTTTGACCTGAAGGATGCAGCGGGCAAGGTTACCTCAGCGTATTTCAAGGTTAACGACGATCAATATATCGAATTGACTCCAAACCTGCGGCCAGGCGAGCTTGTGCGCCAGGCGCGCATCGTGATCCAGTCCTCCGACCTGCAAGAGCTACACGAGATTTATGAGACGCGAGGGATCAATCCTAGCGCAGTCGCCAAGGGCCCCGACGGCAATCCAGTGTTTCGGGTGACCGCGTCCAATGGAACCAATATCGACTTCCTGCAATATGTAGCGGGGTCCCAACAAAGCTTGGCGAGAGGTAAATATCTGGGTAGCGCCCGCCTGTCGACCCATCTTCTGCATGCGGGTACGATGGCCAAGGATGATGAAGCCAGGTCTTTCTTTCAAGACAAATTGGGTTTTGGCCGTCGTCTACCCGGCGACCGCGGCGACTATATCGAGTTGCCCGCATCTGATAGCAATCTGGAAACGAAGAATCCACCCCTCGATCCGAAGAACCCGGCTACTTTGGACCAATATACGCGCGAGGTCTACGGCGCTGTTTATCACTTCTCGCTGGAGGTGGCGGATATGCGCGTCGCCCGAGATCTCGCCCAAAAGCGCGGCGGCTATGACGATGTGCGGGTACGCGCGGCCATGGGCCGGGGGGTGCGCAGTTGGCTGATGCACTTGTTCGATGCGGATGGGACGCGCACGGAATTCCTGCAAACAGGGACCGTAGACCTGCCGCCGTTTACGGTGATGGCCCCGGGCGCGCCTGCGCCGCCAATACCGCCGAAGGCCAACGGCCAGTATGGGTGGCCTTAGGCAGATCTTTCTCGGATGGTTAAACTGGTTATGGTTTTCGTTCGATGGGCGCTAGCGGCTGCTGCGATGTCGATCGTTTTTTCCCAGGTCCAGCTCCCGGAGGGAGAGGGAAAAGATGTGACCGTAAGAGTCTGTTCGGCATGTCACGATATGACTCTGACGATAGGTGAGCGACACACCGAGCAACAATGGAAAGGCGTTGTCGACGATATGATGCGCCGAGGGGCCGAAGCATCAGACTCAGAAAAGAAGGCGATCCTCGCCTATCTGGTCAAGAACTTTGGCAAGTGATTCCGTAAACTGTCGCTGCGAGAAAGTACCTCTCACAATGCCATTCACCATCACACTTTGCACAAGCCTAGCGGTTGCAGCCGGCCTGTTGGCGCAGCAGGCGCCGGCACCCGGTCAGGCCAAGGGCGGCCGTGGTGGCGCAGATCCGAACTTCTGGGCCGGCAAGAAGAAACTGCTGGCTGTGGCGGATGTTGAAACAGGGTTCCACCACGATTCGATCTCTCATGCCCTAGGTACAGTGGAAAAAATGGGCCGCGAATCGGGCGCTTACATGACGATGCTGCGAACCGATCCCCAGCTGCTCACGAAGGATCAGATTGCGGGGCAGGGACCGCGCTATAGCGGGCGCTCCGTCAACGCGCGAACGCTGGATTTCTACGATGCGGTGTTCCTTCTTCCGGCCGGTATCGGCACACTCACGGATAAGCAGAAGGCCGACCTGTTGTCTTTCGTGCGCGATGACGGTAAAGGCATTATTGTCGGCCACGCCGCCACTGTCGGTTATTACCAATGGCCGGAATTCGCTGAGTTGATCGGCGGCACGATGTCGAGCGAATTCAATGCCAATGCCACGGTGATCGTGGAAGACCCCAAATTTCCCGGGGCGAATGCGTTTGGACTTGCTCCGTTCCAGTTCGCCGATCAGCATCCCGTGCTGAAAGAGCCATATTCGCGTGAGAACGTGCACGTCATTCTGCGTCTCGACCCGGACAAACTAAGTCCCGCTGATCGCGCGCGTCGCGCCGATGGAGATTTTCCCGTCGTTTGGGCACGTCAGTACGGCAAAGGCCGGGTGTACAACGTGGGCTGGGGTCACGACGAAGCTGTGTGGGACGACCCCCGCTTCCAGAAGATGGTTTTGGAAGGCTTGAAGTGGGCTCTGGGAGCGACGCCTGCGGATGTTACTCCTCGACCTTTTCCTGGCGCAAAGTCGACGGCGAAATGAGCGGGATGTGAGCAGAGGAGAGACTGAATGCGTTTAGTGATTAGGACGACTGCCGCCGCGGTTGGACTCATGTTGAGTGCGAGCGTCCAGGCTCAGAAGTTACCAGCCGACCAATGGCCTGGGTATCAAAATAATTCGAATTTCTCCCCGCTAACCCAGATCACACCAGCTAACGTCTCAAAACTTGCGGAGGCCTGGACTTTCCATTACGGCGCTGGGTCACTCCCGGCCGGTAACCTGGGCCTCGACTACCGGTTTGAAGGACAACCGCTCCTGATCGGTGGTGTCATGTACGTCTCGACTCCAGGCTCGCCCCGCGATCCCAATCTGCAATCCACCGTGAGTGCGATTGAGCCCGAAACAGGCAAAGTGCTCTGGCAGTATCGCGGAAAACTCAATATTCATGGCCGTGGACTGGCGTACTGGCCCGGGACAAAGACGGTTGGTCCTCGGTTGTATTTTGCTACGGACAAGGGTTACCTCATGGCCCTGGATCTGAAAACACATGAGCTCGCGCAAAATTTCGGCAATAAGGGCAGTGTGGATGCTTACGTTGGTGTGGCCTCAGCGAAGGTCGGGGAGAATAGTCGGGACACCTTCACACTCCCCAATCCCGTGGCGGTCTACAAGAATCTTTTGATTAGTGGTGCCCGGCCGGCCGAAGGTTCGCCGCCGCAGCCTCGCGGCGATATCCGGGCGTGGGATGCAATCACAGGCAAGCTAGTGTGGGACTTTCACGTCATTCCTCAGCCTGGGGAGCCAAATTCCGATGACTGGACTGGCGATACGTGGCAGGACCGAAGTGGGGCCAATACCTGGTCGACCATGGTTGTCGATCAAGAGCGCGGCATTATTTTCGCGCCTACCGGAGATTCCAACCACTCGGATACTGCTCCTGGGAAGAACCTTTACGCCAACTGCCTGCTGGCATTGGATGCGGCTAGCGGAAAGCTCAAATGGTATCACCAACTCATCCACCACGATGTTTGGGACTACGACCTTCCGACGCCGCCGATTCTGGTGGACGTAAGAAAGGATGGGAAGGTCATCCCCGCCGTGGTTCAGACGGGGAAAATGGGCCTCGTATTTATCTTTGATCGCGTAACCGGCGAACCGCTCTACGGCATGGAGGAACGTCCGGTGAAGCGCACGGACAGCCCCAATGATCAGTCCTGGCCAACGCAGCCTTTTCCATTGAAACCCGGCCCGATAGCGCGCATCAGCATGTCGAGGGATGACATCAACAAGATGACACCGGAGATCGAAAAGTTCTGCACGGAGTTTTGGGATAAGAACAACATCCAACCATCGGGACCCTACTCCCAGCCCATGCGCCAGGCTTCCACCATGACCTTCCTCACCGGTTTGGGAGGCCCAAACTGGGGCCCATTGTCTTATAACCCCCAACTCGGTTTGGTCTTCATCAATGCCCACAATTCCGCAAGCTATCAAGCTGCGCGTGCCCTGCCGCCCGGAGGAGAAGTGATCGGGGCCACTCCAGCCGGCGGGGGGCGTGGCGCAGGCGGGGGAGGTCGAGGCGGAGGCGCAGGCGGCGGACAGACACCCGGTTACCTTCGTACCGACGCCTTTTCTTATAAGCTTCCGAATGGCGCGGCGGTTCCATGCTACGCCGGTCCTTACGGGGTCATCGTGGCCGTCGATGTGAACAAGGGGGAGATTGCTTGGACGAGCGCTCTTGGCATTAACGAATCGTTGGCCAGCCTGGGCGATATTGGACTCAAGAGTGGGACACGCACTATGGGCGGCAGCATTGCAACCGCAAGCGGCCTTGTTTTCATTGGTGCTACCAATGATCGCCGGTTCCGGGCATTTGACGCAAAGTCGGGCAAAGAACTTTGGGTAGCCGAGCTGCCTGCCAGCGGCCACAGTACCCCGATGACCTACATGGGCAAAGACGGCTCGCAATATGTGGTGATTGCTGCTTCCGGCGGCACCGCAATCGGCGCAGGACTGCCTATTTCAGATAGTCTGGTTGCCTTTCGCTTGCCTAAGTAAGCCTTGCGAGCGAAGGGCGCCCAAGCGGCGTCGATAGGGCAAGATCTCTAATATTTAGCCGTTTGAACACGGTGTGAAAGGGACAGCAATGACTACCAAGACGGACAAACAAGACCGCTTCAACTCATCGAGGCGCGAAGTGCTTACCCTACTCGTATCCGTGGCTTCTACGGCCGGTTCGCAAGTGGCTTATGCGCAAGGTACCGCTCCGGTGCCTGCCCGTGAACAGCCGAATTTGGGTCTCGTATCTCGCCATCTTCAGTGGACCGACGCTGAGACCGGCATTGCAATCGCAAAAAAGTCCGGTTTCCCTGCGATCCTTTGGACGGTGCGGCGCGGCGCGCACATCGAGCCGCAGGACGTCGAGAAGGAACTGCCTCGCATCGTTAAGCTAACCAGGGCGGCGGGGCTCGAAACTCCGATGATCATCACTGCCATTGGGGATGAGGGGGCGGATAATGTCGAACGCATCATGGCTACGATGCAAGGGCTCGGGATTCGTCTTTACCGCGCCGGATCGCAGCGCTATGACTACAGTAGCCCGGTCGCCCCTCAATTCGCCGCCATGAAGAAGAAGATCGACGCTGTCGCGAAGATGAACGAGAAATATGGAACGACCGCGGCATTTCACACCCATGCCTACGCCGATTCGATTGGCGGAAGCGCTTGGGATCTTTGGATGCTGATGAAAGATTTGGATCCGCGCTTTGTCGGCCTCAACTACGATATCGGCCATGTTACCGCCAAAGGCGGAAACGGCTGGCGTGAGAGCATCCGCGCGGTGGGCCCTTATCTTCACTCGGTATCGGTCAAGGATTTTTATTGGGAGAAGGAATCAAACGTGCCGGCTTCTCAGTGGCCATGGCGGACCAGGTTCGTGCCACCTGGGCAAGGAATGGTCAATTTTCCTGACTTCTTCCGCTATCTTCAGTCCATTGGATTTCAGGGGCCCCTGGAAAACTATTTTGAGTACTCAGTGAACGTTCCGGGCCGTGAGAAACCATTCGATATGCTTGGCACCAACTACAAGCAGTGGAAGCTTGATATTCCGCGCGAAGCCTTTGAAGGCTACCTTCAGCGCGACGTGGACTATTACAAGCAGGTTTGGCGCGCGGCATTGACGATGCCACCCGCGCCGCCATTCTCCGTAAAAGCACGCGATTAATCAGGTCGGCATCCAGCCTATCATTTGCCGCCACCACCACATCGACATGGGTAATCTGTGAACCCGTTGGCGGTAAAGATCGATCAAATGCTCGAGTTTCTTTGTCGCTTCGCCCTGATAGCGGCTGCGAGCCCCTTCCGCGTCTTCTCGGCATCGTAATCGCAGCAATAGGCAGGCGTTCCTGGCCGTTGCCGCCACGACTCGTCCAGCGACCCGGCATCCACAGAGTCAAAACCCGTCTCGTTCCCGACATCCATGACGACTTGCTTGGACCTGACATCATCGCCCGCCACTGCGATGTCAAGGCGCCCGGCCGACCCCACCGGACGACCAAGTCCGGCGAGCGAGTGGGCCAGAATGTTGTTGAATGCCTTGATCACAGGGCGTCCGAGCTGCTTCGATACCCAGACGCTATGCGGCATCCCTGCGTCAATCTCCGGAATCTGCGGGTCGCGTAAACCCGGATGGTAGTTGCCGGTGTCGATCCCCGGAAAAAGCGCTCGCTTCGAGACCCGCCGTTGCCCTGGTGACACTGTTTATCGTCCCAGTGATCTATTCCATTTTTGTGCTGGATCTCAAGGTCATCAAATGGCGTGAGGTTAAATACGGGAGCAACAAGGGGCGGCAAGCGCGGCCTATCCCGAACACACCCGATCTCTTAACGCTACTGGGTGGTTTCGAGATTGGATATGAAAATGCCAGTCAATTCAATCGCGAGTCCTCACCTACGGAGCCTGCGGAACGGCACACGCAAAGCTCGCCGCATCGTTCGGATCCCCCGTCCCGTTGTAGCGGGCGACCTGCGGATAGGGACACAGGGGCCGGGTTAGAACTTTACCTGTGTCTCCCACGGCAGTCCCTGTCGCGATGATTTTATCCGGCGCGACACCCGCCTCAACCCACCGGTCCAACGCGCCGAGAATGTCATGGTCAGCGTCCCTCTGCGGTGACGCGCCGTTTCCAAAGCTGTTCGCTCCCACACCGCCGCCGCAATGCCCCATACCGGGAACCATAAAGAGACGATAGAACTCCTGCGTGCTGCTGGACGCCGGATGTCTCGCATCCGGGAATTTATCGAGAAACGCGCGGACACTGTCGTAGTAAGCAATCGAGCTAAGCGGTGAAATTGCGGGATCGCCCCAACCGTGATACTGGATGAGTTTTCCTCCGTTCGCGCGGAAGCTGCGGAGATCCGGATTCGTCGCATTCAGTACCGGTCCCGCCTTCTGATCGCCAAACGCGACATCCGTATCGAAGTTCAAGCTTCGGTAGTCCCACTTTGGATCCTCAAAGACCGCTTGGCCGTAGTAGGAGCTTCCGAAACCATATTGAATCGATGACGTAACAGAAGCCGGCGAAATCCAGGCCGACCATCCTGCAGGTCCTGCTTCCGTGCCGCGCGCATACCCGGGAAAAATCGAAGTACCCGTGCGCGGGTTCTTCGGCCCGTCATAAATCTTCTGAAGAGTTTCCACCTGCGGCACAGTGAGGCACTCGGGACCTTCCGCGCCCTTGCAAGTCAAAGCCGCCGGATCGAAATGGCATGCTCGCGGATTCTCCAGCAGCCCGTCTTTCACGCCGTCCAGAGCATCGCATGCGGCCATCACTGCATTTTGGATCAGGGGCAGCTTCGCGGGCGGGATCGCGCTGGCCGGCGTCTCCGTCAACGCTCGCGCGTTCCAGACGAAACCAGTGAAAAGGTGCGACCAGTCGCTTGCGGGCGCGCCCGCGATGATTCCGTCGAATTCTTCCGGATACCGTTGCGCTTCCATCAGCGCCTCGCGTCCGCCATCGGAGCATCCGTTGAAATAGCTGTGCGACGGCGAACGTCCCAAAAAAGACCGAATAATGGCCTTCGATTGCAAACTCGTCTCATGCACAGCCCGATACCCAAAATCGATCAGCTTCTCCGGGTGCCCGATCGCCCACGTCGCGCCGGCGCCGCCCTGATGACCGTCGTCGGTGGCTGCCGCGGCGTAGCCGCGCTTCACAGGCTCGGCCAACCCGGCCGCGTTGATTGCCCCTGCCCAGCCACCATTGCCAAGTTGCAAATACTTTCCATTCCATTCGCTAGCCGGGATCCACAACTCGAAATGGATCTCGGAGTCCTTTGTCGGCCGGATGATTCCCTGCACGGCGCAGTGCGCGGGAGCTACGACGGGAGCACCGCCCCTCCCGCCGCCGGCCAAAGGTCCTTCCGGAACGGCCGTTGCGGAAGTAATCGCCGCGTGGTCAAGCGTCAGACTCGTGAGTCCTTGGCACGTCTGCTGAGCGAACAGCGGTGCGGCCGATGCTCCCAGGAAAACAAGACTGGCTAATGAAATTCGACCCATTAAATGCTCCTTGGCTCAGAACCGATCCTTGCGTGCAAGACTTGAACATACAATAGCTGGGTGGCAATCGCCACCGCCCGGCCGTCGGCTGCTTGGCAAGGAGGAGCGATGCAGAGTTATTCCCGAGGTCCAAAGGGTACTATCGTCCGAAAAACGATAGGGGAAGCTTTCCTCGAAACTGCGAATCGATTTTCCGAACGTCCTGCTATCATCAGCCGCCACCAGAGCATCCGGCTCACTTGGGCCGAGTATGCGCACCAGGCGCAACGGGTTGCAGCGGGCCTGCGGGCCCTTGGATTGAACGCCGGCGACCGCGTCGGAGTGTGGGCGACTAACTGCGCCGAATGGCCGATACTTCAGTTCGGCTGCGCGCTGGCCGGAATGGTCCTGGTAAACGTAAACCCCGCCAATCGCACGCATGAGCTGTCCTTTGTGTTGCGGAAATCCCGCATGCGCGCGCTCTTCCTCCACAGGCAGGGCCGACACTCGAACTACAAATCTATCCTCGAAGAATCCCGCATGGGGCAGACCCTGGCCCTTCAACATGTTATCTATCTCGATTCCGAGTGGGAAAACTTCCTGCGCGAACCAGACGGAGTCACGGTCAACCCAGATCCGGATGAACCTGCGAACATTCAATACACCTCCGGAACCACCGGCCAATCCAAGGGCGTACTGCTCACACACGTTAACTTGGTGAACAACGCTCGCTTCTTTGCCGAGTATATGCGCCTCACGGAAGAAGATCGAGCGTGCGTTCCTGTCCCGATGTTCCACTGCTTCGGTTGCGTTATCGGCACCATGACCGCGGCGGTCTCTGGTGCAGCCTGCATCTTCCCCGCTGCCACATTCGATACTCTCGCTACGCTCGAAGCTATCGATGTTGAGCGGGCAACTGTGATCTACGGGGTCCCTGCGATGTTTATCGCCGAACTCCAGCATCCAGAGTTCGGGCGTTTTCAGCTGAACTCGCTGCGCACCGGAATTATGGCGGGCGCACCCTGCCCGATCGAAATCATGCGCCGCGTGATCGACACGATGCATTGCCGCCATATGCTCGTGGTTTACGGTCAGACAGAAGCGTCGCCCGGCATCACAAGTTCACGTGTGGAAGACGATCTGGAAACGCGCTGCACGACTGTTGGTGGCGCGCTGCCCGAAACCGAGGTGCGCATCGTGTCTCCCACGGGTGAGACCTTGCCTGCCGGCGAGCAGGGCGAGCTGCTGGCCCGCGGCTACATGGTGATGGAGGGATACGATGACGAGCCGGAAGCGACCGCGCAGGCCGTGGATGCCGACGGGTGGCTTCATACGGGCGATCTCGCGCTAATGCGCCCCGACGGCTACTTCAAGATCACCGGCCGCGCGCGAGACATG
>Ga0207687_10003085_pt1 | contig 11299 bp, 5 predicted proteins | sample KBSM54metaG_FD_184399 | JGI IMG/M metagenome (GOLD analysis project Ga0207687, IMG submission 184399) | Miscanthus rhizosphere microbial communities from Kellogg Biological Station, Michigan, USA - KBS M5-4 metaG (SPAdes) (version 2) | ecosystem: Host-associated > Plants > Roots > Rhizosphere >... | reverse complement strand
GTGGCTGGCCGACAACACCATGCGCCTGAATGGCCAGGAGGGAAATTCCTCTGCGTTGCGCGTGGAGGGGCAGGATGCGACTCCTACCGTTTCCCTGGGCCAAACCTCCCAGACGCAACCTAGCGTGGAGGCGACGCAGGAGGTGGCTGTCCAGACCAGCAACTACGCAGCCGAGTATGGGCAAGCCGGAGGCGGCCTGTTCAACTTCACCATGAAATCCGGCACCAACCAGTTTCACGGCAGCGCCTATGACTATTTTGTGAACGAAGCGCTCAACGCTGGCACGCCGTTCACGGACGACGGCAAGGGACACCTGCTGCGTCCGCGCCAGCGACGCAACGATTATGGCTTCAGCCTGGGCGGGCCTGTAGAGCTTCCCAAGCTATACAACGGCCACGATAAGACGTTCTTCTATTTCAACTGGGAGCAGTTCCGCGAGAATACCGTCATCAACAACTTTCCCACTACCGTCCCCGCGCTGGAGTATCGCACGGGCGATTTCCGGCGAGCGCTAACCACGCGTGCGTCGTTAGGCACCGACGGACTGGGTCGCTCAATCCTGGAAAACACGATTTATGATCCGTTGACGGAAAGGCTTGTCGGCGGGATCCGCTATCGGGATCCCTATACGGCCAATACCATCCCGCTCGCAAATATCGATCCCGTGGCATTGAAAGTCCAGGGTTACATTCCCCTCCCCACCAACAATGCCCTGTTGACCAATAACTACATACCGTCGTATTCCAACTCGCGCGTCAGCCAGGTTCCTTCGATCAAACTGGACCACTCCTTGAGCTCGCGGCTGAAGCTTTCCGGTTATTGGTCGCGCACGCAGACGGATTCCCCCAACAACTCCGGTCTGGACTATCCGATCGGTGTCACGGTGGGCAGTCACGTCAAGGCAGATACCTACCGCGTAAATTTCGATTACACGGTGACTCCCACGCTGCTGTTGCATATCGGCGCAGGCTATCTGTATAGCCGGAGCGATCCGGACGTGCCGCGCTTCGACAATAACAAGATCGGCTTCAAGGGAACCAATACCGACCTCTTCCCGTATTTTTCGGTGCTGAGCCAGGCCCAAGGCGGGATGACCAACTTTGGCCCACCCTCGAATTTCCGGATCAAGAACCTGAAGCCGACCGGAACGGTCTCGCTCACCTGGGTACGCAACAATCACACCTACAAAGCCGGCGGCGAGCTGATCGTCAACGGATACCCGTCCTTTAGCGAAACGTACTCCTCGGGAAACATGCTCTACAGCAACAACCAGACCGCAGACCCATCGCTTGACGGTCGATCTCTTCCCGCCACCGTGGGCTTCAACTACGCCAGTTTTCTCTTGGGCTCGCCCAATACTGGTTACGACAGCGTTCCGGCCGCGATGAGATCCGGAAACCATTCCCTTGCCGGGTTTGTTCAGGATAGCTGGAAAGTGACTCGCAAGCTAACTATCGATTACGGCCTGCGCTACGATTTTCAGACCTATCTGAAAGAGCACAACGGGTACATGTTCAATGTCTCCATGGCCACGCCCAATCCTACCGCCGGCGGGCGGCTGGGCGCGATCATCTTTGAAGGATACGGCGGGGGCCGCTGTAACTGCGCTTTCGCGAAGAACTATCCGTGGGCTTACCAGCCTCGGCTCGGGGTGGCGTATCAGATCAATTCCAAGACAGTATTTCGCGCTGGAGGCGGGATCTCCTACTCCAAGACCAGCAATGATGCGTCCAAGGCGAGCAACTTCGGCTCCACCAAGCCCTTCGCTCCACCGGAGTACGCGACTCCTCCCTTCACTCTGCGCGGCGGCATGCCCTACAAGATCTCTTTCCCCGACTTCAATCCGGGGCAGCAGCCGCTGCCGGGTACGGTCGGCAATCCCACCAACATGGTGGATCAGAACGCTGGCCGGCCCGCCAGAATATGGCAGTGGACGATCGGCTTGCAACGGGAGCTTTCAAAGAACCTGGTGGTGGAAGCGTCTTATGTAGGGAATCGCGGCGTATGGTGGGCCGCGCAGACATTGAGCCCATGGGCCTCTAACGCCATTCCGTTTTCGACTCTGGCCGCGTACGGACTCAGTTTGGATAGTGCGGCCGACCGCAATTTATTGGCGTCGCCGTTGAATTCCGCTCTGGCCGCCTCGCGCGGGTTCAACAAACCGCCGTACCCCGGTTTCCCTCTGGGGCTCACTGTGGCCCAATCGCTGCGCCCGGCGCCCCAGTTCACCGGCATCGTTCAAACCTGGAATCCCTTGGGGAACACCTGGTACGACGCGCTGCAGGCGAAAGCGACCAAGCGATTCTCACACGGCCTGGATGCCGTGGTCACCTACACTTATTCCAAGAGCCTGGCCCTGGGCGCCGAGGAAAACAACAATTACGGTTCGACGACAACGCCCGTGATCAATGACGTATTCAACCGGCAGAACAACAAAACCCTGTCGGGTTTCGATCAGCCCCAGGCATTGATTGTCGCCGGGAATTACACCACGCCCAAAGTATTGGGAACGGCGCCTGGATTACTGAATAGACTGGTCTCCTGGGCAGTGCGCGACTGGACTGCCGGCACCGTGCTGCGATATGCGAGCGGATTCCCCTTCAAGGTTCCAACAGCCACCACCAACCTCAGCTCCTTCATCTTTCAGGGTACGAACGTGGACCGGGTGCCGGGAGAACCGTTCTACACGGTGGATCTGAATTGCCACTGTTTCGATCCCAATACGAACTTCGTGCTGAACCCTAAGGCCTGGGCCAATCCGGCATTGGGACACTTCGGCTCAGCGAATGCGCATTACGGCGATTACCGGATGCAGCGGCGGCCCCAGGAAAGCGTTAGCCTGGCGCGCAACTTCCGGTTTAAGGAGAGGGCTAGCGTCCAAATCCGCGCTGAGTTCAGCAATATCTTTAACCGCGCGGGCATTAACGTTCCGACTGCCACAAATGCATTCGCTACGCAGACCAGGATCAATGGCCAAACCTCTGGAGGTTTCGGGTATATCCCCTCGGCGGCAGTGGGTGGCGCGGCCTCCAATCCCGCGGCTGCGTCCGCGGCTACGTTCGCGACGCCACAGCCGCGGCAGGGCACGCTGGTAGTGCGCTTACAGTTCTGAGCCAGCGTCACCGCTTGAGATGCAGCCGCTATACACTTAGTGTCTATGCGGAGCTGTGTTCTTACAACATTCGTTCTGACGGTTCTTCCCGGGTTTCTCTTGGCCCAACAGCCGGGAATCTCCAAAGACACCAACTTCTATAGCGGGACACCCGAACTCAAGGCGCGGGTCGCGCGATTCACCGCGCAGCCTGCAACCTCAAAAGCAGGGCAACCAGTACGGCTTGAGTGGGTCGTCGAAAACCCGATTGGCGTCTCGATCGAGCCTGGAATTGGGGCTGTCCTGGCTCGGGGGAGCAAAGAGGTGAACCCGCGGCAGACCACGACGTATGTCCTGACGGTCCGTGGCCCCCGTGACCAGATGCTCACGCAGGAAGTGACGGTCACGATTCCGGGCACCACCCCGCTGAAAACAGCGACCCCCGTGAAGAGGGAAATTCCCAAGATGCCGGACGGGAAGCCGAACCTCTCCGGCGTTTACAACATGATCTTCCCCGGCAGTTTCTTCCCGGGAGGCGCTCCCATGAACATTTCGAACACGCCTGGTCCGCTGGAAACGACGCCTGCGTTGAAGGCCGGTGCGGAGAAGTTTAGAGTGGTGCGCGGGCCCAACGATGCCGGCCCGTCCGCGGATTGCCACGCTCCGGGAGTTCCCCAGGCCATGTTTTCGCCCTACCAATGGCAGATCGTGCAGGGGCTCGATCAGGTGGTTGTGCTGTACGAGTATCCCGGCGCGTTCCGGGTGATTCCGACGCACGGCGGCCCGCACCAGTCGGATTTGGATCCGACCTGGTATGGCGATTCGATCGGACATTGGGAGGGCGACACGCTGGTGGTCGACACGGTGGGCTTTAACGACAAGACAGAGCTTCCCGGCGGATACCGGCACACTGAGGCACTGCACGTGGTGGAGCGCTTTCGGCGCGTGACCTTCGATCATCTCGACTATCAAGCCACCATCGAAGATCCGGGCGTATTCGAGAAGCCGTGGAGGGTGCATCGAACCCTGCCACTCCGAACGGACTTGCAAAGGGTGGAAGAATTCATCTGTGAAAATAATCGGGATTATTCAGGCTTGTTCCAGAAGTGATGTAAGCGACGGATGCAGCAGCCTGGATTTTGATGGCTCACCGGATTCGGGACCGGCCTTCCTAAAAGTCGTACCCCTTTGGGACCGCTGAGCCGCCACCGATCATGTTGGATCCGTTGGTCGCCGAACCGGGAATCAGGATCTTACTTTACGAAACGCGATCAGCGGTTTTTCAATCGACCTGTGAGCGGAAACCTGTGCAGGACCGTCTGACACCTCCGCCGGAATCAAATCATAGTCGTAAATGCCAAACCGAGGTCCCTGAAAAGGTGTGCGGGGCGTCGGCTCCGCAATGATCCGCTTAGCGACGATCTTCCACTTGCTGTCGAAAGTGTCCAGCACAGCCATGTTGGACCTGGATCGAATCGTTTTGACCACGGATCACCTCTCTTCCATTATGTCAGCCTGGGTCAGTTAGCATCCGTGTTCGGCGCGATGGTTCTTCAGTTTCAGTTCGACGGCGTCCAGATGCCGGGTCGCCTTCAAGATTTCCGGCGACACGATCCTGATGGGAAGCGCGCTCCGCGCTTCTGTCCAGGCTTGTAACGCAGCTTTATATTCTTCCTGGAGTGCCCGTTCCTCAATACAAACCGCAGCAAGCGTGCCCATGCCTATTGGATGTTCGCTTCTATCGTTCGGTTCAGCAACCTTGTATCATGCTCATTCTAATTATGATTCGCATTCTAAGCAGGATCATGCCGGATTAACAGGGCTGGAGCAGAAGGAGTTCGTTTCGTCGGTGCTTGGAGATCCGACTCCGACGTGAACACCTCACGATGGCGCGAGACCGGCAGCAACGTCCGATAAAATCGGCTAAAAGGAAAACTTCATCGCGAGCTGTAAGATCCTCGGATCCAGCGCGCTAGTGACCGCGCCGAAGGTCGGCGAACCGAAGGTAAGCCCCAGACCCGACGACCCCGCAGCCAAGCTGGGCGGAGAGACTCCCGGACGCATGCTGTTGGTCACGTTAAAGGCTTCGGCGCGAAGCTCCAGTGCTCCTCGCTCGCGAATGCGAAACTCCCTGGAGATGGCCGTATCAAACTGCCAGAACCCCGGACCCGGGATGTTCATGCGGCCCATGGGGCTCAGCGTCCCCAGAGCGGGGCTGGCGAAGGCTGCCGGGTTAATCCAGCAACTCGGAGCCGGACCAGGATTGGGACACAACGGATCTTGTAATACCTGGACCGGCCGCTGGATGCCGGCGGCCGCGGTGGTCAGCGATACGTCGCTCGCCAGTCCGGCTGACACCCAGGCCGCGGATGTGGCGCGGAAAATCTCAGCGAACTTCCAGCCGGATGCGACCAGGCTCAGGTGTTGATTAGTGAACTTCGGTATTTCATACACAACGGTCGCATTAAAAATGTGCCTGCGATCGGAGGAGAATGTTCCGCCGATTTCGTTGGACTGGCAGTTGCTTCGATCGTATCTCCGATTATTAGGCATGAGCCGGCCTGCTCCGGCATTGCCGGTGCTGTTGCCGATGGACAGGTCGCTGATGCAGTGCGACCAGGTATGGTTGGCGCTGATGAGCAGGCCCTTGCTCAAGCGCTTGGTGATCGCCAGGACCAAACCGTTATAGCTGCCCGTCCCGCCGGAGTCCAGGGATTCCACAAAACCGTAGTAGGGGTTGCCTGGGGCCCCCGCCAGCGCGAAAGTTCGCCGGAACGCCGAGTTGGTATTCCCTGCCGGAGAGCAGAGGCCGGGAGCTGTGAGACCATACTGTCCCGCAGCGCAGTTTCCGGGAATGAAGACCGCTGGATTCACCTGGTAGGAGTCCCACAGGTGAGTGCTTTCGCTGCCTATATAGCTCGCCGACAGCAGCCAGTCCCGGCCCAATTGCCGCTGGACTACAAGGTTCCACTGATTCACCGAAGTGGGCTTTAGTCCGGGGTGCGGATAGATGTAGGTGCCGGCTTTCACAAACGGCGCATTCTTGTCGACCGTATAGGGGAAAATATTTCCGCCGGGGTTGCTCGCGTAAGGATCGCTGAACTGGCCCGCCCAGATTGCGGTGCCTCCAAAGGGTGGGGCATCCGCCGAGTTGACCAGCATCTCACCGGAGACGAACTCATAACCGATTCCAAAAGAAGCGCGGACCACTGTCTTACCGTCGCCCTTGGGGTCCCAGGCCAGCGCCAGGCGGGGCGCCATCAGATGCCAGTAAGAGTTCATGCCTTGCTTGCCTTGAAAACCAGGATCGCCTGGGAACGTCAGACCGGGGGGCGCATTCGCAAATTGCGTGGTCTTCACGTTGTTGTTCATATTCGCCAGGCTGAAATTGTAGATGTAACCTCTGAGCTCCGACGGAGGGAGGAACGGTTCCCAGCGTAGACCGGCGTTCACGGTAAGGTGGCGAGTCACCTTCCAGGTATCCTGCACATACGCATTCACGAACCACTTTTGCAGGTCCAGTGTGTTGGGCAAAGAGAGCGAGTTCGTATTGAATTGTCCGAGCAGGAATTGCGGCAGATTGGGGAAGGTCCAGTTGGTTTGAGCGTAGACATTGCCGTTGAAGAGCATTTTGCTTACTGCTCCGCCCCCGCCGAAGTTGATCTGATGGCTGCCTTTGACCCAGCTTATGTCGTCATTGAGCTGAATGGGTGTGGAGTGCGAATTTGCTTCCCCGCCGGTGCCGGGGCCGACACCGAACGCGCCTGTCACGGTGAACCCGCTCTGGTGAGGTGTGTATCCGCAATAAACCAACTTGGCGCCCAGCTCGCAGGCGTCGACATAGTCGTGGGCAAAGCGATGAATGCCGATCCGGTTCACGCTCGCGCGGAACTGATTCACCAGCGTCGGACCAAACAAATAAGTATCGCCGAAGGCCCAGGACTGATCGGCGTCATCCAAGCCGCCTTGCGCGCTGGTAAGAATGTTGTCCGGCGTAAAGTTCATTGCCGGGGGCCGGAAGTAGTGAATCCGGTAATAACGGCCGAATAGCGAGTTCTTCTGGCTGGTCTGGTAGTCGCCGCGAGCGACATAGGAGCCCTCGTTAACCCGGGTCGTCAAACCGAAGGACGTGTTGCCGCAAGGGGCGGTAGACTTCGGAAGCAGCGCAGCAAGTTTGAGCGCAGCCTTGTCATACTGGGTGGGACTTATCTGGTTGTTGACGAACAAGCTCTTGACCGAAGCCGGCAAAGAGGCCAGATTCTGAGGGCAGGCGCTCCAATCGCCCGCCACCATCGCCGCGGTCGGCACGAAAGTTGCGGCAGGGTTTATCGCGGGGTCCTGACGGGTGATGGTGTCCTGATAGCCGAAAAAGAAGAACAACTTGTCCTTTTTGACGGGACCACCAATGGTGCCGCCGAACTGATTCCGCTTGAGCGTATCGCGAGTAGGCGCGAAGAAGTTGCGCGCGTTCATATCGCCGTTGCGGAGAAACTCGAATAAGTCGCCGTGGAAGCCGTTGGTGCCCGATTTCGTCAGCCCGGTGACTGTGCCGCCAGCGTGGATTCCATTGGACGCCGTTAGCGCGCTGGTTTCGACCTTAAATTCCTGAAGCGCATCGGGGAAGGGCATGGGCATGTTCGCCAAATCCCAAGGGTTGTTGAACACGCTGCCATCCAGGTAGAAGCCAATGCCGAAAGCCTGGCTGCCGGCAATCACGAACTGCTGGGTACCGGGGTAACCTCCGTTGCCGGCGACGCCCTGGGGAATCACCCCGGGCGTGTATTGAATCAGATCCGTGGCCACGCGACCGTTGAGCGGCAATTCCAGAATGCGCTGATTTTCCATCACGGTTCCGACGCCAGTGGCTTGCGTCTCGACCAGAGTGGTATTGGCTTCCACCTGCACCTGTTCGCTCACGTTGCCGATCTTCAGAGCGACATCGATCGTCGGATTGGTCGCAACCTGCAGAACGATTCCACTCTGTACATAGGTGGCGAAACCCGGTTTGCTCACGTCCAGGCGATACGGCCCAACGGGCAGGTTCGCGAGCACGTAACTCCCGTCTTCGCCGGAAGTCACAACTCTGACCGCGCCAGTGGCCGTCTGCGTGGCCTTGACCTCAGCGCCAGCGATCGACGCGCCTGTCGGATCCTGCACCGCTCCCTGAATCTGTGCGGTGTTCTGGGACTGCGCCCAAAGAGCAACGCAGCTAAATGCGCAAACGAAGAGTACTCCCCATGTCCTCATTCAACAGACCTCCCCGGTCGGGTGAAATTGTATCCCAGCTGGGGATCGAAATCAAACACCCAGTACCGTACCCATTGAGTTTTCAAGAGTCTCCGGCATGCATTCTCGGCAGAAAGCCTCTTCGAAATGCGCGCCAGCTCTATCAGTTCTTCAACCGCCGCCCAATGCGGTTATTCTGAGATATGAGCACCATCCAGGCCGCTGCACAGGGGCAGACTCTGCGGGAGAGGACCTCCTACGCAGTGCTGACCATGATCAGCTTCTGCCACTTACTGAATGACATGATTCAGTCGCTGTTGCCCGCGATCTACCCCATCCTCAAGGGCAATTTCCATCTGGACTTCGGCCAGATCGGCCTGATCACGTTCACCAGCCAGCTCACGGCGTCGGTGCTGCAGCCTGTTGTGGGATGGTTCACGGACAGACGCCCGCAACCGCTCTCCCTCAGCATCGGTATGGGCTTCACTTTATTGGGGCTGGTGATGCTATCCACGGCCTCATCGTTTCTTCTGATCCTGGCGGCAGCGGCGATGGTCGGGATTGGCTCCGCGGTGTTTCATCCGGAATCATCGCGCGTGGCGCGCATGGCGTCGGGTGGGCAGCATGGCTTCGCGCAATCGTTTTTTCAAGTAGGGGGGAACGCGGGCTCGGCCCTGGGTCCGCTCCTGGCGGCGTTCATTGTGGTGCCGCACGGGCAAGGGAGTCTGGCGTGGTTTTCGCTGGCGGCGTTGTTGGGGATGATCCTGCTGGGCAAAGTGGGTCTGTGGGCGAAGAGCCATCGGGCGGCGCGCGCGAATGCGCCGAAGGGAGTGAGCGATCACGCTACGCACAGCTTGCCGTCCAACAAAGTGCGGTGGACGATAACGATTCTGGTGGTTCTGGTTTTCTCCAAGTTCATCTATATGGCGAGCTTGACCAGTTACTATACGTTCTACCTCATCAGCACATTTCAGGTTCCGGTGCAGAAAGCGCAGGTATATCTTTTCGTGTTCCTTGGCGCCGTTGCACTGGGCACGATACTGGGCGGTCCCATTGGCGATCGAGTGGGACGCAAGTACGTGATCTGGTGTTCGATCCTGGGTGTGCTGCCATTTACGCTGGCGCTGCCGTACACCAACCTCGTGTGGACCGTAATCTTCAGCGGCATCATCGGCATAATTCTGGCGTCGGCGTTCCCGGCGATTGTGGTGTACGCGCAGGAATTGCTGCCCGGCAAGGTAGGCATGATCTCAGGGTTGTTCTTCGGTCTCGCATTCGGCACCGCGGGAATTGCGGCGGCGCTCTTGGGCGAACTTGCGGACCACACCAGCATCGGTTTTGTATATCGCGTGTGTGCCTTCATGCCGCTGCTGGGATTATTGACCGTGTTCCTGCCGGACATTGAAGGCGTCATGCGGCGGGACGCAAGAGCGCGGAAGGCTTAGCAGTCGCCTGGGCTCCCACTGCGGGCCAATGACTGCTCAAGCAACCGGGCGGATATTGAGGCCGATCTTAACCTGCTCTGCCAGGCGGGAAGGCGCATATGGCTTTTGAACGAAGCCCACCAGACCTTTAGCGCTTAACGTGCGGGTGGCCTCCACTTCGTTGTAGCCGCTGGATAGTATAACCGGCAAATCCGGTCGAAGGGCCCTCAGTTGCTTAAGGGTGTCCTCACCGGACATCAACGGCATGGTCATGTCCAATACCACCAGGGTGACGGCGTCCGTTCTCGCCAATAGCTCCAGGCCTTCTGGTCCGGATTCTGCCACGATCACGGTGTAGCCATAATGTTCTAAGGCGGATTTGGCAGTTCGGCGAACGATCTCTTCATCGTCAATGACAAGAATCATTCCGCTGCCTTTCAGATCTTCCTCGCTGAAATCGCGTTGCCCACGCACTGGATGGCGTTCGGTCGCCGGGAATAAGATCCGAAAGCTGCTGCCTTTGCCCGGGACGCTGTGCACTTTCAGAACTCCCCTGTGTCCGCGAACAATACCCGTCGCCGCCGCCAGTCCGAGGCCGCGCCCCGCGAATTTCGTCGTGAAGAAGGGATCGAAAATCCGAGCCACCGTGGCGTCAGTCATACCGCATCCGGTGTCCGTGACGTCCAGCGTCACGTATTTTCCAGGTGTGATTTCATCTCTGGTAAGCACTTGTTGCATGTACGCTTCATCCACGATCTGAAGCCCGGTGGTGACCACGACCAGTCCAGTTTTTCCCTCCTCGATGGCCTCGGCTCCGTTGAGGACCAGATTCATCACCAATTGCTGGATCTGGGATGCGTCTCCTTCGATCGCGGGCAGGTCCGGCGCCAGTTGAAGACGCAACTCAACCGTCATCGGGATGGAAGTCTTGATCAGATTGCTGGTCTCCCGAACGAGTGCGGAAAGATCCAAAGGCTCGACTACGAACCGTCCCTTGCCGGCATACGCCAACAGCTGTTGGGTGAGAGCGCTGGCACGTCCTGCGGCGTTCGCCACGTCCTGCAAGCTGGTGCGCGTCGGACTCTGAGGAGGCAGATCATCCAGCACGATGCTGGTGTTTCCGATGATTCCCGTGAGCAGGTTGTTAAAGTCGTGCGCAATCCCTCCCGCGAGCAGACCGAGGCTCTCCAGTTTTTGGGTTTGCTGAAATCGCTCCTGGAACCGCTTCCGCTCGCTCACGTCACGTAGAAATACGGCGATTCCGTCGCGACTCGGGCAGGCGCTGACTTCAAACCATGCATCCAGAGGCTCATGGTAGTGCTCGAACTGTATAGGCGTATTCTCCGTCCCTGCGCGGTGCAGTTCTGCACGTTCCCGGCCGCCTACAGCGCTGGGGACCAGTTCCTCCAGGGTCTTCCCCAGCAGTTCCTCCCGCGGAGACCCGGCGAGCGCCGCACCTTTTTCATTCACGTAGGTGCATTTCCATTCACGGTCGAAGGCGAAGAACCCCTCATTGAGGCTTTCAAGGATGTTGCCGATCTGTTCGGTCGACTTGACC
>Ga0207687_10003082_pt1 | contig 11307 bp, 6 predicted proteins | sample KBSM54metaG_FD_184399 | JGI IMG/M metagenome (GOLD analysis project Ga0207687, IMG submission 184399) | Miscanthus rhizosphere microbial communities from Kellogg Biological Station, Michigan, USA - KBS M5-4 metaG (SPAdes) (version 2) | ecosystem: Host-associated > Plants > Roots > Rhizosphere >... | reverse complement strand
TTCCATATGAGCGACTCCTTTCAGTCGCCCACCTGGTCAACTTACACAAATTTTCTGACACCCCCATTACGTCATCACGACAGATGGCTCGAATCCCGCGCAGCCGACCACGCTTTCCACGAAACTCGGCGCTTCCTCGCAGATCTGCGGCATCAATCAAAACGGCATTACGAAGATCAGCGCTCGCCAGGTCGACGCCGCTGGCAATTTAGGGCCCGTTTTTGTGTCTCAATACATCATCGACACCACGCCGCCGGTCATCTGCAACGCGAGCGTCTCCGCCGATACTAGGGCGTACGCCGATCTTCCGATGCACATCCGCGTCGCTGCCGGTGAGCCACTCGGCACCGCCACTCTCGAGGTCCAAGGCATCGGAATCATCAAACTCCGGGACGATGGTCAAGGCGGGGACACCAAAGCGGGCGACGGCATTTATGAGCTCGACTACGCGATCCCTCCGGGCGCCGACCTACCGAGCGCGCTGCTCACTGCTCACTTTCAAGACGCAGCCGGAAACCCGTCCGCAGACTTCGTCTTCAGCAAGCACTTGTTCATCGATCGAACGTCCACGACCATTTCGGGGGCAATCGTGTCGGATACCGTTTGGACTGTCGCCAACAGCCCATACGTGATCACCGCAGACACCGCGTTCGATGCGGACTCTAGCCTCGCGATCGAGCCGGGCGTCGTGGTGATCTTCAAGAATTCCGCCTCGCTCGTCTTGGTCGGAGGCTTCAGCGCGCTCGGCACTCAGGACAAGCCCATCGTCATGTACCAGGCCAACGTGCTGCTTGACGGCCTCAAAGACACGCAGACGTTCGATCCGGCGACCAGCGCATACGTGGTTGGGCCGCGGCTCGACTACGTCGATCTGTCGGGCGGGCAGCTAGCGTTTGGTAACGCTACGTTTGCCGCTGCAGGGGCGTACATCACCAATTCCCGCATTGGAAAGCTCGCTGGTGCGTCGCCATTCCACCTCACCTATGGAGTGTATATCGCGCACAGCTGGGTCGGAGAAATCACCGACAGCGCTACCCTAAGCCATGCGCGCCTGACGAATTGCCATCTCGGGTCGGCGTCGCTCGACGGCTCGTTGACGTCAACGGACCTCACGTACAATCAAATTGGCACTCTCGAGGTCGACTACGCACTGGCGGCGGCAACACTCGCCTACAATGATATTGGCCAGCTACTACTCTCCTATCCGGGGTCTTCGTCCTCCTTTCACAACAACAACTTGGGCGCGCCCGGCGTGCCGTACTCCGTGATAATCAAGAACGGGAACGCCTCTGATTCACCGATCGACGCCACTGCAAACTATTGGGGCCCGGTCACGACCGCGCAGATGACCTCGCTCGGCGCCAAGGCGAATATCGGCGCGATCTTCGACTTCTTCGATGACGTGAAGCAGACGCGTGTCGAGTACAAAAATTGGCTAGTGGCCCCCGTGCAGGCCGGCCCGGATTGGTCCCTGAGCTCGTCGTCGTCGAGCGATAGCTGTGTTGCGTCCGGCGGCGGGGGCGCTGGTGGCACCGGGGGCGGCTCTGGAGGAATGGGGGGTAGCGGCGGCTCTGGTGGTAGCGGCGGCTCTGGTGGTAGCGGCGGGAGTAACGGAGGCTCAGGCGGGATAGGTGGCAGCGGCGGCGCCGCTTCCAATCAGTTACTCGGGGCTTGCTTCAACGCGGCCGGCCTGTACTGCGCAGAGTACACGGGGCCTGCAGAACGCGCCGCGGGACTCCAAACCGAATGCTCGCAGACCGCACAAACGTGGCAAGACTCCTGCTCCACCGCCCAGGTCATTGGCACGTGCACGTACACTCACGACGCGCCGAGTCTTGGTATTACGGGCGTGACCCGTTACTATCAGGGAGTCGCGGCTACGCCGCAACAACTCAAAGCCGGTTGCGAGACAGGGCTCATGGGCACTTGGAGCACGCCTTAACGCGCTGCAGAGCCCTCGCAAAGCGCGCTCGCTCCGTCAGCATGACGCGACGCTAGCCCTGCGTTCCCGTGTCACCAGGAGGGCGGAACTTCATCGGTACGACTCGAGGGCGCTCATCAGCCGGCGTTGCCGCCTGGAGTAGCCGCCGATCCGCCTTTGAGCGCGCTCTCGATCTGGGCCGATACGTCTTCGAAGCTGGTTGGGTTCGGCGCGCGTACACCGTTGATGATCAAGGTGGGTGTGCCCTGCACGAGAGCGCTGTCACCCAGCTTCACGTCCGAATCGACGTCGGCGGCGTAGGTCTTTTCGTCGAGCGCTTTCTTGAATTTGGGAAGGTTCAGCCCGACTTCTTTGGCGAGACCTTCCAGGCCTTCGCGTGTCAGCTTGCCTTGGTTCTGAAATAGCTTGTCGTGAAACTTCCAAAAGTTGCCTTGCGCATTGGCGGCGAGCGCCGCTTCTGCTGCGCCGCGCGCGTTTTCATGCATCGACAAGGGAAACTGGCGGAACACGAAATGCACGCGATCCTGGTATTTTTCTCGCACTTGCTCGACCACCTCGGCGGCCTTCGCGCAGTACGGACACTGAAAATCCGCAAACTCGATGACCGTCACCTTGGCGTTCTCGGGGCCGAACGAGGGCGCTTTGCCGCGCGCTAGAGCTGCAACGACTTCCGCGCTGAGCGGCCGGCTCGCTTCCTCCATCTTCTTCAGGTCCGCGACGATCTCCGGCACGTGATCGAGCATGATTTTGCAGCGCTCTGGTGCGAGCTGTTTGCTCTGAGACTTGACCAGATCGCAGCTCGTGCTGGTCGGCCCCGTTTCTGCGCACAGTTTGGCCGTGAGCTCGTCACAGGACTTACTTTCCTCGGCAAGCTTGCGAAACGAGTACGCGAGATCGTTCAGCCCAGCGCTGCACGCGGCGGGCGGTAAGACGTCCGCGCTGATGCCCATCGCGCGACACGTGTCCGATTCCTTGCCGGTCTTCTCGCACAGCGCGGCCACGTATTTTTCACAGGCGTGAGGCGTGGGGAGCGAGGCCGCTCCCACCGCTGCGCTGCCGTGTGCGCTCGAAGGATCAGCGGCCGGCGAGGTGCCGGAATGGTTGCAACCGGCGACGAGGATGATCGACAGCAGCCCGACGCCCATCAGCGCGCCAGTACGGGAGTTGGTAGATCGAAACACGGCTTGGTCTTTCTGCTCCGGAGGGCTGATTTCGCCCGAGCGATGCTCGTCGTAGCAGCGCCGCAGCGGTTCGGCACGATGCCAGCGCGAATTTCGGCAGCGGCGAGATCTGCGGCTAGCCTATCGCGCTCCGATCGAGGCCAGGCACAGTGTGCGGCGGGGGCAGCCCTAGTAAGAGAGCCCGCACTTGCCGATGCCGGAGTTGATCCAGTTGGTCTGCAGTAGGCAGTCGCGCTCGCCGAGCTTGACGTTCGCGGTTGAGTCATTCGAGGTGGTGCACGTGCTGCCGAAGTTCCACGCGCACATATCGGCATCTTCGGCGCTGCCGGCGAGGTAAGGAGTGATCCAAGCAGCCGCTCCCCCTGGATCCGAGATGCTTTCGCTGACCTCGTGAGCGAGCTCGCAGCTGCGTCCGCTCCGACACTGCCATTCGGCGTGATCTCTTCAGCTTGGCAAGAGACGCAATGCTCGGGCACGTGCTCCGGCACACCTTCCGCTCGCACCTCGCCATGCGCGGTGCAGCGCCGAAGGCGATTCAGGGAGCTCGTCGGGCACGCAACGCTCAGCATGACCCTGCGGTACCTGCATCTGGCGCCGAGCGCTTTGTACGAAGCGATCGGTTTGTTGGATTTTGGGCAACCGGTGGGCAACGCCGAAGCGGCCACCGGTTGAAGTAGCGAGAACAGTTACAAGATATCAGCGGAGAGGGAGGGATTCGAACCCTCGGTCTTGATGCCCCCACCGTGCAGTGCTCGCCGCCTCCGGCGTCTGCGCGCTTCCCGCCTCCCCCAAATTCCGTGCTCGGCCCGTCGGGCCTGCGCGAGGCGCTTCGACACACCCGAAGGGGTGCGGAATGGAGGGAGGCCGCCGTTCCGCGCCATTGAACCATTGACCGAGCGAGCTCCCGATGAACTCGCGATACGCCGCCTCCATCGCCGGCAGCGTGCCGGGCTTCGCGAGAGGCGCACGCTGCGCGCCGCGCCTGCGTTGTGCGGCGGGATACGGTGGGGGCGCGTCACGCAGGCGTGCTGATAGCCGGCTCGTCTGTTGCGAATGTTTCGTGCACGGACGAAATCGCGCTTCTGTACCTCGAATGAATGTTGCAACCTCAACATCCAACCGTGCGCGCGATCAGGCACCGAGGATGGGAGCCTTTGAAGTAGCGAGAAAGTTTACAGATTATCTGCGGAGAGGGAGGGATTCGAACCCTCGAGCAGCCGGGGGTAAAGAAGCGCGTACTTCGATCCGCAGAGTGCGTGGTGTAACCTAGCAGCGCGATGTCCAAGGCACTCTTCGCCACGGCCAAACCGGCAGCTTCGGGCAGCGGGGCCCGCGCTCACGCAGCGCCAATGGGGTTCCAGGCGAACCTTGCGATCCGCGAGCCCGGCGACCGATTCGAGCGAGAAGCCGACCGCATCGCGGAGCACGTGCTGCGCACGCCAGCGTTCGGCGCTCCGCTAGCAGCGGTGACGCCATTGGGGTCTGGGCTGCAGCGCAAGTGTGACTGTGGGACATGCAGCAGTTGTCAGGCAAACGCAGAGCAGGCACGCGCACCGGTGCAGCTGAAACGCCTGGACGCGACGAGCAACGGCGGAGGGACCGCTCCGCGCAGCGTGCACGAAGTGTTGCGCGCTCCCGGCGAGCCGCTGGATGCTGCGACCCGCGCTTTCATGGAACCGCGCTTCGGTCATGATTTCAGCCGCGTTCGCGTTCACGCTGACGCGAGCGCCGCGGCTTCGGCGAAAGAGCTCCGCGCTCGTGCCTATACGGTTGGCAGCCACGTTGCCTTTGCGCCCAACCAATTCTCGCCGGCAACGACCGAAGGCCGGAGGCTCCTGGCGCACGAGCTCTCGCACGTGCTGCAACAACAGGGCGGTGTCACCGCTATTCAGCGCGATTCGGACGATGACGACGCACCTCCACCGCCGCGGGCGCCGCTTTTCTGTCCGGGCGGTGGTGCGCCGTATCAAGGCGTGTGCCTGACGGAGGACATCCTTGCGGCGATGCCCGCTGCGAACAACGACCCGCATGTTGCGATGCACATCGTCGACGCGCGTTCGAAGGAGAACAAACTGCAAGCGCGGGTTCAGGAAAAGTACGCCAAGTTTTCCGGCGAAGCCCTGAGCGACAAGATCGCGGATATCCGTAAATATGCGGGAGAAGAAAACCAAGGGCTGCGGCGTTTAGAGCAGGAAAGAAACCGCCGCCGAGCCTTGCCCATCTCCACGCCGACCAAGGTGGACAACGCGATTGCAATGCTCGAAGAAGCGTGGAGCCTCGCGGAGAAAGAAAAACCCCCTGACATCCCACGCGCGGCCAGGTTGGTTCACGTCGTGAATCGGTGGTTGCAGAATGCGACGCCGGCGACGCGATACAGTGAATATTTTTCGGGAATGGCCGAGACCACGGCCATGATGAGCGTGGGCACGGCCAAATCGAACGTCGAATCGCTGGACTACAAGCTCCGCAATGATGGCAGCATTGGCGGCTGGTGGCCCGCCACCATCAACTCGCTCAAAGCAGCACGAGAGCTCGTGCAGATCATGTCCGGCGAAAAGAAGATCGAGCAGACCGAGTTCAACGAAATCAGCAAAAGCATCAACCACTCTGTCGTGACGACGCCGCTATTGATCGGCGCGGCCGCGCTCGCCCCGCCGGCGCTCGTCGCTGGCGCGGAGGCAATCCCGGCCCTTCCGGCGACGATTCAGGGGGTTTCGACGGCCACTTGGGGACAAGCGGCGTTCGGCGCTACGGTCAGCTCCACTTACCTCGGTCATGTGTACACGCGTTCGGTAGAGGCGAGCGAAAGCGGAAAGGGTTCCAATCCATTCTCGATCGCAGCGGCGGCGGTGCTCGACACGAGCGGTACTGGCAAAATAATCCAGAGCGTCACCAATCGATCGCTATTGACTGACGAAGACTTGCACCAGAGCGCGTCGGAACGTTTTTGGGGCGGACTCACGGGATCCGTGGAGCTCGGCATGAATGCTTACGGCGCAGCGGATCTCGCCGGCCCTTCGCCTGGGTTCGAGCCGCCAAAAATTGCTAGCAAGGTGTCCCGGCCGACGCCCGCCGCGACGACGGCGAACACGGCCACTGATGCAGGTGAGACGGTCGTCGCGAGCAGCGCAAAACCCGCGCTGACAGCGGAAGCCACGCCTGCGCCCGTGGTCGAACCGGTCAAGGCTCCGATTGCGGAGACACCACTCACCGTTCGTACGGAACCCGCGCCTGCAGTGAAAGCGAAGACCGCGCCTGCAGTGAAAGCGAAGACCGCGCCTGCAGTGAAAGCGAAGACGACGTCGCCCGTGGTCAAACCGCCGCGAGTCCGTGTCGCCAAGACGAGACCCGTCGTTCGCACGGAGCCCGCGCCGGCAGTGAAGGGGATCACGTCACCACCGGTTGTTGAACCGGTTCAAGTCCGTGCTCCCGAGACGGCGTCACCGGTTGTTGATCCGGTTCCAGTTCATGCGCCGGAGGCGCCGTCACCAGTTGTCGAACCGGCTCAAGTCCCTGCGGTTGAGGCGCCGTCTCCGGTCCACGACGAACCCGTTGCGGCGGAGAAGGCCGGCGGCAAGCAAGCGCCAGGCGTGCGCTCCAGACGGGATGCGCTCACTGAGTTCAAGAAGGGCATCGAGGACTTCCGCAACAATGAGGTGAAGCTCGCGAACGAGCGGGTAACGAAACTGGAAGCGCAAAGACAGAAAGCGAATCTCGACAAAGTGAAGGCCGAAGAGGCCCTCAAGACCGCTCAACCGGAAGCCGCACGGCAGGTGACGCAGAGGCAGCTCGAAAGCGCAAGAATACGCGAAAACGCGGCCAATCGTGAACTGCCCGAAGCGCGCGCGAACCGGACGCAGGCCAATCGTCAGCTCGCCGATTTTCAGCGGCAGGCGGAACGAGCCGAGGCCGAGATCAGCGGCGTTTCCCACTGGCAGACGCTCGACGTGCACAACGCGAGCGATGACGAGCTTGCTCTCTACGGTGAACTGAAAACCACAGCGCGGCTACAGGAAAAGGGGCTAGAGGTCGCCGGAACCAGGACGAGAAACCCGCGGGACGTCCTGACGCGCGGCGAATGGGAGACCGCGCTCAGTTCACATCGCGGGCAGCAAGGGATCGACGGCGTCTACAAGCAAAGGCTCGACGACGGCTCGACCAAGTGGTGGGCGGGCGATGCCAAGACGACCGGACAAGTCGGTCGTCCCCCGCGTCCGACCGGCAGAGGTAAACTCGAATTAACCGCTGATGGCTATCAGCTGAGTAAGAACTGGCTGTTGCAACGCGCGTCCCGGGCAGGGCTATCACCCGCCGAGATGAAGGAATTCCAGGAGGCTATCGAGTCGGGTTCGGTCGGAGTCTTCTATGCCCAGGTGTACAAGGACGGCGTCAGGTTCTACGAGGTCGAGAGCGTTGGCCTCGAGGACGTGAGGATCGGCGATCCGATCGCCTTCTGAACGAGGGGGAAATCCGTGCGCGTTGTGGATCCAATCGGTGGGCTACCGGATCTCGATCGCTACTTTCGCGATTATGAGCAGTATTTTGGTGGGCTAAAGTACTACTCGGGCAAGCTTCGGCGCTTGATGGCCGGTTACTCCCGCGGCGACGATCCAGTCGAGCTGCGGCGCGCCTTCAGCGTCGTCATCACGAGTGTCGCCGCCGTGCAACACGAGCTAGAAGCGAAGGGCGAACGAGAGACTCGCGTCTTTGCTCATCAAGGCAAGTTTGCCGGACCTTTCCGTGACGCATTGGTGCTGTTGTCTTTTGGTTTGTGTTTGCGCGCGCCGCGAAGCGAGCTGCTCGTCGTGCTGAACAACTCCGAGCGGGGCGATCCGCTGATCGAGACGATCGCCGGCGCGGCGTGCGCAGATCTCGCGCAGCCTCTCACTCAGCCCGCCTTTTATTGGGTCTACGACGGGCTCTACGATGCGCTCGCGCGATCTGGTGACGAGCGGGAGCGCTCGGTCGGCGAGTATCTGGAACGCTGGTACGTCGAAAAGATGGTTGGCTTCGCGTTCAAAGACGAACACTTACAGCCGGATGCTTCCGGCTATGTCGGCTATTGGTGCTTCGAAGCGGCGGGCGTCGTCGCCGCGCTCGCTATCGACGCGAAACGGTTCGCGCTCCATCCACACTATCCGAAGGACCTCGCCGCGTTCGCGCTCACGTCGTGACCGATTTGAAACATTTCGCAGCGCGCTGACTCCGCGGCCGGCCGGTCGTGCTCTGTTTCTCGAAGCGCAATGCGATGGTCATCGCTGTGACTTGAGCCGCTTGCACTTGCTAGCCGCGCCACTTCGGCGCTAGTGCATGGTGCGTTTCGCGCGTCTCTCTACACCAGTCATCGAGGCAGCACCTATGACCGTGAATCCGACGTTCCCCGGCATTTACATCCAGGAGCTCAAAGCCTCCACTCACACGATCACCTCGGCGCCGACGTCGATCGCGGTGTTCATCGGTTATGCGCACCCTTACAAGCGCGCTGCGGCCGTGGGCGCTGCCGTGCACGTCTTCAATTTCACCGAATATCAAGCCGCACTCGGCGGCTTGTTTCAGAGTGACCTGATCCCCACTGAGCTGCCTTATGCGGTGCAGCAGTTCTTTCTGAACGGCGGAGCGGAGGCGTACGTGATTCCGCTCGCGCCGAGCGTTACGGCGCCAGCCACCACTCCGATGTCGTTCGAGGACAACCCCGCCTTCGGCGATATCGCTTCGATCCGCTTCACCGGCCGCGAGATCGTCAGCGCTCAAGCTTCCTTGAGCGTCACGGTCAAGAACGTGCGGACAGATCCCGCGGACGTGGCGGCTGGGCTCAAGCTGTTCGATCTGGTCGTCACTTATGGTTCGGTCGCGGAGACGTTCCGCGGCCTCTCGCTCTCGGCAACGAGCCCAAACTTCGTCGAGACGCGCGTGAACGGCGGGCGCTCGACGTTGGTCACCGTCGGAGCAGTCTCCTCCGCTGGCTACACCGCATTCCCCGACGCGAGCGGCCATAGCGTCACGCTCGACTACCCTCAAGCGTTCAAGGACCAGCTGGCCACTGCCGGCGCCACTGTCTACGCTTTGGCGGACTACGCGGCTCAGCTCGCCACCTTCGACACGCCACTCGACAAGATCGACATCTTCAATCTGCTGGTGTTGCCGGGCGCGACCAAGAACGATCTGATGAGCATCGCGATTCCGTTCGTGGAGCGGAAGCACGCCTTCTTGATCATGGATGCTCCTGCGGCGGTCGCTGCGGACAATCCGCTTTCGACCGCGGGCGTAACGACGATCGAAGACTACGTGAACGGCAGCGACGCTCCTCCGCGCACGGACTATGGCGCGCTGTATTTCCCCTGGTTATCGACCACCGACGAGCTGACTGGCAAGCCCACGCGCTTACCGCCGAGCGGCTATGTCGCCGGCATTTTTTCGAAGATCGACAACAACCGCGGCGTGTGGAAAGCGCCGGCGGGAATGGAGACGGTGCTGCTCAACACGGCCGGAGTCGTGCCAGACGGCAAGCTCACCGATGCCCGCGCGGGTTTGCTCAATCTGCTCGACGTGAACGCGCTGCGCACGTTTCGTGGTGTCGGCACGGTCGTGTTTGGCGCGCGCACGTTCATTCCTGGCGGCGGCGCGTTCGACCAATGGCGCTACGTGCCTGTGCGCCGCACCGCGCTCTTCCTCGAGCAGACACTGCTGCGCAATTTAACGTGGGTGATATTCGAACCCAATGACGAGCCCCTGTGGCTGGCCATCCGCAGCAGTATCGAGTCGTTCATGCTTTCGCTTTTTCGACAGGGAGCGTTTCAAGGCGCGACGCCGGACGACGCGTTTCAAGTCAAGTGCGATGCCTCGACCACCACGCAGACCGACATCGACAATGGCGTCGTCAACATTCTGGTGGCGTTCGCACCGCTCAAGCCGGCCGAGTTCGTGGTCATCCAAATCGCTCAGCTCGCCGGGCAGGCGCAGGTCTAAGGAGTATCGCCGATGCCGCTTTTCAAAGTGAATCAGGGTCGCTTTCAGCCTTACAAACCCTACGCTTTTCAAGTCTATTTCGGTGATTCGACCGAGCCCGTGCTCGGGGTGAGCAAAGTCAGCAGCCTGAAGCGCTCCTCCGACGTGGTCGAGTACAAGGAAGGCGGCAACGCCATCATCACGAAGGGCATCGGGCGCACCAAGTACGACCCGATCACGATGGAGCGCGGCGTCACGCACTCGAAAGAATTCCAAGATTGGGCCAACGCTGCCCAGGTGCTCACGAAGGGTCATCCCTCGACGTCGCTCGCCAATCTCAGAAGAGATCTGTGGCTCGTGCTCCTGAACGAAGCCGGGCAACCCGCGCTACGCTTCAAGGTGTACAACTGCTGGGTCTCCGAATACCAGGCGCTGTCCGATCTCGACGCGGCGAGCACCGGTGTGGCCATCGAGCACATCAAGATCGAGAACGAAGGCTGGGAAGCCGACATTTCGCTGACCGAGCCGAAGGAGCGCTGAGCTTGGTCTCGCTGAGCCTGCACCTGCCCGTGAGCGGCGAGACCGTCGAGGTGCGCGCGCTGACCGGCGCGGACGACTTGTTTCTGCTCGAGCACGCAGGCCGCGGACCTTGGCTCGCTACGGCATTCCTCGGCCGTGTCGCCACGCGCAGCGACGGAAAAGCCTTGGATTTCACGGCGCTCTCGCTCTCTGATATCGACGTCGCGCTCCTCGAGCTGCGCCGGGCGCTCTTGGGAGACTACGTGAGCACAGCCGTCCGCTGCACGGCCAGTGAATGTGCCGCATGGTTCGACGTTTCCTTCCAGGTTTCCGACTACTTGCGTCACCACTTGCCGCGCGGCGCGCGCGTGACCGAAGCGAGCGAACCGGGTTGGTTCCGCTTCAAAGACAGCGAGGTCAGCTTTCGTCTGCCGACCGTCGCGGACGTCTTGGCGTTGGCGGAGGCGACCGATCTCGAGCGACAGCTCGCCGCGCGTTGCATCCGCCCCGGCGCTACCCCTGCGTTGCGGCGAAGAGTCGAAACGGCGATGCAGCGGCTCGCGCCGAGCCTGTACTCCGAGCTCGACTGCGCGTGCCACGAGTGCGGTCAAGCCATGTCGGTGACGTTCGACCCGAGCAGCTACGTGCTCGCGGAGTTGGCTCGCCGCGCGCGTGACGTTTACGACGAGGTGCACCTGCTCGCTCGCTCGTATCATTGGG
>Ga0207687_10003081_pt1 | contig 11310 bp, 9 predicted proteins | sample KBSM54metaG_FD_184399 | JGI IMG/M metagenome (GOLD analysis project Ga0207687, IMG submission 184399) | Miscanthus rhizosphere microbial communities from Kellogg Biological Station, Michigan, USA - KBS M5-4 metaG (SPAdes) (version 2) | ecosystem: Host-associated > Plants > Roots > Rhizosphere >... | reverse complement strand
TCGGTCATTCCTATGCCGTGTCGAATGCGCACCCGGCTGCCCAAGCGGCAGCGAACTCGGTCATTGGGAGCAATGACGAGGACGCGGTGGCAACGGTGATCGAATCGTTGCTTACCGATCACTAAGGGGTCGTAGCGGGCCTATAAGGTCTTTCACAGCTGGACGCGGAAGGCGTCCATGTATCGCGCACCTGGGCGCGAATTCCTAGTGGGGGGCTTTTTCATGAACGAACGCTTTGCCGATTCCTGCCTGCGCTACGGCGTGACCGGCCTTGCTGTTGTCGGCCTGCTGACCTCGGCTGCGTGCAGCTCGTCCGGCGGGGGCAAAAGTGGCGGCAACTCCAGCTCATCCGGTGGCACGACGTCGTCGTCCTCGGGTGCTCCGTCGACCTCGCCGTCGTCGCCGTCGCCCTCGGGTGGAACGGCTCCTTCGGAGACGGACCTGACGGCCACCCTGATCAACCCGGCCGACATTCCTGGTGACACCTTCACCCTCAAGTCGGCGCAGCCGGTGAACCAGGCTCCTGCGACCGGTATTGCGGGCGTCTTCAGCAACGCGGCCGGTACGCGCACGGTGAGTGACATCCTCGTCTGGCTGCCCACTGACTCCGACGCGGACACTGCTCTTACTGGAGAGCTGACGGCTGCCAAGCAGCAGATCACCAGCGGCCTGACGGACGCTCCGCTTTCCGTTGGAACCGGCGGGCACATCTTCTCCGGCTCGGACGCCAACGGTGCGGCGACGATCATCCTCTACCAAGAGGGCAACTACGTCGTGACGATCGAGTTCAATTCCAAGGGCGGCGACGCAATTCCGGCTGCTTTGGCTACCCAGGTCGCCACCGCGCAAGACACCAAGGTCAAGGCCGCGCTCTAGTCGAAATTTCGATTCCGGAATTCTCACGGTGGCAATACATCGTTATATGTCGGATTCGCCCGTGCACTTGCGCGAATCTTGCGTATTCCTGTGGCTGCCACTGTTGACTAAGTCCCGATTCGATCTTCAAGCTAGCTAGGCCAAGTCGGCACGGGGGGCAAAAACTTCGCGTGGCTCTTACTTTGCGAGCGCGCTCTCCAGGACATCACCCAACAGGGAGAACCAATGAAGTTCACGAAGAAGAAGGTCATCGTGGCCAGCATCGCTGCTGTCGCGATCGCCGGTGCAGCTGGTGGCGCGTACGCCTACTGGACCAACGGTGGAAACGGCAGCGGCAACGCGGCTACCACCACCACGTCCGCGTTCAACGTCGTCGTCGACGGCAGCACGAACAACGACCTGTCGCCGGACGGCCCGACCGACAACATCGCCTACCACGTCACGAACGTGGACTCGGGCACCGAGTACGCGACGACCTCGACTGCGGTCGTCACGGGCACCTCGAACGTCGGCTGCACCGCGTCTGACTTCTCGGTGACGGGCAACACCTTCGTTGCTGGTCCGATCGCGGCTGGTGCCACGAAGGACTGGTCCGTCAACCTGAAGATGATCGACACCGGCCTGAACCAGGACGCTTGCAAGAACGTCACGGTCACGGTCAAGGTCACCGTCGCCTAAGTAGGGCCTGATCAACCCGGCCGACTAGCGGCTCCCGGGTAGCGATTGCTGCCCGGGAGCCTGCGGCTGTTTCTGAACTGAATGCAAAACGAGAAAGGAGGCGATGACATGACGATCTTGAAGAGCAGGCTCTTGTGGGTACTCGTCGTAGTCGTCGCCACCGTTCTTACTCTCGTGGCCTGGGTCCGCTGGTCAAACAACGACTCGGACTTCAGCCTCAAGGCTGACCACACCGCAGTAAGCGTTGCGAACGGATCGCAGGCCGTCATGGCCGTCTCGATCAAGTCGAAGTCGTCGCAGCCGGTGCGCTTCAGCGTCGCGCACGCGCCCGCCGGCATCACTTTCTCCTCGATCACCGACTCCGAGGCCTCCGCGCACGTCGCAGTGCTGACGTTCGCGGCGAACTCGTCGGTGAAGCCCGGTGACTACCAGGTCGAGGTCACCGGCACCAGCGGTTCCTCGAGCAAGACCGTCCCGTTGAGCGTGCACGTGCCTCACGTGCGCCCGCCGTTCACGTTCGTGATCCGGCCGTCCTCGCGCACCGTCGTCTCCAGGGCGAAGACGTACTACACGCTCGTCTACCGCCCAGGCCTTCCGATTCGGGCGGCCAGCTTCACGGTCACCGGCCTTCCGGCCAACTCGACCCACAGCTTCACGCCGGTGCTGCGCTGGCCGCACCAGGACGCCTACCGTCTCAACGTCTCGACGACGATCGACGTCGCGCCTGGCACGTACCCGTTCACCGTTCACGTGACTGCAGGCAGCGACAGCGCCGACGCGCAGGGCTACCTGATCGTCGTGAACGCGGTCATCAAGAACTTCACGATCTCCGGAGATGGCGCCAAGTTGCTCGCCCCCGGAATCACCAGCCCGATCAACCTCGCGATCAGCAACAACTTCAAGCGCAGCCTCACGGTCGCCGGTTTGTCGGTTTCGCTGGTCAGCACGAGCAACCCGGCTTGCACCACCAGCAACTTCGTCGTGAACCAGTACTCGGGTCCGTCGACGTTGGTCGTGCCCGCGCACACCAAGCAAACGCTGTCCCAGCTGGGTGTGCCGCGTAGTCAGTGGCCGAGCGTCAAGATGGTCAACCTGCTGCACACGAATCAGGACGTCTGCAAGAACGTCACCCTGAACTTGACTTACACCGGCAGCGGGAGTGGTACGTGATGTCCTCGTTCCTCGACCGCATTCGTGACGCGTACAGCGAGACGCGTGCGTCGCGCCGTCGCACGACGGTCGTGCTGACCACGGTCATCGCGCTGTTCATTGCCACCGTGGCTACTGCCTTCGCGTACTGGCTCAACTCAGGCACGGGAACGGGCTCGGCCACCTCGAACACGCTCAACGCACCGACGAATGTCACGGGTGTCCAGACGCCAGGCACCGGCACCGTCGCAGTCTCGTGGACGGCCCCGACCGGCACCGTCACGCCCACCGGTTACTACGTGGTGCGCAACAACGGGGTTACCGACAGCGCCGCCTGTGGCACGACTGCCACCTCGCCGACTGCGTCAACGAGCTGCAACGATCTGCTGGTCCCGATCGGCAGCTACAGCTACCGAGTCATCGCGATCTACCGCACCTGGACGTCGACGTCCCTGCCGAGCCTGAGCGTGACGGTGCAGCAGTCCGCGCAGTCGATCACCTTCACCTCCTCGCCCGTGAGCCCCGTCTACCAGGGCACGTACACCGTGTCCGCCACCGGCGGCGGCTCCGGCAATCCGGTGACATTCAGCTCGGGCACGCCGAGCGTCTGCACTGTGTCCGGTTCGCTTGTCACGTTCGTCGGGGTCGGTACCTGCACGGTCAACGCCAACCAGACCGGCAGCACCTACTACGCCGCGGCGCCGACCACCCCGCAGACGTTCTCGGTGGGCAAGGCCAGCCAGACGATCACGTTCCCGACCGTCTCCCCGGGCACCGTCTTCGGCAGCGGAAGCCTCGGCGCCACGGCGTCGAGCGGCCTGGCCGTGACGTACACGAGTACGACGACGAGCGTCTGCACGGTCTCGGGCTCGACCATCAGCTACCTCGCCTCCGGCACCTGCACGATCAAGGCTGACCAGGCGGGCAACAGCCTCTTCAACGCCGCACCGCAGGTCAGTCAGGACATCGCGGTGGGTAAGGCCAGCCAGACGATCACCGCGTTCACTGCGCCTTCGAGTGGCATCTTCGGTGGCAGCGGTTCGCTGTCCGGCACGGCGTCCTCGGGCCTGACGGTCACGTTCAGCAGCAACACCCCGTCCGTCTGCACGGTCTCCGGTTCAACGGTCAACTACGTCGGCACCGGCACCTGCACCGTGCAGGCCGATCAGGCCGGCGACGCGACCCACTACTCCGCGGCACCGCCCGTCACGAAGTCGTTCACGGTCAACCCGGCCAACCAGACGATCACCTGGACCGGCCCGTCGAGCGGTCTCGTCGGTCAGAGCGCCACACTCAGCGCGACAGCCAGCTCCGGCCTGACCGTGACCTTCAGCAGCACGACGCCGAGCGTCTGCACGGTCTCCGGCACGACGGTCAACTACATCGCGGCAGGCACGTGCACGCTGGAGGCCGACCAGGCCGGCAACTCGAACTACAACGCTGCTCCGCAGCTGAGCGACTCGTTCACGGTGAGCAAGCAATCGCAGACGATCACCTTCGGCGCACTCGGCGGCAAGGTGTTCGGCGACGCACCGTTCACCGTTTCGGCCACCGCCAGCTCCGGCCTCGCGGTGACGTTCACCAGCGCGACCACCTCGGTGTGCACGGTCTCCGGGAACACGGTCACGATCATCGCCGCGGGCGGCTGCACCATCAACGCGGACCAGGCCGGTAACGGGACGTACAACGCCGCGCCGCAGGTCCAGCAGTCGTTCACGGTCGCCAAGGCGAACCAGACGATCAGCTTCACCTCGACCCCTACGAACCCGAGCAAGGTCGGCACCACGTACACGGTGGCGGCCACCTCGACGAGCGGGCTGACGGTCACGTTCGGCACGTCGACCCCGGGGGTTTGCACCTCGTCCGGCACGAACGGCTCGACCATCACGTTCATCACCGTCGGTGGTGGCACGGGCGCGTGCATCGTGACTGCGAACCAGGCTGGCAACACCAACTACAACGCGGCGACCCAGGCCACGCAGAACATCAATGTGGCCAAGGGCGACCAGACGATCACTTTCGCGGCGATCCCGGGACACACCTTCGGGGACGCTCCGTTCACGGTGCCGGCGTCGGCGTCCAGCGGACTTGCCGTCACGCTCACCAGCAGCACCACTCCGGTCTGCACCGTCTCGGGCTCGACGATCACGATCGTCGCTGCCGGCACGTGCACGATCACTGCAACCCAGCCTGGCGACGCAAACTGGAACGCCGCGACTCCGGTGCCGCAGTCGTTCACGGTCGCCAAGGCAAACCAGACGATCAGCTTTACGACGACTGCCCCGTCGTCGGCCGTGACTGGAACCACCTACAACGTGGCTGCCACATCGACCTCCGGGCTCACGGTTGCGATCACCGTGTCAGGTGCCTGCACCATCTCCTCCGGGACGGTGACGTTCGGTCCGTCTACCGGCACGTGCACGATCAACGCGAACCAGGCCGGCGACACCAACTACAACCCAGCCTCACAGCAGCAGCAGACCGTTACGGTGACAGGCAAGCTCAATCAGACGATCAGCTTCCCCACAACCAAGACGTCCGCGGTGGCGGGTTCGACCTACACCCCGGCACCGACGGCGACAAGCGGCCTCGCAGTCACCACCACAGTCGGCGGTGCGTGCTCGATCGCCAGTGGTGTGGTGACGTTCGGTCCGAGTGCCGGCACATGCACGATCAGCGCGAACCAGCCGGGCAACGCGACATACAACGCCGCACCGCAGGTTCAGCAGATTGTCACTGTCAGTGCCGCGCCCACGATCTCGAACTACTCGCCGAACCCTCTGCCGAAGAACACCGGTGGCGGCGGAAACGGGACGCAGAACATCACACTCACGGGAACCGGATTCCAGTCGGGCGTGACCGTGACGGTGACCGGTTCGGGCTTCACGGTGAACTCGACAACGTTCAACAGTTCGACGTCGATCACGATCTCGCTCACCTACAGCAACGGTAACGGCAACAGCGGCACTCTGACCGTCCACAACCCAGACGGTGGAACGGCGTCGATCGCGGTCAGCAACTGATTCACCCTCATGCGCTTTACTGGGTGCATGGCTGAGCTGACCGCTGCACAGATCGACTACCTGGCGAGCCAACGTCTTGGTCGCATCGCGACCGCAGGCGCGGACCGCAAGCCGCACGTCGTCCCCACCTCGTTTCGCTACAACGCGGAGCTGGGCACGGTCGACGTCGGCGGGTTCCACGTCGACACGACCAAGAAGTTTCGCGACGTCCAGGCCAACCCGTCCGCAGCTCTCGTCGTCGACGATCTCGTCTCGGTCGACCCGTGGACTCCGCGCATGCTCGAGATCCGCGGTCGTGCGGAGGCGATCGCTGATGGCGGCAGCGCACTCTTCGGCGGTGGCTTCGGTGAGGCGTTCATCCGCATCCACCCGGAGAAGATCAACAGCTTCGGGATCGACTGAGCTCTGTACTTGATCGTCGGACTTCGTACACGGCGAAAGGGTTCGCCGGCACAAGATCGTCCAGGCGCTCCAAGATTTCGGCGCTCCCAACAAAGAGTCATCGCGCTCGATAGAATTGACTCGTATGTTCGAGTCAACGAGCGATCCAGTCGCCCTCAAGTTCGCGGAGTTCACCCGCTGGCTTGAGCAGTGCGACGAGCCCGGGGACAGCGCCGCATACATCGACCGGATCCGCGCGGAAGAGAATCTCCGGTGCGCTCTTGCCGCGAGGCAGGCAAAGGACACGACCGACTTCGTCGCCAAGCGCACGTCCGAGCAGAGGGCGCTCGGCGAACCTCGGTCCAGGGTGCGCCGCGGCATCGCGAAGGAAGTCGGTCTCGCTCGTCGTATCTCGCACTTCGACGCCACTCGTTATGTCGGCCAGGTCGGCATCCTCACCACCGAGTTGCCCGAGACGTTCGCACGTCTCTCGGCAGGCGAGACGTCCGAGTACCGGGTGCTCCTCGTCGCCCGCGAGACTGCCTGGCTCGCGCCCGAGCACCGCGCCACGGCCGACCGTGAGATTGCGCCCCAGCTCAAGGATCTTGGCAACAGGAAGACGGTCGCCCTGGCGAAGCAGCTCGCCTACCGGCTCGATCCGCACGGGTATCTCGCCCGCATGCGTCAGGCCGAGTCCGAGCGCCACGTTTCGGTGCGCCCGCTCCCGGACAACATGGTTCGCCTCAACGCCACCTTGCCGATGAAGCAAGGCATTGCGGCCTACGCTGCCCTCGACGCCCACGCGCGCCGCCACACGGGCGTCAACGGCGAGACGCGAAGCCGAAGCCAGCTCATGGCCGACACTCTCGTTGAGCGAGTCACGGGTCAGGCCGAAGCCGACCAGGTGTCCATCCAGGTGAACATCGTCATGACCGATCAGACGTTGTTCAACGCCGGCGAGAACTCCAACGAGCCGGCGCAGGTCGTCGGTGGCGACACGATCCCCGCGGCGCTTGCCCGTCGCATGGTTCTCGACACGACCGGTGACGCCGAGGTCTTCCTGCGCAGGCTGTACCTGAACCAATCGGGCCAGCTTGCCGGCATGGAGAGCAAGGCACGCCTCTTCACGGCCAACCAGCGACACTTCCTCATGCTTCGCGACCAGACGTGCCGCACGCCGTGGTGCGACGCCCCGGTGCGCCACTACGACCACATCGATCCGGCTGGTCGCAACGGCCCGACGCACACCTCGAACGGCCAAGGTCTGTGCGAGGCCTGCAACTACGCCAAACAGGCGCCCGGATGGCGTCAGTCGGTCGAAGACGACGAGATTGTGACCACCACTCCGACAGGTCACGTCTACCGAAGTCGAGCACCGGATCTGCCGGGCAAGCCTCGCGTCGCTTAGCGGCTCACCTTCCGGTGAGGTGCGTGTACCAGTGCGCGATCGGTGCACCCACGAAGATCGCGAGCACCGCTGCCACGATCATGAATGGCCCGAACGGGATAGCTGTCTTCCGATCGCCCTTGCGCGCGGCAATCACGATCGCGCCTACGACAGCCCCGAGCAGGAATCCACCGAACGCACCCACGCCGAACGCACCCCAGGACAGGTAGGCGAGTACTCCGCCGATCAACCCGGAGAGCTTCACGTCGCCGAGACCCATCCCGGCTGGGTACGCGAACGCGATGATGAAGTAGAAGGCGAACAGCGCCGCCGCGCCGATGCCAGCTCGGGACAGTGCCGACCAGTTGTGATCGACGGCCGCGCCGACGGTCAGTAACGCTGCGATCACCGGGTACGACGGTAGGACGATCTTGTCGGGCAGACGTTTGTGATCGAAGTCGATCATCGTCAGCGCGATACCGATGGCGCCGAAGTAGAGGTAGGCAGGCAGCGCCCAATGGAGCTTGCTGTGGTCCAGGGTTAGCACCACGAACAGGGCGCCGGTCGCGAACTCCACGATCGGGTAGCGCGGGCTGATCGGATTGCCACAGTCGAAGCACTTCCCGCGAAGAACCAACCATCCGAAGACGGGGATGTTGTGACGGTTGCGGATCTCGTTACCGCACTTCGGGCACTTCGACGGCGGTCGCACGATCGACTCGCCCGCCGGTACGCGGTAGATCACGACGTTGAGAAACGACCCAATGAGGAGCCCCAGCACGGCGGCAAGCGCAGCCCACAGGCCGATAGGAATCACGTGGTCATTCTGACGGTCAGGACGCGCGTGCGAGAACCGAGCCGGCCATCCGTTGCCCCAGACGTACAAGGTCAGGCTCGATCAGTTCGCCTGACGGCCCTGCACACCGGTACACCGTGCCCGAGTGAGTGACGATCTCGAGTTCCCAGCCGCCCTTATAGGGGAACCAGATCTCGTCTGAGCCGTCGTCGGTGCGTGGTTCGCCGTGAGCGACAACCATCCGTCCGTCGACCCATCCCCGAGCCCACCTGACATGCGAGACCAGGATCGTGATCAAGGGCTTGTCCGACAGGTCGAAGACCTGCACTCCGGATGCCTCATCGTCCGCCGCAGCGACCGTGACCCTCGCCCTGACCTGTTCGCTCAGCCGGCGTCCGAGTCGGCCGCGGCAGACGGTGGCCAGCCCGGCGCCTGGAGATCGCGGCGCGGCGGCCGTGACGGCATACACCCGGGGGCGGGTACGGCCGGCCTGGCTCCGAACACTGAGCAGGACGGCTGCGAAGACGAGACCGAGTGCGAGGGGGATGAAAGCACTCACTGTCAGCTCCTATGTCCGGCCGATCCTGACCAGGTTTAGTAGAAACTAACAAAGACTTTACGTCAAGCTCACCTCTGTTGACTCCAACTCAGAATCTTCATCTGCCGTGCGCCGGCGTGCGGAGTGCCGGACACGTCATAGATCTGAACCCGGCCAGTAAGTTGCAGCTTTCCGAGCGTCGCGTTGCATGAACTGCTGCCTGGGCAGACGTACACCTTCAAATCGACAATGGTGCTTCCGACCCCGTAGCCCGGTGAAAGCGCTGGAATGCTCGTGATCGCGCTCGATTGCGGAAACGAAGTGATGTTGAGCCAGCGGGCGGTGATGCCGTAATTGAACTCCATCACAGCCTTGTTCTTGCCGTGGGCATACACGCTGGACCCAGGTACATGGACGAGGCCGTCAACGAAGTAGATCGGGTCGCTGGGCGACGAGCTTCCGTCATCCTCGAACAGCACCTGGCAGGTTCCAGCTGCCTGGTACGGCCCTGTCTGAACAACGCATCCGGTCTGCGCAGGGACAGCACCAATCGGGTCCTTCATGCCGTAGATCGCGGTTGGCACAGCCGCGCTGCTGTACGAGGCGCAGAGTTGAAGTCGCGTACCCATACCCAGCACGATCTGCGACTCTCCGCCCATCGCGAACTCGACGCCATTGTTCGACGCAGAGGCGAACGAGTTGGTGCACGCGCTGTCGGCCGCAATCTTTGTGTTGACCGCCGAAGCGCTCGAAGTGGTCGTAAGACCGGACTGCAGGGACCCGCCGACCACTGTGCCGTCGATCGTCCAAGCACGTTGGGTCGACGCCCCAGCGTCAGTGAAATTGAAATAGTACGTACCCGGCGTGAAGTCCATCCAGGATGCCTTGCAGTTGTTCAGGAAAGCCGCAGACGTGTAGATGCCCGGGAGAAACACAGCCACCTGGCCGTTATTCGAGCACGCCGGCATCGACGCCGGCGCTGCGGGCGCTGCGGTCGGAACAACGAACTTCGGGAGCGTGAACGAGTCTTCGGCAATGGTCGCGCAGCCAGGAGTGCCGTTGCAGTGGACGGCACTAAGCGTCCCGCTGCCGGTTGGGGTGGCATTGCTGAGTGACAGGTTGGAATTCGACGTTGCGCTACCGAAGTAGAGAGTCCCCGAACCTTGGCTAGCGAGCGTCAGACCCGCCGATGCGCCATCCCCGTTCGTCGTGTGCCCGACGGTGAACAGTCTTCCCGACTGATTGTCGGGATTGATCGCCACCGCGCTGCCGTCAGCACCCGTGCCCGCCTCCGCTGCGCATTGAACGTACGACGATCCTGCGGCTCCACCCTCCAACCCATTGGTGGCGGGATATGGAACGGTGATCGTGTTCCCTGCCGAAAAGCAGGTCGTACCAGCCACGTTGTTGAAAGTGCTTTGCCGCAGCATGTTGACGGCCACTTGGCCCGCCCCATCCGCTGCGTAATCCGATCCAGCTTGCGTTCGAAGGCTGACAGTCGCCCGAACACTGCTGTCAGCCTGCGAGACGATCACCCCTGTCACTACAGCGACGACCGTCACGATGATCAAAACCAGGACGAGGCTGACTCCCTCGTCTGATTGTTTGAGTCTCCTTCTTCGCGTCACGTCGATCAGCCCCCCGGCTAGAAACTCCCATATGTTGTTGTCGTGCCCGGCGGACTCCGGGCCGTCTCCCTACCTTTGCTGGCTCCAGCTCAGGATCTTCATTTGGCGCGCACCTGGCACTGCCGTTCCCGTCGAGTCATAAATCTGGACTCGCCCGGTCAGCTGCAACTTCCCTGCCGTCGCGCTGCAGGAACTGCTGCCTGGGCACACGTACACCTGCAGATCAACGATCGTGCTCGTGGTCCCGAATCCGGGCGAGTTGTCAGGCAAATTGATGTACGCACACGTCGGGCAGCCGGTACTCGGGTTAGCGCCGAGGAACAGGGTGTTGGCGGTAACCCCGTAGTTCATGAACGGCTGGTTCGACCCTTGCGCGTTGATCGAGATTGATGCTGTTGGTGCGTAGACGTAGCCGTCCAGGAAGAACTGCGCCTTGGAACCGCTATCAGCCTGCACAACCGTGCCGGTGTTGTTCGACGTCGCGTACAGGACCGTGAAGATCGACGACTTCGCATAGGACGCACACAGCTCGGAAAGCTTGTTGTTCTTGCCGAAGTTCAGCCCGGTCGAGGTGCCGGCCATGACGAACTCAACCCCTACAGCTGCGGCCGTGGCGTCCTTGATTGGGTTGACGCACGAGCCAGGTGCCACCGGCAGCGTCGCGGTGGTCGACGGTGAAGTCGAGGAGCCACCGGAGGACGTTCCGTCGCCTGCAGTGGAGAGCGTTCCCGCGATGATCGGCTGGCCCGGGTTCCACTGGCCAGCGAACGTGAACCAGTACAGGCCAGGGCGGAAGTAGAACCAAGACGGAGTCTTGGCGCAGTTCGCGCCCGGCATCGTATCCGGCGTTGTGG
>Ga0207687_10003077_pt1 | contig 11314 bp, 11 predicted proteins | sample KBSM54metaG_FD_184399 | JGI IMG/M metagenome (GOLD analysis project Ga0207687, IMG submission 184399) | Miscanthus rhizosphere microbial communities from Kellogg Biological Station, Michigan, USA - KBS M5-4 metaG (SPAdes) (version 2) | ecosystem: Host-associated > Plants > Roots > Rhizosphere >... | reverse complement strand
CATCCAGCGCTATCTAGCCGAGAACGAACCCGAGCATTACTCGATGCTGCGCACTTCTGTCACGCCGACGGTTTTGAAGGCCGGTTTCCAGACCAACGTGATCCCGTCCGAGGCGGAAGCGAACATCGATGTACGGGTGTTGCCGGATGAAGATGTCGCCCGGTTCACCGAAGAAATGACGCGCATCGTCGGCGACCCGGCCATCCGCATCGAGCGAATTCCCTCGGGAAACCGTGTCCCCACTCCGCCGTCGCACATCGACAACGACATGTTCCACGCGCTCGAAGCCGTGAGCAGGCGCCTCTATCCTGGATCGACCACGCTGCCGGTGATGCTCACCGCCGCTACGGATTGCGCGCAGCTCCGCGCGAAGGGGGTGCAGTGTTATGGGATCGATCCCCCGGTGTCCGATGAGGACCGCACCCGCTATAGCTGGCACAGCGACGTCGAGCGGCTGGAGGAGTCATCGCTCTATAAGTTCGTGGAGTTTACTTTCGCAGCGGTGACGGAGGTTGCGAGAGCCAAGTAGCTGTCCGCTCTCTGCGGTCGCGGTTCTATGCGTAGTGCTGTGGCGGCGTGCGCCAATTCGGCTGTGTGGCACTGCAGCGGTTGGCACTGAACCTCGCGCGATAGCACGCGGACTACGCGGCGGATTCCGGAGCTGGAGCGGCGTCGTCTTTGGTGCGGTTGACGGCGCGGTTGACCAGGCGGCGCGGGTCGAGCAGATGCTGCGGACGGAAATCGTTGCGCGACCAGCGGCTGCCGGCTTCAAATTCGATGCCCAGGAAGTAGCCGATTTCGCGAAACACGCAGTATTTCACTTTGCCGGAGAGCACGCCCTTCGGGTAGGTGATGCGGTACGGAGTTCCCAGCGGAACCGGGCGTTCCACTTGCAGACAGGCGCCTGACAGCGAGATGTCTTCGAGGTTCGCAACGCTGCGGCGGACGCGGCCGGTTTGGTCCTTCCACTGGACGTCCACCAGATCCGCACAAAGTAACCGTGGTTCGATTCGCCTGTCCATCATGTCTACTTGCTTTATCGTCGCACCCGCCGCAATTGTTTAGCGGTGGGACCCTAGGCAATTTATACCTAGCCGCCGTTTAGGGGTGGCTGGTACCATGTGTTGACGGAGCCATTTCTGCGAGTCTTTTTCCTCCATCTCGCTCTAATTGCTATTTTCGGGGTCCTGCTTCCGCTGCGCAAGGGGATCAGTTTCTTGGCCCCGGTGATGATCTCGGCATATGCCTGCCTAGGTGTATTATTCGCAGCTCCGGCGGCGGCCCTGGCGTTCTCAAAAGGCCGGCCGCAGACCATGCGGGAGGCGTTTTGGCGGACGGCAAAAGCGGTCGGCTATGGCGAGGCGCTGGCGGTGATCATGCTGGTTGCCGGCGTGGGTACAGTAAGTATCAGCCGGAGGCGATTGCTGGTGCCTGAGCTCGATGTGCTGGCCGAGAGCGGGTTGCTGGGGCTGTTCGGCTCGATCGCTATGGCTTTATTTGCGGGCTGGATGACGCTACGCTTCTCGGCGAGCGCGGCGCGCTACGGGATGCGCGCGATCTTTCTGGGGCTGCTGTTGCTGTTCCTGTTCCAGGCGCAACGGCTGCCTGACGTCCCGCTACGGGGCGTGGAACTATCGGTGGCGCTGTCCGCGTTGATGGTCATCCTACTACGGCGGGAGGTGCACCCGCGATGAATGCTCCGGCACACACCACTCCGGCGAAGTTCGATCCGGAGCGGCTGCGTCTGCTGGTGCGCGTCGGCATCTTTGTTCTGCTGGCGGTTCTAGGGCAACTGATTTTTCCGGGACTGATGCAGCCTTTCGGAGGACTGCTGGTGGTCTCGGCACTTTCCGCTTTCGCCACTGGCGCGCTGGCGAATGCGGTGGTGGCTCGGGGATGGGAGCGCGGGCAGCTGGCGGATTTCGGACTTGCGTGGGAGTCTCGATCCGCGCGCGAGTTCCTCGCCGGCATCGCCTGCGGAGCGGGAGGCGCGGTGCTGATCATAATCGTCGCGCTGCTGGCGGGCATGGCCAGCTTCGACGCCGTTCCTGCGGCGCCACGGGCATGGATGGGCATCCCGCTTCTCGCGATCGTGTTGTTGTTCGGATCCGTCGGCGAAGAACTGATGTTTCACGGCTACGCCTTCCAGCACCTGGTGCGTCACATAGGAGAGTTCGCCACGGTTCTGCCCGTGGGCATTCTGTTCGGACTGATGCACATGGGAAATCAGAACGTCACGTTTTTGGCCGTCTTAAACACTATGGCGTGGGGCGTGCTGCTGGGGTGTGCTTACCTGCGCACCCGCACGTTGTGGCTGCCGATTGGAATGCACTACGGCTGGAACGTGGCCATGCCGTTCCTGGGAGAGAATCTCAGCGGGTTTACAATAGGTGTGACCGGGTATGAGCTGCACTGGAGAACCGGAGTTCTTTGGAGCGGTGGATTGTACGGCCTGGAGGGCGGCTTGTTCACGACGGCAGTTGTCGCCGGGCTGTTCGTGGTGTTGTATCGTTTGATCCCGGAGCGGGGGTGAGTATGCGACGACTCGCGCTGGTTGTGATTATGTCCGTGGCATCGGCCCGCCTCGACGCCGATTCGAAGAAGCTCACCCAGGATCAGCGCATCGAGATCCTGCGCGGGCTCAGCTCCGAATACGCCAAGATCAAAGTTGTGCTGCCGCGCTCGAAGAAGGCCTTGGAAATTTCGAGCGACGGCACTTGGGATCACGACGTCTGGAATGCCGCCTTCAAAGAGCTGGGTCCGGCGGGACGCGTCGGCGATCTGATCCAGGTCACGCGCGTCGTAATCGACAACGACCGCATCGTCCTCGAACTCAACGGCGGAATGAAGAGCGGCAAGCGCTTCCTCGACCACGTGCAGATTGGCATGGGCAACTCGACTACGCCCGTCACCGGGGGGCCCGCTACCAACGCTCCGGGCGGCACCACGGTCGCGCTGACGTTTGGCGGTCCGATTGGAGAAGTCACCTCGGCGGAAATTAAGAAGATGTTCCAGCCGATTCTCGATTTTGAGAAATCCAGCGTCACCGAAAACTACGTCGACACCCTGCCCGAGCCCATCAAGGAAGCCGTCAAGGCCAAAAAGGCAATTGAGGGAATGAATCGCGATCAGGTCATTCTGGCGGTCGGTCGGCCGGTTCGCAAGACCCGCGAATCCAAGGAAGGCACCGACTACGAAGATTGGATCTACGGCGAGCCTCCCGGGCGCGTCACGTTTGTGACCTTCACTGGCGACAAAGTGGTGAAAGTGAAAGAAACTTACGCCGGGCTGGGCGGGTCCGTGGCGGAGACTCCTCAGCAGCCGTAAGCGATTCAGTGAGTACTCCCCCCGGTACCATTACGCGACCATCCAAAGTACCTTGTTCCACTGCGGTGTGCAAGACCACACTAGTAGCTAAGGAATTCTGTCTTTTCAAATGGATCGCACCGACTTCGAGCCATGGAAGGGTAAAGAGGTCGCCAGGCTTCTGGCGCTGGTAGAAAGCCAGCGGCGCTATTACCAGGACTTGGTTTCCGCGTTGCCGGTGGGATTGGTGGTGCTCTCCGCGAACCGATCAGTAGTGTCGAGCAACCGCGCGTTCCGGCAAGCGTTCGCAGTCCGTAGCGACGACCTGCGGGGTAAGAACATAGAGCAGATTCTGCCGTCGGATCAGTTAATCGAAAATATCCGAAGCGTAATGGTGAATGGAATTCCGCAACCGGCGTTCCAGGTTGAGCACAGGGGAAAACTTTGGCGGATCGCCATTCTTCCCTTGCGCAACTGGGACGAAGAGATGGAAATGGAAACGCTGCTGGTGGTGGACGACGTTACGGGTTTGACGGGCGGGGCTCCTGCCGCAGTGCCGCCAGCAGCCAAGTCCGTCGAAAACACGCCAGCGGCTGGCCAGCGCCGGCAACTGGAGCAAATGCGCATCACCGCCGAGCGCACCTCCGCACTGCATGGTCTCTCGGCGCAGTTGGCACATGACTTGAACAATCCCTTGATGATTATTTCGGGGTACGCGGAAGAGATCCTGCGGCCGCTGGCACCGAACGACCCGCGGCGCGGGGAGCTGGAAGAAATTCTGGCGGCGACCGAGCGCATCAGCAATCTGACGGCGCAATTGCTCGAGTTCACTCGCAAGCAGGCGGGAGCAGCGGAGCGTGTGGACCTCGCGGCGGTGTTGGTAGGCCTCGCGGAAAGTTCGGTCGAAATACGGGCTGCGAAACCCGTGTGGGCCAACGCGAATCGAAAGCAACTCGAAGAGATTCTGACGGCATTAGTATCGGCGGTGAAGGAGCAGCGGGCGCGGGTCACCATCACGTGCGATACGGCTGCGATTACGGAACAAGTGGTGGGCGCAACGCTCGCGCCGGGAACCTACGCGCGCTTGACTCTGGCGATACCCGGGCGCGGGATGGATCCGGAGAAACGCAAGGCGATCTTCGAATCGTTCTTACACAAGGAGACTGACAAGCCGGTGGGCGCGGCGCTGGCTCGAGCCTATGCATTGGTCAAAGAGTGGGGCGGGGAGCTGGGCTTTGAAAGCGAGGCTACGCAGGGTTCCACCTTCACCATGTACTTGCCGCTGGCGGAGGCGCACGTAGAGGTCGCGCCGCCAAAAGTGCCAACTGCCGCAGGGGAATCGCTGCGCGAAACCATACTGGTGGTGGATGACGAAGCGGGCATTCGTGCATTGATCGTCAAGATCCTGCGGAGGGAGCGCTACCGGGTGCTCGAAGCGGGAAGCGTTGCGGAAGCGGTGGCTGCCGCGGCGGCGCACGCTGGGCCGATCCAGCTATTGCTCACGGACGTGATGTTGCCCGACCGCAACGGGCGCCAGCTTGCCACGCAGTTGCTCGAAACGCGGCCGGGGTTGAAGGTCGTGTACATCTCGGGCTTCACCGACGACGACGCGGTGCGCGCGGGCGCGTTTCCGCCGGGGGCGCGGTTCCTGCAGAAGCCTTTCACGCTGGGGGCGCTGATGGGAACAGTGCGCGAGGCGTTGGATCAGTAGCGCCTATTGAATTGAACCCGGTTGTTTGGGCTCGAGCTTAATCTCACCAAAGGTCGATTCGTACTGCGAGACATTTTGGTTGAGTACGTTGGCGAGCGCCTTGGCTTGCTGCGGGCTCAAGTAGATTCCTTCGAAGTTGTGGATGGTCACGGCGTCGGGGGCTGATTGGTTCATGGTGCCGAACAGCAGGAAGAAATCCCACAGACTTACGCGCACCTGCACGCTGTTGGCGTAGTGCTCACGGTAATCGGACGTATTGGTGAGCTGAATCTTGGTTTGCGGAGGCGGCTGCGGAGTCATATACGTTCAGCATAAAACGTCTAGCAGGAACGCGTACTCAATGGCGGTTTCTTTCAGGTACTCGTAGCGGCCGGAGGCGCCGAAGTGGCCGCTGCCCATGTTGGTCTTGAGCAGCAGTGGCCGATCGTTCGTCTTCAGGGCTCGGAGCTTCGCCACCCATTTGGCGGGCTCCCAGTAGGAGACGCGCGGGTCGTTCAAGCCGGCGGTGACGAGCATCGCGGGATAGGCTTGGGCGGTTACGTTTTCGTAGGGCGCGTAGGACTTCATGTAGCTGTAGAACTCAGGCTTGCTGGGGTCTCCGAACTCTTCGTATTCGCCGACGGTGAGGGGCAAAGACGCGTCGAGTGCGGTGTTGAGCGAATCGACGAACGGCACGCCGGCGACTACGGCGGCGAACAGATTCGGGCACAGATTCACTACCGCGCCCATGAGGAGTCCACCGGCGCTGCGGCCCATGATGGCCAGTCTTGCGGGCGACGTGTATTTTTCCGCGATCAGCTTTTCGGCGCAGGCGATGAAATCGGTGAAGGTATTTTTCTTTTTAAGCAGGCGGCCGTCTTCGTGCCACGGCTTGCCCAGGTCCATGCCGCCGCGGATGTGGGCGATGGCGTACACGAAGCCGCGGTCGAGCAGGCTGAGGCGGTCTGAGTTGAAGGATGGGTCGATGCTGATGCCGTAGGAACCGTAGCCGTACAGCAGCATGGGGGCGCGGCCGTCGCGCACGAAGCCTTTCTTATAGACCAGCGAGATTGGCACCTCACCGGCGTGAATTCGTTCGGACTGATACTGCTGTGGTTCGTAGCCTCCCAATACTTGTTGCTGCTTTTTCAGCTCGCGTTCGCGTGTTTCCATGTTGTAGTCGTAGACCGAGGCCGGAGTGACCAGCGACGTGTAGTGGAAGCGCAGCAGTTTGGTGTTGAACTCGGCGTTGGCGCCTAGCTCCGCAGTGTAGACGGGCTCGGGAAATTCGATGGAGTGCTGCGCGCCCGTGTGCGGATCGCGGATGTAAATCTGCGTGAGGCCGCGGTGGCGTTCTTCGGTGACTAAGTAGTCTGCAAACGCGGTGACGCTCTCAATGGTGATGCCTTCGCGGCCGGGGATGATTTCTTTCCAGTTGGATTTCGTGGGGTCAACTATGGGCGCTTCGACGACTCGGAAACCTTTGGCGCCGTCGTTGGTGCGGATGAAGAACGAGTCGCCGCGGTGGGTGGCGTCGTACTCGGTTTCGTAGACGCGCGGGAGCAGTACGCGGAATTCGCCGGTGGGTTGATCTTTGCGCAGGTAGCGGACTTCGGATGTTAATGAGCTGTTGATGTTGATGAAGATGTAGGCGCGGCTGCGGGTGCTGGACAGGTCGAGCGTGAAGCGCTCGTCGGGCTCGTGATAGATCAACGGGTCTTCTTTCACGCCGAGTGCGTGGCGGAAAACTTTGTAGGGGCGCAGGGCTTCGTCTAGGATGGTGTAGAAAAACGTCGCGTTGTCGGAGGCCCATTCGACCGTGTAGGACGTGTTCGGGATCTCGTCGGTCAACAATTCGCCGGTGTCGAGATTCTTCACGCGAACGGTGTACTTTTCGTCGCCTTCGAAATCCGCCGAGTACGCGAGCAGGCGGTGGTTGGGGCTGGCGATGAAGGCGCCCAGGCGGAAATACTTGTGGCCTTCGGCGAGGACGTTGCAATCGAGTAGCACTTCTTCGGGTCCCGTGCCTTTTTTGCGGCAATGGATGGCGTACTGTTTTCCTTCCTCGGTGCGTGTGTAGTAGAAGTACTCGTCGCGTTTTACGGGCACGCTTAAGTCGGTTTGCTGAATGCGGCCGAGCATTTCGGCGTAGAGCGCTGCCTGCAAGGCTTCGGTGTGTTGCAGCTTCTCTTTGGTGTAAGCGTTCTCCGCTTCTAGATAGGCGATGGTGTCGGGATCCTTGCGATCGCGCAGCCAGAAATAGTTGTCGATGCGAGTGTCGCCGTGGACAGTCATCGAGTGTGGAATGATTTTCGCGACAGGGGGCATGGGAAACTATATTTTAGCGATGGCAAGAGCACTGCGTATTTCGATTGCCCTGTTGCTGGGCTCCCTGCTGTTGGTGGCGGCGGGTCCGGGGTTCCGCTCGCGGCGGCAGTTCTATGAGCATTACTCTAAGCACGGCCGCGAGTTCGGGAACATTTCACTGGAGGAATATTTGGCGCGCGCACAGGCGTTGCGAGACGCGCCTGCCGGCGGTCCGATACTCGAAGCTCATACGCGGGATGGCATCGTCTCGCGATTCGACCGGCGAAGCGGAGCTTTCGGCGCGTACAATCCGGACCGGACGATCCGCACCTTCTTCATCCCCAACGCGGGCGAACGCTATTTCCACAGGCAAGCTAGTAAGCGCGGGGCCGATTGAGTATGACTGACGCGCAAGTGCGGCACTATCTCAGCGAAAACGGTTATCCGCAACATGTGGTGCGCGAAGGGCGCGCCGGACTGCTGAAACGCTGGCGCGAATTCGTCGAACAGATAGAGCGCGGTTATTCGCTGGGCATCGAAGACTACCGCAATGATTTGGACGTGCGCGGAATCATTGCGCTGGCGAAAGCGGATGACGCGGAAGTTCATGCGCTGGACGAGCGGCTCCGCGAACTGCTCATCGCGACAGACAAACGCGTTTGGGAGAGCGGTCCGGACAACGCTTTTTGGGACTTCGGGTATCCGCGGAATGCAGGCGCGGACCTTTTGGATGACTTGCGCCGGGAGAAGCTACTGCTCTAGGTAGGTGTATCCGTTCAAGCCGTCTTCGTAAAAGCGTAGCAGCACGCCGGATTCTTCGTAGCCGATGCGGCCTTCGCGCACGGCGGTTTCGACGTCGCGCCGGAACTGTTCGGCTAGCGTGGTGGATTTGAATTGCACGTAATCCAGGACCTCGCGCACCGTGTCGCCGCGGATCAGCGCGTCGATTACCACGGCACCTTTCTCGTCTAGCTGCACGTGGACGGCGTTGGTATCGCCAAACAAGTTGTGCAGGTCGCCCAGGATCTCCTGATAGGCGCCGACTAGAAATGTGCCGAGGATGTAGGGCTCGCCGTTGAAGGTGTGCAGCGGGAGAGTCTTCTTCACGTCGCGGCGGTCTATGAACTGGTCCACTTTGCCGTCGGAGTCACAGGAGATGTCGCCCAGAATGCCGTGATGCGAGGGCTCTTCGTTCAGGCGGTGGATGGGCATGATGGGGAACAACTGCTTCACGGCCCAACTGTCGGGCATGCTTTGGAACAGCGAGAAGTTGCAGAAATAGGTGTCGGAGAGCAGGGAATCCAAGCCTTCCAACTCTTCCGGGAAATCATCCAGCTCTTTGGCCATCTTTTGGATGCGGCGGCAGATTACCCAGTAGATGCTCTCGGCCCAACTTCGTTGCTGCAGCGGCAGATAGCCCAGGCTGAACAGGTTGAGTGCGGAATCGAGCGCCTGCTGCGCGTCGTGGAAACTCTCGAGCAGATTCTTCGAACTGAGGCCGCGCAACGTGTCTTTCAGATCGAGCAGCGGCTGCTCGACCTCGTCGGAGAACTCGGGCAGCGTTTCTTCTTCGCCGAATCCGGTCACGCCCAGGACGTTGAATACCAGCACGCTGTGATACGCCACAACCGCGCGGCCGCTTTCCGACACGATGGTCGGGTGCGGCACCTCGGCTTCGTCGCACACGCTTTGAATGTGATACACGATATCGTTGGCATATTCTTGGAGCGTGTAGTTGACGCTCGATTCAAAATCCGTCTGCGAACCGTCGTAATCGATGCCCAGGCCGCCGCCGACGTCCAAGTAATTTAGGCCTGCGCCGGACCGCCGCATCTCGACGTAGGCACGCGCGGCTTCGATAACCGCGGCCTTGATCTGGCGGATGTTAGTGATCTGGCTGCCCAGGTGGAAGTGCAAAAGCTGCAGGCAGTCTTCCATTCCGAGAGCTTTTAATTGATCGAGCGCCCGTAGCGCTTCGGTTACGGTGAGCCCGAACTTCGAGCGGTAGCCGCCGGATGACTTCCAGCGTCCCGAGCCGCGGCTCGCTAGCTTAATGCGCAAGCCGATCACAGGCCGCACGCCCACGCGCGCCGAATGTTTCAGGATCAGGTCGAGTTCGGTGTACTTCTCCACCACGGGGATGATTTGGCGGCCGATCTTTTTCGCCAGCATGACCATCTCGATATATTCGTCGTCCTTGAAGCCGTTGCAGATGATGGGGGTTTCGTTATCGGCAATGGCCAGGACGGCCAGCAGCTCGGGCTTCGATCCGGCTTCGAGACCAAATTTGTACTTGCGGCCGTACTCGAAGACCTCTTCTACTACTTGCCGCTGCTGATTCACTTTGATGGGATAGACGCAGCAGTAACTGGACTTGTAGTTGTGCTCGGCGATGGCGTTCTGGAAGGCCTGGTGCATCTCGCCCAGGCGGTGCTTCAAAATTTCGCCGAAGCGAATCAGGATGGGCAGCGAGATGCCGCGCAATTGCAGGTTATCGACCAGCTCTTTGAGATCGATGCCGCGCGCGGGATCCTTGTCAGGGCGCACCCATACGTGGCCGTTGGGTTCGACGGAGAAGTAGCCTTTGCCCCAACTGGCGACATCGTACAGCTCGCCCGCTTCGGCGATCGACCAGCGGTCTGCCGGTTCGCGCACCGGTGCGGTCTCGTTGGCTCTTACAGTTGCCATGAAGCTTCAGTGTCCTTCGATTTGTCCCGCGCCGCAAGTGAATAATGGATGACAGAGCTGCGCACTGCTCACATGGTATATTGAATATGATTGCTCGTGTGGGCGGCTAGCTCAGTTGGGAGAGCACCGCGTTCGCAATGCGGGGGTCGGGGGTTCGAACCCCCCGCCGTCCACCAACCCTGCTAAAACTATTCCGTATCGGTTCCATCACGATTATTGATTTGCGGCACCAGCGCTTTTCATTTATAGTGAAATTGTAATCACGGAAGCAGTTGCTTCCGTCCACGTTTTCTCCCCGTCGTACTATTTCCCGTCCCCGCAGACCTTTGCATTCCTAGCTGAAGTTTACGGGCGCATGCTGTGCGCATGTGCAAACTCATTTTCTTTCTTAAGAATTTCCCAAGGAGTTTCACAAATGAAAACCAAATACATGAAGAACAACTGGATGCATTTCACGCTGGCGTTGGGTCTGATGGGCGCTCTGGCCACGGCCGCTCACGCAGAGAGTTTCTCGGCGGAAGTGCCGTTCGCTTTCGAGGCTGCGGGCAAGAGCTTCCCGGCTGGCGTTTATACAGTCGATTCGGTCTCCGCGGGCGTCATTATGATCCACAATGCGACGTCTGGAGAGACGGCGGCGATGATGGCCTCACCCACGTCATACGAAGCCTTTCCGAAGCCCGGCATGGTCTTTGACAAGAGCGCGGCGCTGGCGACGCTATCGGGTGTGAACCTGACGAGCGGGCTGACGCTGACCGTTGCACCGTCGAAGCGCCTCACAGCCTCGCTGACTCTGCCTTCGAAGGGTTCGGTGGTGCTTTCCCATCCGTAACCCCCCAACCACCGATCCCTTCACACCCGGCCGGCGTTCGGAGGTCCGGCCGGGGCCCCTCCTCAAGCATTCGGCATATTATGAAAGAGTGAACTTCGGACGTTCCGCATCCTTATCCAGGGCCCAGCAGCTTGAAAAAATGCAGCGCGATTGGGACGAGCGCGCGCGTGAAAACGCCCGCTATTACGTTGCCACCGGCAACACCAATTGGTCCGACGCTGAGTTTTTTGCCTCCGGTGAGCAGGCCATTGCCGATGACATCCTCACGGACATGATCAATATCTGCCAGGGAAAAGATCCCAAGGACATGCGGGTTCTGGAGATTGGCTGCGGCGCCGGGCGTCTCACACGGGCACTCGCGAACCTATTTGGAGAAGTGCACGCGGTGGATGTCAGCGGTGAAATGATCGCCCATGCGCGGCAGGCGCTGGCTGACAAGCCTAACGCTCACGTTTACCAGAACAATGGGTACGATCTGGCGGTGGTGCCGTCGT
>Ga0207687_10003072_pt1 | contig 11328 bp, 8 predicted proteins | sample KBSM54metaG_FD_184399 | JGI IMG/M metagenome (GOLD analysis project Ga0207687, IMG submission 184399) | Miscanthus rhizosphere microbial communities from Kellogg Biological Station, Michigan, USA - KBS M5-4 metaG (SPAdes) (version 2) | ecosystem: Host-associated > Plants > Roots > Rhizosphere >... | reverse complement strand
CGGACCGCCGGTAGTGATGATCAGCGAGGCATTAGCCGCAACGGTCTGGGCATAGAAGGAGGCCAGCACCGAACCGGGCGGAAACTGCTGCGGAAACGCTATTGGCAGCGTAAGCGGACCGTTGCCTCCCGGATCGGCGGCGTCGCCGAAAAAGTTCAACTGCGCTTGCGACGGGGCTCCGCCTTTGTTGACGAGCGTGAACGTCGTGGTCCAGTTCCCTTCCGCCGCAATATGACCCATCGAACCGACAAATGGCGGCGTTGGCGTCAGCGGATACGGAGCCATTCCGAACAGCGCCTTGAACGGGCCCGTCGAAACGAAGATCTGATGCCCGGTTGCGGTGTCGATCGTCCCAAATCCAGAAGCGTAAAAGTTCGCCCACAGAGTGCCCCCGGTTAAAACCAGCGAAAAAGGGTTGCCCGTTGTCTTTGGGAAGCTCTCATCCTCCGCCCCGATCAATGTGGCCGCGCCAGTCGATGTATTCAGGCTGTATAGCGCATCGATGGTGTTGGTTTGAACTTCCCAATAGAGTTGGCTGGAATCGTTCGAGGCCGATAAAAATCCAGTGCCGCCTCCAGCAGTTATCCCTGTCGATCCGATCAGCGTCTCTAGGCCGGTACCAGGATTGATCGAGTAGAGCGCATTGATGCCCCCCGCGCCGGCCCCAATCGCGAACAGGCCATTGGTGGTGGAACCGAAGCCATTCAGCGCGCCAAAGTTATTCCCGTTGTGGCTGAAAGGGATCGGCGAAGCGGTGACAGCGCCGTTAGACGGGTTAATTTGAATGAGGCAACCACAGCCGCCGGCTCCATACAGGACGCCGGCGAACACGCCCAATTGGTATTCGCTAATGGCCGTCGTGGAAATCTGCGTATAAGCCCCGGTATTGAGATCAAGCGTCCCGAGCGTTTGGTCGCCGATCCGGATTGCATACACGATCGTGTCCGCCGCGTGCACAATGCCTTGCGTCAGAATGATTCCCAAAATCCAGATGAAGCTGGCGAATAATGTCGTTTTGAATAGTTTATGTTCCATAAAATTTCTTTTTTATTTTGCTTCCGTTGAATCCAGCGATGCAGTCCACGGGGGCGAAGACCAGAGCCAGAACGGCGATGAAGGGTCCGGAAAATATAATGCGAAGGCCGCTCCTCCTGGATAAGTCTCCGTTCCGGAGGCTGGACCTCGAGAAGTGGACCTTTCCAACATATTAGCCTAATGGAGCCGGCCGATAAATGAGTCTGGGGCAGTCGGATAAATTCTGTTTGATCGTGGTGGCGGGCGCGACGCGATCTGCTAGCCTGGTTCGAAGTCCGAGAGAGCTACCTAAAATAGTGAAATTTACCAGGAACCGTATCTTTGGAATTATCGGCACCGTGTGGGGAGGTGCTGTGGTCATATCCGCGTTGTTCCGTGTCCTCTCAGATAACGCGGCGTACGCCGCAGGCCAAATCGGTGGATTCATCTTAGGCGCTCTTTTGTTTTGTGTAGGGCTTTACTACGCAATCAAGGGCTGACTTCACGCTCACGCGCCTCTGAATCTCCCACCCCAAAAAGCCACACTCCCCGCCTTTCAGTCACTTCCGCGTCACGCAACCGCGCCCTTCACTCCGCCCGATGCCAAGCCTTGAACTGAATCCCGTTTCCCCGGCCTGCGGGAACGATGAAAGAGAGGAGGACATCGTGAACAGAACGCGACCCTTTGCTTTCAAACACTTCTTGGGTTCGTTTTGTTGCTGTGCTTTTCGGCCAAGGCCCCACCATGGTCCGAAGAAGTGGTTTATCCTATATCTCAGAATCAACGGAACCGAACGGTTCAGGGAGTACGTCTCATCTTCATGCGTCTGTCATTAGTAAGCTTGGCCAGCGGACTGTGTCTTGTCAGCTTTCCGGGCTTAGCCGCCCCATCCCCTAACAGTGCGTCCGACGTGTATGCGCAGATCCCCTTGCGCTTCGAGGCGATGGACGCCCATAAGTGGGTTGCCCATGGACCCGGGTTTGGCGTCGGGTTCAGCCAGGACGGGACCTTCATGCAGTTCGGAAACCGGGGGCTGAGGCTGACGCTCCAAGGCCGGAATCGCGCAGGCCATTTTGAAGGGCTCGACAAATCGTCCGTCCCCACCAATTACTTCGGACAGGACTTCGAGAGTGTCGACGCATTTGGCCGGCTGCGCCAAACGGACGTCTATCCCGGCATCGACATTGTTTATTACGGCAAGGGCCAGACCCTGGAATACGATTTCGAGCTCGCGCCCGGCGCCGATCCTTCCCGGATCCGCATGCGCTTCGATGGCGCTGATTCCATCCGCCTGGGTTCGCAGGGTCAAGTGATTCTCAGCCTGGGCGATCGCGAGATCACGCAGAATCCTCCCGTTGTTTATCAACGTGTCGATCAACGTGTCGATCAACGTGTTGATCAACGTGCGGCTGATCGCCAAATTGTCAGCGTACCCTCCTCTTATGTGATCGAAGCGGACGGTTCCATCGGTATCTCTCTGGGCGCTTACGACACAAGGAAGGCGCTGGTAGTCGATCCCACTATCCTGTTTACCGGCTACCTGTCGGGAACCAGCGCGGATGTGCCTCTCGGCATCGGCCACGACAAGAACGGATTGATCTACCTCGCCGGATACACCTATTCACCCGACTTTCCGACGGTCGGCACCGCGTATACCGGATTCTTCACCATCAACAACCAGCAGGCTTTCACCACGGTGATGGCTCCTTTGGATCCGAACGGCAATGTCATCACCTACTCGGGATTCTTCAGCTCGAGTTTTGGCGATTTCCTCAAAGCCTTTACGGTGGACAGCGAAGGAGTTTTCTATCTCACCGGTTACACCGACGATTTCTTCTTTCCCACTACACCCAACGCATATCTCACCGCCAACGGCGGTGTGCGCCGTTGTTTTGTGTCGGTCATCGATTCCAAGCTGCCCGGCATGACCGGTCTGACGTACTCTACCTTCTTTGCCGGAACCACCATGGATATTCCCACGGGTATCGCCGTCGGCGGCGGGAAGATCTACGTCACCGGATATACCAGCTCCAAAGACTATCCGGTTACTACTAACGCTTACCAAGGCACACTGCCCGGTGGGACCTTCGATGGATGGGTCGCCGAATTCGATCCGTCGCAAAGCGGCACTGCCAGCCTGGTTGCGAGCACCTACCTGGGCGGCACTGGCCTGGATACTCCGCGAGCCATCGCCGTCGCCGCCGACGGTCAGGCTTGGGTCGCCGGCTATACGCGCTCGGGCGACTTTCCCACGACGGCTAATTCTTTCCGGCCGTTTTATTCGGGCGGCGGTGACGCCTTCCTGGCCAGGCTCGATCTGAATGCCATGGTCCTTACCTATTCGACATTCCTGGGAGGAAACAGCGAGGATCAGGCCACCAAAATCGTGGTGGAGCCCTCCGGCCATGTGGCTGTCACCGGCTACACCTTGTCCAAGAATTTCCCCGTGACGGCGAGCGCACTGCAGAGCACGCCAGGCGGAAACGGCGACGTCTTTCTGACCATCATCGATCCCAGTGCGCAGGATTTCACCAAGGCGCTGGTGTACTCCACCTACTATGGCGGGTCCGATGCCGACGTTGCCTACGACGTGCGCCGCGACGCAGCCGGCAAGTATTACCTTTGCGGCTACACATTGTCGCTCGATCTTCCCATTCGAAACGCCATTTCGCCGGCGTCCGATTTGGGCGCGCTCGATGGGTTCGTGGCCGTGATCGATCCCGCGGCGTTGCCGCTCAAGGCTCTGGTCTACTCCAGCTATATCACCGGACCCGGATATCAGCTCGCGTATGGCATCGACGTGGACTCGCTTAATAACATTTACGTCACCGGTACTGTTTTGGGGGATGTCTTCGCGGGGGCGGGCAATCCAAAGCCGCCAGCCAACAGCAACCTGAACGTGTTCCTGTTGGTGTTTACTCTGCCTTAGCGGCTATCTCGTCGCAGATCTTGAGGAACTCGCCGCGTGGATCGCTGGATCGCGTGACCTGCCGGCCGATCACCAGATAATCCGCTCCGTTGGCGATAGCCTCGGCGGGCGTCGCGATGCGCTTCTGATCACCCACCGATGCACCTGCGGAACGCACGCCGGGAGTCACTAACGTGGCGCGCGGCCCGGCGATAGCCCGTACTCGTGCCGCTTCGAGGGGCGAACAAACCACGCCGTCGATGCCTGCGTCCATAGCGTTACGAACGCGCAGTTCCACCAGCGTCGGGAGGTCGCACGAGTATCCCATCTGACGCAGATCGCTCTCATCGAAGCTGGTGAGCACGGTCACCGCGAGTAGTTTGAGAGACGAGTCTCCGCGGCCCGCGACGGCGGCGGCCATAACCGCGCGGCTTCCGTGTACGGTCAGGAAGTCGGCGCCGACTTTGGCGACCTGCGCCACTGCACGCTTTACAGTTTCGCCGATGTCGTACAGCTTCAGGTCGACGAATACCCTATGGCCCTGAGCTTTCAGCTCGCGGACAAAGTCCATCCCCGCGGATGCGAACATCTCCAGGCCGACTTTGTAGAAACCGGCGGCATCGCCGAGAGCGGCGATCAGCACTCTGGCTTCAACCGCTGTTTCGACGTCGAGCGCGACGATTAAGCGGTCGGAACCGAGTGCAGGCAATGCGATTTTCGGAGCAGCTACGCTGCCGCCGATTCCTTGCTCTTGTTCTTGCTGCCGGGAGGCCGGCCTCTGCGCTTCAATTCCGTCATCCAGGCGGGCGGGCGCCCGCGCCGCCGCCCCCGGCCGCGCGCCAGACGCTCCAGCGTCAGAATGGCTTCCTCCAGCTGATCCCGCTCCTGGCGTAAATCCGCCAGCATTTTTAAAACATCCATTTATCTCTCCAAATCTCCCCGGTTGTCTGCGCCCCCAAATCCGATAACTGAGCCCCGGCACGACGGCCAAGGAGGGAACAGCATCGGTCGTCGCACTTCCACGGAAGACACGACTGTTCATTCCGTAGAGTCAGTTAAAAGTGTACCGGAACGTTTCCGTCACTTTCAATACTCCTGCATGCAAACTTTACATATTTAACCCACTTCCGAAGGCTTCTGGTGTTTCTTCCAGTAAAAGAAGAACGGTATACCCAGCGCAATTACTGCCAATCCGATCCCGGATGCCCGCGGTGAAGACACCAGGGTCTGATACAGCAACAAGATAGTAACTCCAACGAACGCCAGAGGCACCCAGGGATAACCCCAGGTGCGATACGGACGTACTAATTCCGGACTCTTTCGGCGCAAAACGATCACCGCGGCGGCAGTCATGCCGTACAGGATCCAACTGGGAAAGATCACCGCATTGTACAAATCGCTGTAATGTCCGCTTAAGACAAATAAAGAGGACCATACGCCTAACAGCAGGATGCTGGCGGAAGGCGTCCGAAAGGTGGGATGGACACGCCCGATGTGCTGAAAGAAATATCCGTCCCGTGCCATTGCGTAAGGAACCCTGGATCCCGATAAAATCGAGCCATTCAATGCGGCAAAGATTGAAATCATGGCGGCCACGCTAACGGCGCCGGCGCCATGCGGGCCCGCGATGCGCCGCATCATGTCCGCCGCGACCCGGTCGCTCGCGGAAACTTCTCCGGCATTCAACACCGAAAAGTAGGCGAGGTTGGTGAGCAGATACACGCCGATAATCGCGGTAACGCCCGCAATCAAAGCCAAGGGAAATGTTCGCTGCGGGTTTTCCACTTCGGAGCCCAACATACCTGCGTTATTCCAGCCATCGTAGGCCCACAACGCCGCTACCAACGCGACAAAAAATCCGGCAGCGCCTCCTGGAATGGGCGTCGTAGAAGTGGAGAGATTGAGGATGTGGGCCTGGCGCGAGAGCAATCCAATGGCGATCACCGCGCCGATGAGCAGCACCTTTAGCGCCGTAACTGCCACCTGAACATGGCCACCAACCTGAACGCCACGATAATTCACAGCTGACAACAACAGAATCAGACAGATCGCCAGCAGTTGTCCGTATCGAATCTCGAGCGGCCCGCCGCCCGGTCCGATCGGCCATTGGATGATGTACAGCGGCGCTTGCAAGCCGGGCAAAAAGTCGGCGAGATAGCGATAAAAAGCCGTGGCGAGAGCAGCGATCGACGCGCTCTTGGCGACCCATGTTTGGGTCCACGCGTAGAGGAATCCCCAAAAAGGTCCATAGGCCGCGTTCAGGTACGCGTATTCACCGCCGGCGGCCGGCAATGCCGCCGATAATTCGGCATAGGTTAGCGCGCCGAACAGTGATAGCACTCCTCCAAACACCCATACCGCGAACACCATGCCGGGCGATCCGACCGCCTTGATCATGTCCGTCGGCACCAGAAAAATTCCACTACCGATCACCGTGCCCATGATGATCGCCACAGTCGACCAAGGCCCCAGTGCTCGCCGCAGTGCGGGCTGATGAACGTTAGACGGCTGCACGGGGATTCTCCTTGAGGAACAGCGACACAATCAGGCCGGTGGCAAACGTCGTAGACGTCCCGATTAGCACATACCAGGTAAAAGCGATGGGCGTCGCGAAGCGGACGTACAGCATCAGCGCGAGTCCGGCGACCATGCCGCACATCGCGGCGATCTCCCCCACGCGGCGGGTCAACAACCCGAGCAGGAAAACTCCCAGCAGCGAACCGTAGATAATCGACGCGATGGAGAGTCCGGCTTGCAGTACGCCGCCCCAGTTGCGAGCGAGCAATGCTACTCCAGCGAGAATCACGCCCCACGTGACGGTGGCCAGCCGCGCGCGCTTCAGCCACACGGCTTCGTCAGCGGCACTCTTATCGCCCCCCAGCGGCCGCAGAAAATCCATTACGGTAGTCGACGCCAGCGAATTCAGCGCCGCGCTCAGGTTCGACATCGCGGCTGCCAGAATCGCGGCAATCAGCAAGCCCGAGAGGCCTGCCGGAAGACGTTCCCAGATGAATCGCGGATAGATGCTGTCCGTAACCGCGGGAGGCGCCCAACCATGGTCTTTGTATAACGTGAACAGGCACACGCCGACGATCAGGAACAGCGTGAACTGGACGAAGATCACCACCCAGCTAGATAGTAGCGCCGCCCGGCTTTCGCGCTCGTTCTTGGCCGCAAGAAGACGCTGGACCAGAAGCTGTTCGGTGCCGTGGCTCGCGGTGGTCAGGAAGCATCCGCCGAGGATCCCGGCCCAAAAACTATAGGTGTGCGTGAAGAACTCCCCCAGCGGGCCGATCCGGAAATCGAAGACCTGAAGCTTTCCCAGGGGCTCCGCTGTTGCAACAACGTGTCCCCACCCTCCTGGGATTTCCTGTAAGACGAGAAAAAGGCTAGCCACCGCCCCGGCGACGTACAGCGTCATCTGGATAACGTCCGTCCAGATCACGGCGGTCATGCCGCCTTCATAGGTGTACAGGAGCGTGAGACACAGAATGGCGGCGATAGACGCCATCTCGCCCGTCCCCAGAACCACGGAGATGACGATGGAAATCGCGAACACGCGCACGCCCTCGGCCAGCGCCCGCAGGATCAGAAACGTCCCGGCTGTCAGGCGGCGAATGCGTGTCCCGAAGCGAATTCGCATTAGCTCGTACGCTGTATACATCTCGCCCCGGAAGTAGGCCGGCAGAAACAGCGTGGCGATTACCAGGCGCGCCAGCAGATATCCGAATACTAATTGTAAAAATCCGAAGTTTCCCGTGAAGGAGAGGGAGGGCGTTCCGATTACGGTGAGCGTGCTGGTTTCAGCGGACACAATCGACAGCGAGATGGCCCACCATGGAGCCCGCCTACCTCCCAGAAAGTAGTCTTTCAGCGAGTTCTGGGAGCTTCGAAAGCGCGATCCAAACCAGGTGATCCCCACCAGATATGCCGCGATCACCCCTAAATCGAGCCAGCGCATGGGCAAGAGTTCAGGATACGCGAAAGTGGACCGGCGCATGCGAAACCAGAAAGGATCTTGCGGTGTCTAACACGACAGGCAGTGTTGCGGGCAGAGTACGACAAGTGCAGGGTGTACCCTGAAAGTAAGCACTTTCGTAACGAGGATGTTGTACTTATGAAGAATCCGATTTTGAAAGTATTTGCAGCTATTGGGCTTGGGCTGAGCTTGGGTTGGGTGATGGCGGCGCAGGAATCCAAACCGGCCGATGCAGCCAAGAAGGACTGGAAAGGCCAGGAAGAGTACGCGCTCTTCCAGAACTATCAGAAGGCCGACCCCAAGGGTAAAATCGAGGCGCTGGACAAATGGAAGGCCGCTTTTCCGGCCAGCGATTTCGCCGAAGAGCGCGAAGAGCAGTACCTGATCATTTACCAGCAGACGAATATGAACCGGCAGGCCTTCGACAAGGCCGCCGAAATCCTGAAGACCCGCCCCAATCATTTCTACTCGCTATCGGCGATCGAACGGCTGGTTTATTTGCTCCCGCCTTCGATCACGCCCGCGGATCTGGACACCGCCGAGCGCGTGTCGAAGTACCTTCTGGACAACCTGGACACCGTTTTCGCCCCGTCGAACAAGCCCATGGACGTCAAGGATGCCGATTGGGCCACCTACAAACCGGCCATGAGGAACGCGGCGCAGGCCACTCTGGCCTGGGTGTACGTGCAGCGCAAGGACTATCCGAAAGCGGAGATCGAGCTGACCAAGTACTTGCACCTGGATCCTACGCAGGCAGCGTCCTCGCTTACGCTGGGCGGCGAGCTGCTCGCCCAGAATCAGGATCATCCTGAAAAGATCCCGCTAGGCTTGTACCAGTTCGCCCATGCCGCCACGTATGACGGCCAGAACAGCCTTGCCGAACCGGCGCGCAAGCAGGCCTTGGACTACCTGACCAAGACCTACACGACGTATCACGGATCGAAGGAAGGGCTGGATAAGCTGCTCGCCCTGGCCAAAAACAGTCCCTTCCCTCCCGAGGGTTTCGCCATCGAGAGCGCCCAACAGATCGCTGTGAAGAGCGCCGCCGATCAGGAGAATTTCATCAAGACCCATCCCGAACTGGGGCTGTGGCAGACGGCTATCAAGGACCCGCTGACCAAGGATGGAGGCGATGCCTATTTCGAGGCAAGCGTCAAAGGTTTCCTCCTGCCTGGAGGCAACAACGGCGTGCAGAAATTCAAGGGCAAGATTGTGTCGATGACGCCCGCGGTCAAGCCCAAGGAGATAGTACTGGCACTGGAACAACCGAACGTTCCCGACGTCACTCTGGAGCTGTCTCAAGCCTTACCGGGAAAGATGGAAGCAGGCGAGGAGCTGCAATTTGAAGGCGTGGCGAAATCGTTCACCAAACAGCCGTTCATGGTGGTGTTCGACGTCGAGCCCAAGCAGATCGAAGGCTGGACCGGGAAGAATGCCGCACCAGCGAAGCCATCGCCAGGAAAAAATAAAGCCAAGGCGAAAGCCAAGACTCAGTAGTACGGGCGGGGCTTGCCTGTGGACGCCAGGTTTGGGTATACTCCGCAGAAGTACCGCGCACGGACTTCACTAAAACTAGATTGCGCTGGAGGGTTGCTGTGACACTGAAATATCGCTCGCTGATGACGATCACGGCAGTTGGGATCGGCCTGACTCTCGGTTGGGGATTGGGGACGCAACACGTCCAGGCCCAGGACGCCAAGGCCGGTGAAAAGAAGTGGCAGGGCAAAGACGGCGGCCAAGAGGAATTTCAATTGGCGCAGGCCATGGACAAGGCCACGGACCCGAAAGCCAAAGTCGAAGCGCTCGATAAATGGAAGGCGGCGTTCCCGCAGAGCGACTACGACGACATCCGGCAAGAACAGTATCTGTTCGCCTATCAAGGGGCGAAGATGAATCGCCAGGCCTTCGACAAGGCGCTGGAGATTCTCAAGACCAAGCCCAACCATTTTTACTCGTTGCAGGCGATCGTGGCCCTGGTGTCAACTCTGATGCCAGTCCAGCCGGCCGACCTGGACAACGCGAGCCGCATCTCAGCCTATATCATGGACAATGCTGACACGGCTTTCGCTGCTGCCAACAAGCCGGCAACCATAACCGACGCCCAGTGGCCGGCTATCAAACCAGCGATGAGAGCTGCCGCGCACAACGCGTACCTCTATGCGATCACCTCGCGCAAAGACCTGCCCCGCGAGGAGACCGAACTTACCGCATACCTGAAGAAGGATCCGACCCAGGCGTCCACTTCCTATACTCTGGCCGGCGTGATCCTCGCCCAGAACAAGGAACATCCCGAGAAGCAGCCCCTGGCTTTGTACCATTTCGCCCGCGCGGCTTCCTACACCGGACCGGGTGCGTTGCCGGCCGAACCGCAGAAACAGGCGCTGGATTACATCACCAGGACCTACACGGCTTATCACGGTGGCTCCGATGGACTGCAAGAACTGCTGGCCTCGGCGAAAGCAAATGCCTTCCCTCCGGACGGATTCACCATCAAGAGCAAGAGCGATCTTGCAGTGGAAGCAGCAAAGAAGCAGGCTGAGGCGGACGCCGCGAATCCGCTATTTGCTTTCTGGCGCGACCTGGTCAAAGAGCCGCTCCTCAAAGACGGCGATACCTACTTTGAGGCCATGAAGGGCGCTCTCCTGCCGGGTGACCCCGGCAAGGCCAAGGGCGTCGAAATGTTCAAGGCCAAGCTAATTTCCATGGATCCGCCGAACAAGCCCAAGACCTTGGTACTGGCACTGGAAAAGCCGGATGTCGCGGACGTGACGCTGACCTTCGACGAGCCCCTTCCCGGCACTATGGAACCGGGGGCCGAACTTGAGTTTGCAGGCTCGCCGGTGAAGTGGGCAAAGGATCCGTTCATGGTCACCTTCGACGTGGACTATGAGATGAAACAGCTGGTCGGATGGAAGGGAACGAATCCCAAGGGCGGAGCCAAGGGCGGCGCTGCCAAGGGCGGAGCCGGCAAGGGTGCGACTAAAGGCCCCGCAAAGGGGAAGCAGTAGAGTCCCAGGTTACACGCACAGGCTGAAGGCCTGTGCCACTTCACATCTTGTAACGCCCGAGGTCCTCATCATTGAGGCCCTCGAGCCATTTGCGAATTTCCTCGTTGCTGCCGACCTCGGCCACAGCGGCTGCCGTCTTCGAAGTCTTCAGCACCGTCTCTTCCACAAAGATGGGACAATCCAGGCGCAGGGCGATCGCCAGCGCGTCGCTCGGCCGGGAGTCCACGGAAATCAGCTTGCCGTCGCGCTCCAGCCAGATCACCGCATAGTAGGTGTCTTCCTTGAGGTCGCTGACCACGACCTTCTTCACGCCGGTTTCGAGACCGAACAGCAGGTTGCGAATCAGGTCGTGAGTCATGGGCCGCGCTGTGGGGATCTTCTCGATTTCAAGCGCAATGGCGTTGGCTTCGTAAATTCC
>Ga0207687_10003064_pt1 | contig 11337 bp, 12 predicted proteins | sample KBSM54metaG_FD_184399 | JGI IMG/M metagenome (GOLD analysis project Ga0207687, IMG submission 184399) | Miscanthus rhizosphere microbial communities from Kellogg Biological Station, Michigan, USA - KBS M5-4 metaG (SPAdes) (version 2) | ecosystem: Host-associated > Plants > Roots > Rhizosphere >... | reverse complement strand
CATGCCGGAAGAGAGCGAGCCGTTCTTGACCGAGCTGTTCGCGTTGATCCAGCCATTCGTCGTCGCGGCACGCGCGCGACCCTTGGCGTCTTTCGGGATGTCTGCCGATCACCAAATCGACGTCGAGCGCTACCCGTACGGGGTGGTGTTCGCGGTGAACCACGCCGCGCGCGCGTTGTCGGTGAGTGAACCGCGCATGTATCAGAACCCAGATGCCCCCTCGTGCGTTTCGTTCCTCTCGACCGCGCCGCCTTCGCTCCTGCTCGGCGCTCGCGCCTTCAGCGAGGACGTAACGCCGGTGGCCGCCGCGTTCCTCGCCGGCAGGCACCTCAGCTACTACTTGCCCGGGCTCTACGTGCGCCAATTGCTCTCCAACATGACCGCGCTGAAAGCCTGGCTTTTTGCGGCCATCCGGCTGGTGAAGCCCAAGTTCCCCGTCGCGCCGGATCTGGAAGCACCCGTCGTGGATGCCTCGCGTGCATTGTCGGAGCTCGCTACCGGCACGCGGCTCGAGCAGCTCACGCACGTGGTGGCCAAACTGCTGCGTGATGGCGCGTCCCTCGATTTGAAGCGCTGGGTCCAAGACGTCGATCTCGCCGCAGACACCACCGGTTTCTTGCTCGCCAACGACTTGGAAGTGGCTATCGAACGGGTGCGCGCCCTGCCACAAGAGACGGGCTCCCCCGCCCTCGCCACGCGTATCGAGCGGCTGATCGCCTACTCGGTGAGCGCACGCTACATGCACGTGCGCGAACACCTCGGCATCCGTTTGGACGCAGGCTGAGCGGCTAACACGCCTCGCGCGCCGAGTAGTACGGGGGGCGGCGCAACTCGCCGCCCCGACGCGAGCCGCCTCAGGCCGCGCGGCGAGCGCGAGCAGTTTCGGAGGGCGGCGGCGCGCCGATCCAAAACGGAGTCGGAATGCCTTCGGTCGTGGCCAAGAGCTCGAGCGTGCCGAGCATTTGATCGACCGCGAACACGCTAACCGAATCGGAACGCAGATTGCCGACGAGCAGGCGTGCGCCACTATCGATCAAGCTGAAGTGGCGGGGGGTGCTGCCCGAGGTCTTCGCGTTCGAGCTGAACGTGGGCAGGCCATCCGCATCGAGTTCGAACGCGGTGATGCTGTCGTGCCCGCGATTGGACGCGTACACGAAGCGCCCCGAGGGGGCGACGTGCACGTCCGAACCGGTATTACCTTGGCGATCGGCGCCCTCGGGCAACGTGGAGCAGGTGCGTAGCGCCGAAAGCGACGAATCGGCCCCGACCGCGTAAGCCGTCAGTTCACTCGAATGCTCGTTGACGACGTAGGCGACCGGCAGCGTCGGATGGAAGTCGATGTGACGAGGGCCCGTGCCGAGCGGCGCTGCCGTACTCGGCACCGCTGCCGGCTCGAGCCGCCCGAGCTTCGCATCGAACCAATATTGCAGCACCGCATCGTCACCGAGCACCGGCACCGAGACGGAGCGATTGTCGTGACCGGCCGCGATCGAGTGCGGGTTGTTACCGGCTTGCACGACTTGCGTCGCTTCGTCGAGCGTGCCGCGCGCGGAGATGGGCAGCACTGCAACCGTGCCGCCGCCGTAGTTGGCCACGAGCGCGAAGTCACCCGAGCGATCGATGGAGATGTATGCGGGGCCCGTGCCGCCAGAACCAACACATCCGATCTCGCTGAGCTCGCCTCCCTCGCGCACCGCGAAGGAGCGGATGACACTGCGCGCTTCGTCGATGACGAAGGCGAGCGGCCGCGTGGGATGAAACGCAACGAACGACGGGCACTCACCCGCGCGCGTTTCGGCGTGCAAGGTCAGTTTGCCGGAGCTGCGATCGAGCGCGAACACCAGTAGTGAGCCTGCACCGCTGCCCACGTACACCATGACCCGCTTCGCACGGGTCTCAGTAATTTCCTCTTGTTCCACCAGCTACAAGGTATCGCCAGGGGGCCGCGACGGGTCTCCCCAAACTTCTCGGTTGTATGGCGCATTCGGTGCGAAGCCGCGCTTCATGCTGGCGAAGGTCGCCAGCAACGAAGGGCAAGACTCTTACCTTTTCAGGCAGAATGTCCGCCAAGCAGCCTCACCCTTCGGTCTTGGCTTTCTTGATCCATTCGTTGATCTCGCCCTCGATCACGCCCAACGCTTGAGCCTTGAACGGTCGCAGCAGAAACGGCACGTCGATATCGAGGTCGATGCTGCGATCGAGCACTTCGAGCGTCCCACTGAGAGACATCCCTTTCACCTTGAAGCCAATTTCTGCGCGGTTGGGACCCGTCCACTTCACCTGCGGATGGTAGTTCGCGTATTTGGTGGAGTAGGCCGAGAGCGCCGACTCGGCGACCTTCTTGGCGCGTTCTTGACCGAGATCGTGGGGGACTGAGTGCTTCATGGAGTTCCTCGGGGCCGGCTTTTTCTCGCCGCTCTTTAACTCAATTGCGGCCTGAAAACCAATTCGCGTCAGCACCCGCAAAAAACCCCCGAAAACGCGGGGCGCTTCACGCGCGAGAGGGCGCGAAGGCGCGCTTGTAAGGAAAGGTCGTGAACTGCGCGTGCGGCGGAATTCGCTGAGTTTCGGCTGTTTTTGGCGGCTTGGCGATTCCAATTGGCCCATAATCTGGAACCGCTACCTGCGCACGAACCCGAGAAAATCACGATGAATCGCCGCACTTTCCGCTTCGCCCGAATTTCAGCTGGGGCGACTTTGCTCTTCATCCCTTCCGAGCTGCGGCGCCCCCGCGAACAATGACTCGCTCTTCTCGGGAGGTGGGCGGCAAGGCGGCAGTGGCAGCGCCGGCACTGCGGCAGCAGCGGGAGGCAACACGACCGGAGGTCAGAACGGGACGGGCGGCCACGGCGGCTCGAACACGGCCGGAACAACGAGCGGCGGCAGTGCGCACGGCGGCAGCGCGAGCGGCGGCGCATCCACCGGCGGAGCAGGCAACGCTGGCGGCACGGACAGCGGCGGCGCAACCACCGGCGGCGTCGCTGGGGCGAGCGGCACTGCGGGCGATTCATCCGGCGGCGATGCCACGGGTGGCTCGGGTGGCGTGGTCGATGTCGGCGGCAGCGGCGGCGCTACCGGCGGCAGCGGCGGCATGGCCGTCGACTGCACGACGCACGATCCAGATGCCAAGTACCTGGCTGCAACCGGGCACTGTTACTACTCGAACACCACCACCCTGAATTTCGGCGCCGCGCAGGACTACTGCACGAACCGCGGGGCACACCTAGTGACGATCGCAACGCAGGCTGAAAACGACTTCGTTTGGAGCTTGAACCCGAATACTCACTGGATCGGCGCAACTGATGGGCGCTCACGCATGACTGCAGGCGTCGGCACCTATGCATGGGTGACGAATGAGCCCTTCAGCTTCACCAATTGGAGTGACGGCCAGCCCAATGCGACCGCCTCGACCTGCACCGGCGCACCGGGCAAATGCTACGAGCACTGCGCCTTCCAATGGGGTGGGGGTTCCGCACCGGGCCAATGGAACGATCGGCTATGCGAACTCGGCACGCCGTCGGTGTGCGAGTGGGACGAGTGAGAGCCGGGGCTCGAACCCTCCCCGTCGCTCGCATGCAGGGCGCGCTCAGCGCCTGCCTTTGAAGCCCATCATGTTTTGCACGGCCGATTCACTCTCTTCGGCGATCTGATCCTGTTCGCGTGCGACGTCAGCACACGCTTCACAGAGTTTCTTGGTTTTGCCGCCGACCTTCACGGTTTGAAGTTCGTCGGTGTCGTCGCCGCAGCCTTTGCAAGTAGCCATGAGTACGGGTGAGTTTACACCGCTCAAAAGCTGCGCGGTAGCACGGCAAGCTCCGCGTAGACGCCAAAGTGATCGGATGGCCAAACCGGTTCCACGCCGCTCCGCTCGGCTTTGTCGAACGCCACTTCCGCGCGTAACGGCTCGCCGCGAAATTTCCGGTCTGGGCCGCGCACGAAAATGTAGTCGATGCGTCGCGAGGGTTCGCGCGCCTTGGCTGCGTAGGTATTCGAGCGTGCGTAGGTGTGCCCTGCCCCCTCACCCGCGAAAACCCAAGCGTCCGCGAAATACACGGTTTTGCCGTGCAAAGCGCACAAGCCGGTGAGAAAACGGATCTCGTCTGCATCGGGCGCCGCGTTGAAGTCACCCATCAACACGGGCGGCAGCACCGCTTCGTCGATGGGCGCGAGCTCAGCGATGCACTGGGCGATGAACGCGACCTGACTCTGCCGCACCGAGCCGTGATGGAACTTCCAATTGAGGTGCGTGACGAACACCGGCAAGCGCCCATGGGGCGTGTCACACAAACCATAGAGCATCGAGCGCGACTCGCCGCTCTCGATGCCGGGCAGCGTGATGCTCTGTTGCTCGAGGATCGGATAGCGCGAGAACAACGCGTTGCCGAACTTGAGCCCCCCACCCCAATCGTTGGCCGGGCTGTACGCGATGTGAAAACCGAGGCCTTCGGCGATCTCGGTGGCTTGGTCATTGGCGCTGCTGAGCGGCGCGCTCTCGGCGCCGGGCGGGCGAAAGCGGAGCACCTCCTGAAGGCCCACGATCTCGGGCTGGAGCCGCTCGAGCTCCGCCCGGATCAGCGGCAGCCGGGAAAGCCACGGTCCCGATTTGTTCCAGACGTTGATCGTCGCAACGCGCAGCACGGTCATCGGATCTCCTCGTAAAACCAGCGACAATTGGCCGGAGCGGGTCCAGCCCTGCCCGCACTTTAGCGCGTCTTTCTCGGCCCGTCTTGAAGCGGCCCGAGGCTTCTGACTAGGCTCCGCGCCCCTATGTTGATTGGCGTCGATTTCGGAGGCACTCAGGTCAAGGCTGGCATCGTGGAGAACGGCGAGGTGGTTCGTTCCACGTCGACCCCCACGCGCGCTGGAGGTACTGCGGCAGAAGTGCTCGACACGATCGCGAGCACCGTGCTCGCATTGTCGTCGAAGCCGGACGCAGTCGGCTTGGCCATCCCTGGTGAAGTGAACGCGGAAGGTCGCTGTTGGCGTTTGCCGAACGTGCCCGGCTTCGAGGGCGTGCTCATCGCCGAGGAGCTCGCCAAGCGCTTGAACTGCCCCATCGCCGTCGAGAACGACGCGACGACCGCGGCGCTCGGTGAGCGACTCTACGGACATGGCCGTCAGCACCCGAGCTTCTTGATGATGACGCTCGGCACCGGCATCGGTGGCGGACTCGTGCTCGGTCATCAATTGTATCCGGGCGCGAACGGCTTCGCCGCCGAGGTCGGGCACATGAACGTCGATCGCTCGTCGGAAGCGCCGCTTTGCGCGTGTGGACAACACGGCTGCATCGAGGCCTATGCCGGCACCCGCGCGCTGCTCCGTGAGTTCGCGCGCTATGGCGGCAACGCGACCGAGGTGCTGCCGATCGCGGTGAGCGCACGCCGCGGCGAAGAAGCGGGCCTGAAGACGTTCGAGATGATGGGCATCGCGCTCGGCCGCTTGCTTTCGAACATTCAAAACCTGCTCGATTTGAACGCCGTGGTGTTCTCCGGCGGCATCTCGGCTTCGTTCGATTTGATCGAGCCGCACGTGCGCACCGGGCTCCGCGCGCACGCCTTCGCTCCCCCGCTGGCCGAAGTGCCGCTGCTCGTCAGCGAGCTCGGCGAGCGCGCCGGCGTGATTGGCGCAGCCCACCTCACGCAGCTGTGAAGGCGGTTCGCGTCCTCGAGCCGGGCGGACCGGAAAAGCTCACGCTCGTGGACGTGCCCGCGCCGGAGCCGTCGGCGGGCGAAATCGCTATCGACATTCACGCTAGCGCCTTGAACCGCGCGGACTTGCTGCAACGCCGCGGGCTCTATCCACCACCGCCGGGCACGACGGACATTCTGGGTCTGGAGTGCGCGGGAGTGGTTTCGCAGTTGGGACCGGGGTGCACGGGCCAGGTACGGATCGGGGATCGCGTGATGGCGCTCCTCGGTGGCGGCGGCTACGCCGAGCGCGTCGTGATCCCGGAGGCGCTCGCTTTGCCAATGCCACGCAACACGAGCTTCGAAGAAGCCGCGGCCATTCCCGAGGCCTTCCTGACGGCGCGCGAGGCACTGCTAGTCGCAGGCGAGCTCGCGCCCACCGAATCGGTATTGATTCACGCGGCTTCGGGCGGAGTGGGCAGCGCTGCCGTGCAATTGGCCCATCATTTGGGCGCTCGCGTGTTCGCCACGGCGGGCTCGGCGAGCAAGTGCGCTTGGGTGAAAGCCCTCGGCGCGGACACCGTCATCGACTATCAAAAAGAGGACTTTTCCGCGCGTATCTTGGCCGAAACCGACGCGAATGGCGTGGACGTGATCTTGGATTTCGTGGGCGCTGCGTACGCGGATCAACATGCGGCGTGTCTCGCGTCGAAGGGCCGGCAAGTGCTGCTCGGCCTCCTCGGCGGCGCGCGCGCGACCATCGATCTCGGTCGTCTGCTCAGCAAACGTCAGCGACTGATCGGCGTCGTGATGCGCACGCGTTCGGCGCTGGAGAAGATCGCTTTGTCCCGCGCCTTCGCGCGCCATACGCTGCCCTGGTTCGAGACGGGCACGCTGCGCCCGCTCGTCGACAGCAGCTTTGCGCTCGCCGACGTGGCCCGCGCCCACGAGCGCATGGAAGCGCGCGAGAACTTGGGCAAGATCGTGCTCCGCGTGCGCTGACGCGGCGCGCAGTTTCAGCCGAGTTTCGAACGCAGCCGAATGAGGCCCGGACCAGGCTTGACGCGGGCCTGACACGCGAGCCGCGTGTTTCCGCCGCCGCCCAAAATATCCAGCAGCTCTTCTTCCTGTTCTTCGGGCGGGTCGAGCAGCTCGGCTCCGGCGAGCACCTCGACGTGACAGGTTCCGCAGCTGGCGGAACGGCACGAGAACGGGATCGGCGCGAAGTAATGGTCCGCGATATCGACGAGCTCGCCGCCGTCGGCGACATCGACGACCTTTGCCGGACCGATGCCATTACCCAGAAATTCGATTGTCGGCACGGCTTCACAGGCCAATAGCGGAGGAAGTGCAGCCCTTCAACCAAAGAAAGCGCCGGAGAAGCCGCGGCGAGCCCGCCGAACCGCTGCGACTGAAACCCGCGTTCCGCGCCGGGCCGAGATGTGGTTTGCTCAGGTCTGATGAGTGAAGGCGGCGAAGATCCGTTCGACTGGGTCGGCGCCACCCTGGCCGGCAAATACCAAGTCGACGCCGTCGTGGGTCGCGGCGGCTTCGGCGTGGTGTACCGAGCCCATCACCTCGGGTTCGATGAAAAGGTCGCGCTGAAGTGTTTGCGCATCCCGCCCACCCTCACCGGTGCTGCCCGCGACGAATTCGAACGTAATTTCCTCGCCGAAGGCCGCCTGCTCCATCAACTCTCGCGCGGCACCTCCGGGATCGTGCAGGCACTGGATGTGGGCGCAGTGGTTTCGCCCAACAAGAGTTGGACACCGTTCATCGTACTCGAGTGGCTCGAGGGTGAATCGCTGGAGGCCAATTTCGTTCAGCGTCGCGCAGCGCATCTCGGTGGGCGCACGCTGAAAGAAGCAGTCGAGCTCCTCGATAGCGCGGCGCGCGCGCTCGCTCTGGCTCATGAGCAAGGCATCGCTCATCGCGACATCAAACCGGCCAATTTGTTTTTGGCCGAGGTGGGCGGTCGCACGACGCTGAAGGTCTTGGACTTTGGCATCGCCAAGGTCGTCAGCGAATCGGAGAGTTTCACGCGCGCGTTCGAAGAGACGGGCACATCGTTACAAGCATTCACGGCGCGCTACGGCGCCCCCGAGCAGTTCAGCCGCCGCTACGGCGCGACGGGCCCGTGGAGTGACGTTTTCTCGCTGGCGTTGGTGCTCGTCGAAGCCGTCATCGGCCGCAGCGCACTCGAGGGCAGCGATGCGACGCAGCTATTCGTGGCCTCGGCCGACACCGCACGGCGCCCGAGCTTGCGCACGCACGGGGTGGACGCGGGCGACGCGATCGAAGCGGTGCTGGCTGTGGCCCTCGCCGTCGCACCGCACGATCGCTACCCGAACGCGGGGCAATTCTGGGATGCTTTGCAGTCCGCACTGGCCAAGAGCGGGGACGCGGCATTGGTCGCCGCGCCTGCAAGCGGCGGGAGCTTGCCGAGCTTCAGCAGTACCGGGGTCACGCGTGTGGATGGGCCCGCGCCGTCGACGCCGGGCGCGCCGGAAAACGTGGCCCTCAACGCGACCGAGCTGACCGCGAGTGGGGTAGGCAGTACGGGTGCCGAAAAACCCGCGCCCGCACCGCGCAAGTTGGTGGTGCCCGCGATTTTTCTGGTTGCCGCGCTCGGCGCCGGTGCCGGGATCTGGTTCGGTCGCGCCAAGTCGTTCACGCCGGAAGCGGTGAGCTCGGCTGAGCCGAGCGCTTCGGTCGTCGCCGCAAGCGCGCCTGCGACGGGCAGTGCGTTCAGCCCGCCCAGCTCGTCGCTCGCGCCCAGTTCGAGCGCGCCGCCCGCGGTCAGGGGCTTGCCAGTCCTGAGTGGCTTCGCGGGGCTACCCACTCGTGATGTCCCCTCCGGCGTGGTGTCGAGCACGGGCGCTTGGCTGGATAAATTCACCGTGCTGCGTCGCGAAGACAGCCAAAATCTCACGCTGCCCGATGCCTTCGCGCGCTGCAAAGATGCCGGCAAAACGCTGTGCACCGAGAGCCAGTGGCAACGCGCCTGCGACACCTTCCCGGAGGTGGCCCGCGTCGCCTCGTGGACGGAAACGCTCGAGGAGAGCAATGCCGTGGTGCGCGGCGGCGGCACGTGCAACTCACGCAAAGTGGTCCCGGAAACCGAGCTCGATCCCGGGCGCATCGGCCTGTGTTGCGATCGCGCAGTGGCCATGACGTCGAGCACGCTGCAAAAGCCGTTTTTGTCGTCCACCGCGGGTATCGTGCTGAAGCTCGAACACGCGCTCAATCAGCGCAGCCTCGACGCCTTCCTCGATCTTTCCGAGGACAAAGTGACGCTCGATCATCGCCCGCACGACAAAGCCGGCCTCAAAAATCTGCTCGCGCAATCGTTCGCCACGTCGCACGACCTCGTCATCGTGAACGACAGCTGCAGCGTCACGGTCGAAGCCAAAAAAGTCGTGGTGAAGCGCTCACGACGCGTCAAAAAGACCAGCTACGAAACCACGAGCTGGACGGCCGTCTGCTCACAAACGCGTCATCGCGACGGCAAAGCCCTGAGCGCCAAGAGCTCCTACGAGTTCTCCGCACAGAGCAAACTGCGCTCGATCTCGGATAGTGAGTCGCCCGCGGGCGAGTAGCGTCGGGCGTTTGCCGAGGTGTACAGATTGATGTACACTTGAAAAATGACGAAGCAGTACTCGATCGCGGATGCGCGCCGAAACCTACCGACTTTGGTGGACGAGGCGGAAGCCGGTTCGGAAGTGCACCTCACGAGGCGCGGGCGCGCGGTCGCCGTCGTGGTCTCCGTCGAAGAATACGAGCGCCTCAAGGCAAACCGAGTCGGTTTTTCGGAGGCGTACGAGGCATTCCGAAAGCAGTTCCCAGCAGATGGGGATGCGCTTGGTCCCCGCTACTTCGAGTCGCTCCGCGACCGCGGGGTGGGCCGAAAGGTCGCCGTTTGACGCTCAAATACCTGCTCGACACGAGCGTGTTGTCGGCCGTGATCGCACCGAAGCCCAATGGCGCCGTATTGAAACGCCTCGCACAAAAAGGGCTTCAGTGCGCCACCGCGTCCGTCGTGTGGAACGAACTGAGCTACGGCTGCGAACGCCTCGAACCAAGCAGGCGCAAGGCGGAACTCGAAGCCTTCCTACGAGAGGTCGTTCTCAAGTCCTTTCCCATCCTGCCGTATGACCGGGAAGCCGCAGCCTGGCACGCGGTCGAACGCGCCCGACAAGAACGAGTGGGCCGTCCAGGCCCCTACGTCGACGGCCAGATAGCCGCCATAGCATCCGTTCACGAGCTCGTCTTGGTAACCGCGAACGTGAAGGATTTTGCGCGATTCAAAGGTCTCGGCGTCGAAGACTGGACGACGACGGTGCGAAGCCGAAAGTAGCGGTGGGCGGAAAGCGGACGGCCTTGCACTGCTGGCGTGAGCAGAATCAAACCTTCGGCAGCCGTCGGCCCCTAACTTCGCCGCCCGCCGCGCGCTTGGTCTTTGGGTTTGCGATCGAAGTCTTGGCTGAAGCGGAAGCCGGCCCAGGTGGCGGCGACGGCAATCACGATCGACGCGGTGGGCGGGATCATCGGGTGACCCTCACGCGGGGCGACGGCCCACAAGGCGCCTGCAACCAGGTAGAACAGGAGCGCTATCTGTACGCGGGGCACGGCCCAGTGTACCCGAAACGCGCTATCCGCCCAGTCTCGATTCGTTGTGACAAAGCTCGCCGAGATCGTCGGGGCAGGAGATGCGCACGTGGAAGTGATCGTCGTGCACGGCGCGCCCAGGCGGCTGCTTCAGCAAGATGGCCGCTTCGTCCACGTATTTGGCGAATTGCGGGTCCTTCTTACCGTATTCGAGCAGGCGCCAGCGCAGGCCCTGCGAAACGAAAATGTGAGCCAAGCTCGCGCGCGAGTCAGTGAGCCAGGCGCGCAAAAGCACCCAATTGCGATAGTCGTCGAAGTAGACGCCGGGTTCGTAACGAGCGCGGCCGTTCGGATCGAAGGGCTGGAAGTGCTCGCGAATGACGGGGTGGCCCGCCCCATCTCGCATATAGAAGGCCACATCGGCGTCCCGCCCGCTCTGATGGCTGACGTGGCCGGCGAGTGGTCCGCCGTCGCGACTCGATAAGTCGCCCACGATCATGCGCGAGCCTTTTTCGACGCGCTCCACTTCGCGCGCGCTGCGCTCGAGCATCAAAACCAGCGCTGGATGGCCGTAGTTGTTGTCGGCGCTGTTGTCTTTGACGTGCAAATACTGGCTATCTTTGAGCTTCTTGGCGCGAACCTGATAGCCCGCGTTGGGGTAGCCCACGGTCAGTGACATCAAAGAAAACGGCGCGCCCAGAAACCGGCGCGGCAACTCTCGGAGTGTGCCGGCGCGCGCTGCCGGTGAAATTGCCGCCGCCGCCGCCGATAAGCTGATCACGACCGCCGCAGATTGAAGCCATTTCCGCGTTCGCATCATCACGCTACAGGCTGTATCACGGTCGCTCGAAAAGCCGCAAAATCGTGGCAGCGTCACGGCGGGCGCGTCAGAACCAGGCGTCGAGCGTCGCGTGCACACTGCGGCCGGGCAACGGATAACCAATCACGTCGAAATGCCGCGCATCGAGCAGATCGTCGACCGCCGCACGTAGCGCCAAGCAGCCGTCGCCGAAGCGTAAACTGCCGCCCAGATCCAATTGGGTGGATGCTGGTAATACGATCAGTCCCGCCGGATCCGCGAGCCGTGAAGCGCGCTCACTCA
>Ga0207687_10003061_pt1 | contig 11344 bp, 10 predicted proteins | sample KBSM54metaG_FD_184399 | JGI IMG/M metagenome (GOLD analysis project Ga0207687, IMG submission 184399) | Miscanthus rhizosphere microbial communities from Kellogg Biological Station, Michigan, USA - KBS M5-4 metaG (SPAdes) (version 2) | ecosystem: Host-associated > Plants > Roots > Rhizosphere >... | reverse complement strand
CCTGGTTGGCGATGCCAACCCGCTCCAGCAGTGACATCGCTTTTTCGCGGGCCTCGGCCTTCGACTTCTTGCGCACCTTCATCGGCGCAAGCGTGACGTTATCCAAAATCGTCTTGTGCGCGAATAGATTGAACGACTGGAATACCATGCCGACGTCAGCCCGCAGCTGCGCCAGCTTGCGGCCCTCGTCAGGTAGCACCTCACCGTCGATCGCAATCGTGCCGGAGTCAATGGGTTCGAGCCGATTGATGGTGCGGCACAACGTCGACTTGCCCGAACCGGACGGCCCCAACACGACGATCACTTGCCCGCGATCCACATCGAGGTTGATGTCCTTGAGCACGTGCAGGGCACCGAAATGCTTGTTGACCGCCTTCATCGAGACCATCGGCACGCCTGACGGCATCGGATCCACCACTTTCGCATCCGCCCGGGTGGTTTCCATGTGTGCAGACATTACCCAGGTAACGTCCAGCTTGCCTGGAACTCGCCAATCCACTTGGATCGCCGCGAGCAGCGCTCCGTACCATGGGGCCGTGACTTCGATGGTGACGCAGGAGGCGACAGCGCGCGATGCTGTTCGCCAAGAGAGGCGCACTTATCAGGTCCGCACCTACGGCTGCCAGATGAATGTGCACGATTCTGAGCGGCTGGCCGGGTTGCTGGAAGCGGCCGGATACGAGCGGGCGGCCGACGGGACCGACGCCAACGTCGTCGTGTTCAACACCTGCGCGGTCCGCGAGAATGCCGACAACAAGCTGTACGGCAACCTCAGTCATCTCGCCCCACGCAAGCAGGCCGATCCCGATATGCAGATCGCCGTCGGCGGCTGTCTGGCGCAGAAGGACCGCGACACCGTCCTCAAAAAGGCCCCGTGGGTCGACGTGGTGTTCGGCACCCACAACATCGGGTCCCTGCCGGCGCTGCTCGACCGCGCCCGACACAACCGCGAAGCCCAGGTCGAAATCGTCGAGGCGCTGGAGGAATTCCCGTCCGCGCTGCCCGCGGCACGCGAATCCGCATACGCCGCATGGGTTTCGATATCCGTCGGCTGCAACAACACCTGCACGTTCTGCATCGTGCCCGCGTTGCGGGGCAAGGAGGTCGACCGCAGGCCCGGCGACGTGCTGGCCGAAGTGCAGACACTCGTCCACCAGGGCGTACTCGAGGTCACGCTGTTGGGCCAGAACGTGAATGCCTACGGGGTCTCCTTCGCCGATTACGATCAGCCCCGCGACCGCGGCGCATTCGCCAAGTTGTTGCGCGCGTGCGGGCGAATCGACGGCCTCGAGCGGGTCCGGTTCACCTCCCCGCACCCCGCCGAGTTCACCGGCGACGTGATCGAGGCGATGGCGGAAACACCGAATGTGTGTCCGACGCTGCACATGCCGCTGCAGTCCGGTTCTGACCGGATCTTGCGGGCGATGCGACGGTCCTACCGCGCCGAGAAGTATCTCGGCATCATCGACCGTGTCCGGGCGGCCATCCCGCACGCTGCGATCACCACCGACCTCATCGTCGGGTTCCCCGGTGAAACCGAGGACGACTTCGCGGCCACGCTCGACGTGGTTGCGCAGGCGCGGTTCTCGAGCGCCTTCACCTTCCAGTACTCCAAGCGGCCCGGCACCCCGGCCGCCGAGCTCGATGCGCAACTGCCGAAAGCCGTTGTCCAGGAACGCTATCAGCGACTCATCGACCTCCAGGAACGCATATCACTGGAGGAGAACACCGCGCAGATCGGGCGCACCGTCGAATTGCTGGTGGCCACCGGCGAAGGCCGCAAGGATGCCAGCACCGCACGCATGTCGGGACGCGCGCGCGACGGCCGACTGGTGCACTTCGACCCGGCGGGCCTTCATATTCGGCCCGGCGACATCGTCACCACTACCGTTACGGGCGCCGCGCCGCATCACCTGATCGCCGACGGCGGCCCACAGAACCACCGTCGCACCAGCGCCGGCGACGCCCATGCGGCAGGGCAGAAGCCCCGCACCGGAGTCGGCCTCGGCATGCCCGGCCTCGGCGCCCCGGCGCCGAGGCCGGGCTCGTCCGGGTGTGCCCGGTGACCGCTGGCGATCGGAACAACGGCGGCTTCGAAGACTTCAAGGGCGACATCGAGGCTGCTGAGCGCCGGGTGGCGCGTGAAATCGACCCCGGCGCAAGGGCATTGGTGATCGCCATCGCCGTCTTCGTGCTGCTGCTGACCTTCGTGCTGCCGCACACCGGCGACGCCATGGGCTGGGACGTGCTGGTGGGCGACGATGCGGCGATTCGCAACGGCATCGCATTGCCGTCGCGGGTGTTCACCTGGCTGGCGCTGGTGTTCGGCGTCGGCTTCTCGATGCTGGCGCTGCTGACCCGCCGGTGGGGCCTGGCGTGGATCGCGCTGGCCGGATCAACCGTGGCGTCCTTCACAGGCCTGCTGGCGGTGTGGTCGCGGCAGACCGCACCCGCGCACCACCCGGGGCCTGGCATCGGCCTGATCATCGCGTGGCTCGCGGTGATCGTGCTGGCGTTCAACTGGGCACGCGCGGTGTGGGCGCGCACCGCGCTGCAGCTCGCGGCGGAGGAGGAACGCCGCAGGCAAGTTGCGGAACGCCAGACCAAGGGCTTGTTGGACACCCTCGGCGACGACACCGCCAAGACCGACGACACCGACAACGGGCCGGGGCCCGAGACGAGCTAGCCCCGCTTGCCGAGCGCCTCCGCTGCCGCGTTGGCCCACTGACGCCACTGTTCGGCGTTGGCTCGGGCCTCCTCGGCGTCCTTGGTGCGCCCAGCCGCCGCGGCCTTCTCGGCCTGCCGCTCGAATTGCTCTGCACGAGTACGGAATTGGTCAGCCCTGGCCTGCGCTTCCGGATCGACGCCTCCGGTCGGCGCGTCGCGCACCTTCTTCTCGATTGCGCGCAGCCGTCGCTCCAGGTCGGCGCCCCGCTCGCGCGGCACCTTGCCGATCGCATCCCATCTGTCGCCGATCGCCCGCAGCTGGGCCCGCGCGGCGTCCAGATCCGAGGTGTCGACCTTTTCGGCCTCCGCGAGCAGCGCCTCCTTGGCTTCTGCGTTGGCCCGGAGCTCGGCGTCACGCTCAGCGCTTGAGGCGTTGCGGGCTGCGAAGAACGTGTCCTGCGCGCCCTTGAACCGTTGCCACAGCGCGTCGTCGACGTCCTTGGCCGCCCGGCCGACTGCCTTCCATTCGGTCAGCAGGTCACGGAACGCCGCGCTCGTGGCGCCCCACTCCGTGGAACCGGACAGCTCTTCGGCCCGTTCGCACAGTGCCTCCTTGGCCTGCCTGGCGCCGGCGCGGTCGCGGTCGAGCTCGGCGAAATGCGAGCCGCGGCGCCGGTTGAAGTTCTCCCTGGCCGTCGAGTAACGCTTCCACAGCGCATCATCGGTCTTGCGGTCCAGCCCGCTGATGGTCCGCCACTCTTCGAGGATTTCGCGCAGCCGATCGCCCGCCGTCTTCCACTGGTTCGAATTCACGGCCAGATCCTCGGCTTCCGCCGCCAGCGCCTCCTTGCGGGCGGTCTGAGCGGCGCGGAACTCGTCGCGCTTGGCCCTCTCCGCCTGGGCGGCTTCGTCGGCGTGCTCGACGATCGCGGTCAGGCGTGCGGCGAGCGCGTCGACGTCACCGAGCACGTGCGCCTCCGGCAGGGTTTCGGCGAGTGCGGCGGCGGCCGACTTGATCTTGCGCGCATCGCCCGTCCCTGACTTCAGCCGGCGCTCCATCAGCGCGACCTCGGTGTGCAGGTCGTCGAATCGGCGGCCGAAGTGCTCGAACGCGGCCTCGGTATCGCCGGCCTGCCAGGAGCCGATGACGCGCTCACCGGATCCGGTGATCAGCCAGACGGTGCCGTCGGGGTCGACGCGGCCGAATCGGTGCGGATCGCTCGACGCGGGTACAGCGACCGTCGGCGCCGGGTGGTGCCCGGGACTGGGGGCTGGCCGCGGCGGTCCTGGCCGGGGAGCGGGTTTGGGAACGGCGGACTGCCCGCCTTGCTCGCTGGTCGTCATCTCCGTTACCTCTGCCCTCCGCGCGGGGACCCGCGCACCTGCCGCGCGACGCGGCGCCTTACTAGCTCGAACGCTATTCAAACAGGTCCCCGCGGCCTGTGCCCACGCCTTTCGCGATGCATTTGCCTACGCTCTTTCCCAACACAACGGGAGGCCGTGGATGGACAAGGCGGATATCGCCGCCCTACTCGCCGTCGGCGCTGCGTTCTTCATCGCCATCGGCGACGTCATCCACCAGCGTTCGGCGCACGAGGTCACCGACGAACCGGTCAGCCATGTCGACCTGTTCTTGCGGTTGCTGCGTGACGGCCGGTGGTGGCTGGGCAGCGTCGTCGCGGCGGTCGGGTTCGCGCTGCAAGCCGCAGCGCTTGGGCTGGGCTCGGTGCTGTTGGTGCAGGCCGTTCTGGTCACGTCACTGTTGTTCGCTCTGCCGATCAACGCACGCCTGTCGCGCAGGCGGGTGACCCGCTGGGAATGGACATGGGCTGCCCTGCTCGCCGCGGCCGTCGCGGTGATCGTGACCGTCGGCAATCCGACCGCGGGGCACTCCAGGGCGTCGTTCGAGACATGGACGGCGGTGATCGCCGTGCTCGGTCCCGCCTTGGTGCTGTGCGTGGTGGGCGCGCGGATGTTGTCAGGCCCCGCCAGCGCGGTGCTGCTGGCAGTGGTGTCCGGCGCGCTGTGGGGTTTGTTCGCGGTGCTGACCAAGGGAGTGGTGGACCGCCTCGATGACGGCCTATGGGCGCTGCTGCGCACGCCCGAGCTGTATGCCTGGGCGCTGGTCGCCATAGCGGGTACGGCCTGGCAGCAGTCGTCGTTCCGGGCCGGTGCGCTGACCGCGTCGCTGCCGACCATGACCGTCACCGAGCCGGTGGTCGGATCGGTGCTCGGCATCGTCGTGCTCGGCGAGACGCTGCGGCCCGGCGATGCCGGCTGGCTGACGCTGATCGTCGCGGTGGCGGTGATGGTGGTCGCGACGGCCGCGCTGGCCCGCGGCGAGGCGGTCGGTGCCACCAAGCAACCCGTGTGAGCATTAGTTTGGTTGCGTGCTGAGCGCCATCGCGATCATCCCATCGGCACCCGTCATGGTCCCCGAACTGGCTGCCGATGCCGCCGGCGAACTGGCCGACCTGCGCCGAGCGGTCTTCGCGGCCGCAGGATCGCTGCCGCCGCGGTGGATCGCCGTTGGCGTCGGCACTCTCGACGCTGTGCTGGGTCCCGACAGCGTCGGCACGTTCGCGGGCTACGGCGTCGACCGGCGCGTGACGCTGTCACCCGGCGCCGCCGACACACCCGCCGAAATGCCACTGTGCGCGTTGATCGCGGGTTGGGTCCGCGGCCAGGCCAGGCCCGACGCACGTGCAGAGGTGCGGGTGTACACCGCCGAACACGACGCCGACGCGGCGCTGGCCCGCGGTCGCCGACTGCGCGCGCAGATCGACGAGGCGGTCGACCCGATCGGCGTCCTCGTGGTCGCAGACGGCGCGCACACCCTCACCCCGCCCGCGCCCGGCGGCTACGAGCCCGACTCGATCCCCACGCAGGCCGCGCTCGACGACGCACTCGCCGCGGGCGATGCCGCCGGGCTGACCCGGCTGCCGGAAACCATCGTCGGCCGGGTCGCCTACCAGGTGCTGGCCGGCATGACCGGGGTATCTTCGTCCTCCTCTCGTCCGGAACCCAAGCCGCGGTCAGCCAAGGAGCTCTATCGCGGCGCGCCCTACGGTGTCGGCTATTTCGTCGGCGTCTGGCAGCCATGACACGACCGATCGCGTTCATCGGCCCAACCGGCACCGGCAAGTCCGCGCTCGCGCTGGCCGTCGCCGAACAGGTCGGCGGGGAGATCGTGAACGCCGACGCCATGCAGCTCTACCGCGGCATGGACATCGGCACCGCGAAACTGCCGGTAACCGAGCGCCGCGGCATCCCGCACCACCAGCTCGACGTCCTTGACGTAGTCGAGACGGCAACCGTCGCCCGCTATCAACACGCCGCGGCCGCCGATATCGAGGCGATCGCCGCCAGCGGCGCGGTCCCGGTCGTCGTCGGCGGGTCGATGATGTACATCCAGTCGCTGCTCGACGAATGGTCGTTCCCCGCGACCGACGCCACCGTCCGGGCCAAGTGGGAGGGGCGGCTGGTCGAGATCGGTGTCGGCGCGTTGCATCGCGAGCTCGCCGGGGTCGACGCCGACGCCGCGTCCTCGATACTGCCAACCGATGGCCGCCGCATCGTGCGGGCGCTGGAGGTCGTCGAGCTGACGGGACAACCGTTCGCCGCGTCGGCGCCGGTGATAGGTACGCCTCGCTGGGACACGGCGATCATCGGATTGGATTGGGACACAGCGCTTCTCGATGAGCGGCTGGCGCAGCGGACCGACAAGATGTTCGCCGACGGCCTCGTCGACGAGGTCCGTGCGCTGCTGGAGGTGGGCCTGCGTGACGGCGTCACCGCATCGCGGGCGCTGGGATACGCCCAGGTGATCGCAGACCTCGACCAGGGCGGCGACGGGTCAGCGGCGCGCAAGCCGACGTACTTCGGGACCCGCCGCTACGTCCGCCGCCAACGCTCGTGGTTCCGCCGCGATCACCGCATCGCGTGGCTCGATGGCAGCGAACCCGACAATGTCCAGCACACGCTGCAGATCTGGCGGCACGTATCCTGAGCTGGTGATGTTCGCCAAAGGCCACGGCACGCAGAACGACTTCGTGCTGTTGCCCGACCCCGATGGCCGGTTGTCGTTGACGCCGGCCGCGGTGACCGCGCTGTGCGACCGTCGCCGGGGCCTTGGCGCCGACGGCGTGCTGCGGGTGACGAAGGCCGAGGCGGCGACGGCGGCCGGCGTGTTCGACCGGCTGCCAGAGGGCGTTGCAGCCGGCGATTGGTACATGGACTACCGCAACGCCGACGGCTCCATCGCGCAGATGTGCTGCAATGGTGTTCGGGTGTTCGCGCATTACCTGCGGGCCAGCGGCCTGGAGAGCCGCGATGAGTTCATTGTCGGCTCGCTGGCCGGGCCACGCCCGGTGGTGCTGCACGAGTGGGACGACACCACCGCGGACGTGACGGTGGAGATGGGCAAGACCAACCAGCTCGGCACGAGTGAGGCGATCGTCGGCGGCCGGCCGTTCGCCGGACTGGCAGTCGATGTGGGCAACCCCCACCTGGCGTGCGTCGACCCCGATCTGACCCTCGGCGAGCTTGCGGCCCTGGACGTCGCGGCGCCGGTTTCGTTCGATCGCGCGCAGTTTCCAGAAGGCGTGAACGTCGAGGTCTTGACGGCGCCGCACAGTGGGGCGGTGTCGATGCGGGTACACGAGCGAGGTGTCGGAGAGACTCGATCGTGTGGCACCGGAACAGTCGCCGCCGCCGTTGCGGCGCTGGCTTTCGAGGGCGCGACAACGGGCACGCTGCGGGTGCGCATTCCCGGTGGGGAAGTCACGGTCACGGTCACCGACGCGAGCAGTTATCTCCGCGGTCCGTCGGTGCTGGTCGCGCGGGGCGAGTTGGCGGAGGAATGGTGGCGCATTGCGCAACGTTAATTCCAGTGCACGAGTGTGCCTAACCGTGCAAATCTGTTATCGCCTATGACTTATCCCGATTTTCCTGTCAACGACACGCCCAGCGCCGGTGAGCTGGCCCTCGAGGACCGCACAGCCCTGCGCCGGGTCGCCGGGCTGTCCACCGAACTGGCCGACGTCTCCGAGGTCGAGTACCGGCAACTACGGCTGGAACGCGTCGTGCTTGTAGGCGTGTGGACCGAAGGCAGCGCCGCCGACGCCCAGGCCAGCCTGGCCGAACTCGCCGCGCTCGCCGAAACCGCCGGTTCGGAGGTGCTCGAGGGCCTGATTCAGCGCCGCGACAAGCCCGACCCGTCGACCTACATCGGCTCGGGGAAGGCGCAGGAGTTGCGCGAGGTTGTGCTCGCCACCGGCGCCGACACCGTGATCTGCGACGGTGAGTTGAGTCCCGCCCAGCTGACCGCGCTGGAGAAGGCGGTCAAGGTCAAGGTCATCGACCGCACCGCGCTCATTCTCGACATCTTCGCCCAGCATGCCACCAGTCGTGAAGGCAAGGCGCAGGTGACGCTCGCCCAGATGGAGTACATGCTGCCAAGACTGCGCGGCTGGGGCGAGTCGATGTCGCGGCAGGCCGGTGGGCGTGCGGGCGGCAGCGGCGGCGGCGTGGGCCTGCGCGGCCCCGGTGAGACGAAGATCGAGACCGACCGCCGTCGTATCCGCGAGCGAATGACCAAGCTGCGCCGCGACATTCGCGCGATGAAACATGCCCGCGATACCCAGCGAAGCAAGCGGCTCGCCAGCGACGTGCCGTCGATAGCGATCGTCGGCTACACCAACGCAGGCAAGTCCAGCCTGCTCAATGCGCTGACCGGGGCCGGTGTGCTGGTCGAGAACGCGTTGTTCGCCACGCTCGAACCGACAACGCGGCGTGGCGAATTCGCGGACGGCAGGCCGTTCGTGCTCACCGACACGGTGGGGTTCGTCCGGCATCTGCCGACCCAGCTTGTCGAGGCGTTCCGCTCGACGCTGGAAGAGGTCGTCGACGCCGACCTGTTGGTGCATGTGGTCGACGGTTCGGATGTCAACCCGCTGGCGCAGATCAACGCGGTTCGTCAGGTGCTCAACGAAGTCATTGCCGATCACGAAAGCCAGCCGGCCCCGGAGTTGTTGGTGGTCAACAAGATTGACGCGGCGGACGGGCTCACGCTTGCGCAGCTGCGCCGGGCGCTGCCCGACGCGGTGTTCGTGTCCGCGCGCACCGGCGACGGCCTGGAGCGCCTGCAACAGCGGATGGCCGAGCTGATCACCCCTACCGACACCGTCGTCGACGTGACGATTCCGTATGACCGCGGCGACCTGGTCAACAAGGTGCATGCCGACGGGCGAGTGGACGCCACCGAGCACACCGCCGAGGGCACCAGAATCAAGGCGCGCGTGCCGATCCCGTTGGCGGCCAGCCTGCGCGAGTACGCGACCTTCTGAGTGCCGCCAGTGAGCTCACCGTTCGACGTCGTCGAAGCGCCCATCGCAGAGCTACGGGAGGCGCTCGACTCGGGCCGGGTGACCGCGGTCGGTCTGCTCGACAATTACCTGGAGCGGATCGCGGCTTATGACCACGCGGGGATCCGGTTGAACGCCGTCGTGGTGCTGAACCCGCAGGCCCGCGCCGACGCCGAGGCGTCCGACGCACGCCGCAGCAGCGGCCGGACACGCGGTCCGTTGGACGGAATTCCCTATACCGCCAAGGACAGTTACCTCGCGCGCGGACTCACCGCGGCGGCAGGCAGTCCGGCGTTCGCCGACCTGGTAGCGCAGAAGGACTCGTTCGTGATCGAGCGGCTGCGTGACGCCGGCGCGGTCCTGATCGGTCTGACCAACATGCCGCCGATGGCCAATGGCGGCATGCAGCGTGGGGTATACGGCCGCGCGGAAAGCCCCTACAACGCTGACTACCTCACCGCTGCGTTCGGCTCCGGCTCGTCGAATGGATCGGGCACCGCCACCGCGGCGTCGTTCTGCGCCTTCGGCATTGGCGAGGAGACGTGGTCGTCGGGTCGGGCTCCTGCGTCCAACAATGCACTGTGCGCGTACACGCCGTCGCGCGGCATCATCTCCACGCGAGGTGGCTGGCCCCTGGTGCCGACGATGGATGTCGTTGTGCCACATACCAGGACGATGGCCGACATGCTCGAAGTGCTCGACGTGATCGTCGCGGACGATGAGAATGTGCGCGGAGATTTCTGGCGCAGCCAGCCCTGGGTCACGCTGCCCCGCCCCGGCGATTTGCGGCCGACCTCGTATCCGCAGTTGCGGCCGACGGGTCGCGACGAGGCGCACCAGGTGCTGGCCGGGCGACGATTCGGCGTGCCGCGCATGTACATCAACGCCGACCCCGACGCCGGGACCGCAGAGCCGGGTCGGACACCGGGGATCGGCGGACCGACCGGTCAGCGCATCCAAACGCGGCCATCGGTACTCAGCTTGTTCGATGCGGCACGTCGCGCCCTCGCGGCGGCAGGCGCCGAGGTCGTGGACGTCGACTGTCCGGCGGTGAGCAACTACGAAGGCGACCGGCCAGGCGCGCCAACGATTTTCACACGTGGCCTGGTGAGTACCGAGTATCTGGCCAGGGAGCTCCTCGACCTCAGCGCCTGGGCGTGGGACGACTTCCTCGATGACAACGGCGATCCCGCGCTGAACCGCCTTGCCGGCGTGGACGGCTCACGCATCTTCCCGCATCCGCAGGGAGCGTTGCCCGACCGCTACACCGGATTCGACGACGACATCGCAACCTATCCGGCCCAAGTAAGGGATCACCCCGTCGAGTCATACCTCGAGATCCCTCACCTTGAGGAGGGTCTGCGAGGACTCGAAGAGACGCGGCGGGTGGACCTCGAGGAGTGGATGGCCGGTCTCGGCCTGGACGCGGTCGTCTTCCCCGCCGTGGCGGATGTCGGTCCCTCGGACATGGACGTCAACGAGTCCTCGGCCGATCTCGGGTGGCGCAACGGCGTCTGGGTGGCCAACGGGAACCTGGCGATAAGGCACCTCGGCATCCCCACGGTGACCGTGCCGATGGGCACCATGGACGACATCGGCATGCCGGTCGGGTTCACGTTCGCTGGGCGCGCCTACGACGACGTCGCGTTGCTGCGCCTGGCCGCCGCATTCGAGGCAACCGGGGCGCGAAGGACGTCGCCGCCACGCACGCCGCCGCTTGGCTGACTGACTTTGCTCATAGCCGTCCTACTCGTTCGCCGGGGACTTGATAGCCATCTGACGGCGAAAGCGTTCTGAGACATCAACGGACGCCAAGGCGCACAATGGCTGCCTTGGCGTCCGCCGTGTTCGGTGTCGATTACCGCTGTTCGGCCTCCTGGCGCTTTTCGGCGACCTTAGCCGCGGCGCGGGCGCTTTCGGCCTCGGCCTCCTTCTGCGCGGCGTTGCGCTGCGCGTCGGCCTTGTCCTGCTGGGCCTTGCCCTCGCGGTACAGATCATCACGTCCGGCGACGGCACCGGCCACCTCTTTGGCCTTGCCCTTCACACCTTCGACAACGCCCTTGACGGCCTCTTCGGGCCCGCTGTTCTTCTCCGACATTGTTCTACCCTCCTGTCAGAACCGATCCGTGAGGGCTGGGTTTCCCAGAACTGCGTGTGGGCAAACATAGGGTGTGGCAGCTCACTTCGGTCAGGCGACGTCGAACACATCGTTTGACGCGGTGCTTACGACGCGCTGTGCGAGTTCTGCTTTCAGCTCGTCGAGTCGTCGTTCCTGCGTGTCGCTGCGGTTCTCGGCGCGGGCCAGGTCGATG
>Ga0207687_10003058_pt1 | contig 11347 bp, 10 predicted proteins | sample KBSM54metaG_FD_184399 | JGI IMG/M metagenome (GOLD analysis project Ga0207687, IMG submission 184399) | Miscanthus rhizosphere microbial communities from Kellogg Biological Station, Michigan, USA - KBS M5-4 metaG (SPAdes) (version 2) | ecosystem: Host-associated > Plants > Roots > Rhizosphere >... | reverse complement strand
GATCGGGTCGATCACCGCGCCCGAGAGAATATGGGCGCCGACCTCGGACCCCTTCTCGATCACGCAGACGGAGACCTCATGCCCCTTCTCGGCCGCCAGCTGCTTCAGCCGGATCGCCGCGGACAGGCCGGCCGGGCCCGCGCCGACGATCACGACGTCATAGGGCATGGACTCACGTTCGCTCATCATCGTCTCCAATCGGGACGTGGCGGGCGCTCTCGTCGCGCCACAGCAACGTCCTGTCCAATCAGCGGTGCCAGCGAATTGACCGCGCCGTCAACACTCGACTCTATGCAGGGATCATGGGGGCAAACCAGCACATCGATCTCAGAACGGTTGCGGCAAGCGCGCTCGACTGGTGGCGTGAAGCCGGCGTCGACGCGTCGATCGACGAGGCGCCGCGCAACTGGCTTGCGCCGGTCGAACCGGTCCGCGCCGAAGCGCGCACGGCCGCCACGGCGGCAACCGTAGCGGAAATCATACCGCTTCCCGATACGCTCGCCGCGTTCGAGGCCTGGCGTATCGGCGCCGATGCTCCGGAGGCGGGCTGGCCCGGCCGGCCGATCGCGGCGCAGGGTTCGGCGGCTTCGGATATCATGGTGATGATCGATCTGCCCGAACGCGAGGATGCCGATACCGGCATCCTGATGAGCGGCGCCGCGGGACGGTTGTTCGATCGCATGCTCGCCGCGATCGGGCGAGACCGCGAGTCGATCTATCTCGTGCCGGTCTGCGCGACGCGCCCGGTGGCGGGCCGCGTCTCCCCGGAGATCGAGGATCGGCTGAACGAGGTCGCCCGCCATCATGTCCTGCTTGCCCGGCCGAAACGGCTGCTGCTGCTCGGCAATGCGCCGAGCCGTGCGCTGCTCGGGACAGATGCGACCCGGGCGCGGGGTAGTTTACACGTGGTTAACCTGAGTGGCGGAAAAGGGTTTGAAGGGGGTACGGACATCGCCACGCAGGCGGTGGCCAGCTTTCACCCCCGTTTTCTGCTCGAGCGGCCGGCCGCAAAGGCCGAAGCATGGAAAGATTTGCAGATGCTGATCGGGGAGCTCCAAAAGTGACCGCGAAATTCATCCTCGCCTGTACGCTTGCGCTGGCGCCCCTGGCTGCCGCGCATCCCGCGGAGGCACAACGCGCAGCCAATGCCGCGCTTATCCCCGCCCAGCTCGATGCCGAGCAGCGCGCCGGATATCGCAGCGTCTTCCAGAGCATCCGCGACCAGAAATGGCAGGACGCGCAGATTCAGCTCGATTCGATGAAGCCCGGCCCGCTTCACGCGATGGCCCGCGCTGAAATGCTGACCGCCAAGGGTTCGCCCAAGGCCGATCTCGACCCGCTGATGAAGCTGCTGAGCGAGGCGCCCGAACTTCCCCAGGCCCAGCAGATCGCGACCATGGCGAGCTCGCGCGGCGGCGTCGGCCTGCCGCCCTTGCCCGAGGCGCGCAGATTGAGCTGGATCGATGGTGCCCCTTCCCGGTCGCGCGCGAAAAGCATCCCGACCGACATGTCGACCGCCGAGCTGGCGATCAAGATGCAGCCCTTCATCAAGGCCGATGACGGCCCGAGCGCCCAGGCGCTGCTCGAAGCGACACCGGGCCTTTCCTCCGACGCCCTGACTCAGTGGCAGCAAAAAGTGTCCTGGATGTATTTCCTCCGGGGCGACGACAATAACGCCCGGGCGATGGCAGCCAAGGCGTCCGCCGGTTTCGGCGACTGGGCGGTCCAGGGAGACTGGGTTGGCGCACTCGCGGCATGGCGTCAGCATGATTGCAACGCAGCCGCGCGGGGCTTCCAGACAGTGGCGGCACGTGCGACCGATATCGAATTGCGCGCGGCCGGCCTGTACTGGGCGTCGCGCGCCGATATGCAGTGCGGCCGGTTCGATCTGGTCGAGGGCCGGCTGAAGAACGCGGCCCAGTATCGCGAGACCTTTTACGGCCTGCTGGCACGCCAGACGCTCGCCATCCAGGACCCGCCGACCCGCCCGATGGATAGCGTCATGGCGAGCGACTGGCAGACGCTGGCGCGCCGCCCGAATATCCGGGTTGCGGCAGCCCTGGTCGAGATCGGCGAGACGGCCCTTGCCGACGAAGTGATCAAGCAGCAGGCGCGGATCGGCGATCCATCCGAATTCCCTGCTCTGGTCCGCTTCACCTCGGCGCTCAATCTGCCGGGCACGCTGGTATGGCTGTCCCATAACGGCCCGGTCGGCGCGACCCCTCCGGTCGAGGCGCGCTTCCCGGCACCGAACTGGACACCCGATGGCGGCTGGCGCGTCGACAAGGCGCTGGTGTTCGCGCACACGCTCCAGGAATCGCGCTTTCGCACGGATGTGGTGAGCCCGGCGGGCGCTTATGGCCTGATGCAGGTCCGCCCCGGCGCCGCGACCGACATCGCGCGCAAACAGGGCCGTAGCTTCGACCGTTCGGCGCTCAGCCGGCCCGGCACCAATATGGAGGTCGGCCAGAGCTATCTCGAGCAGCTGCGCGACCAGCCCTGCACCGGCGGGCTGCTGCCCAAGGTGATCGCCGCCTATAATGCCGGGCCGGTCCCGGTCGAGGCGTGGAACGCCCAGGCTCGCGATGGCGGTGACCCGCTCCTCTATATCGAGTCGATCCCTTTCTGGGAGACTCGCTTCTATGTGACGACCGTGCTGCGCAATTACTGGATGTATGAGGGCGAAACCGGCAAGACCGCCTCGCCGAGCCGTGCGGCGCTCGCCCAGGGCCTGTGGCCCCGCTTCCCGGGCATGCCCGGCGCGCCCGCAGTGCGGCTGAGTTCGAGCGTGCCGAGCTACAATGCTCAGCCGATCAGCGCGCAGAATGCGAATACGCAGCCGGTATCGGTCGCCAGTGCCAATTGACGAGGACGCCGCTTTCCTGCCGGTCAGGATCGCGGTCCTTACCGTTTCGGACAGTCGGACGCTTGCCGATGATCGTTCCGGCGACACCCTTGTCGGACGGCTGAGCGCCGCAGGCCATGTGCTTGCCGACCGCGCCATCGTGAAGGATGAGGTCGCCGCGATCGTCAGCCGGCTGCATACCTGGATCGACGATCCCCAAATCGATTGTGTCATCTCCACCGGCGGCACCGGCGTGACCGGGCGCGACGTGACGCCCGAAGCGATCGAGCGCGTGCAGGACAAGCCGATCCCAGGTTTCGGCGAGCTGTTCCGCTGGCTCAGCTACCAGACGATCGGCACCTCGACCGTCCAGTCGCGCGCCTGCGCCTGTGTGACACGCGGCACCTATATCTTTGCGCTGCCGGGATCGACCGGCGCGGTGAAGGATGGCTGGGACGGCATCCTCAAGGACCAGCTCGACAGCCGCCACCGCCCCTGCAATTTCGTCGAGCTGATGCCGCGGCTGATGGAGCGATAGGCGGGAAGCGCTCGCCCGCGCCCATGCTAAGTCATAGCTAAATCTTCGCTGTCATGCTGTCCCGCAACTATTTGGGGGCATTTGCATGACCGCATCGTTTTTAGATCTGGCCGCCGAGGTGAAAGACAGGGCGGCGATCACCGCCGAAGATACGCTGGCGATGCGGCGCGTCGTCTGGCCGGACGGGAAGATCGACCCCGCCGAGGCCGATGCGATCTTCGACGTCAACACCAGTGTCAAAGGATCGACGCCGGAATGGGTCGATTTCTTCGCTGAGGCGATCAGCACCTTCCTCGTGCGTCAGCAGACCCCGGTCGGCTATGTCGACGATGCGAAGGCGAGCTGGCTGATGGCCAGGATCGACGCGGACGGCCGTGTCGATTCGCTCGGCGAGCTCACCCTTCTGGTCAAGATCCTCGAAGACGCGACCAATGTGCCCGAAACGCTGAAGACCTATGCGCTGAAGCAGATCGAGCAGGTCGTGCTGACCGGTACCGGCCCGACCCGCGATGGTGGATCGCTGATCCAGGCTCGATCAATGCGACCGAGGTCAAGCTGCTGCGCCGGATGCTGTTCGCCCAGGCAAGCGACGGCCCAGGGTCGATCAGCCGCGCCGAGGCCGAGATGCTGTTCCGGATCAAGGATGCCACGCTGGGCAGCGACAACGCCCCTGAATGGAAGACCCTGTTCGTCCAGGCGGTCGGCAATCACCTGATGGCGCATAATCTCTATCATCCGCTCGCCCGCGAGCGGGCAGCGAATCTCGACGCCTTCATGACCGACACCAACCCCAGCGTGGGCGGTTTCCTTAGCCGGATGGACCCGGTACGGGGCTTTGGCTATGTGTTCAGCAAGCGCGAAATCGTTGATGAGGACGCGGCGATCGCTGCGGACCGGGCGATTGATTCCAGCGAGGAAGCCTGGCTGAAAGCCGAGATCAATGCCGATGCGAAACGCGACCCGCTTGAAGAGGCATTGCTCGCCTTTGTAGCGGAGGAGAGCGGAACTGTGGTGAAGCCCTGATGGGCTAGGTTTCGCTGCTGATCGGCCTGGGGACAATGAACCGGACGGCGAACCAATTGACCGTGATGACGATCGCCGCGCCCAGCAGAGTCGCGATCAGGCGATCGATCAGCACCCCGCCACCGATCGGCGTGCCGAGATCCATCACCAACAGGATCAACGGGGTCATCACGGCCGAGTAGGCCAGGTAATTGCGCGCCCGAAGCCAGGGCCGCAGCGTCGCGAGCAGGCACACCAATGCCGCGATCGCGACCGCAGAGCGGATTTCAGCCAGGGCGAGGCCGGTCAGCGCGACGCCGAGCACCACCCCCAGGGCGCGCTGGATGGTCTTCACCAGCAGTGCCTCGGGCTGCCGCTCGACCAGCAGTACGGCCGTTACCAGCACCCAGCTGAAATGCTGATCCGGCCAGAGGTGGCGAATGATGCTCGACAGTGCCAGCGCGATCGCGAGCCGGACCGGATATTGCCAGCCCTCAGCGGTGCGTAGCACCCGTTTCAGCCGCGTGATGCGCTGCCGGCGCGTTGGGTTGCGCGGGGTTGCTGCCTCGGCAGCCGGCGTGGGCGCTTCGGCGGCACGTAGCGCGACGCGTATGATCGCGCCCCAGATCGCGCCGAGGCCGAGCAGCAGGGCGACGCCGCCGGGATTGCCTCCCGGCTGGCTCATGATGCTCATGCTCATCACCAGAAAGACGATGAAGCGCATCGCAGCGACCGCGAAGGGCCGGCTGTAACCGCTGATCGCAGCGAGGACTGTGACAAGCGCGATCGCCAGCGCATCGCCCCAATTCCAGCGGGCGCACAAGGTCGCGATCGGCGGGGCCATGCCGACAAACACCGCCGAGGCGGCAATCCCGGATAATGAGCGGCGCCCTGCCCCGTGCTCGCCACCCGGTTCAGTCGACTCTGATCCGCCGAACAACATCGCGCCCATCGCGACCGCGAAACCGATCGCCGGCCGTGCCGCCAGAAGGCCGATGGCCGCAGGCACAGCGACGCCGGTCGCGGCGCCAAGCATCGCCCGCCAACCGACCGGCTCATGCGCCGACCAGCCGAGTGCCTCGACTATATGGCGGTTACGAAAAAGCCTGGGGGGCATTGCGCGATCCCGGTCCGCAACCTGTTTCGGGCCGTAGCGTTTACAACCAATCCTGGCGGAATTCGGCCCCTATTTCCCCTTGGCACTCTTGTGCTCATCGATGAATTTGGCGAGCGCGCTGTCCATCACCTGGTACCAGTCGACGATATCAGCGAAATTGGCATAGGTGGTTTTGCCGGTCGCGGTGAAATCCATATATTCGTTGAGATTGCCGTCCTTATCGACCGCGATCTTGAGGAACCGTTTGCTGAGATTCCACTCATTGGCGAAGGCCAGGGTGAAAATCGGATCGGGCTTGTACCAGCTCGCAAACTGGTAGGAGGTACAATCGACAAGGCCGGTGCAATTGTAGAATTCGATGGTGAAACTCGAGCCGTTGGCGCTGCTATCGATATAGGGCTCACCCTTGCTGTTGGTCTTCATCTCGGCCTTGTAGCCTGCCTGACGCAACGCATCGGCCACCACGCTGGGCTGACGCAGGTCGAGCAACCTGTCCTGCGCGGCGGCGTCGACCGCGCTGGTCATTCCCCAAAGCAAAGCAAATGTGGCGATCAATCGGCGCATGATCATTCCCCCGAAGGAGCCGTTCTGAGGAACGGTTCGGTAGCGTAACAGATCGCCCTTTCGCCCCCACTGTCAACCACAGGCGTTCAACCCCGCGTATGATCAGCCTTATTCCGCGTCGGTCTGTACCACCCCGAGTTCATGCCCGGCCGGATCGCGAAAATGGAATCGGCGTCCGCCCGGAAAAGCGAAGATCGCCAGCGTGATCTCGCCGCCCGCCGCCGTCACGCTCGCCTCCGCGGCTTCGAGATCGTCGACCTCGATCGCCGGCAGCAACAGGGCCGTCGCGTGCTCGGCGCTGCCATTGAGGCCGATATCGGTGTCGCCGCTCATGGTCGCGGCATAGTCGGGGCCGAAATCGGTGAAGCTCCAGCCAAAGGCCGCGCTGTAAAAGGCCTTGACCGCCGGCACATCGCGGACCGGCAATTCGAGATAGTTCAGGCGTGCCATAAAAGCCTCCGCTGTTCTTGCTATGTTCTGCACGACCCGCTACACCGAGTCAATGGCCAAATCCCGTCCGGTCCGCGGCGCGACGTTGAACCGCGAGAGCACGCGCTTCAACCTTCCCGAGCGCGAGGCGGATGGCGACTGGCTCGACGATCGCGAAACGGTCGACGAAGGCCCGCCGCCTCTGCGCACCACCGTGACGGTGGAAAAGCCGCGCACGATCATCACCCGCAACAACTCGCCCGATGTGGGCTTCGATCGCTCGATCAACCCCTATCGCGGCTGCGAGCATGGCTGCATCTACTGCTTCGCGCGGCCGACCCATGCCTATCACGACCTGTCGCCGGGGCTGGATTTCGAGAGCAGGCTGTTCGCCAAGCCCGATGCCGCGCTGCTGCTCCGCGCCGAGCTGTCGAAGCGCGGCTATGTCGCGCGGCCGATCGCGTTCGGCACCAATACCGACCCCTATCAGCCGATCGAGGGCGACTGGCGGATCACGCGGAGTTGCATCGAGGTGCTGGCCGAGACCAACCACCCGCTGACCATCACCACCAAATCGGACCGGGTGACGCGCGACATCGACCTGCTCGCGCCGATGGCGGCGAAGGGGCTGGCCGCGGTCGCGCTCTCGGTGACATCGCTCGATCCGCGGATCGCGATGACCATCGAGCCACGCGCACCGGCACCCGAGCGGCGGCTGGCGGCGGTGAGGAAGCTTGCCGAGGCAGGCATCCCGACCTTTGTCTCGATCGCGCCGGTGATCCCGGCGATCACCGATCACGAGATCGAGCATATCGTCGAGCGCGCCGCCCAGGCGGGAGCGACCGGCGTCCGTTTCCTGCTGGTGCGTTTGCCGTTCGAGGTCGCCCCTTTGTTCAGGGCATGGCTCGAAACGCATTTCCCCGATCGCGCGGGCAAGGTCATGGCTACGATCCAGTCGCTCCGCGGCGGGCGCGACAATGATCCCGACTTCTTCAGCCGGATGCGCGGCCAGGGGCCCTGGGCCGACCTGCTTCTGACGCGCTTCCAGATCGCCTGCCGCAAGCACAATATGAACCGCGAACATATCCCGGTGCGCACGGACTTGTTCAGGGCGCCGGCCGGGGCGCAGGGCGAGCTGTTCGGCTGACATCGAAATAGGCTGTCGGCGTGGCGCCGAACGTCTTGTGGAACGCGACGGTGAACGCGCTCGGCGTGGCATAGCCAGCCTCATAGGCGACCTCTGTGACGGTTGCCCCTCCGCCGAGCAGCTGGACCGCATGCATCAGGCGCGATTGCTGACGCCAACGGCCGAGGGAAAGGCCGGTTTCGGCGATAAAGGACCGCTCGATTGTCCGCCGGCTCGCGCCAGCATCGCGGCACAGCGACGCCAGTTCGGCCTGGGTGCCCGGCTCAGCCGCAAGCCGTTCGGCGACGCGGCAGGCTCGCGCGTCGGAGGGCATGGGCAGTTCCAGGGCAAGCGTCGGCAAGGCGCGCAATTGACGTGCGAGCAGCGCGCTGACGTGACGGTCGGCACCATGCGCGCATATGTGCAGGATGAGTTCCCTGACGAGATTGGACACGGCGATGACGCAGCATTTGCGCGGTAGCCCCCTGACAAGGACAGGCCGGAAATAGAGCGTCCGCATGGCGACCCGCCCCGACATGGCGATGGCGTGCGGCGTGCCGGCGGGAATCCAGACCGCGCGGTGCGGCGGTGTAACCCATGCCCCTTCCCCGGTGCGCACGGTCATGACGCCCGCCGAGGCATAGACCAGCTGGTCACGATCATGGGCATGCATCGCGATCGTCTCGCCCGGCGCATAATCGTGCACGAAGCTGGTTACCCCTGCTTCCCGCCGTGCTCCGTTTGCCGGATTTGAGGATTGGCGATGATTCGACATTGATTGTCAATCTATCGAAAGATTGCCGGATTGAAATGCGTAGCATCGCTCCGGTGAACCGCATGGTCTGCCGACGAACCGAAACGTCGGCGCCGCAAGGAGACGATGATGTCGATTTTTCGAGGCGCATTGCCGCGCCGGACGCTGTTGCGCGGCGCGGGCACGGTGGTGGCGCTGCCGTTCCTGCAGGCGATGGTGCCGCTCAGCGCATCGACGGCGGCACGCCATCGACCCAGGCAGCCGCGACTGCTTGCGATCGAAATGGTGCATGGCGCGGGCGGCAGCACCCTTTATGGCCGTTCCCGCTATCTCTGGTCACCCGAAAGCGCGGGGCGCGGCTTCGCGTTCACGCCCAGCCTCGCAGCCCTTGCACCCTTTCGCGAGCATGTGACGATCGTCAGCAACACGGAACTCCGCCCGGCCGGATCCCTGTCGCCGGCCGAGGACGGGGACGGCGTCGATCATGCCCGCTCGTCCGCCGCTTTCCTGACCGGTGCACATCCAGTGCGGAGCGCCGAAGGCAAGATCCACGCGGGGCCTTCGATCGATCAACTCCTCGCGCATGCGCTGCAGGGCAAAACGCCCATCGGCTCGCTCGAACTGAGCGTCGAGGATCTTGCCGAGCCGTCCGGTCCGATATGGCCGAAGGGCTATAGCCCGGCCTATCGGCACGCGATCAGCTGGATCGATGCCCGTACCCCGGCAATGCCGGAAGCCTCGCCGGAAAAGACATTTGCCAGGCTATTCGGCACCGGCCAAGGCGGCGGGGTTGCAGGCGGCAGCGTTCTCGACGCTTTGGTCGACCCCACCCGGCGGCTGCATGGCGACCTGGCCAGCGAAGATCGCCATCGGCTGGCCGCACATCTTGAAGACATTCGTGATCTCGAGCGGCGCATTCGCGATTTCGAGGCCGTAGCGCGGCCTGCCGCCAGCGGCGAGGCGGGGGATCAGCCTTGCTTTTCGGAGCATGTGCGCATCCTCGGCGATCTGGTGCGACTGGCGTTCGCCGCTGACCTCACCCGTGTCGCCACCATCAAGCTCGGCCTGGATCGCAGCCAGCGCGTCTATCCGGAAAGCGGCGTGACGACGCCGTTCCACACGGCCTCGCATCATCGCCAGGAACCCGAGCGGATCGAGGCGTTCGCGCGGTTGAACGCCTATCATGTCGCCCGGATCGCCGACCTGATCGGCCGGCTCGAGCGGACCGGTGATGGAGACGCAAGCCTGCTCCAGCGATCGCTCCTGCTCTATGGCAGCCCGATGGGTGATTCACATGTCCATGCCCATGGCTGCCTGCCCGTTTTCCTGGCCGGCCATGCCGATGGCGCCATAGAAGGCGGGCGACATGTGGTCTGCGCGCCCGGAACGCCCTTCGCCAACCTGCTGCGAACGATCGCCGACCGGCTCGACGTGCCGGTGGCGCGGATCGGCGACAGTGCCGGCCTCTTGCCGGTTTGAACCCGGCGGCCGGCCCGAGAATGGTCGGAGGTCACCGAGATGGCCGCTCACGCTCGATTCCGAAGCCGGATCATTGTCAGCGCAAAAGCGACCGCTTAGGCAGCTGCTGACAAAATCCTGCGAGGCCGCCAATGACCCCACCCTGCTGCCCTACCCTGACTGGCGCCGGCCGGTCGCGTCGGCGCTTCCTTGCTTCGGCGGCAATGGCGGGGGTTCTCGCGGGATGGGGCTCGCTCGCGCCGGGGGCGGCGCTCGCTCTACCGGGTGAAGGAACAGCGCCAGCCGCGAAGCTCCAGCCGTTCGACTTTGCCGACATCGTCCTTCTGGAAAGCCCGTTCCTGCACGCGCAGCGCATGACCGAGACATATCTGCTCTCGCTCGATGTCGACCGGATGCTGCACAATTTCCGGGTCAATGCCGGGCTCAAGCCGAAGGCGCCGGTCTATGGCGGCTGGGAGTCCGAGGCGATCTGGGCCGACATCAATTGCCATGGCCATACGCTGGGGCATTATCTCTCGGCCTGCGCGATGGCTTTCCGATCGACGGGCGACAAGCGGTTCAGGCAGCGCGTCGACTATATCGCGGGCGAGCTCGATGCCTGCCAGAAGGCCACGAACACGGGCCTGGTCTGCGCCTTTCCCGCGGGCGCTGCGCTGGTCGCGGCGCATCTCAGGGGCGAGAAGATCTCGGGCGTGCCCTGGTATACGCTTCACAAGGTCTATGCCGGCCTGCGCGACGCCTATTTGATGGCGGACAGCGCGACGGCGCGGGCGGTGCTGCTGCGCCTGGCGGACTGGGCGGTGGTCGCGACCAAGCCGCTGTCGGACACTCAGTTCGAAGCGATGCTCGAGACCGAGCATGGCGGCATGAACGAGATCTTCGCCGATCTCTATCTGATGACCGGCAATGCCGAGTATCGCACCCTGGCCGAGCGCTTCTCGCACAAGGCGATCCTTGAGCCGCTCGCCAGGAGCCGCGACCATCTGGACGGGCTTCACGCGAATACCCAGGTGCCCAAGATCGTCGGCTTCAGCCGTGTCTTCGAGGCGAATGGCGACCCGAAATACCGGGATGCGGCTGCGTTTTTCTGGAGGACGGTGGCGCACACCCGTTCCTTCGCGACCGGCGGCATTGGTGATGGCGAGCATTTCTTCCCGATGGCCGATTTCGCGAAGCACGTCTTCTCGGCAAAGGGATCAGAGACCTGCTGCCAGTATAATATGCTGAAGCTGACGCGCGCGCTGTTCCTGCAGGATCCGCAGGCCGATTATATGGATTATTACGAGCGAGCGCTCTACAATGGCATCCTCGCCTCGCAGGACCCGGACACAGGCATGGCGACCTATTTCCAGGGTGCGCGGCCCGGCTATATGAAGCTCTATCACACGCCCGTGGATTCCTTCTGGTGCTGCACCGGGACGGGCATGGAGAACCATGTCAAATATCGCGATTCGATCTATTTCCACGACGATCGCGCGCTCTATGTGAACCTG
>Ga0207687_10003056_pt1 | contig 11349 bp, 12 predicted proteins | sample KBSM54metaG_FD_184399 | JGI IMG/M metagenome (GOLD analysis project Ga0207687, IMG submission 184399) | Miscanthus rhizosphere microbial communities from Kellogg Biological Station, Michigan, USA - KBS M5-4 metaG (SPAdes) (version 2) | ecosystem: Host-associated > Plants > Roots > Rhizosphere >... | reverse complement strand
GTTAGGCTGCCGCTTCGTGGACATCGCCCTCACGGACGAGCAAGAGGACTTCATCGACGCGATCCAGCGCTACTGCGACCACGAGTGCGGAACGCAGGATCAGCGCGAGCGCCTCACCGACGGCTACACCGAGCACCACAACTTCCAGATCTACAAGGAGATGGCCGAGCTCGGCTGGCTCGGGCTGACGATTCCGGAGGAGTACGGCGGCTCCGGCGGCACGATGCTGGACGCCTGCATCTTCATGGAGGAGACCTCGCGCGCCCTCGCCCCGATCGGCGGCTACGCGACGACCCTGATCGTCGCCGGCGCCACCAACCGCTTCGGCACCGAGGAGCAGAAGCACGAGATCCTCGGCGGCATCGCCGGCGGCGCGGTGGAGGCGATCGCGATGACCGAGCCCGAGGCCGGCTCCGACGTCGGCTCGCTCAGCACCTTCGCCGAGAGCGTCGACGACGGCTATGTGCTCAACGGCCAGAAGGTCTTCTGCTCCAACGCCCACATCGCCGACCACATCCTCATTGTCTGCCGCACCACGCGCTCCGCGTCTAAGCACGAGGGCCTGACGATGATTTGGCTGCCGCGCGAGACCGACGGGCTCGAGATCGTCCCGATCGACACGATGGGCGGCCGCGACACCAACCATCTCTACCTGACCGACGTCGCCGCGCCCGCCAGCGCCGTGCTCGGCCAGGTCGACCAGGCCTGGACCCAGCTGATGGCCGGCCTCAACGTCGAGCGCCTGATCCTCGCCGCGACGATGCTCGGCATCGCCCAGCGCGTCTTCGACGACCTGATCGTCTACGTCAAGGAGCGCGAACAGTTCAACCGCCCGATCGGTTCCTTCCAGGCGCTGCAGCACCGCATCGCCGACATGGCTACGGAGCTCGAGGCGGCCCGCCTGATGACCCGCTGGGTGGCGACGCTCGTCGACGAGGACCCCGACCGCATGCTCCCCCGGGAGGCCTCGATGGTGAAGCTCTTCGTCACCGAGACGACCAAGCGCGCCGCGCTCGAAGGCATGCAGATGATGGGCGGCTATGGCTACGCCTCCGAGTACGACATGGAGCGCCTCGTCCGCACCGCCCTCGTCTCGACGATCTACGGCGGCACTTCAGAGATTCAGCGCAACATCATCGCCAAGACATTCGGGCTCTGAGACAGGCATAATCCGCTCACGCAGGGATGCGTGAGCGCCCGTAGCTCAGTGGTCAACGGGGTTTTAACGAGCCCCAAAGAGCGCCGGTCTTTCAAGCCGGAGGTCGAGAGTTCGATTCTCTCCGGGCGCATTTCGTTGCTTTCCCCGCGATGCCGTTCTATGCCCGGTGCAGAGCCAAACACCGCGCTTCTCTTCGATTTGCCGTTCCGCGCCGAGCCGGGCGATTCCGAGTCGTTCCGCAAGGTCGTGGTCGCATCTTGGTGTCATTTCGGCAGCGTCGCGAGCGGCGAATAGGCTCCGCGCCAATGGCGAAGGACCAACGGCAGAAAGCACGCGAGGACGTACGCCGGGCCCAAGCCAAACTGGAGGGCGCGCAAGGCAAGGTCGAGGAGGCGCGCCAGGCTCGGCGCGAAAGCTTCGAGCGAGCGCGGAAAGCGGGGCTGACGCTCCGCGAGATCGGTGAGGCTGCCGACCTGCATTGGACCCGCGTCGGGAACGTACTCGGCAAGAAATAGCGTTTGTAGTCCCCTGACTACAAACTGCTAATCTGGCGGCCATTCACAAAGCGGCCCCCGGACGGCGCGGTAACGCCGACCGAGGGCCTGACCACAAGGAGAGTGGACTCCTCATGGCTGATGAGAACCCTACGGGTCGCGGCTCGGCCGTCGCCCTCAGCATCTCCGCCGATCAGGCTCGTTTCCTGCGGAGCACCTTCGAGAAGGCGCAAGCCGGCGTCAAAGACGAGCTGGAGGAATTCCCCGACCAGCTAGACCCGAAGCGCCTGGAACGCGAGGAGGCCGCCTATGCGCGCCTTCTAGCGGCCTTGAACGAGCTGGTGATCGTCCCCGACCGAGATGTCAGCGATCTGGTCGCGGATCTCGCCGGGATCATCGACACCGCCAACGAGTACATCCGAGTCGTGGAAGAGCACGAGGCCCTGCACAGTCTCCTAGCGCAACTTGGGGGAGGGAGGGCCGATGAATGTAGTCGCGGCTTCTTTCGGCGCCAACCTCGCCCGCGCCCGCGAGCGCACTGGCATAACCCAGGAGGAGCTGAGCTTCCGCGCCTCGTTGCACCGCACCGAGATCGGCCTTCTGGAGCGCGGCGGTCGCATCCCTCGCATCGACACCCTCGCCAAGCTCGCGGGCGCTTTGGGAGTGCCCACGTCCAGCCTGCTCGAAGGCATCGACTGGCAGCCGGGCGAGTTCACGCGCGGTGGCTTCCGGCTCCGGTTTCCAAAATGAGACCAGCCCATGACGACGATCTCTGTCAGCCATAGAGATGAGACCGAGAGACCCAGAGCAGATCAGCGAGCAGGAGTCAGGCCCATCAGTCAGGGACAGAGCCAGCGCCGAGAGCTACGAGACGCCCCTCTAGGCAGGCTTCAGACGCCCCTCCAGCTACCTGGCCCTCTACAGCCCGACACACTATGCACTGGGTTCCCGTGCCCCCTTCGAGCAGCGTCTCATGAACTTCCTAGCGTCCTCGGCGCGACGGGTGATCTGATCGCCGCTCGTCTCCTGGTCGAGATCGGTGGCGCAAAGCGTTTCTCCAGCGATTCGGCGCTCGCCCGCCATGCCGGCTGCGCGCCAATCGAGGTGTCCTCTGGCCGGGTGCGTCGCCACCGCCTCTCCCGGTTCGGCAACCGCAAGCTGAACGCCGCCCTTCACCAGGGTTGTCCCCAAGGAGGCGTTTCGCTGCCTCAAACGACACTTGGTCAGGGTTGTCTTCAGGGCTCTGCGGGAGCTTCCAGCTCAGGAGCGCACGGCCTTGTGACGGCGCTGAACTAGAAGAAGCGCTTGGTCTCGACACAGACCTGCCTCCGCTCGCCGGTTCGAATCCGCCGAGCTCGGGTCGTAGCTACATAAATTTTCGAATTGCGAATCGAGCTCTCGCCACGGGTCCCTTCTGGCCCGTTCTCCCAATAGCGCGCGCCTTCAAGAGGTGGTGGCCAAGCTTGGCGTAGATCGTCAATGGCGAGCGGCAGGGACGGAACCTCCTCGCGTCGAGCCGGCAGAGGAAGCCGCGCACCCGCCCAAACGGGCGCAGGCGAAACGTGACCCGGGCGCCGGCGCCCCTGGTCAGCGCCTGTTTGTTGAAGCGGTCGCTGCGCAGGATCCGCATGCGCGGCCGCTTCGGGCCTCGAGGGCTCCCGCCCCCACTCGGGGATTGATCGACGTCGAAGGGGTTCTGGCTGGTGTAGATCAGGCCGCGGGAGCCGACGGCGGCGCAGAAGGAAACGCTCGGGCAGGAGGCGGCGAAGAAGGCGTTGAACGGCCGGCCCTGTTCCCCGATTGCGCGGTGGGGGATCAGGTTGGTCGCCGACCAGGAGCCGGTCGGGCCGGTCGGGTCAGTCGAGACGGCGACGTCGCTGTTGTTGGTGACGGCGAGGCAGCGGGTCGTGACCGGACAGGAGATTCCGCTGATCGGCACCGACGGCCCGGTGTTGGCCGTGCGCCAGCTCGGCGCAACGGCGCCGGGGTTGGTGCTCGAGAGGATGTTGCCGCGCGCATTCCCGGCGAGGCAGAGTGCCTCGACCGGGCAGTCGATCGATTCCAGATCGCCGGGAGCAGGCGTCCCGATCTCCGTCCAGGTGGGCGCGGAGGCCCCCGGATTGGTCGAGACGAGAGCCCTGCCCTGGCGCCCGACAGCCAGGCAGAGGTCGACGGTCGGGCAGGAGACCGCCTGAAGGCTCAGCGACTGATCCACCTGGACCCGCACCCAGGTCGGGGAGTCCGCGAGCGGGTTGTCGATGCTGACCAAGCTGGCGCCGGCGTCGATGCCCTGCAACCCGAGGCTGCTCGATGAGACCGCGATGCAGAGGGAGGGGGAGGGGCACGAGAGGCCCTGAAGGAACATGTAGGAGCCGGGTGGGTCGAGGTCGGTCGCCCGCCAGGTCGACGCCCCGCCGGCCGGGTCGCCGCTGGCGTAGAAGTCGCCGACGACGGTGACGGCCCCGCACATCTCCGTCGTCGGGCAGGAGACCGCCTCGACGACGCCGGGCGAGTTGCGATCCGGGTTGGAGGGTTCGTTCTTAACGTAATCGCCGGGTGCGACCTTCTGGACCCGCCACGCGGTCGCCCCTCCCCCCGGGTTGCCCGAGGTCACGATCGTGCCCTTGCTGCCGCCTGCCACGCAGAGAGAGACGCTTGGGCAGGAGAGGCCGAAGAGGGCGTCGCTTTCCCGTTCGCCGACCGTGACCTGCCGCGATTCCCAGGACGCAGCGGCGGCCGCCGATGAATCGCCCACGATGCACGAGGCGATCACCACCGCCGTCAAGCAGGGCATCGCGAAACGGCCTAGCCGCATCGATTGCCTCGTCCCGGTCCACAGATACTCAACTGCCACCCCCTGCCGGTAGACGCCCCAGGTTAGCTTTTTCGTTGTCAACACGAATCGGCACGTGCTGTTGCTGTTCCCAGGTCTTTAGCGGGATATCCCAGGCACCCGTCTTCTCTCAGAGGTGTTCCTTGACATAGGAGCGACCCTTAGGTGTCGTGCCTGGGCCGCACTTAGGAGATCCCAAAGGTCAGGAAGGCTCAGGCGCTCTAGCGGTGATCGCTCAGGCCGGGCCTCCGGCGACCGATTTTGGCACGGCTCCGCCGTGCGGGGGCGGCCTGTATGGAGGCCCGGCGGGGAGTGTGACCTTCGGTTGGTGGCGCACTGGGAGGGTCCGCTTGGACAACATAGACATGGAGCCAAAGACCGCAGGGCCAACCTTCTTCACCGAGCGCACCCTCGCGACCTACCTTGCCGTCTCCGACCGCACGATCCGCAACTGGATCAGGAGAGGGGAACTCCCCTCCTACAAGCTCGGAGCCTCCCGCCGGATCGACCCGGCCGACGTAGACGCCTTTCTCGCCCAGCGAAGGGAGCTTCCATGAGACGAGAGGCGCCAAATCAAACCGCAATCCTTCCGGGGAGATCGTCTGGGTTGCGAGGTACACCGGCAGTGACGGCAAATACCGAATAGCCAAGCCCCGCTGGAATCGCAGGAAGGGAACCTTCCTCCTCAAGCGAGAAGCCCAGCAGGCGATCGATGAGGCCTACGGGCTCTCAGACCGCCCCGACACCCTGGGCGAGTATTTCGCCACCTGGCCGACCCATCATCCACGCTCAGAGAGGACCAACGAGACCAACGAGCACCGGATCAGCCGCGTCCTCGAGGTGGAGGTCGAGGGCATCCCGTTGAAGCAATGGCCGATGCGCGAGCTGCGCCGCCGCCATGCCCTCGCCCTGGTCGACCACATGCTGCGAGTCCAGGGCAGAGCGACAACGGGAGTCGTCGGCATCCTGCGCTCCCTCTCGGCGATGACTGAGGACGCGATTACCGACGAAGTAGCCGACCTCAACCCCTTCAAGGGAGTCCGGGTCCGCGCCAACGACCCGAGAGCCAAGAAGAAGCGGCGACCCATCCGTGTCTTCAGCTTCGAGCAGATGCACGCCTTCGCCAAAGCAGCCGGCCGCTACGAGGCGATGGTGCGCGTCTTCTCCGACACCGGCATGAGACTGGGGGAGGTGCTGCCGCTAAGACGTGAAGACTTCGACGGCGAGACGCTGAAGGTCAGAAGGACCGCACACGAGGGCGTGATCCTCGATGGCACCAAGACCGACCACGGCGAGCACGACGCGGGGAGGACCGTCCCCGTCCCAGCGACCCTCGCCTGGATGATCGAAGCCCAGATCAATCTCAACGGCGAGGGCTGCGACCTCCTATTCACGACCCCAACCGGCCGCATGTGGCGCGAGCGCAACTTCTACCGCGACCTCTGGCACCCGACCCAGCAAGCCTCCGGCCTAGACATCCGCCCCCACGAGTGCCGCCACTCCTACGTCACCCACCTCCGTGCCGCCGGCGTCAACGACGCCGACCTAGCCGAGATCGCGGGCCACCGCGTCGAGACCATGCTGGCGCGGTATACGCACGCCACCGGAGGGAGCTTTCATGCTGTGAGGTCGGTAATTGCTTGAAGGGAATTGTTCATTGTTGCCTTGGAGAGAGCGGCAGGTGGCTCTTGAGGCCACCGCGGAAATGGTGAGTTACCTGTAACGCAGAACCGTGCTTTACAGGGTCTGAGTGCCACTGATTGGCCTATTTTTATATAAACGGAATCTATGGATCTAAATGAGTATCAGCGCCAAGCCAACCGAACCGACCAGAGGCCCATTCGTCCCGAGGACGATGAGATGGCGCGGGAGATGGCCGTCGTCTTCCCCTTGACCGGTCTCGCCTCCGAGGTCGGGTCACTACTGAATCAGTACAAGAAGCATGTCCGAGACGGTGACTCCCATCCGCTCTTCAGCCAGCGTGTCAAGGAGGAGCTCGGCGACATCATGTGGTACGTCGCAAACCTCTCTGCCAAGCTGAACTTTGATCTAGCCGACGTCGCTCAGCTCAACCTCGACCGCATCGCCGAGCGTTGGCCTGAGCCCGGCACCGAGTTGCCGGCCAAGCTGCTCGACGACGACTATCCCCCAGAGGAACAACTACCCAGACAAATGACGATTGCTTTTGAGGAGCGCGAAATCGAGGGTCGTCCCAAGCTCGTCATGGTCTACGAGGATGAGCCCCTCGGCGACCCCCTCGTCGACATGAACCGTGACCCTGACGGCTATCGCTTTCACGATGTCTTTCATCTCACCTACGCGGCTTTGCTCGGCTGGTCCCCGCTACTGCGCTCGCTGCTTGAGCGAAAGCGCGACTCAGATCCCGACTTCCGCGAGGTTGAGGACTCCGCTCGTGCCATCTTCATCGAGGAGGGCCTCGCCGCCTACCTCTTCAGCGTTGCCGCCGATAACAATTTCTACAAAGGCCAAGAACAGGTCGAATCAGAGGTTCTGCGCTCGGTCAAAAGCATTGTGTCCCACCTCGAGGTCCGTTCTCGCAGCACTGCCGAATGGCAGCGGGCGATCCTCCGTTCTTACGACATCTGGCGGAATCTTTTTGCTCACAACGGCGGTACAGTCCACCTCGACCTCGTTCGGCGCACGATCGAGTTCACCTCGCCGGGATGACTAGCCCAGCTTCACGAATACACCCGTTCCGCTCAGTTGCAGGAGGCCAGCGTCCGCCAGTGCCTCCTGTCCGGCGATCCTCTCGCCGACCGTATAGGCGTAGTCCGTGGTGGTGAAGTAGTGGTCAAAGATGATTGCCCCGCCGGGCACGAGGTTGTCGCGGATCGGCTCTAGAGCGGCGCGTGCCCCGCTGTAATTATCGGTGTCGATGAAGGCAAGTAGGATCGCCTCCGACGCGAGTCGCTCTGGCGCGGTCTCGGCAATGTCACCTACGACAAGCTCGATTCCGTATGGTTCGGTGTACGCACGGACGGCGTCCAGATCGCGGAAGACGCAGCGTGGATGTTCATATAGGTCGAGAATCGAGCGGCGTGGGGGGAACCCATCCCATGCATCAAAAGCGATTACCTTCGAGCTCTCCAGGCCGAGGGCACGGAGTGTCCTTGCCAGCCAAACGCTTGTGCCGCCCTTGAATGCGCCCAGCTCGACTACGGCGCCTTCGCGTCCATTGGCAGCGGCTGCGCGGAGGCAGTCGTAGAGGTGAGCTCGGGTATGTGGATGCCCGGTCGCGTAGGAAGGCACCATCGCCGGAGCCTCCAGCATCTCAAAGGTTGGATCAGAGACGTCCTGGTGTGCGAGGCCAGCGAGAACCACGAGTGGCAAAGGATCGTTCGTATCGAGAACTGAAGCTGCGGCTCGTAGCAACGCGACCTTGTCAGCGTCGTCGGCGATAACGACCAACTGCGGCTCCAATATAGGGAGATCCTTCCAAGGGGAGAGTCGCTCGTCCTCAAGCCTATGCTCGCGCGGGTCATAGATCGAGACCTCGGCCCCCAAAGTCCGCAGGGCTGCGTCGACGTCAAGGGCCTCAGCTCCTAGGCCGATCACCGCGACCCGGTTTCTCCCATCGCCCACAGCACGGGCGGCCTCGTCAATCAGTTGCAGGGCCACTTGGTTCATCCCATCTCCTCGATCTCGGCGCGCCATGCCTCCTCCTGGCCTGGATTCTCTGCTGCCAGCGCGAGCAAGAGGGCTGCCGACGTGCTGGCCAGTGCCCAAGCCAGTTCGACCTTGCGCGCCCACGTGAGGGACGTAAGACCTTCGCCTTGCGCGATCAGACCCTGTTCAAGCGGCTCGAAGGCCGCTTTCACCGCGGACCAGGACCCACGGACGTCGCCGCTAGGGACCTTGATCGCCCCGAGCACGACATCGATTGCCTCGGTCCCGCCACGATCGGCGCATTCCTCGGCGCTCGGTCCAGAAACTGCGTCGAAGTCCTGCGGTGCCCGCTCCGCGAGCCAAGTCAGGTACTTGGCCGCGTACACGCAGAGGTCGCCAGCCGTATCGAGGATTCGCTCATCGGCAGCCGTGACACCTTTGTCTAGGCCAACCGCTAGGCGGTCGTACTTGCGCGCCAGGTTTGTGAAGATCGAGAGGAGCTCACCGCGCTTGCGCCACGCATCGCCGTAGCCGGCATTCTTATGAGCGTGAAGCCGGGAGAGCAACCCGAGAGCTGTCGAGCTATCGAGTATCACCATCGACTTAGCCTGCGAGCTGGCGAATCCGCGCTGGCGGAGGGCCAGTCGTCTCCTCGGGAACCGCACCGATCGGCGGCTCCTGAAGTCTCATCTGGAGAGAAACGAACTCCGTAGACGCCCCGACTACACCAGCCGCTCTATGACTCCTCTCTGCGGCGGCCACCTTCTCATTAATTTCCCACTTGGGTGGGAAGAAAAGCCTCAAGGGGGTGGGAGTCGGGGTGAATTCCTGCTTGATCCTCACCCGGTTCGATTTCAACTCCGGAAATGCCGCACGCGAGTACTTATCGGTCTCACAGAAGAGCCCCTGGCAGTCGATGGCCTTCAGCGGACGGTCAAAGAGACCCTTGAACTCAAGGCCAAGCCTCTCGAATTCCTCTGCCTGACGATCGACCATCCTCATGATTAGGTCCTGCGGGCTGTTCCCCGCAGTGTCGCTGAAAACCTTTTCGATCCCGCGCAGGGCGCCGGGCCCCGGCATCGTGAATTCGTTTTCGTCGAAGTCGAGCTCAGCCGAGTAGTTCAGGTCGATTGCGATCTGGTAGCCGAGAAACGGTCCGATCATCGGATACGAGATCAGCGCCTCAAAGACGTCCGCGAGCGACTGTGCTCGCCCGAGCTCAGTTCCGAGCCCTCCGGGACGGAACATGTCTGTGACCAGCGCCAGATGGTTTCGATGCTTGGCCTTATGGCCGTAGCTGTTCGGCGCGGCGAGAATGAACGCTGCCGTATAGATAGGCCCCCTGCTGCGAAGGTCTTCGAGCAGGTCGCCAAGCACCTCGACGTCCAGCGTCCCTCGACGCACCCCGCCCGTTGCTTCCTCCAAAGCGTCCCATGTGGACTCCTTGGAGAAGAGGCGAAACAGGACTATTCGCAGAAAGAGATCCTCTGGAGCGAGGTCCTGGGTCCCCTCCCCGTAGATCACCTCTCGGATCATGTACTGGGAGACCCGATCGGCAGCGCGATAGGTATTACAGAACTTGTAGCGCCGCAAGATCTCGTCTTCTCCCCACGGATCTGGATCATCTTCGAAGCGCTTGACGAAGATCCGGTGTCGATCGGCGGCGAAACGCCAATAGGTGTCGTGGACTTTGGGGCGCACGACGGGATCCATCTCCCCAGTGTCTCAACTGGCGATGACATCGTCCTCCTCGGCCTACGTTTCCCCGCTTTCTCCGCGATTTTCCTCGTCGACCACATCTAGCTGCTCAAGCTGCTTCCAGAGGGGCCCGAGGATCTGGTCCGCGCGGGTTTTGGCCCCGTCGAACTCGCCGTGGCCAATCGTCATCAGCAGCTCGCCGACCTCCAGCCCCGACCATTTCGCGATATAGGCCTGAAGCTCGGCGACGCCGAGGAAGTTGCCGTATCCGCGCTTAACGATGTGCTCGTTACGGTAAACCGCCTGCATGTGGAGAGCGCCTTCGTGCATGTGGACTGAGAGGTGAGCGAGACAGGGGAACCCCCAGGCCCTTCGACCGTCGTGGCGCTCGCTGTAGATGTTGATCTCGAAGCGAGAGCTTTTGTTTGTGCCGTTTACCTGCTCCTCGATCAGCTTTTGAATTGTCTCGTTCAGTTGGTCGGCGAGGTCGCTTTCCTCTTCGTCGCGGGGGAAAGCGACAACCCTTCCAAAGTAAGTTCCGAACTGGTTTTGGGAGAATCCACGAATCTCGTCGTAGTTAGCTCGGTAGTGGGTAGCGAGGTCTTCCGGCTCTGGGTGCCTTTCGCCCCAGCGCGCAGGGAAGATCGTGGTTCGCACGGTCTCGATCGGCGCTTCGTATTTCTCGGCTGCCATCAGCTTGGCCGCTGCCGCGCGAATTGTCTCGTCCTCGTCTGCGGGCTTCTCTATCCGCACCATCAGGTGCACCACCTTGCGGCCCGGGGCATGCCTCAATAGCGCGGCGGCTCCGAGCCATCCCTCGCTGAGGTTGGTCGCCTCGACGTAGCGCTGTCCGACCACAACTGCCATTTAGCTTGCCTCGATCGAGTGCGCACATACACCGTATGCTTCAAGGTAGTCACGGCTGAGCAGTGCGTAGCCACCGTTGCCCCAGCCCGTTCCCCACGAATTCTTCACCTTCAGTACCTCCATCTGCTCCCCTTTCTCGCTTGCGCCGACAACCAGGACGGCGTGTCGTCCAGGCACCTTCTCGCCGGGTTTCGCATCGATCACATCTTGTGAGAACTGCCAGGCGTCATAGACCATTCCAACGGTGAGCACCACCGCACAGTCTCGTGCCAGCTCGTCGCGAATCGCCTCGAAGCTCGGCGCGTTCAGCCGGCGCCACGGCGGCAGCGCGATGCGATTGGCCGTTTCACCGGCGGCTTTTGGGCGCCCCTCGCTCCAGTGCGGATTTCCGTAGGGCCAGGCGGGCTCGGACGCATGCTGGTTGGTCTGGAGGCCGGTCAATGCTGCCTGCACCGAAACTCCGTCGCCGGCGCCCGGCCGGTTCTGCCGGGCCGCCCAGATCACGTCCTCGGCCGAGCGCGTCTCCTCGGCGCTGCCCATCCAATCGTGGCCCCCAGAGACCGCAAAGCCCGTACATGTGCCCCGGTCACCTTGGTTTCGCACCGGGCTCTGTTCGGTCTCCAGGTCGATCACGCCGTGCCCTCGCCCCGGGCGGAAGGACCAGCTCCGCC
>Ga0207687_10003052_pt1 | contig 11354 bp, 11 predicted proteins | sample KBSM54metaG_FD_184399 | JGI IMG/M metagenome (GOLD analysis project Ga0207687, IMG submission 184399) | Miscanthus rhizosphere microbial communities from Kellogg Biological Station, Michigan, USA - KBS M5-4 metaG (SPAdes) (version 2) | ecosystem: Host-associated > Plants > Roots > Rhizosphere >... | reverse complement strand
GCGCCTCGATGTCGATCGCGTCGGCCGCCTCCGGCCCGACCGCGACCTTGTCCATGTACACGGCCGCGCCCGGGAAGAACATCGTGCCCCGCTCGGCGAGTGCGATCACCGCGATCGCGTTCGGCATGCCCAGCGCGGTCAGGCGCGTTCCCTCGAGCGGGTCGACGGCGACGTCGACGCCCGGCCCGTTGCCGTTCCCGACCTCCTCGCCGTTGTAGAGCATCGGCGCCTCGTCCTTCTCCCCCTCGCCGATCACGACCACGCCGCTCATCGACACGGTGTCGAGCATCAGCCGCATCGCGTCGACCGCCGCCTGGTCGGCCGAGACCTTGTCGCCGCGCCCGACCCACCGGCCCGCCGCCATCGCCGCGGCTTCGGTCACCCGGACGAGCTCGAGTGCGAGATTGCGATCGGGAGCCTCGGTCACGCGCGAATCCTACGGCGTCACATCCGGTCAGGCGCCTCGACCCCGACCAGCTCGAGGCAGGAGGCGATCACCGTCCGGGTCGCCCGGCACAGACCGAGCCTGAACGCCTGAGCGTCGCTCCCGAGCACCCTGTGGTGGTGGTAGAAGCGGTGGAACTCGTCGGCGACGCGAATCGCGTACGTCGTGATCCCGTGCGGTCCGCGCCGCTCGACCGCCTCCGCGGCCGTCTCGGGGAACTCCAGCAGCCGCTTGACCAGGTCGCGCTCCTCGGGAGCGAGCGGCGCCGAGAGCTCGGCCGACCCCTCCGCGCCGCCGGCGTTACGCAGGACGCCGGCGATCCGGGCGTGGGCGTACTGGACGTAGTAGACCGGGTTCTTCTCGGAACGCTCGGCGGCGAGGTCGACGTCGATCTCGATCGTCTGGTCCGGGCTGCGGTTGACCAGGTACCAGCGCGCGGCGTCGACGCCGATCTCGTCGATGAAATCGTCGAGGAAGACGACGTCGCCCCGGCGCTTCGACATCTTCGTCTGCTCCCCGCCGCGGGTCAGGTGGACGAGCTGGTAGAGCAGCACCTCGACGCGCTCCGGGTCGTAGCCGAGCATGCGCGCGACCGCCGCGTACCAGTTGCGGGTGCCGTGGTGGTCGGCGCCGAGCACGTAGACCGCGCGGTCGAAGCCACGCTCGAGCTTGTCGACGAGGTAGACGACGTCGGCGGCGCGGTACGTCGGCTCGCGCGTCTCGGAGCGGAGCAGCACCCGGTCCTGGTCGTCGCCGAACCCGGACGACCGGGCCCAGAGCGCGCCGTCTCGCTCGTAGGTGTCCAACCGGGGCAACAGCTCCGGCAGCCGCTCCTCGAGCCGGCTCTGCAACGCCCACGAGTCGAAGTGGATCCGGAACCGCTCCAGGCTCTCCTCGATCCGCTCCAGCATCGCCGGCACCGGGTCGCCGGGGACCTGTGCGAGCTCGCGGACGTAGTCGCCCTTGTAGCCGTCCTCCGGCGGCTCCTCCCCGCGCCGCACGGCCTCGACCGACGCCCGGAAGCGCTCCATCTGCGCGCCGGCGTCGTTGTAGTAGTACTCCCGCTCGATCTCGTGGCCGGCCCGGGCGAGCAGGCGGGCGAGCGAGTCGCCGATCGCGCCGTTCCTGGCCGACGCGACCGTGATCGGCCCCGTCGGGTTGGCCGAGACCATCTCGACCTGGACGCGCTCGCGCTGCCCGGCGAAGCCCGTGCCGAAGCCCGACCCCGCATCGAGGATCTCCGCCAGCGCCTCCGCGTACCACCCGTCGCGCAGAAAGAGGTTGAGGAAGCCGGGGCCGGCGACCTCGGCGCGCTCGACCGCCGGCAGAGCCCGCGCCGCACCGGCGAGCTCCTCCGCCAGCTCGCGCGGCGCGCGTTTCCGCGCGGGCGCGAGCCGGAGCGCAACATTGGTCGCGTAGTCCCCGTGCTCGGCGTCGGAGGGCCGCTCCAGCTCGACCGCGGACCCCGCGGCCTCGGACAGCGCGTCGGCGAGCTCGGCAATGCTCTTGGCGGGCACAGCAGTAGTATCCGTGCCGGTGGAAGAAGAGAGCCAGGAGCGTCAGCTCAACATCCACGTCGACCCCACGCACATGGGTGGGGTCTACTCGAACTTCGCGAACATCAGCTTCTCGGACTACGAGTTCGCGATCACCTTCGCGCGAATCGACCACGAGGTCGAAGAGGGCGACATCCCGGGCGTGGTGGTCGCCCGCGTGAACATGTCGACCCGCTTCATGAAGGAGCTGCTCGACGCGATGCAGGACTCGTGGTCGAAGTGGTCGGCGCGCGAGGGGATCAGGAACCTCCCCGAGGCGCAGACCGAGCGCAAGAGCGAGGACTAGCCTCCGCGCGCCTGCCGTTTCTGCCAGGCGCGGGCCATCGCCACGCGCTGGGCGAGCGACGGGTGATCCCAGAACACCAAATACGGCGCGGTCGGCGGGCTCGGGTCGCTCAGGCCGGTGGTGCCGATCCGGCGCCAGAGCGCCTCGGTCACCTGGGGCGTACGGGTCGTCTGCAACGCCATCCAGTCGGCCTCCGCCTCCATGTGCCGCGAGACCGCCGCCTCGACCGGCGTCACCAGCAGCCCGACGACGACGTAGACCAGCAGCACGAGGGGAATGGCGGCGGCCTCCCGCATCCCACCCCGACTCCGCGCGACCCGCGCGATCAGGTACGCCAGCGGCACCGTCAAGAGCGCGTACCACGCGATCCCCTTGAGCAGGTGGTTCCTCGCCTGGTGGCCGTACTCGTGCGCGACGACGACCTCCAGCTGCCGCTCGGTGAAGCGGCCGTCGAGCATCGAGCTCCAGACGAACACCCGGCGCGAGGGGCCCAGCCCGGTCGTGAAGGCGTTCGGATCCTTCGTGTGCACCGTCTCCTCGCGGATCGGCACGCCCTTCACGCCCTCCCGCTCCGCGATCCGGGCCGCAGCGGCTTCGAGACGGGGATTGCGAAGCCGGTGGGTGTCCGGCACCAGGTACGGGGTCGTGAACAGGAGCAGCACCTGGAGGCCGATGAAGACCGCCGACGCGGGGATCCACCACAAGCGGGGCAGCCACTTGGCGAGCCCGACCGCGACCACGACCGCGAACGAGAGCAGCGCGAACTTGACCGCGAGCAGCACCCAGTCGCCGAACAGCGCCTCGGCGTAGCTCTCCGTCGCCTGGTCGTAGCGGCGCTGCCACCACAACGAGAGCACGTCGAAGGGCACGGTCACGAGCCAGACCAGCCCGACGCCGAGCATCGCCAGCAGCATCGCCGTGCCGATCGGCCCCGCCGCCGACTCGCGCGCGAAGCCCGCCCCGCGCCAGGCGTACAGCGCGAAGACGAGAACGGTCACGACGGTCTGCCCGAGCGCCAGCCAGTAGAAGAACGACTCGTAGTGCTCGGCCCGGTGGAGGAAGGTCGCGCCGAACAGCGTGTGCACCTGGACGCCGCCGAGGTCCAGCCCGTTCGGCACCTTCGTCGAGTCCCAGAGGAAGAAGGCGGCCGCTGCCCAGGCCCCTGCGAGCGCCGCTAACGTTGCGAGCCGCAGCGGGTGCCCAATGCGCGTCGCCGTCATCTCAGACATCCACGCTAACCTCCCCGCCCTCGAGGCGACGGCCGAGGCGATCGGGCGGGAATCGCCCGACGAGATCTGGTGCCTCGGCGACCTCGTCGGCTACGGCGCGCAGCCGAACGAGTGCTGCGCCTGGGCGCGGGCGAACGCGCGCGAGTGCCTGGTCGGCAACCACGACCTCGGCGTGCTCGGCACCCTGGAGCTGGACGACTTCGCCGGCGATGCCGCGTCGCCGCCAGGTGGACGCGCACGGTCCTCGCTGCCGACGCGCACGCCTACCTGTCGGCGCTCGGCCCGAGCGGGCTCGCGCACGGTGTCGGCCTCTACCACGGAAGCCCGCGCGATCCCGTCTGGGAGTACGTCCTCTCTTGGGAGGCTGCGCGCGACGCGATCCACGACTCCGGCACCGAAGTGACACTCGTCGGCCACAGCCATATCCCGCTCGCGATCCCGGACGGGGACCAGGCGGCCGGGGGGCACGCGCCGGGCGGCACCGAGATCGACCTGGCCGGCGGGCGCTGGCTGCTCAACCCCGGCTCCGTCGGTCAGCCCCGCGACGGCGACCGCGACGCGGCCTGGCTGCTGCTCGACCTCGGCGCGCGGACGGCCGACTTCCGGCGGACGGCCTACGACGTCGCGGGCGCGCAGGAGGCGATCCACGCCACCGGGCTGCCCGACGCGCTCGCCGAGCGGCTCGCCCACGGGGTGTAGCGCTCTCTACGAGGTCTTGGCCTCGACCTCGGCCGGCCGAGTGTCGAAGCTGATGCCCTCGCGGGCCAGAGCCAGGGCGACGTCCTCGCGGCCCTTGTAGATCCGCCACTTGACGGTCGCGAGCGTGACCTCGAGCGAGTCCGCGATCTCGGAGTACGAGAGGCCGGCGACGTCGCGGAGGAGCAGCGCCATCTTCAGATCGGTCGAGAGCCCCTCGATTGCGCGCCAGAGCGCGTCGACGGTCTCGCCGAGCTCGATCGGCGCGTCCATCACCTCGAGCGGCGGGACGTCGTCGAGCGCGACCAGGTGCCGGGGGCGGCGCTCGCTCGCCCGCAGCTCGTCGAGGACGCGGTTCTTCGTCACCTGGAAGAGCCAGGTGGTGAACTTGCAGCGGAGCGAGAACTTCGGCAGTCCCTGGAAGACGCGGAGGAAGACCTCCTGGGTCAGATCCTCGGCGAGGGCCCGGTCGCCGACCAGCCGCAGCACATAGTTGAAGACCGGCGTCTCGTAGGCCCGGACGATGATCGCGAAGGCGCGCTCGTCTCCCCGTTGTGCTTTGCGCAGGACACCGAGGTCAGGCTGCTGGAGTGACAAGGCCGGCGGAGTATAGCCCGGGTTTTTCTGGTCCCTATGTTGCTTACGCAACTTTTACGAAGGCGGATCGCCCACTCTGCCGTGGGACGTAACCAGGCTCTTTCCGGTCATCTCGGGCGGCTGGGGAATGCCGAGCAGGTCGAGGCAGGTCGGCGCCAGGTCGGAGAGCTCTCCGCCGTCACGGAGCCCGGCGCGCGGAGCGGTGACGACCAGCGGGACCGGGTTGGTCGTGTGGGCCGTGAACGGGCTGACTCCGTCCGCCTCGAGCATCGTCTCGGCGTTGCCGTGGTCGGCAGTGACGAGCGCCGTGCCTCCCGCCGCTTCGACCGCCTCGAGCACCCGGCCGAGACAACGGTCGGTCGTCTCGACCGCAGCGACCGCGGCCGGGATCGACCCGGTGTGACCGACCATGTCGGCGTTCGCGAAGTTCACGATTCCGAAGCGATAGCCGTCGCCGATCGCGGCCGCGAAGCGCTCGGCCACCTCGGGCGCGGACATCTCGGGCTTCCGGTCGTACGTGCCGACCTCACGCGGCGACGGCACGAGGATCCGCTCCTCACCGGGCCACGCCTGCTCTCGGCCACCGTTGAAGAAATATGTGACGTGGGCGTACTTCTCGGTCTCGGCGCAGTGCAGCTGGCGGGCGCCGTGTGCGGCGAACACCTCGGCGATCGTGTTCGGAACGTCCTGCTCCTCGAGCACGACCGGACAGTCCAGATCGTCCCGGTAGCGGGTCATCGTGGTCAGGTCGATCCCCGCCTCGAGCAGCCTCTGCGAGAGCTGCCGCGCGCGGTCGGGGCGGAAGTTGAAGAAGATCGCGGTGTCACCGGCCTCGATCCCCGGCCGGCCCTCGAAGTGGACGGGCTCGAGGAACTCGTCCGTGATCCCGGCGTCGTACTGCTGTTGCACGTAGGTCACAGGGACTGTCCCCGTGACAGGGCTGGAACGGACGACGGCGTCGAACGCGCGGTCGGTCCGCTCCCACCGCTGGTCGCGGTCCATCGCGTAGTACCGGCCGGAGACGGACGCGATCCGCTCCTGGGGCAACTCAGCGAGATCGTGGACAGCGGCGTGCGGCGAGACGTCGCGCCCGTCGGTGAACGCGTGGATCCAGGTCTTCTCCGGCGCGAAGCGAAGCAGCGCGCGCAGGTGGTCGATGTGCGAGTGGACGCCGCCGTAGGAGACGAGCCCGAGCAGGTGGACATCGGCGCCGCGCTCGAAGGCGCCGCGCAACGCCGGGCTCTCGAAGAACGAGCCGTCCTCGATCGCCTTGTTCACGCGCATCAGATCCTGGTAAAGGATGCGCCCCGAGCCGATCGTCAGGTGGCCGACCTCGGAGTTCCCCATCTGGCCGGGCGGGAGGCCGACTGCCTCGCCGGACGCCTCGAGCGTCGTGTGCGGCAGCTCGGCCCAGAGCCGGTCGAAGACGGGCGTGTTCGCCAGGTCGACGGCGTTGCCGGGGCCGGGCGGCGCGCAGCCCCAGCCGTCGAGGATCACTAGGACGACTGGGCCGCCGCTTTGCAAATCGCTGCGAAGGACTCGACTTCGAGGGAGGCGCCGCCCACGAGCGCGCCGTCGGCATCCGGCAGGGCGAGCAGCTCGGCGGCGTTGTCCGGCTTCACCGAGCCGCCGTAGAGGACCGGGACGTCGATCAGTCCGCGCAGGAACGCGTGCGCCGCCTGCGCCTGCTCGGGCGTGGCGGTCTTGCCGGTGCCGATCGCCCAGACCGGCTCGTAGGCGAGGACGAGCTGCTCGTTCGCCTCGAGCACGCTCGCCTGCCGGCGCAGCACGTCCTCGGTCTGCCCCGCCTCCCGTTCGGCCTCGGTCTCGCCGACGCAGGCGATCACCCAGAGCCCGGCCTCGAGCGCGGCCGCGGCCCGGCGCGCGACACTCTCGTCGGTCTCGCCGAAGAGCTGGCGCCGCTCCGAGTGGCCGACGACCGCGCCGTAGACCCCGAGCTCGAACAGCATCGGCGCGGAGACCTCGCCCGTGAAGGCGCCCTCGACCTCCCAGTGCACGTTCTGGGCGGCGACGGCGATGTCGGTGCCTGCGAGCGCCTGCACGGCCGCGCTCAGCGAGGGGAACGGCGGGCAGACCGCCACGTCGACGCCGTCGACCCACTCGAGCTGGTCGCGGAGCTCGCGGCAGAAGCCGGCAGCCTCCTCCGGGCCCTTGTGCATCTTCCAGTTGCCGACGATGAGCACGGCGTGATCCTATGCGGCCGGAATCGCGGCCACGCCGGGCAGCTCCTTGCCCTCGAGCAGCTCGAGCGAGGCGCCGCCGCCGGTCGACACCCAGTCGATCCGGTCGGCGAGGCCGGCCTCCTCGATCGCGCGAACGGAGTCGCCGCCGCCGACGACCGTGTGCGCGTCGGCGTCGGCGACGGCCCGGGCGACCGCGAGCGTCCCGTCCGCGAACCGCGGCCACTCGAACACGCCCATCGGCCCGTTCCAGAACACCGTCTTCGCCTCCGCGATCCGCGTCGCGTAGCTCTCGCGCGTCGCCGGCCCGATGTCGAGCCCGAGCCAGTCCTCTGGCACAGCGTCCGCCGGGACGACCTTCGACTCCGCGTCCTGCTCGAAAGCCGCCGCCGCCACGACGTCCACGGGAAGCTCGACGGGAACGTCCGGCGGAGATTGCGCAGCAAGCTCCGCTGCCATCTTCCCGCCGACGAGCACGACGTCGGCCCGCTCCGCGAGGCTGCGCAGTACGCCGATCTTGTCCTCGACCTTGGCACCCCCGACGATCGCGACGAACGGCCGCTCCGGCCTCTCGAGCAGCTTTCCGAGCTCCTGGAGCTCGCGCTCGAGCAACAGGCCGGCGTAGGCCGGCAGCAGATGGGCGACGCCTTCCGTGGAGGCGTGCGCCCGGTGGGCGGAGCCGAAGGCGTCGTTCACGTACAGGTCGGCGAGCGCGGCGAGCTCCTCCGCGAGCGCGGGATCGTTGGCGGTCTCGCGGGGATCGAACCGCGTGTTCTCCAGCACCCGCACGCGGTCGTCGGCTCCGAGCTGTTCGAGCAGCCGCTCGGCCACCGGCGCGATCGCGTACGCCGGATCGGGCCCCTCGGGTCGCCCGAGGTGCGAGCAGACGACCACCTCCGCGGCCCCGCGCTCGAGCAGCAGCCGCAGGGTCGGCAGCGCCGCCCTGATCCGGGTGTCGTCGGCGACGCGGCCGTCCTCGAGCGGGACGTTCAGGTCGGCGCGCACGAGGACGCGTTTGCCGGCGACGTCGGCGTCGCGAACCGACCGCGGGAGGTGCACGGCTACGCCGTCGCCGCGGCAGCCTCGGCCGGAAGCGTCGCCCCGACCATCGCGATCAGATCGACCAGCCGGCAGCTGTAGCCCCACTCGTTGTCGTACCAGCCGAAGACCTTGACCAGATGCCCGTTTGCCATCGTCAGCTCGCTGTCGAAGATGCAGGAGTACGGCGAGTGGATGATGTCCGTGGAGACGAGCGGGTCGTCGGCGAACTGCAGGTACTTCCCGAGCGGGCCGCCGGCCGCCTGGCGGTAGACGTCGTTCACCGCGTCGCGCGTCGGCTCGTCGCGCAACTGCACGACCAGGTCGGTCAGGGAGCCGGTCGCCACCGGCGCCCGTACCGAGATGCCGTCGACCTTTCCCTGCAGCTCGGGGAGCACGATCCCGATCGCCTTCGCGGCACCGGTCGAGGTCGGGATCAGGTTGATCGCCGCCGCCCGCGCGCGCCGCAGATCCTTGTGCGGCATGTCCTGCAGGCCCTGGTCCTGCGTGTACGCGTGGATCGTGGTCATGAAGCCGTGCTCGATCCCGAAGGAGTCGTGCAGCACCTTCGCCAGCGGCGCGACGCAGTTGGTCGTGCACGAGGCGTTCGAGAGGACGTGGTGCGACGACGGGTCGTAGTCGTCGTCGTTGACGCCGAGAACGAGCGTGATGTCAGGGTCGGTCGCGGGCGCCGAGATCACCACCTTGTTCGCGCCCGCGTCGAGGTGCTTCTGCGCCCCCTGGCGGTCGGTGAAGAACCCGGTCGACTCGAGGACGACGTCGACGCCGAGGTCGCTCCACGGCAACGCCGCCGGGTCGCGCTCGGCCAGCATCCTGAGCTCGTTGTCACCGACGCGGATCGTGCCGTCGCCGACCTCGACCTCCTCGCCGAGCGGCCCGAGCGTCGAGTCGTAACGCAGCAGGTGCGCCATCGTCTTCGTGTCCCCGAGATCGTTCGCCGCGACGATCTCGAAGTCGCCCCCGCGCTGCATGTGCGCGCGGAAGAAGTTCCGGCCGATCCGGCCCAGTCCGTTGATGCCCACCCGTACCTTTGCCATGGTTTCCCCCGTTTTTCTCCGGTTTCGACTCGAGTCTAGTCCTGTGCCCGCGACGGGGAATCAGTAGTCGCCCACAGCGGCGGGCCGGAGGGGAAGCTCCGAGGACGACCCTCCCCTCCGGTTGCACCGCGCTCAGGACCGAGCCGGCAGACGGGGTCTGAATCCGCCGGCGGACGAGCGCAGACCCGCCGCGCCGAGTATGACCCATGCGGGCAACAAAAGCTACGCGTGTCGCTAGCCGGATCTGCCATGTTCGGCGAGGGCGACGAGCCTCCCGAGACGGCGATGAACGGCCGCCTTCGTGGCCTGCGGGCGACACTTCGCGGCGAGCTCGCGCAGCGATGCCGAGGGGTGGCGCTGACGCAGCTCCGCGACCTCGCGCAGGCGCGGGGTCAGCCGCGCCAGCCGGCCGTCGGCCTCGAGCTCGCGGATCGCGGTGATCTGCCGATGGGCGGCACGGCTCGAGCGGACGAGGTTCGCGTGGTCGGCGTTCGCAACCCGGTTCGCCCGCGCCCGCGCCTCCGCGACGACTGCGTGCTCGTCGAGCGCAAGCGCCGCGTCCCCGGCGCCCGCCAGCGCGAGCGCATCGGCGACCGCCTCCGCGCTCTTGGCGTAGACGGCGGTGTACCGGGCGCGCTCCTGGACGCGCAGGACGACGTCGTCCGCGGCCGCGACCGTGGCGAGCAGGTCGGCGGCGGCACGGCTCGCACTGCGGATCTCGAGGTGTGGCGCGCGCGGGCCGCTGACGGAGCCGCCCCCGAGATACGCGCCGCGGACGTAGGCGTGGCGGCAGCAGGCTCGGCCGACGACCCGCTTCGGCGGTGCCTCGAGCGGCGCGTGCGAGGCAGAGAGGACACCCGCGCGACGGAGCACGTCGAGCGAGCGTTCGCCCCCTGGGACGTGGATCTGGTACCGGGTCGCCCGGTCGAACGACCGGCGGGGGTACGTGCGGATCTCGGCGTCGACCCCGAACCCGCGGAGCAGCCCGAACGCCCGCCGCGCCACGGCAGCTTCGGCGACGTCGAGATGGACCGAGAACTCGCCGTGTGCGAGCAGGTGCAGGCTGCCGGCGGTGTGGAAGAGACCCGAGAGCTCCGCCAGCCGGTCGCAGTCGCGCCGCGGCTCGATCGCGGCGAGCTCGCGCCTGACCTCGTCAGAGAGCGGCATCTTCGAGCTCCAGCAACCGGCGCTTGTACTCGACGCCGAGCGATCCGTAGCCGCCGATCCCCCCGGCGGCGACGACTCGGTGGCAGGGGAAGATCAGCGGGAGCCGGTTCTGGGAGCAGAACGCGCCGCCGGCGCGCGGCGCCTGCGGCCGGCCGGCGAGCGCGGCGAGCTCGCCGTAGGTGACGGTCTCCCCGTAGGGCACCGCGCGGAGCGCGTCCGCGATCGCCCGCTGCAGCGCCGTGCACCACTCCAGGTCGACGACGACGTCGTCGAAGCCGACCCGCTCGCCCTCGAAGTACGCGGCGATCCGCCGCGCGACATCCGGCACGGTTCCGTTGCGAACGCGTGCGCCGGATCCGGGTAGCGTGATCGTCGGGGGGCCCGGCGCCCCCTCCTGGGGGGCTGCCCGGCTGAGCTCGAGCGCCTGCGTCGGCAACTCGTGCCACACGGGGAGCCCGTCCGCGTCGAACCACAGCTCCCCCACGCCCCAGTCGCCGGCGGCGTAGCGGACGACCTGCATCGCCCGCCACCATACAATCCGCGGGATGGCCACCCACGGCATCTTCCGGCCGCCGGCGCCGACGAACGAGCCGGTCAAGGACTACGCGCCCGGTTCTCCCGAGCGGGCTGAGCTGCAGAAGCGCCTCGCCGAGCTCGAACGGGAACGACTCGACGTGCCCTGTGTGATCGGCGGCGAGGAGGTCCGGACCGGCGACACGGTCGAGGCGGTGATGCCGCACCGCAAGGAGCACGTCCTCGCCGACGTCCACCAGGCTGGGCCGGCCGAGGTCGAGCGCGCGATCAAGGCATCGGGCGACGCGTGGCACGGCTGGTCGCGCACGCCGTGGGAGGAACGGGCCGCCGTCTTCCTCCGCGCCGCCGAGCTGCTCGCGGGGCCCTGGCGGACGACGATGGTCGCGGCCACGATGCTGAACCAGTCGAAGACGGCGCACCAGGCCGAGATCGACGCCGCGGCCGAGCTGATCGACTTCTTCCGCTTCAACGTCGAGTTCATGACCCGCGTGTACTCCGAGCAGCCCGTGTCGTCGCCGGGGGTCTGGAACCGCCTGGAATACCGGCC
>Ga0207687_10003051_pt1 | contig 11354 bp, 7 predicted proteins | sample KBSM54metaG_FD_184399 | JGI IMG/M metagenome (GOLD analysis project Ga0207687, IMG submission 184399) | Miscanthus rhizosphere microbial communities from Kellogg Biological Station, Michigan, USA - KBS M5-4 metaG (SPAdes) (version 2) | ecosystem: Host-associated > Plants > Roots > Rhizosphere >... | reverse complement strand
AGCTTTCGTTCTCGGTTCGAGAGCTGGCCGAGGCGGCCGGGGTCGAGCATTCTCAAGCCGAGCAATTCGCCGCCAGGTTCTCCTTGGCGTTCGACGCCACCCCCTATGAGCTGGGGAGGCTGACGACGGCGGCAAGGCTGCACCCGTTTCTGCGCGATGGCGAGGTCCTGATGCCGATCTCGGTGCCGACCCTCCGTCGCTCTCTGCGGCGCTCGCTTGCAGCCTTGCTCAATCCTCGGCTGCCCGGCGCCGGCGCCGGCGACAAGAAAGCGTTTTCGCTCTTCGCCAGGGAGCGCGGAAGATGGCTCGAGGAAAGAGCAATGCGGGCTCTGGGGGAGGCGCTGCGACCGTCTTGGAGCGAGCTGAACGTCCACTTCCGGTTGCCCGATGACCGCGCCGGGGAGATCGACGGTCTCCTGCGCCTCGACGACACCGTCCTGGTCGTTCAGGCGAAGTCGGGCGCGACTCGAATAGACACCGAGGTGGGTGACCCGGCGCGTTTTCGCCAGACCCTCACCGAACTGATCGGCGGCGAGAACTTCCGCCAGCACCGCGACGCTATCTCGGCGCTTACCAGCAGAACCTCGTTTGCCCGCGATCCAGCCGGCGAGGAAGCTCTCCGGCTGGAACTCGCCGGCATCGCGCGGGTCCTACCCCTTCACATCACCCTGGAAGACCTCTCCGCGATCGGCGCGCAGCCGTGGCTCCTGGTTGACGCCGGCCTTGCCGAGGATCACGAGCTGCCGTGGATCGTCGGCGTCGGCGAGATGGAGCTGCTGCTCGAGTACTTCGAGTTGCCGGCGGTCTTCGTGCACTTCCTGACCCGTCGCCTGAAGGCCAATCGCAGCCGACAGCTTCTCGCCCAGGACGAGATCGATTGGGCGGTGCGCTACGGCGAGGACGAGTTGCTCTGGGCGGAGCTGCCGCCAGACCATCCGTATGCGAGGCGGCAGTTCGCGGTCTTGGAGGAGCACTACGACTTCGAACTTTGGCAACTGGCCCGCCAAGCAGGTCAGAAGGCGAAGCAGCCTCGGCCCAATCTCTCAGTGGGGTTGCGGAAGCTGCTGGCGCATCTCGACCGCTCCAGGCCACCGGGGTGGCTCGGGTTCTCATTGGCGCTACTTGACCTGAATCGCACGCAACGGCCCTCGGTGGTGAACCTGTGGCGGGAGCAGATTGAGAGCGATCGCTCCAAGGAAGCGCTGCCTTTGAGCATCGGGTTCGGCCCCGAGGGAAATGTGGAGGTCGGCTTCTCGGTTCTCCGCGAGGAGCGCGAGGTCCACTCCGAAGTCGATGCGGTTCTGCGGACGTGGTGCGAAGAGCAGCTTCAACGCCATGGCGCCGGCGAATGGTGGGCGGTAGTAGCGCCCTACCGGCCGCGAGATCCGGTGCGGTGGTGTTGCGGTAGCAGAGCGCCTGGAAACGGCGAGTGCTTAGACCCTCCATCGGAATGGGTGGGGTGAGAGCGGGAGTCCTCGGACTGTTGAGCGAGTTCCTGCTGCGCAGGTGGGGAGGAGGCTGCGCTCTATTGGGATAGACCCGTATAGACGTAGCTAGCGAATGACCAGCTGTAACTGAGGTATCGGCGCGCGGTCTCCGTAACGCCCTTATCGGGCGCGAGCCGATTTGGCTGGCGTAATTACGCTACTTGTAGATCGCAAGGGGGAGAATTACGGCACCGAACTTACCTATCTCGGTCTGCTGGTCGAGGCTCCGCAAATCGCGCCGACGGGCTGATCTGATCGCTCCTCGGCGCGCTGGTCCGATTAGGCGATTGTCTTGCTCCCGTGCGGCACAGCTTGAGTCGGTCCTGCATATGAGCGCGCCAGGGGCGTGCCGTATCGGTCCACGCCACGTCTGGAGCGTTGCTTCGTCGACATAAACCGGTTTTTGTCTTCGCTGCGTAAATACCCGAGCGACCTTGCCGAGCACCTTGAGCTCCCCACCTCCCTCGCTCAGCAAGCTCCGCTCTTCGGTCACGAGCGCAGCACTCATTGGCAAGAGGTATGCGATGTGTCTTGAACTCGGACTCGTGTTCGTCAGCGACAGGACGATACGCGGATTCTTGCCGATCTCGCCCTCAAACTTATGGGTCAGTCTCCGCGTGACTGAGGTGATCCGTTGTGTGTGGGTGCGCTCCCCGCCGGCCGGGAACAGCTCCCTCAGCCCGTGCGGCCGCCTGATGGCGAGGTATGGATCTAGGTAGGTTGGGCGCGCCAGGTTGTTGGTGCGAAAAAAAATGAACTGCCCTGCGTGAAGCGATTCGAGACGCTTTTCTCCTTGTTCGTGCCCCAGCTGCACGCCGGCGAGCCACTCCCTTCGGGGCAAGAGGCTGAGAAGCGCTTTCAGCGAGAAGTAGCTGCTCGCTGCCGTCGCCGTTACCTGCCGTTCGACGAGCCCTTCTTCTTCGCTTGAGGCTCCGCCTTCGATCGCCTCGCCAAAGTGAACTGCGGCGTGAACCGCGTTAGTTACTTTTTCGCGTTGCTTTTCATCGCTGTAGATGCCGTTATCTAGCTGGGCGAGGTAGGAGCCGACGCGGCCGGAGTCGAGGTATAGAAATTCGGCGGGAGGGACCGGAGGAGCGGCGTGCGCAGACTGGTCATTTCGACCTAGATCGAGCGACAGGTGGATATTGCCCGTCAAGATGAGCGCTGCGACGGCTACTAGGATCAAGAGAAGGCTAACTTTGAGCCAGTTCATTTCGTCCCTTGGTGGCGCAGGGCCAAAAGCTCATCTGTTTAGAAGCCGGCAAAGGAGCTTTCGCAATCCTCCTTCAGAGGATTGCGAAAGGCAAGACCATGTTTAAATACTTAACTGTTCAATTTTCGCGCGGGGCTGTCATTGCCGGGATGTCGCCGCGCCGGCGCGCTCAGATCTGCCCGTTTTTCCGGCGGTTGGGTCACGGCCGCCGTTGGCTAGAACGTAGCCGTCCAGCCCCGATCCTGGGCCTGCTCCTTGGCGTAGGAGACGCCGGAGACCTTCGCGGCAGGAGAAGCGATCGGGGAGATCTCTTACCTCGCCCCAGGGTCACTGACCCCGTAGGCGAGGTGAGGACTTCGCCGCCATCCCACGACCATAGGGCGCGGGCCTCGCGAAACGAAGGTCCGATGCCAGCCAAGACCCCGCGTCACAGGCGCGGGCAACTCCGCCGATGAGCGGGCTCGGCGAGCGTGGCCGCCGACTACGGGCGGTGGCGAGCAAACTTGAGCCGACACCGGCCGTCCCACCGTTTTACGTCCAGGTCCCCGACGAGGACGCAATTCGAGCGGCGGCTGGTATATGCGCCGGACACGGGATGGTCCCCCGATCTTCCTCGGCCATTCGGCAATCGCCGCTGGGGTGTGGCTGCGAAGGCAGCCCGACGCCAGGTAGCAGCATGCGGGGGAGGAGCTGACCGCTTGTTCACTTAGGGCATGCCCGGTCACGGCCACGCGGAGCCGCGGGACCGATGAGTGAGCCGGGCGCAGACACAACAGCCGAAGCCTTTATTGAGGTCAACTACGGAGGTCTTTGATACGGCACTGTTCGATTATTGGACCATGACCTACACGATCGAAGAGCTTCGTCACGACTGGCACGTAGTTGCCGAGGATCTTCGGGCGGCAACCGGATATCAGGCGGTCCTGACCGCTGGCGGGCGTCCAGGGATCTACCGGACCGCAGCGCTGGCCGAGCCAGACCGGCGCTATTTCTGGCTCGCGCCCAACGGCCGCCTTGATGCGATGGACCACGCTGCGAGTAGGTAACGCCCCGGGGTGCGGCCCGCAACTGAGGCGGCCGCGTCGGCTCAAGGTGCCGCTCATGGATCGTTATGCCAGAGGCCGGCCGTCGCGTCCGCGCCGAGCGGGCACGACAAAGGCTTGCCGCCGTACTGACTGACTGCCGCGAGGACCACGTCCTGAGTCACCCGCCTGACTGCGACGAGTAGGACTGAGCCCCCGGGTCTCAACAGCCCCCTGACCTCCTGGCGGAAGCTCAGGTCGAGCTCGCTCGGCTCCGCCTCGTTCATCACGACGCCGAAGATGACTCCCCAGAATTTGCTCCATGCAGCCGTCGCTCCGGGGTGGCGGCTGGTCAATAGCTGGTGGTTCCCGTTCTTCTCGGCCACGATCACGCCGATCGCGTCGGGGTCGAGCGGGATTCCAGCTGCGCACCGGTCGAGCTCCGCTGCTGCCTGAGCGGCGACGGTCTCCTCCGTGTATGCGATGGCGATTAGCTCTGGCATCAGCCGGATCGGTGGAGCTGCCCCTCAGAGGGGCAGCTGTCCCAACCTAGGTCCGGGCCGCCGGGACCGCATCGCCCGAAGCGGGTGATCGTCGAAGACCCCTACTCCGGGATGGGAGGGTTCTGTGAGCCGGCCCCGCGGTCGAGCAGGCCGGCCTCCTGCGCCAGCTCGACCGCTTCGCGTCGCGAGGAGGCCCCGAGCTTGCGGTAGATGCTCTGCGCCTGGGTCTTGACCGTGTTCGGCGAGACGAAGGTCTCCGCCGCGATCTGGGGGTAGGAGAGATGGCCGGGAAGAAACTGGAGCACGCGCAGCTCGGCGGGGGAGAGGTCGCTCACGTCCGCTACGGAGAACTCCTCGACGGCCCGGGCCGACTCCTCGATCCACTCGCCGAGCACACTCGCGTCAGGGGTGCGCTCCAGCAGCTTTCTCGCCTCGGCGAGAAACGCCTCGGCCGCCGCGCCGTCGCCGAGGCGCGAGGCGCAACGAGCAAGCGCGATCCTCGCCTCGACTTCGTACCAGGGCGCGAATTCGTCGAGCTCCCCGAGCAGCCCCACGCCGATCCGCATGTCGGCCATCGCCTTCTCGACCCTGCCGAACCTGGATTCGACCAGGGCGCAGACCGCCATCGCCAGCGCGACCATCGGGTACTCGATCAGCCCCGAGCGGTTGACCTGCGCCCGGGCCTGGGAGGCCAGCGTCTCGGCGAGTCGCCAGTCCTCGTCCTCGATCGCGAGCAGAGCCAGCTGGGCGAGGGCGAGCACCTGGATGGTCGGGGCGCCGACCGATCCGCGGCGCGCGCCCTCCACCAGTCTTCCGCGCGCCGGCTCGCGGAGCCCGCGCAGATGCAGCCCGACCCCGTCGAGCATGCAGCACATCGACAACCAGGGGCTCTCGTCCGCGAGATCCGCCGCGGCGAACTCGGTGGCAGCGCACATCGCCTCGACCCCCTGCCGGGCGAGGCCGGCTTCGGCCAGCGCCAGGCCCGGCACCAGGTCGAGGCTCCTGTCAGAGTCGCCTTCCGCCTGCAGCAGGCTCCGTGCCACCGCGGTCCACTGCTCGGCCTGTGAGCCGGCGCCGCGGGTGATCCCGCCGAAGGCCGCGGTCAGGCTCAGGGCGGGGTCTGTGGCGATGGTTTCCTCCCCGAGGCGATCCAGCCAGCCGATCACGGTGGCAACCCGCCCGCGGGTCATGTACCTGGGCACCCCCGACCACAGCAGCTCTCCGGCGCGCGCCGGGTCTCCCGCCTCGATCGCGTACTGGATCGCCCGGTCCCAGTCGCCCTGCTCGGCCCACCATTCCGAGGCGCGAAGGTTCAGCTCCGCTTCCCTCGCCGGCTCAACGCGGTGCAGCTCTGAGCGCAGCATCTCGCGGAACATCGGGTGGAAGCGAAACCACTCGTCGCGTCGGTCCAGCGGCGTCAGCAGCGAGTTCGAGCGCGACAGGTCGACCAGCGTCCTCGCCGAGCCGGTGCGCCCGAGGACCGCGTCGCAGAGGTCGCCGCCGAGGCGATCGAGGACCGAGGCCCGCCGCATGAACTCCAGCCTGCGCTTGGAGACCGAGGCGAGGAATTCCTCCTTGATGTAGTCGACGACGATCCGGTCGTCGCCGGCAAACCGGGAGATCGCCTCGTCGAGGTCGGGCTGCCCGGTGAGGGCGAGCCCGGCGAGATAGAGGGCGGCGGGCCACCCCTCCGCGTGCAGGACCATCGCGTCGAGCTGCTTGCCGGCGAGCTCGACGCCGAGCCCGGCGAGCAGGGCCGCGCACTCGGCCTTGGTCATCGTCAGCTCCGCCCTGCCGAGCTCGGTAAGCATGCGGTGGGCGCGCAGCCTGCCGATCGGCAGGGCCGGCTCGGTTCGGCAGGCGAGCGCAAGCCGGGAGCCGGAGGGGAGCTGTCCGGCGATTGCCGCGATCACCGCCAGCGCCTGGGGGGACTCGATCCGCTCGAGGTCGTCGAGGACGAGGACCATCGGGACCGTGCGATCGCCGAGGGCGCGGCCGAGGCGCGGTAGGACGACGCCCTCGATGCTGGGCTCGGGCGCTCGGAGGGCCGTGGAGACGTCGGCGGGCACCGGCTCGATCCGCTCGAGCGCCTCGACGATCGAGGCCACGAGCATCCCGGGGTCGTTGTGCAGGTCGCCGAGGATGATCGAGGTGAACGGGCGCGGGTCCTCCCCGGCCCACTGCTCTAGGAGGACGGACTTGCCGTACCCCGAAGGCGCGCTGAGGAGAACCACCGGCGCCGTGCTGTTCATCAACCTCGCGATCAGGCGCGCGCGCGGAACCAGGGGCGGGGCGCTCAGGGCGCCCGGAGCGGACTGGGCGACGGCGCCGCCGTCGTCGTTCAAAGCGCGAATCGGACGTAGATAGACACGAGGGGCCTCGGCCGACTGTAGCGCCCGTTCGGAATTCCTGTGTGAAATCTAGGTCAGGAATCCGATCGCGCCACGGCCGAGCAGAATGGCGCCGATCCCCGCGGCGCCGATGACCGCGATCCGGCGGCTGCTCCGGGTCAGCCAGGTGCGGAAGCGCTGCACCACGACCACCGTCCGCTCCGGGGCCACGAGATAGCCGACCAAGGGAACCTCCAGCAGGATCAGGAGCATGAGGTTGAAGCCGAGGATGACGAGGATCTCGCCCACTGCTCCGTATCCCAGTTGCTGAAGGTCGCGGAGCGCTGCGAGATAGGCGACGCCGGGCAGGGTGAAGATGACGCCGAGCGCGAAGGTGATGCGGGCATCGCCACGGCCGAGCAGCTTCTCGGTCTTGGATGGGCCCTTCGCGGCGTCCTCAGTGTCCGACTCCAGCTTCTTCGCCTTGCGCCGCTCCTTCAGCCTCTCGTCGCGACCGCTGCCCAGCACGTAGGCGAGGAGCAGGAAGATCGCCCCTAGGGCGATGTCCATCGAGGGGCTGAGGGAGTTCTGCGCGGTTTCCGTCGCGCCGGAGTCATGGACGACGAAGACGATCACGAAACCGATCGTGAGGCTGACCAGCAGGGCGCCGGCGAGGTAGCCGAGCAGGAGCCGCTTCGGGTTCTCCAAGAACAGCATCACGGTCACCGCGGCGAGCAGGGTGGCGTTCGCCGCGGCTACCAGTGAGAGAAGGAAGATGTCGCCCATGAGCGCACCAGCCGCGGGAGCTCGGCAAACGTCGCCGAGCCCCCGCGCGCCGACTCAGACCTCCGCGGTCCGATCGGCCTCGCCGTAGACGACCAGGCCGTGGATGCAGATGACGCAGAGGGCGAAGATGCCCAGCGACCAGAACGGGTAGGCGCCGCCCACCGCCAGGAGTGCGCCGATCGCCCCGAGCGAGGCGGCGATGATCCCGACCACGCGGCCGAAGGCGCCGCCGGCGAACAGCGAGAAGCCGGCGAAGAGCTGGATCACGCCGAGCAGAATCGTGATCCAGCCCCAGGTGTGCAGGCTGGAGAGCACGTAGTGGGTATTGCCGGCGTAGAAGTTCGCATCGCCGACCGCGGCGATGCCGTAGATGACGTTGAGCGTGCCCGCGATCATCAGCAGGATGGCGACGAACACAGCGCGACCCAGACCTCTCATAACGCTTGCTCCCTTCGTAGTTGCGTGTGAATGCAATCTCGCGTCTCGGGGGCGCGCGGGCATCATCTGAAAGGGGTGATTCTCGGCAGCACAGGGGTTCACCCGGTTCAGGTGATGCGCCCGATGCCTGGCGCGCTTAGCTTTGATCGGGATGAGCCTCGAGGCCACCAAGACCACCCTGCCTCCCGGGATGGTGGCGCTGGAGGGCGGCACCTTCCTGATGGGGGCGGAGGGCCCGGAGTGCGTCGCCGGCGACGGGCCGGTGCGCGAGGTCGAGGTCGGCACCTTCGCGATCGATCGCTGCGCGGTCTCAAACAACCGCTTCGCCGTCTTCGTTGAGGCGACCGGCCATGTCACCGACGCCGAGCGCTACGGATGGTCGTTCGTCTTCGGCGGCCTGCTCCCCGACGAGTTTCCCGATACCCGCGGCGCCGTCCAGGCGCCCTGGTGGCGCCAGGTCCATGGCGCCTGCTGGCGCCAACCCGAGGGCCCGCAATCTTCGATCGAGGACCGGCTCGATCATCCCGTCGTCCATGTGTCGTGGCGCGACGCTGAGGCGTTCTGCCGCTGGAGCCGGGCGAGGCTTCCGAGCGAGGCCGAGTGGGAGTTCGCGGCTCGCGGCGGCCTGGTCCAGAAGGTCTTTCCCTGGGGCGACGAGCTGGAGCCGGGCGGGGAGCACCGGATGAACGTCTGGCAGGGCACCTTCCCCGCGGAGAACACCCTCGGCGATGGCTACCTCGGCACCTGTCCCGTCGATGCCTTCCCCGCCAACGGGTACGGGCTCCACAACACCACCGGCAACGTCTGGGAATGGTGCGCGGACTCCTTCGACGGCGGGGAGGCGATGGTCACCCGCGGCGGCTCCTATCTCTGTCACGACTCCTACTGCAACCGCTATCGGGTCGCGGCCCGAAGCTCCAACACGGTCGACACCTCGACCGGAAACATGGGCTTCAGGTGCGCCCGCAACCACTCACTACCTAGGGAGACGAGATGAGCGGCAAGAACGACGAGGTCAAGCGCGACGTCCTGCCGATTCCCGACCGGCCATATGCGGGTCTGATCACCTATGACGCGAAGGACCCCGACACCTCGTTCTCCCCGATCGAGCCGCTGCGCCCGCCCGCGGAGGCGCCGAACGTCCTCGTGGTCCTGCTCGACGACGTCGGCTTCGCCTCTTCGAGCGCCTTCGGCGGGCCCTGCGCGACCCCGGTCGCCGAGGCGCTGGCCGCCGAGGGGCTGAAGTACACCCGCTTCCACACCACCGCGCTCTGCTCACCGACCCGCGCCGCTCTGCTCAGCGGCCGCAACCACCACTCGGTCGGGATGGGCGGGATCACCGAGATCGCCACCTCCGCGCCCGGCTACAACTCGGTCCGCCCCAACACGGCGGCGCCGCTGGCCGAGACGCTGAAGCTGAACGGCTTCTCGACCGCCCAGTTCGGCAAGTGCCACGAGGTGCCGGTCTGGGAGACCAGCCCGATGGGCCCCTTCGAAGCCTGGCCCTCGCGCGGCGGCGGCTTCGAGCGCTTCTACGGCTTCATCGCCGGCGAGACCAACCAGTACTTCCCGGCGCTCTACGACGACACCGTCGCGGTCGAGCCCGACCGCTCGCCGGAGGAGGGCTACCACCTGACCGAGGATCTGGCCGACAAAGCGATCGGCTGGGTCCGCGAGCAGAAGGCGCTGATGCCCGACAAGCCCTTCTTCATGTACTTCGCCCCGGGCGCCACCCACGCTCCCCACCATTGCCCCGAGGAGTGGTCGGCCAAATATAAAGGCCGCTTCGATGAGGGCTGGGACGCGCTGCGCGAGGAGACGCTCGCGCGCCAGAAGGAGCTCGGCGTCGTACCGGAGGACGCGGTCCTGACCGAGCGCCCCGAGGAGATCCCCTCCTGGGATGAGATGCCCGCGGAGCTGCGCCCGGTGCTGGCGCGCCAGATGGAGATCTACGCCGGCTTCCTCGAGCACGCCGACCACCACGTCGGCCGCCTGGTCGAGACCCTGCGCGACCTGGGAGCGCTCGAGGACACGCTGATCTACTACGTGATCGGCGACAACGGGGCCTCCGCCGAGGGCACGGTCAACGGCACCTTCAACGAGGCCTTCACCTTCAATGCCGCAAACGCCTTGGAGACGCCGGAGATGCTGGCCGCCAGGATCGACGAGCTCGGCACCCCCACGGCCAACAACCACTTCGCGGTCGGCTGGGCGCACGCGCTCGACACCCCCTACAAATGGACCAAGCAGGTCGGCTCCCATTGGGGCGGGACGCGCAACGGCACGGTAGTCCACTGGCCCGCCGGGATCGAGGCCAAGGGCGAGATCCGCCACCAGTTCAGCCACGTGATCGACATCGCCGCGACGGTCCTCGATGCGGCGGGGCTGCCCGAGCCGACCTTCGTCCACGGCGTCCAGCAGATGCCCCTGCACGGCAGGAGCATGCTGGCGAGCTTCGCCGACGCCGAAGCTCCCGAGCACCGTGAGACGCAGTACTTCGAGATGTTCGTCAACCGCGGCGTCTACCACAAGGGCTGGACCGCGGCGACCCGGCACAGCGTCCCGTGGGTGGTGGGCGGCGAGCTGCCGCCCTACGACGACGACGTCTGGGAGCTCTACGAACCGGGCGACTGGACCCAGGCCGACGACGTCTCCGCCGAGCAGCCCGAGAAACTGCACGAGCTGCAGCGGCTGTTCCTGATCGAGGCGGTCCGCTATGGGGTGCTGCCGCTCGACGATCGCCGGGTCGAGCGGTTCGCGCCGGAGATCGCAGGGCGGCCGACCCTGGTCAAGGGCAACTCGCAGATCCTCTTCGGCGGCATGAAGAGGATCTCGGAGAACTCGGTGATCACGATCAAGAACCGCTCTCACTCGGTAACGGCCCAACTCGTCGTCCCGGAGGGTGGGGCGGAGGGCGTGGTCATCGCCCAGGGCGGCGCCTTCGGCGGCTGGAGCATCTACTTCAAAGATGGCCGGCCGACCTACTGCTACAACCTGCTCGGGATCGCGCGCTTCAAGGTCGCCGCAGCCGAGCCGCTGGGCGCCGGCGAGCATCAGGTGCGGATGGAGTTCAGCTATGACGGCGGCGGCCTCGGCAAAGGCGGCGCTGCCGCGCTCTACGTCGACGGCGCCAAGGTCGGCGAGGGCCGCGTCGAGGGGACGATGCCGCTGATCTTCTCCGGCGACGAGACGACCGACCTCGGCTCCGACCTCGGGACGCCGGTCAGCGACGACTACGCCTCAGCCGACAGCGCCTTCACCGGCAAGGTCGAGTGGGTCCAGATCGACGTCGACGCCGCCGCCGAGGACCCCGACCACCTGATCTCCCCGGAGGAGCGCTTCCGGGTGGCGCTGGCGCGACAGTAACAAGCGCCGGCGAGGGCACCCGATTCACCGCGCAGGGAACTCGGCCGCCGTCTGGCGCCGTAGCGCCTCAGTGCCGAGCACCATCAGCACCGCCAGCAGGATCAGCCCGATGGGTTTGTGGAAGGCGACGACCGGCGCCCAGAGGACGAGGGCGAGGAAGACGAGCGCGACGGCGCCGTAGGTGGTTCCGCGCTCGCGCAGGTACGTGA
>Ga0207687_10003048_pt1 | contig 11361 bp, 9 predicted proteins | sample KBSM54metaG_FD_184399 | JGI IMG/M metagenome (GOLD analysis project Ga0207687, IMG submission 184399) | Miscanthus rhizosphere microbial communities from Kellogg Biological Station, Michigan, USA - KBS M5-4 metaG (SPAdes) (version 2) | ecosystem: Host-associated > Plants > Roots > Rhizosphere >... | reverse complement strand
CGGGACAATTCTCAATGACTGGAGAATCAACAAGAGCGAGCACTGCGCCTACGGCCAACATTACCGGCACTATTACCGCCCACGCGCACTCTGACGAGACCAGCCGGCGAACTCCATCGAAAGACGTTTGTCATGCTTCCCGCCACCACCTACAGTCGAACTTCACCTGGCAGCCAGGCGGTTCTAGGATCTGTGCCTCGCCAATATGTGTTTCTACTGGCGCTGCTAGTGGTCTATGCAAGTATCGTGGTGCTGGCTTCTTCCCCGGTCTTCGACGGCGGAGACGAAGGCGGTTACGTGGCCTATGCGATGCGCATCGCGGGTGTTCATGAAACATCTCAGGATCTGCGGCTTTGGTGGGGAGCACAGGACCTGCGGTATTGGTGGGGACCGGGGTATCCGCTGATTCTGGCGCCTTTCGCGTTTTTCGGTTGGCCCTGGCTGGCGGCAAAACTTCTCAACGCCCTCTTTCTCGCGGGCGCGATGGCTTATGCGGGCGCCGTTGTCTACCGGTACACCTCAGGGTCGGTGGTGATGCTGAGCATGGGGTTGTACCCACCGATGATGCGATCGTTGCCGTCCCTGAATCCTGAGAGCCTCACGGTCCTGCTGGTGTGCGGCTTTATGTTTCACTTCTGCGCACTCTTTCAGTCAACCCGCCGATTCCGGTTGCACTTGCTGGCCGCTTCGATATGTCTGGCGTACCTGGCTCTGGCCAAGATCTTTTTCGGGTACGTGATCGCCACGATCCTGATATTCCTGCTCGTATTGCGATTGTGGCAACGGACGCCAGCGGTTGGAACCGCGCTAAAGGTATTCCTGCTCGGCTTGCTGTGGTGCGTACCGTATCTTGCCTATATGTACTCGGCGACGGGCAAGGTCTTCTATTGGGGCACGTCCGGCGGGATGTCTCTGTATTGGATGTCCACACCCTATCCCGGCGAGTACGGCAGTTGGTACTCCGGCGATCAGGTAAGAGAGCGCCCCGAACTCGCGCCGCATCGGGAGTTCTTCGCGACTCTGGAGCGTCTGTCGGATGTGCAGCGAGACGACGCCTTCAAACGGAAGGCCCTCGACAACCTTGCGCACCACCCGAAAGAATACGCGCGTAATTGGGCCGCCAATGTGGGCCGCATGCTATTTTCGTATCCCTTCTCGTTCGCCGCGCAGAGTCTGTCGACCTACTTCTATCTGGCGCCAAACATATTTATCGTCGCGCTGTTTCTGGGGAGCCTGATCCCCGCGGTGCTGCGGCCGCAAGCCGTGCCCTTCGAATTGTGGTTTCTGCTCGCCTTTGCCCTGATTGCGCTCGCTGGCTCGACGCTGGTCAGTGGCTACGACCGGCAATTCAGACCGCTGGTGCCGATCCTCTGCGTGTGGGTGACATTCGTTTTTGTTCGCGTATTACGAATCGAGCTGCGCCCCTGGCCACCCGAGGAGAACTCATGATCGGACTGGGCGGACTACCGCATTATTACGCAGGCGCGGTGCTCGCGCTGCTCCTGATCGGATCCGGCCGCGCGCGGTGGGCGCGGAAGGAAGCGCTGCGCCCGGGAGTGATCACGGCCATTGGCTTCCATAAACCGAACCCGCGATTGTTCCTCCGCTGTATCGTGTGGCTGATCGAAAATGGTTACACATTTGTCACCGCGAATGAGGTTATCGAATTTCTGCATCGCGGCAAACCCGTTCCACCAGGAGCGGTGTGGCTGTCTTTCGATGACGGATGGCGAGAGGTCCGAGAGGTGCTGCCGCTGATCCGGAGACTGCGCCTTCCGGTCACCCTTTTTATTCCTTCCGGGGTGGTGCAAGGCGACGGCAGATTTCCATGGTTATGGGATCCGGCGCATCCGAGCTTCTCGGCGCATCTGGCTGCCCAGGCAGCCGCTTCGCGTCCGACGGAGTCGCGGGATGCCTTTACGGTGGAGGAACTAGCGACCATCGCTGCTTATCCTGAAGTAACCATCGGCGCGCATTCCGTCACGCATCCCGTGATGCCCTATTGCAACGAGGAGAATCTTCGTTTTGAGATCGCCGAGTGCAAACGCGCGCTGCAGTCCTGGACTGGACAACCAGTGACGTGCTACGCCTACCCGGAGGGCAAGTTCGATGGTCGCGAAAGACGGTTTCTCATCGAATCCGGGTATGCGCTGGCGGTGACCACCAGAAGTGCGTTCCTTACCCGGGACGCGGATTGTTATCTGGCGCCCCGCTTCATCGCCGGCGACAATGTCTCCTTCCCGCAAGCCATTTGCAGCATGCTGGGGATCTGGAGATCGGCCGCCGACCCGCTGAAGAAGCTGCGGGATAGAATGGCCCGGACGCTGCGGCGCGGCGGACCGGTCGCCGGGGTTAGCGCGCAGGCGCCCGCAGTTCAGGAACGCCGGCTTTCCCAATAGAACTGTTCGCGAGACGGCTAGCGGAGGGCCGGGTCGCCGTGTTGCTTCGAGGAAGACGATCCATGAGCACCCGCACAGACCGGGCCGCCGCCGGATTCCTGACCAGCTTTGTCCAGCTTTCCACCGTCGCGCTGCTCCAGATGGTGCTGGTTCCGGTGGTGGTCCAGAGCGCCGGCCAGGAGACGCTGGGGGCGTACGCCGCGTTCTCGCAAATCCTGGTCTTGCTGAGTCTGATGGATTTCGGGTTCGGTGTGGCGGGGAGTCGGTTTCTGGCGCGAGCCTATGGTTCAGAGGATGGCGGCGCTGCCTTCGCACACGCACTGAGCGCCGCACGGAGGTTTTACGTTTACATCAGCGTGCCGTACGCGCTGGTTGCGGCGCTGCTGGCGCCACAGGCACCGCGGCTTCTGTCGCTGGAGGGCGCTCTGGCGGATCAGGCTCGTCTCGCATTCTTCGCGATCGCGCTTTGGGGCCTCCTGCGCATTCCGCTCATGGTGTATCCCCTGGGATTGATCGGCTGCCAGAGAATGGCCACCTACAACCTGCTGATCACCTTCGGAACCGCCTGCAGAATTGGTGCTTCCATTCTTTTCGCCCTCGCCGGTGGAGGCTTTCTCGGCCTGATCGCGGGGAACATCCTGGGTGAGGCCGCCACGCTGATCCTCCAGCGGAGGGCATACCTGCGCTCCCAGGTGGGCGGCGTCAAACAGTTCCCGGCGCCCGATGCAGGCTTGTTCAGAGAGATGCTGTCATTCTCCGGGCACGCGCTGTTTTTCAATCTCCTGTATTATCTGACGTTCTATTCCGACAGCATTTTCGTGTCGTATCTGTATGGGCCGGTGGTGGCCGCGGCCTACTTCGCGACTGTGGTTCCGGCGCAGCAGGCCTGGGCGATGATCCTGCGTCTGATGAATAACTCGGTCCCTGCTTTGAACGAACTGCTGGCGAGAGGCGATTGGCGTGGAGCCCGTAGTGCGTACTACCGCATCTGCGGATACAGCTTGCTTCTGGCGGCTGCGCTGAGCCTGGGAATCCTGGCTTTTAACCGGGTGCTGGTTGGGATTTGGGTTGGGCCGGAACGGTATGCGGGCGATTCGATCACCGTGTACCTCGCCATTCTCGTGCCGTGGTGCGTTCTGGAGAATGTGCAGATTCAGTTCCTGATGGCGATCGGCCGGGCGAAATTTCTGGCCCGCATCTGTTTTCTCGAGGGCTGCGCAAAACTCATTGGGTCCTTGGTGTTGGGACGCCGGATGGGACCCGAAGGCGTTCTGCTCGGGACGCTAGTTGCCAGCCTGGCCATTGCCCCTTTCACCTGGCGCGAGTGTCTGCGCTCGGTGGAGGCGAGTCCCGTGATGCTGGCCCGGATTTCTTTACTGCCGGTGCTGGTTTGTAGCGTACCGCTCGGAATCATCACAACATTCCTGATCATGATGCCGCCTGTGTCCCTGGGGGCGTGGTTCCTGGCATTGGTCGTTTTCGCCGCGGTGTGGTGCGTAGCCGCCTGGTTCGGAGCTCTTTCGGCACGCGATCGGACCTACCTGCGCGAAGTCGCCTCTCGGTTGAGACTCTCCCGGCTCACGCTACGGGATCAACCTGCCCCGGTCAAGAACTGATCTGGATCGAGTATATGTTCGTCACTCAACAACCTCGCGACCCCAGCGTCGCGCCATGCTACACGGACGGCTCCTATCTGGACAGAACCGGTGGGACCTGGCATGTGGAAGACGCGCCGTTCAAAACGCGGCAAATTCTGAAGATGCTGGAGGATCATCCGGAGATCTCCATCCGAAGCGTGTGCGACATCGGCGCCGGGGCGGGCGCAGTGCTGCACGAACTGCAAAGTGCGCTTCCGGGTGGCGTCACGCTGGTCGGATACGAGGTAAGCCCGCAGGCGCATGCCTTGAGCCTCTCGCTCGCAAACGCAACGTGCGAGTTTGTCCTGGGAGACGCATTCGCGGACCGGCGCCGGTTCGATCTCGTACTGGTGATGGACGTGGTCGAACACGTCGAGGACTGCTTCGCCTTCATGCGGCACGCGAAGACCAAAGGGCGTTACAAGATTTACCACATACCGCTGGATCTCAACGTCAATACGTTGCTGCGGGGCGTCGATCGATGGGATTCCGTCGGTCACTTGCATCTGTTCACCATCGAGACGGCGATCAAATCGGTGGAGCAGGCGAACCAGAAGGTGCTGGCCTCTTTTCTCACGGCTGGCGCTATGGATCGTCCCGGGAGTTGGAAGTGCCGCGCGGCCAACCTTCTGCGAAGGCCCATCGCAGCCATGAGTCCGATCTTCGCGGCCAGGCTCCTGGGCGGCTACTCCATTTTGATTCTGGCGGAGTGAAACCATGCGATCCTCTTTCGCAAACAGCAGTCAAATGCGGCCGCTCCGCGCGGGCGGCGCGATCTCCTGGGCGACGAGAACACAGCCGCCCCGGCGGCGGCCCGGCAGGCACGGCGTTCTTCTCCTAGCGACGCTGCCCATTCTCGATCCGATTCTGAACCAGATTCATACGGCCTACCCGCTCGCGATAGGTTCCTTGAGCCTTCTCCAGGCCGCGCGCGGCGCCGTGCTCCTTGCGGCTGTGTGGGTGGCCGCGACGCTTGCCGGGCGCGGCGGGCGGATCCGGCGCACCGTGGGCCGCCTCACGATAGCGATCGGCATTTGCGTGGCCGTGCTCGCGATGAACGACATTCTTTCGCGGGGTTTGGAGATAAACAATCTCATCGCTTATGTGCAGATCGCGTACTGGCTGACCATCTGGTATGTGGCGATTGTCTCGGTCACGGATGTATGGAGTGCGCGGACCGTCGCAAAAGGCTTGGTGGCTGGGGCCCTGATCACGGCTGCCTCCGTGTATTTCGGCTATGCCACCGGCGTCGAGACCCTCTACAGCCGCGCAGGCGTGGAGGCGTCGTCGGGCTGGTTCGTGAGCCCCAAAGGCATTGCAGGCAGCCTGGTGGCTGGCGCTTTCATCGTCGCTTACCTGGGTTACCGCCGCCATCCTTGGGGATCGGTGCTGATCGCGTTGTTCTGTCTGGGCGGTTCATTTCTAACGTATGCCCGCGCGGGCATGGTGGCGATGAGCGTCGCGCTCGCCTGGCTGGCCCTGTGGAGCCTGGGCACCCGGTATAGCGTGCGATCTTCGTGGGCCGTGCGGCTGGTGCTCGTATCGTTATGCGGCGCGGCGATCGTCGCGGCCACGCTGGGAACCGCAGGCCTGATGACCAGATGGGCGGATCTCGACGACCCTGACAAGGCTGGTTCCGGGCGCCTCCTGCTGTGGGGCACCGCCATTCGGGGCTTCCTGGGGGGGAGCGTGGATGAGCAGCTCTTCGGTCGCGGCTTTCAGGGCATGCTCGACATGGTCTACCAATCCTTGGGCGTGGCCGTACACACGCACAACGATGTGCTGGACATGCTGGTGATCGGTGGCGTGCTGGGCCTGATCGTCCTGGGCCTGGCGTTTGCGGGCATCGTGGTTCAGATTCGCGCGGCCAGGTCCGCATCGCCAGAATTCGCGGTCGCCGTGGCCATCCTGTTGGTGCTGGGTTGCCAGGCCTTTTTTACGGGCCAGTTGTTTCTGCCGGACATCATGACGTTCTATCTCCTGGGTATCACCGCGGTGCTGGCCTGTGCGCCCCACCCCGCCCGGGCAGCATTCGATGGCGCTGCCTATTCGGAGGAGTTCGGAGGACCGAGGATCTGGAAGGGAGCGAGCGGCTCCCTCGCAGATCTTCCGGCGGCCCAGCGCGCATGGGCGTGGCATGCGGCTGGAAACTGGACGGCTTCGCGCCGCCCGGAACAATGATGGACGCGAAATCGCGGCCAGATTCGAGAACCAACATCACAGGAGAACTAACATGAGTGCAGTAAGCAAGAAGACGATAGTGACTCTTTCCGTGCTGGCGTTAACGCTGGGTATCGCGGTACCAGTGTTCGCACATGCCTCCGGATGTACACCAGGCTTCTGGAAGACCAACGCCGTAAATTGGGGGGCGGTGGCGTGGGGCCCCACGGGTTACAGCCCGAGCCAAACGATTCAGTCGGCATTTCCGGGGATCAATACCACCAATCTCCCCAATGCGAACGATACACTTCTCGACGCACTGAATTATCAGGGCGGGAATGGGCTGGATGGGGCGACCCAGATTCTACTGCGTGCAGCGGTCGCCTCGTTGTTAAACGCGGGCCATCCGCTGGTGGATGGCTTCCCCACCGTTTTTGTAGTTACGCACACAGTCCAATACAGTCTTAATGTGGAGGGTTGCCCCGGCTGCACCTTCCGCGAATCGATGTTGTACCTCGCAACGCTCTTCGACACCGAGAACAATCGAGGCTGCCCGATTGACCAGCACGGGCTCCCGACTGTCTAGATGCACTCCTTCTGCCGAAGCGGCGACGTTTCGGTCCAGTCGATGATCCCGGGAAGTTGATGGAGATGGCTTCCCGGGCATCACTCGGCCGGAACAGGAGGTTCATGGGAACGGAATCCGTTATTGTCGTCCCGGCCGACGACCACGTCGCGCTGAGTGTGATCCGGTCCCTCGGCCGAAAGGGCATCCGGGTGACGGCGATTACGACGGGGCGTGATATCGCACAGTCTTCACGCTACTGCCGCCGGGTGATCGCCACCACAGCCGACCGTCTGGGTGCGTCGTTATTGGATCTGGTCAAAACCGAGCCGGGCTCCTACGTGATCGGCTTGGGAGATTTGGAAATCCTCACGTTGAATGAGAGGCGCGAGGAACTACAGCGTTACGCCACGCTGCTGTTCCCAGACCGTGAGCGGCTGGCTTTGGTACTCAACAAAATGGACACATTGGCGCTCGCTCAAGCGGTCGGCGTACCGGTCCCGAAGACCGTGGATATGGCGGATGACCTGGCTCCGTCGCAATGCAACAGCTTGCCGTTTCCCGTGGTTATAAAGCCCCGGCAAAAGGGCGGGTTGCCATTTAAGGCCTTCAAAGTAAGATACGCGCAATGCGTCCCAGAACTCGAGCGCGAATTGGACCAATTGAAAGCACATCGGAAGTTCCTGCTGGTGCAGGAGTACGTCGCCGGCCACGGCGCCGGCGTGGAGCTGCTGATACACGAAGGGCGGACGGTGATGGCTTTCCAGCACCGGCGCATCAGGGAGGACCCTCCCGCCGGCGGCGTGGGAGTTTGCTGTGAGAGTGAGGGCCTCCATCCGGACCTTCTGCAACACTCTGAGCGGCTCCTTCAGGCCATGCGCTGGCAGGGGGTTGCGATGGTGGAATATCGAATCGATCCGTCGAGGGGACGTATCGCGCTGATGGAAGTGAATGGCAGATTTTGGGGATCTTTACCGCTTGCCCTGCACGCCGGCGCGGACTTCCCGATCGCACTGGTGCGTTGTCATTCGCGCGGAGGGTACGCGCAGCCGTGTTCTTATCGCTATCCCGTCCGTTGCCGGCTTCTGGCGGGTGACACCAAGTGGTTGATGCGAGTGCTTTGGCGCCGCTCTGGATCGCCGGGACGCGCGATCGCGCTGTACCTGCGGGATTTCCGGCTAAGCGTGAAATATTACAAATGGAGCTGGGATGATCCCCGTCCTGCCTTCCAGGCAATCTTTCAGCGGACGCGAAGCGTGACCACTCGGGTCCTCGCGGCGGCCGGGTCAATCTTCGGCCTCTAACGGCGGCGTCGCGTTGAAATCCGCGATGAACATCAAAGCATGGAGGAGGACAATCACTATGCGTGTCCTGGTGACCACGCCCCTCCTCACTAAGCCGGGCGGCGTCGCCCAGTACCTTCGGGTAGTGCGGCCGCACCTGCAAGGTGATGTTGAGTATTTCACCATCGGCGCCCGCTCGGACCACGAGGGCCTGCGCGATGCCCTGATTCGGCTCTTGAAGGACTGCCGGCTGTTTGCGCGCGCGATGCGGCGGGGGGAATACGAAATCGTCCATCTGAATCCCTCGCTCGGTTTCAAGGCGCTGATGCGGGACGGCGTGCTTCTTCTGATCGCGAAGATATTCGGGAAAACGGTGCTGGTCTTTACGCACGGCTGGGACGATACATGCGAACAATTCATCCACAAACACTTCCGACGCTTGTTTCGCACGGTGTACGGGCGCGCCGATGCGTTCATCGTTCTGGGCAGCGAATTCAAGGCCCGGCTGCGGGTGGCGGGTTACGAAAAGGCCGTGTTCGTGCAAGCCGCGCCTGTGGACGACGAGTTGCTGGCGGATGTGCGGCGCAAGCCGGTCCGCGGCTGCACCAGCGTCGGGAACGGCCGATTCAATATCTTATTCCTGGCGAGAGTAGAGAAAGCGAAGGGAATTTACGACGCGCTGGATGCCTATGCACTGCTGAAGGCCGACTATCCATCCGCCTCGCTGACGGTGGCCGGCGACGGGGCGGAGCTCGGCGGCGCAAAACGTTATGCGGATTCCCGGATGTTGGCGGACGTGTTCTTCCTGGGTCACGTCGAAGGATCGGCGAAGTTCGCATCGTTTCGTTCGGCCGATGCCTACCTGTTTCCCTCCTATACGGAGGGACTGCCTATCTCGGTCCTCGAGGCGATGGCTTATGGTTTGCCGGTGGTGACCTGCGCCGTCGGGGGACTGTGCGACTTCTTCGAGGACGGCAGAATGGGATTCATCACCGCGAGCCACGATCCTGCCGTTCTCGCTTCGCTCCTGCGCCGGCTGCTGGATGAGCCGGTTCTGCGCTGCCGCATCGGCCTTTTCAATCGAAGATATGCCTCCAAACACTTCGCAGCTCCTCGAATCGCCGCGGGACTTCATAGCGTGTACCGGTTCCTGGCTGGATCCGCTCATTGAGCGCTTCTGTATCAGGACCGACTTGTCCACCTATGACCCGTACGACATCTGGAAGACCAGAGGCGGATTCAGAGTCAAGCAGTTTTACAATCGGCATCCGATGGCGGGCTTGGTTCCAGCGGCCACGCTGACCCTTTTCGACACATTCGTGAACAACCGCCTGCGGATCTCCTATCGCCCCAAGGAATACCCCATCGTGCGGGCCACCGCTGCTCTGTGCCTGATGAATCGCTACGTGAACACGGGCAAGCAGCGCCTGATCGAGCGGGCCGGCGAGCACCTGGAATGGCTTCTGGCAAACAGTTGCCGCGGATACAGTGGCCGCTGCTGGGGGCTGGGATTTCCCTATGGCGCCGGTCCGTCGCTGGTCTATGACGCCAACACCCCATTCTCGACGATGACGCCTTATGTGCTGGAGGCGCTGGTGCGCTATGCGGCGCTGACAGGAGAGGATCGGTTTCCGTTTGCGATCGACAGCGTCTTTAGGTTTTTTGACCGGGATATCCAAGTGATGGCGGAAGATCACGAGTCGATGGCCACCTCGTACGGGCCCTTCGTAGACCGCATCGTGATCAATGCCCTGTCCTACACCATGTACGCTCTCGCGTTGGCTCTGCCCAATGTATCCGGCCGGCAGAAGCCGCGAGTCGAGGAAAAACTCGTTAAGCTGTACCGGTACATTCAGAAGGCCCAGCGACCGGACGGCTCCTGGCTGTATTCGCCGCAAGGCCGCTCGTTCATCGATTGCTTCCATTCCTGTATCGTCTTGAAAAACGTGTTCAAAACGAATCAGGTGCGCCGGCTTCCCGGCTGCGAGGATTTGATTTCGACGGGCTACGCGTACGTGAAGAGCGCTTTTTTCGACGAGAAGCAGTTCCTATTCCGGCGCTTCTCTCTCGCGAACAAGCCAGGTATCGTGCGATTCGATCTTTACGATAATGCCGAGGTGCTAAATCTGGCGGTCCTGCTCAAGGAGCAGGATCTCGCGGTCAGGCTGCTCGATTCGATACGCCACCATTTTTTCCGGGGAACGGACATCTACTCTCAGATCGACATCACAGGGGCGCTGAGGAACCGGAACATGCTCCGCTGGGCCGTGATGCCCTTTCTGCATGCTGCATCGCAGATGGTCTAGAGCCAGCGGAGCGCAAAACACCGCAGAGGGCTTAAATACTTATGTGCGGAATTCTAGGCACAGTGAATCTTCCACTGCCCGAGGACGTCCTCGGTCTCATTCGCCACCGCGGCCCGGATGATGGAGGTATCGCGCAGGCAGTGGTCGGCCGCCATGCACTCAGGCTCGGACACCGGAGACTGTCCATTCTCGATCTCTCGACAGCTGGCCATCAGCCCATGTGGACAGCGGACGGGCAGCACGCCATCGTCTACAACGGCGAAATCTACAATCATTTCGATTTTCGCGAGAGCGGTTCTCCGGTCCGGTACCGTGGACACTCCGACACCGAGACGATCCTCTATTGCCTCGCCAGGCACGGTATCCCTTCCGTGCGGAAGTTCAACGGCATCTTTGCCTTTGGCTTTCTGGATGCTCCCAACCACAAGCTATTCCTGGTCCGCGATCCGTTCGGGGTCAAGCCACTGTATTACTGGTCGGACTCTCGGTCGCTGATCTTCTCCTCGGAACTCCGGCCCATTCGTGCGCTGGTCGATGATTCCATCGATGTTGAATGTTTGAGTGAACTGCTGCGTCTTCGCTATCTCCCGGCGCCCGATACCTTGTTCAAGAACATACGAAAGGTCAGGCCCGGCCACATCGTAGAGGTCGATCTGGGAGAACGCGATGTGCGAGTGCGCGAATATCCGTACATCGCGGCGTCATCGGACGAGATAGGAGCAATGACTGAAGCGTCCGCCGAGGAAAATTACGGATTCCTGTTGGAGCAGGCGATCCGCCGGCAGATGCTATCCGATGTGGAAGTCGGCATCCTGCTTAGCGGCGGAATCGACTCGGCGCTGGTGGCTCACTTTGCTCAAAAGCATGCTCCTTACCGCGTCAAATCGTTCGCAGTGGGATTCTCTGAGCACGATGCGGCCGACGAGACCGCGGAGGCCCGCGCGACTGCCGCGCTGATCGGACTCGACCATCACGAAGTACGCATCGGGTTCCCGCAATTCCTGGACGTAT
>Ga0207687_10003045_pt1 | contig 11367 bp, 9 predicted proteins | sample KBSM54metaG_FD_184399 | JGI IMG/M metagenome (GOLD analysis project Ga0207687, IMG submission 184399) | Miscanthus rhizosphere microbial communities from Kellogg Biological Station, Michigan, USA - KBS M5-4 metaG (SPAdes) (version 2) | ecosystem: Host-associated > Plants > Roots > Rhizosphere >... | reverse complement strand
GGGTACGAGCCACAGCAAGTTCACCCCGACACGCAACGGCGTCATTCGATGGCCTCGGCGTACACGGTGCGTGTCGCTGCCGCGGTGCGATCCCAGGTGTAGAGCGCGGCGTTCGCCCGACCCGCCGTCGAAAGTTGGTCAGCGAGCACTCGATCCTCGAGCAGCGTTTCGATCGCGTGCGCGATCGCCTGCTCGTCACGCGGATCGACGAGCAGTGCGGCGTCGCCCGCGACCTCGGCCGTCGACGTTTCGATCGACGTGACCACGGGAGTGCCTTGGACCATCGCCTCGAGCACCGGAAGGCCGAAACCCTCCTTGAGGCTCGGGAGGCAGAACACCTCTGCGCCTGCGAGCAGCGCGTCGCGATCGGGTTTGTCGAGGAAGCCCAGCGTGTGCACCCGCCCTTCGATCCGCGCCAGGTCCGCATCGAGTGACTCGTTCCAACCCGCCGGGCCGACGAGCACGAGGTCGACGTCGTCGCGGGGTATCGATGCGAACGCCCGCAGCAGGCGCGGCAGGTTCTTCCGAGGTTCGACCGTGCCGATGAACATGACATAGGGACGGGTCAGCCCGAACTTCGCTCGCGCCGCAGCCACGTCGCCGTCCGGACGCGCATCCGCGTGCACACCGAGGGGCACCAAGCGCAGTCGCTCGCGGTCGAAGCCGGCCACCACACAATCGTCCATCGTCGCTCTCGATGAGCACATGACGAAGCGCGCGTGCTCCCGGGTGAGTTCGGTCGCGCGGCGAAAGAACCGCAGTCCGTGCTTGGTCACCAACGAAGGGTCGTCGAGGAACGCGAGATCGTGGATGGTCATCACCACCGGTGCGTCAGCACGCGGAAACACGACCCCGGTGCCGTGTACGACATCGACGCGCTCGGACGCGCGCTCGACGCGGGGCGCCAGCGGCAGCCGGGAATGCCAGAGCTCGTAAAGGAGCAGGCGGTTGGGCCAGAGCTGGGCCATCGGGATCGACGGCCGCCATGGCTCCGGCGGAAGTCCGCGATGGCGGGCGCTGATCCCGATGAGGTCGACGTCGCCGCGGCGGTCGAGCGCGTTCACGAGTTCGAGCGCCGCGACCGCAGTTCCACCGGGGACCGTGTGCCAGCACTGTTCGAGCGTCACCGCGACCCGCATGTGGTGGAGCATCTTGTCATGGAGCCGTCGTTAGGCTGCTCCGCCGTGTCCGAGCCTTACGAGTGGACTGATCGAATTGTGCTGGTCACCGGCGGCGCCGGGTTTCTCGGCCGTGCGGTCTGCGCCGCGCTCGCAGCACGAGGGGCGGGGCGTGTCGTAGCGCCGTCGAGCGGTGAGTACGACCTCCGCGACCCCGATCAGGTCGCGTCGATGTTCGCCGACAACACCCCCGATCTCGTGATCCACCTGGCGGCGCGGGTCGGCGGCATCGGTGCCAACCAGGCGAGGCCGTCCGACCTGTACGTCGAGAACCTCTTGATGGGCACGTACATGATCGAAGAGGCCCGCCGGCGGGGCACCGACAAGACCGTGCTCATCGGCACGGTGTGCTCGTATCCCAAAGAGCCGCCGGTGCCGTTCAAAGAAGCGTCACTTTGGAATGGCTATCCCGAGGAGACGAATGCGCCATACGGCATCGCCAAGCTCGCCCAGCTCGTCCACGCCCAGTCGAACCGCGCGCAGTTCGGGCAGAACTGCGTGTACGTGATCCCGACCAACCTGTACGGCCCCGGGGACAAGTTCCATCCCGCTGTCTCGCACGTGATCCCCGCGCTCATCAAGAAATGCGTCGAGGCGAAGGAGGCCGGGGCGGATCACATCGACGTTTGGGGTACCGGATCCGCGTCGCGCGAGTTCCTCTACGTCGACGACGCGGCCGAGGGCGTTGTGCTCGCCGCGGAGCGCTACGACGGCCCCGAGCCGATCAACCTCGGCGCCAACCACGAGCTGCCGATCAAGGAGCTCGTCGAGGCGATCGTCGACGTCGTCGGTTTCGAGGGCGATATCCAGTGGGACGCCACGAAACCCGACGGTCAACCCCGTCGGCGCGTCGATGCCAGCCGCGCCGAGGAGTGGCTCGGCTTCAAGCCGCGCACCCGATTCGAAGATGGCTTACGGGCGACGGTCGACTGGTACCTGGGCCACCGCGAGGAAGCGGAGCGGCGCGCGACCTGAGCCCACTAGAGACCGAGGCGTTCGCGAAATGCGGGGATGGTGCGCTCGAGCCCTGCACGTAGCGGGATCGTCGGCTCCCAGCCAAGGTGCTTGCGAGCCAACGTGAGATCGGGCTGGCGTTGGGTGGGGTCGTCGACCGGAAGTGGTTCGAAAATGATCTCCGACCTCGAGCTGGTCAGCTCGAGCACGATCTCCGCCAACTCGAGCACGGTGAACTCGCCGTCGTTGCCGATGTTGATCGGGCCCGTCTGATCGCCGTCGAGCAGCGCGAGGAACCCGCGGATCTCGTCTTCCACATAGCAGAAGCTGCGCGACTGCGACCCGTCGCCGTAGACCGTGATCGGCTTGCCTTGCAGCGCTTGGACGATGAAGTTCGACACGACGCGCCCGTCTTCTGGCCGCATCCGCGGGCCGTACACATTGAAGATGCGCACGATTCGAACCTCGAGACCGTGATAGCGGTGATACGCCATCGTCATCGCTTCCGCGAAGCGCTTCGCTTCGTCGTACACGCCGCGCGGCCCGACAGGGTTCACGTGACCCCAGTACGTCTCCGGCTGGGGGTGGATCTGAGGATCGCCGTACACCTCGCTCGTCGATGCGAGGAAGTACTTCGCGCCCTTCGCCTTCGCGAGCCCGAGCGTGTTGTGGGTACCGAGGCTGCCGACCTTCAACGTCTGGATCGGCTTCTCGAGATAGTCCTTCGGCGACGCGGGGCTGGCAAGGTGCATCACCGCGTCGACCTCGCCGGGCACCCAGACGTAGTTGCTCACATCATGCTCGGCGAACGTGAAACCAGGGCGACCGAAGAGATGCTCGATGTTCGAGACGGAGCCCGTGACGAGATTGTCGAGCACGACGACCTCGTCGCCTCGCGCCAAAAGAGCATCGGAAAGATGGGAACCGAGAAAGCCGCCTCCCCCGCTGACGACGACCCGTGCCATCAGGTCCGGCCGATCCCTCGGTACTCGAAGCCCCGGCGCCGCAACGCCTCACGGTCGAGGAGGTTGCGCCCATCGACGATGCGCGGGCGCACCAGCGCGTCGGCGACCTTGTCGAAGTCGAGCCATTTGAACTCGTCCCACTCCGTGAGCACGAGCAGCACTTCGGCTCCCGCACAGGCGGCGTAGGGGTCGGTGACAATCTCGATGCCCTCGAGGTCGCGCGCTCGGCGCGCGTCGAGCGGCGGTGACACCGATGGGTCGAACGCTTGGATGCGCGCACCTTGCGCCTGTAGCCGCTTGATCACCTCGAGCGATGGTGAGTCGCGCAAGTCGTCGGTGCGCGCCTTGAAGGTCAGGCCCCACACACCGAGCGTCTTGCCGTCGACGGAACCGCCCGCGAGATCGACCGCCTTCTTCGCGACGCGCACGAACTGATCGTCGTTCACCTCGACGACACCCTCGAGCAAATCGAAGTCGTACCCCGCGTCTTCCGCGATACGAATCAACGCGCGCGAATCTTTGGGGAAGCAGGAACCGCCCCATCCGGGACCGGGGCGGAGGAACTCGTGACCGATGCGCTTGTCGTAGCCCATGCCGAGCACGACGTCGTTCATGTCAGCACCGACGGCCTCACACACCGCGGCGATCGCGTTCACGTAGCTGACCTTCGCGGCCAGGAACGCGTTGCTCGCGTACTTGATCAACTCGGCTGACGGCGGATCGGTGACGATCAACGGCGTCGCGATGCCGATGTAGAGCGCGGCGACTCGCACGGCCGCCGCTTGGTCTTCGGCGCCGATGACGATGCGGTCGGGGTTGAGGAAGTCGTGGACGGCGGAGCCCTCGCGGAGGAACTCGGGGTTCGACACGACGTACACGTCACTACGACCGAGCGCCTGCTCGACGACACGCGTCGAACCGACCGGCACGGTCGACTTGTTGACCACGATCGTTTCGGGCTGCAGGTGCGGGCCGATCTCGTTGGCCGCGGCCTCGATGTACGAGAGGTCGGCAGAGCCGTCGGCGCCTTGCGGCGTCGGCACGCAGAGGTAGACGAACTCGCTGTCGGCCGCCGCGGCGACGGAGCCGACGACGAACTTCAAGCGGCCGCCGTTCACGCCCTCGCGCATCAGGTTTTCGAGCCCGGCCTCGAGGATCGGGACCTCACCTCGGTTGAGCATGTCGACGCGCTGTTGGTCCACGTCGGTGCAGGTGACCTCGTGACCAAGGTGGGCGAAGCAGACGCCGGTGGTGAGCCCGACGTATCCGCAACCGACGATGGTGATTCGACTCGGCATCAGCAGTGAACATCCTCTGGGGTTTGGGGAACGACACCCGCCGTTGTGGTGGTTGTCGAAGAGTCCGGCGGCACCGACACCCCTGGCACCGTCGACGTGGTCGTCGTCGTGGTGGTCGTGGTGCGTCTGCCCCGCACGGTGGTCGCTGTCGTCGTCGGCAACGGTGTGGTCGGGCCCGGGGTCGACCGTACGCCCTGCCAATCGGCTCCCACCACCACGCTCACGTCCGCATCCAACAAGAAAGTGACCTCTTCGAAGACCGGATTCGCCACGAGATAGCTCGCTACCTGCTGCGCGCGATCCGCGCTTCCAGGAAGGTACCTGATCGTCGTTTGGGCGAAATCGAAGGTCCCGGCGTTTCCGACGTTGCTTTCGGGGATGCTGAACCCCACCTTCCGGAGCTCGTTGGCCGCCGTCTCGCCCATTCCGGTCGTCAATGTGCCGTTTTGCACCGCTACGAGGATGCTGTCAGGGGCGTTGGCGTCGACGCCGCGGAAGATGTTGAGGATCGGCTCGGCGTCGTCGGACTTCATCAGCAGCACCGACGCGCCGCCTTTGTTGGCCCCGACCACCGGGACGGAGTACGTGGTCAGGCTGGCCGGGTTGAAGTCCTTGAAGCGCTTGCCGATGTCGAGGAGGTCACTGGCCGTCAGCGTCGGATCGAGGTGGAGCGCACCCGTACCCGCGTTGATGAGGTCGTTCAGGACGGCTGGGTTACGAGCGCCCTTGTCGATTGCCCGCTGGATGACCTTGCGGATGAACAACTGCTGCCGGCTGATTCGCCCGAGGTCGCCCGTGGGATCGGTGCGCCAGTGGCCATTCACGAAGTATTCGTACGCACGCGACCTGGCGAACGCGAGCGCCTGCACCGGATCGAGCGTGATGCAGCCCGCTTGCGGGATGTCGAGCGCGGTCTTCAGATCGCGCACCGGCGTCGTGAAGTAGATCGGCACCCCGTCGATCGCGGACACCACGCCGCGGAATGCGAAGAAGTTCATCTCGATGTAGTGGTTGATGGGAATGCCGAAGTCGTCCTTGATCGTCTGGATCAGGCGCTCGGGTCCACCTTGGATCGCGGAGTTGATGCGATCGCTGCCTCGCAAGCCCGCGATCGGCACGTACAGGTCACGCGGCAGCGACAGCAGCTGCGCCTGGTCCGACGCCGGGTCGAGGCGCAGGACCATGATCGTGTCGGACCGCACACCGCCGGGACGCCCCTTCAACACGGGATCCGTTGGATCGAGACCTTCGCCCGAGTCGGTGCCGACCACGAGGATGTTCTCCGCGCCGCCCGCCACGCTCTGGTCGACCGGCGTGAGCGCGTTGCCCAACTCGACGCGACCGATCGAACTGATCTTGTTGTAGAAGTACGCCAACCCGCCGGCCGTGAGCAGGCTCATCACGATCAGGCAGCAGTTCGTCGTGATCAGCAGACGCTGGGGCCAAGTGCGTCGTGCCTTCAACTCACTCAACGGGCAGCCCCAACTCGCGCGCGATGACGAGTCGCTGGATCTCGCTCGTGCCTTCGCCGATCTCCAGGATCTTCGCGTCGCGATAGAAGCGACTCACCGGCGTGTCGTCGATGAACCCGTAGCCACCGAAGATCTGCGTCGCCTCGCGCGTCGCGGTGACCGCGGCTTCGGTGGAGTACAGCTTCGCCATTGCGGCAGCTTGCTTGAAGGGACGGCCGGTGTCTCGTCGCCAGGCGGCGTCATACGTGAGAAGGCGGGCGTTGGCCGCGAGAACGGCGAGATCGGCGCATTTGAACGCCACGGCTTGATTCGCACCGATCGGTTTGCCGAACGCGTTGCGGTCTTTGGCGTACTGCGTGGAGAGCTCGAGGCACGCTTCGATGGCGCCCACGGCCAACGCCGAGATGGCGATGCGCCCGTCGTCGAGAATCGACAAGAACTGCGCGAACCCGCGGCCGCGTTCGCCAAGGAGGTTCTCCGCCGGCACGCGACAGTCTTGAAAGGTCAGGCCGTGCGTGTCGGACGCGTGCCAACCCATCTTGCGATACGGCGGCAGGACCGTGAGCCCTGACGTTCCCGCAGGTACGACGATGGCACTGATCTCGCCCGGACCGGTCCTCACGGTGATCGTGATGATCGACGTGATGGGAGTGCCCGAGTTGGTGATGAACGCCTTCTCGCCGTCGATGACCCACTCGCCCGACGCTTCGTCGAGCGTCGCCTTGGTGCGCGTGCCGCCGGCGTCGCTCCCCGCCTCGGGTTCCGTGAGACCGAAGGCGCCGAGCGTGCGTCCTGCGCAGAGATCCGGCAGCCACCGTTGCTTCTGGGCTTCGGTACCGAAGGAGAAGATCGGGTTGGCGCCGAGGCCGACTCCGGCTTCGAGCGTGATGGCCATTGAGTGGTCGACGCGCGCGAGCTCCTCGATGGCGACGCACAGGGTCGTGAGGTCCGCGCCGCCGCCGCCGTACTCCTCGGGGAACGGAAGGCCGAACAGCCCGAGCTCCCCCATCTGCTGCACCACATCGACCGGAAAGGTGTGTTCGCGATCCCATGCCTCGGCGTGCGGAGCGATCTCCGCCTGTGCGAACTCGCGCACGAGTGTGCGCAGCGCCTCTTGTTCCTCGGTCAATTCGAACGATGCGGGCACGACCATCGATCGTAGGGTGTGCCGGTGACCTCGCCGGCTGTCGCGGTGCTCGACGGGCGCCTCTTCACGGACCTGGTCGATGTCACCTCCGACCTCGCCGCGCTCGACGGTCACGGGCTGTGGGCGGTCGTGCTGCCGTTCGAAGGCGCACCCGTGTGTGCTCGCTTCGAGCGAGCTCGTCCTGCGGTGCCGTGGCCCGGCGTGCCGTGGATCGGGCCGGCGCCGCACACGTGGACCTCGAGCCTCGACCGCAATGAATTCAGCCGCGGCGTCGGTGCGATCCGCTCGGCCATCGCGGCCGGCGACGTGTATCAGGTCAACCTCACTCGCCGGCTGTCGGCCCCGTTGCCGCCGCACGCCGACGTCGCCGCGCTCGGCGCCGCGCTCGCCGATCTCAACCCGGCGCCGTACGCCGCGGTGGTGCGCCTTCCCGATCACGGGGTGCACGTCGCGTCCGCATCACCCGAGTTGTTCCTTCGACGCGATGGACGCATCGTGACGAGCTCACCGATCAAAGGCACCGCGGCCACCCCCGACGCCTTCACGCCGAAGGATCGAGCCGAGAACGTGATGATCGTCGACCTCGTACGCAACGACTTCGGCCGAGTGTGCGAGTACGGCAGCGTGCACGTGCCCGCGCTGTGGGCGGTGGAGTCACACCCGGGTCTGTGTCATCTCGTGTCGACCGTGCAAGGACAGTTGCGCCGCGGTGAGGGGTGGGCCGAGACGATCGCGGCCACGTTCCCACCTGGGTCGGTCACCGGCGCGCCGAAGCTCGCGGCGATCGCGCACCTGCAACGACTCGAGCCCGTCGACCGGGGTGTGTACTGCGGCGCGGTGGGCTGGGTCGATGCCGACCGACGACAGGGCGCACTCAACGTCGCCATCCGTACGTTCTGGTTCGATGACGGCATGATCCATTTCGGCACGGGTGGGGCCATCACGTGGGACTCGACGCCTGATGGCGAATGGGCCGAGACCGAGTTGAAGGCGCGCCGCCTGCTGCGCGTCGCCAGCGGCCAACCCGTGGGCGCGTTCTCGTGAAGGTGTACCTGAACGGCGCGCTCGTTCCCGAAGAGGAAGCGGTGCTGCCCGTCACCGATCACGGGCTCACGGTCGGCGACGGGCTGTTCGAGACGATGAAGGTCGTCGACGGGACGGCGTTCGCGTTGCGCCGGCACCTCGCTCGACTGCGACGAACGGCAACGGGCTTGGGCCTCGTGGTGCCCGACGACGCTTCGTTGCGCGCCGCGGTCGAGTCGACGATCGCGGCGAACGGCCCTGACATCGGCCGCGTGCGGATCACCGTCACGGGCGGCCTCGGCCCCGCGGGGACATCGCGTGGCACGGGACCGTCGACCGTGCTCGTGCAGTGTTCACCGGCGACGGCATGGCCGGCGACCGCGACGGTCGTCACGGTGCCGTGGCCCCGCAACGAGCGCGGCGTGCTCGCGGGGTTGAAGACCACGTCGTACGCCGACAACGTGATCGCCTATGCGTACGCGCAAGAACGCGGCGGCGACGAAGCGGTGTTCGCCAACACGCAGGACAACCTCTGCGAAGGCACCGGCACCAACGTGTTCGTGGTGATCGACGGTCGTGTCGTCACTCCCCCGCTCAGCGCGGGGTGTCTGGCGGGCGTCACGCGTGAGTTGGTGCTCGAGGCCGTCCCGGCGATCGAAGAGGTCGACGTCTCGATGGCGGCCTTCGCAACGGTCGACGAGGCATTCCTCACGTCGAGCACGCGTGACGTGCAACCGATAGCGGTGATCGACGGTCGCGCGTTGTCATCGTGCGGCGGCGCGCTGACGCGCGATGTGGCGGAACAATTCCGCACACTTCAGACGGTGACGCCCGATCCCTGACCGGCGCTCAGGTCTACGACAGCGGGCGTAGGTGCACGACGTCGCCGACCGTGATGGTGCGGTCGTCGACGACGAGATGGCCTTCATCGGTGACGTCGCGCGCGACGCCTTCGACGACCTCGCCGCCGAGGTCGACGCGAACGCGCCGGCCGAGCGTGGCGGACGACGAGCGCCACGCGCCGACGATCGAGCCGTCGACCAATTGCTCGTACATGGCGTCGAGTCGCGCGAGCAGCGTTTGAAGGATGTGCTCGCGGTCGACCTCGCGCTCGGCGATGTGGTTCGCAGCGGTCGCCGTCTCGCGGAGGTCGTCGGGGAGGTCGGCGGGCCAGTTCACGTTGATGCCGATGCCGACGACGACGGCGACCTCGTGCTCTGACGGCCAGTGCGCCTCGGCCAGGATGCCGGCGAGCTTGCGGTCGGGGGCGGAGCCGTCACCCGGCCACACGAGGTCGTTCGGCCATTTCAGCCGTGGTCGGAACCCCGCCGCGTCCTCGACGGCGGCGCACGCCGCGAGCCCCATCAGCATCGACGTGAGCCCGGCCCGGGCCGCGGGTGGCCGGAGCAGCGCCGACAACAAGAGCGAAGAGCCAGGTGGGGCGACCCACGCGCGACCAACTCGTCCGCGTCCCGCGGTCTGGTGGTCCGCGACGAGAACGATCCCTTCGGGCGCGCCGTTGCGGGCCAGCGCCATCAGATCGGCGTTGGTCGAGCCCGTCTCGTCGACCCGACGGACGTCGTCGAAGCGACCCGCGTTGATCTGCCCATTCGCGGGGTCGCCCGGCACGGCGGTAAACATACGGCCGTGTTCGCCAAGGTCCTGATCGCCAATCGGGCCGAGATCGCGGTGCGTGTCATTCGAGCGTGCCGGGAGCTCGGCATCACCTCGGTGGCGGTGTACTCCGAACTCGACCGCGATGCCCTCCACGTCCGACTCGCCGACGAGGCCTACGCACTCGGCGGGCAAACCGCGGCCGAGAGCTACCTCAACACCGAGAAGATCCTCGAGATCATCGAGCGATCGGGTGCAGAAGCCGTGCACCCGGGCTACGGGTTCTTCTCGGAGAACACCGACTTCGCTCGTGCGATCGGCGAGAAGGGCGTGACCTTCATCGGGCCGCCGCCCGAGGCGATCGAGGTGATGGGCGACAAGGTGTCGTCGCGGCTCGCCGCGGAGGCCGCCGGCGTCGCCGGCGTGCCGGGCACCACCGAGTTCCTCACCTCGCCCGACGAGGTCGTGGCGTTCGGCAACTCGAACGGTTGGCCGGTCGCGATCAAAGCCGCGTTCGGCGGCGGCGGGCGCGGGATGCGCGTGGTGCAGTCGGCCGACGAGGCCGCCGCCGCGCTCGAGTCGGCGCAGTCCGAAGCGCTGAAGGGGTTCGGCCGCGGCGAGTGCTACCTCGAGCGCTACCTCACGTGGCCTCGCCACGTCGAGATGCAGGTGTTCGGCGACACGCACGGCAACTACGTGTGGCTCGGCGAGCGCGACTGCTCGACGCAGCGCCGGCACCAGAAGCTGATCGAAGAGAGCCCCGCCCCGGCGCTGCCGCCCGACGTGCGCGCGGCGATGGGCGCGGCCGCGGTCAAGGTCGCCGCGGCGTGCGGGTACGTGAACGCCGGGACCGTCGAGTTCCTGTACCAAGACGGCGAGTTCTTCTTCCTCGAGATGAACACGCGGTTGCAGGTCGAGCACCCGGTCACCGAACTCGTCACCGGTCTCGATCTCGTCGCCGAGCAGCTGCGCGTCGCCGCCGGTGAGCCGCTCTCGTTCACGCAGGAGTCGGTGATCGCGGGCACGCGCGGTCATGCGATCGAAGTGCGCATCAACGCCGAGAACCCGGCCGGCGGACGCTTCCTGCCGTCGCCCGGCCCCATCACCAAGCTGCGCGTGCCACAGGGCTTCGGCGTGCGGTGGGACGGCGGCTTCGAAGCGGGCGACGAAGTCAGCCAGTACTACGACAACCTCGTCGGCAAGTTGGTGGTGTGGGCCCACGATCGCGACGCCGCGATCGCTCGCATGCTCCGCGCGCTGAGCGAGCTCGACATCGAGGGCATCGCCACCACGAAGCCGGCCGACATCGCGATCCTGTCGCACCCCGACTTCGCGGCGGTGAAGCATTCGACGAAGTGGGTCGAAGACACGCTCGACCTGTCCGACGTCACGAGCACGCCCGGCGGCGCCGCAGCGTCCGGAGGTGATGGCGACGGCGACGCGAAGGTGCGGCGTGACGTCGACGTCGAAGTGAACGGCAGGAAGTACTCCGTGTCGGTGTGGGTCCCCGACGTCGGACCCATGGTCGCTGCGGGGGGCGGCGGTGGTGCGGCCGCCGCGGCGCGTCCTCGCCGATCGGCAAGCGCGTCGGCTGCGGTCGCCGCAGGCAGCGGCAAGGTCGCGGTGCCGATGCAGGGCACGATCGTGAAGGTGCTCGTCGCCGTGGGGGACGCCGTCGAGTCCGGTCAGCCGTTGTGCGTGCTCGAGGCGATGAAG
>Ga0207687_10003042_pt1 | contig 11368 bp, 8 predicted proteins | sample KBSM54metaG_FD_184399 | JGI IMG/M metagenome (GOLD analysis project Ga0207687, IMG submission 184399) | Miscanthus rhizosphere microbial communities from Kellogg Biological Station, Michigan, USA - KBS M5-4 metaG (SPAdes) (version 2) | ecosystem: Host-associated > Plants > Roots > Rhizosphere >... | reverse complement strand
AAACCTGGGTGCGGCGGGCGTGGTGCTCAATGCGCATGTTCGCGATGCCAACGCCATATTATCGCTGAACTTTCCCGCCTTCGCTCACGGTAGTCACGCCTACGGTTTGCAGCGCCGCCACAATGTAGTGGATTTTCGCTGTTCGATCACAATCGACAAGGTGCGGGTCAGACCGGGCGATCTGATCTTTGGCGATGGTGACGGTGTCTGTGTCATTCCACACGAGGCGGAAGGGGAGATCCTTAACCGCGCGTTTGCCAAGACGCAATTGGAGAGGAACGTCCGCAGAGAGATTGAATCCGGTCAAAGCGTAGTTGATGCTTTTAATAAGCACAGGGCGATGTAAGGGGACCACGCTATCCCATGTGAGCATTCATCCGGATGAACGGAAGAGTGCTGCCCTGGGATCCTGCCCAGGTCCCTATTCTTGGTGTTTTGAAGGCTTGAGCGCTTACGAAGCAGGCGGTAATGCCGTCATCTTCTGTGGTTCGGCGCACTTCGAGTGCCGCGACTAAGCAATCCAGGAAATACTCCTTGAAATTCCAGAGGGCAGGCGTCGGCCAATGGGGTCGGCTGACACTGGTGCCGACACTATTGAGGCAGGCATGACAGCACTCGAGCAACAGTCCACTTCTCCGTGGCTCATCCGCTTTCGCTCCAGGAATACAGCGCGAGTTCACATCCGCCTGTTTTGCTTTCACTATGCGGGTGCATCAGCTTCGATCTTTCGGTCTTGGGATGAAGCGATGCCGGACGGGATTGAAGTGGTGGCCGTCCAGCTTCCCGGGCGAGAGTACCGACTTGATGAGGCGCTGTTGACGGACGCGCATGAAATTGCGCGACTGGTTACCGAAATCCTGCCGTTGGACAAGCCATTCGCATTTTTCGGTCATAGCATGGGCGTGTTCATCGGATTCGAGGTTGCACGACTCTTGCGTGAACAAGGGCTTCGGCAACCTGAAATGTTCATCGCTTCGGGGCGGAACGCACCGCAATTCAAGTGGCGGGATGCCGGGATGCAACTGCTTCCGGATGATGAGTTTGTTGCGGCAGTGACTGCCTACAACGGCACACCCGGGGCTTTGTTGCAGGACGTGGCGCTGCGCGACCTTTGGGTTCCGCGGCTCCGGGCCGATCTAACCGTATCGGCTCAGTACAAGTATGTCGAGAAGGGACCGTTAGAGTGCCCGATTGTGGTTCTGTCCGGAAACGAAGACGAGCTCAGCACCGAGGCAGGGCTGAACGGTTGGCTCGCTCAAACGACCGCAGAGGTCCGATATTTTCGCTTTTCCGGCAATCACTTCTTTTTGCACAGCGCTGAACAACTTGTGCTCTCCAGGATTGCGGAGGAGCTAACGAAACTGATCGCTCATCAACCGCTCGCCGGTTGAGGCCCAAATCTCAAACATGTAACAGGATGTAACAGGAGACGACGATGAAAGCACCCAGCGATAACTTGCCCGTCCGTAACCCCAGCCTGCAACCCACCAAGCCTGAGATCGTACGAATCTTCGATACTACGCTGCGCGATGGGGAACAAAGCCCGGGGGTCTCACTCACCGCTGACGCGAAGCTGCAGATCGCAGAACAGCTTGCAAAGTTGGGCGTCGATGTGATCGAAGCCGGATTTCCAGTTTCCAGTCCAGGGGACATGAGCGGTGTGCAGATGATCGCAAGAAACGTAGGTCGAGCCAAGCGCAACAACAAGCATGGCTTGATAGCGGAACCGCCTGGCATCGCTGCGATGGCGCGCGCCAGTCGCACCGACATCGATAGCGCGTGGCGCGGTGTCAGAGATGCAATCTATCCCCGCATCCATATTGTGCTTGCAACCAGCGATATCCATATGGAATACAAGTTGCGCAAGACACGGCCCGAAGTTATAGAGATGGCCCGGAGTTCGGTCACCTACGCTCACAATCTCTGCAATGATGTTGAGTTCAGCGCGGAGGACGCAACCCGGAGCGATCGCGATTTTCTGGTGCAGGTGCTGGAAGCGGCGGTGGAAGCCGGCGCCACGACTCTCAACATTCCGGATACAGTCGGATACGCAATGCCGGAAGAGTACGGCGCATTGATTGGCTTTATTCGTCGCCACTTTGCTTCTGCTGATGTCACCGTGAGTGCGCATTGCCACGATGATCTGGGGTTGGCCACCGCGAATACACTGGCCGGTCTCGCAAGTGGGGCCCGCCAAGTCGAGGGAACCATCAACGGTATCGGGGAGCGGGCCGGCAATGCGTGCATGACGGAAACGGTCATGGCATTGCGTACACGGGCGCCCTTGTTCAGTTTAGAGACAAACATCAACACGAAGGAGATTTGGCGGACGAGTAAGCTGGTGAGTGACTTGACTGGCATGGTTGTTCAGCCCAATAAAGCGATTGTGGGGGCGAATGCCTTCGCGCACCAGGCGGGGATTCACCAGGACGGTATGCTCAAGAATAAGCGCACCTACGAGATCATGGACCCCTCGGACGTTGGAGTCGCCGAAAGCCTCCTGGTACTCGGCAAGCTAAGTGGACGCAACGCGTTGCGCTCGAAACTTGAAAAGCTCGGATATCACGTGGAAGCCGAAAAGCTCGACCAGGTTTCCATAAAAGTGAAGCAGGTGCTGGACACCCAGAGAGCAGTCAGTGACGTCCAGTTGCACGAGATTTGTGCTGAAGTTTTCCGGTCCACAAATGCGGCGGTGGCTTCTTAAGAGTGTCGCTTTATCCTGATATAGAAACAGAGTGAGCCAGACCAAAGAACAGCGGAGCCGCCTCTAGCAATTCGTTCATCCACAACCGAATTCGGAGTTAAACCCAATCGGGTACTGCGGAAAAGACTCTTTCTCTCCGTTGAACCTTCAGGTGCTCCAGGGGCGGTTTGCCGAGGTTACACTGGCGGGGAGCTGGCGAGACCATGGCGGCCTGCCCTATCGCGAGAACTGCTATGAGCCACGGACTAAAAGATGAATTGAGCGAAACGATCACGGTCGAGGTGAAAGTGGACGTACCGGATAGCCCCGACGCGCGCTGGTGCATAGAGCGGTACTATCAGGAACTAGCGGAGCGTTTCGACACAGGCTTCGATCCGATCAAGAGCAATCCCGCTCCCGACGAGGATCTAGTTCCCCCGAGGGGTTACTTTGTTGTGGCCCGAATTGATGGCCATCCTGTTGGATGTGGCGTGCTCAAGCGGAAGAATCCAACAACGGGTGAGATCAAGCGAATGTGGACGGCTTCATCCGCACGCAGGCGGGGTGTTGCACGCAAAGTTCTCCATATGCTTGAGACCCTTGCTCGGGAAGCGGGACTTACAGTGCTCCATCTTGAAACTAATCGGACCCTCGCCGAGGCTCAGGCACTATACCGAAAGGAAGGATATATCGAAGTCGACGCCTTCAACGAGGAACCATACGCTCATCATTGGTTTGAGAAACACCTGCATTCCGATTCCAGGCAGATGATCGCCAGAACCCCCGCGGAATGGAATCGCAAATGACAAAACATGAACCGCTTATGGGCCGAACTCAATGAGTACATAAGCGATATTTCCTTGAAGCTCGACAGCCTCACGATGGCATGCGAACCGAGTCGCCCGTTACTGTGGACGAACCGCCATACAGCGAGGAAGAGCACATACAAATATGATGAACCTTCTCGACATCTATACAGCGCTTGCACTCGAGCGCCCGGATGAGCCTGCCTTAATATTCGAGCGTGAACCTTACGTAGGCATCAGATTGTCGTGGGCTCAGCTCGCTGCCAGGGGCGAAGAACTGAGTCTTCGGCTCGCGGCAGCTGGCATAAGTCGACAAAGTCTTTGCGCGGTTGAGTTGGCAGACCACCCCGATACACTGCCGTTGCTGCTCGGAATCTGGCGCCTTGGAAGTACCGCACTGCTTGTCGACCCGAAGTGGGGTGTTAGCGTGCGCCGCTCGGTTTATTCCCATAGCCGGCCTGATGCGTTCATCAAGGTAGATCCGGAATTTACGGTTTCGGTGCTCGCCGACTCTTCCTCAAAAGACGAGCATTCGGATTTGCCGGATGGGGCCGCGCTCCTGGCCTATACCTCCGGGAGTACTGGAGATCCCAAGGGAATTGTCATACCGCATGATCGATTGTTGACGGCAATATATGCAGCGGCGGCAGCTATTGTCCGACATCGTGGCGTCGCGCCTAAATACATTGCCTGTAGCATGCGGCTTTCTGGATACGGCGTTCTCATCCTGCATTACATGTGGGCTGCCTGCGCGGGCGCTACCGTTGTTGTCTTGCCGGAACTTAATTTTCGAACTGCTCCTGGGTACTGGAACACAGTTGCCGATCACGACATCGAACAGATCTTTCTGGTGCCGCCACTTATCGAACTTCTGAACCAGGTAGGGGTGCCGCCGCAAAGAATGCGCAAAGTTCCCACCTGCATCTCAGGCAGTGCGCCGTTATCGCAGCGGACACAGCAAGAATTTCAGCGCCGATTTGGCCTCGGCCTGCTCAACGCATACGGGCTCACGGAATCCATGTGCCCCTCTTTCTTCGGTGAATATGATGAGAGCGGAATGGGCCGAAACACCATTGGTATCCCCGCCTTGCTAAAGGCTCAACTGCGTGATCGAAACGGAACAGTTGTAGAGGGGGCTGGCGAAGGGGAGCTTGAGTTGTCGGGTCCAACGGTATTCCATGGGTACTATCGCAATACGCATGCCACAGAGGCTGCCTTCCACGGAAGTTGGCTTCGGACCGGAGATCTTTTCAGACGCGACGAGCAGGGTCGGTACTGGATCGTGGGGCGGCTAAAGAACGTCGTCATGAAGGGCGGCCATTCGATTTATCTTGATGAGGTCGAGAGTGCCGCGTTTGAGATTGACGGGATTCATGAAGTTGCGGGGGTTCCCTGGCATCTTCCTGCCGGAGGCGAAGATATTGGTCTGCTGGTCCGGTTTGTGCCCAATTCTGGTCTGACCTGCGATGTCGTAGCAGCCGAGCTACGACAGCGGCTTGGTGCCCATCGCGCGCCCAGGCGCGTGATTCAGATTACACATGCTTTGCCACGCACCGGTTCGGAAAAGCTTGACCGCCAGCGAGTGGTGGAGATGTGGAGCTCGTTGGTCTCAGTGAACTCGTAATGGAAAAGAGCACTGCTGAGTTTGTTGGAGGGTTTGATAGATGGAAGAGTTGACCGAGGAAGTATTCATCAATCGGGCTCGGATCTTTTTCCATGAAGTGGCCGGAGTGGAATCTGCCTCACTCGACCCCGATGCTAATCTGATTGAGAGCGGAATCCTTGATTCGCTGCTCCTCATCTCATTCCTGGCTTTCATGGAGAAGCTCCGCGGCTCACAGCTGGATATCACGCAAGAAAATCTCCCAGCGATCTCCAGTCTTCGCGGCGCATATGCGTTCGTTCGCTTGCAGAAACCTGACGATGAACTTTGTGAGAGTTTCAATGGAACCTGAGCTCAGGAAGGCCATGAGCATGCTACCGCGCCTTGATTATACCGATCCGGTAGCTGCTCGATCCGAAATGAATCGGTTCGTTCGGCTATCGTCTTTGCTGGGATCTCATTCGTTGACCGACTCAGAGGTTGACGTTGTTGATCGGATCTGCCCTTCCGATGGCACGTCCACCGTCCGCATTCGGCTGTACGTTCCCCGGGACCTGGTCAAACCCGCTGCTGCGGTAATTTATTTCCACGGTGGGGCTTTTCTGCTCGGAGATCTTGAGATCGAGCATCCCAGATGTCTCGAAATGGCGAAAGAGACCAAAGCCGTGGTAATAGCGGTCGACTACCGTCTGGCGCCTGAGCATCCTTTCCCCGCGGCAATCACGGACTGCTATGCGGTATATCTCTGGGCGATGGCGGAAGCCGACGAACTTGGCATTGACGTTTCCCGCATTGCCGTTGGCGGCGCCAGTGCCGGCGGCGCACTGGCCGCGGCTGTGGCCCTTATGTCCCGTGATCGTGGGGTTCGCGTGCCGGCGTTTCAGCTTCTTCTGTACCCTGTAACTGACGACCGCATGATCACTCCATCGATGATCCGCTTTGTCGACATCCAGGGTTGGAACCGCAGAAACTCCGAATACATGTGGACGTATTATCTTGGCGAGAGGATCGGCCAGGATGTGTCGCCATATGCTGCTCCGGCTCGCGCGTGTGACCTTCGTGGCCTTCCGCCGGCTTACGTGATGACGGTCGATTACGATGCGCTACGAGACGAGGGCATTAACTACGCGCAAAGCTTGCTCCAGGCCGGGGTACCCGTCGAGCTGCACCACTATCCCGAAACATTTCACGGGTTCGACACGGTAGCAACTTCCGAGGTGGCGCGGTGCGCCAGAAGAGAACATTACAAAGTCCTTTGTCATGCTTTGCAGCCTCGTCCATCAGGCTCCACAGGATACGACCCTGCCGCGAATCATGGAAAATCTCAGGTGGTCAATGGCCGGTGACCTGTTTAATTCGCTCATGCTGAACGCGGTAGAAGAGATTATTCGCCGTGATCCGGAATACTTGTCTAAACAACCAGTGAGGACCGGCAGAGCTGCGCCAAACGGCTCATCCCGCACTCAAAAGCAATTCGCAGGGGCGCAAGCTCTTGTCGAACGATGCGTGGAATTCCTGGGGCGGGCCAACATTCCATTTGATGATACCGCCGTCGAGGCCGATGACGCGTGGAAGCTACTCATGGCGAGTGCCACAGATGCGGAGGCATCTGAGCGCGGTGCAGTCTCGCTTGCTCCATCGGTATCTCCCAAAAAACCGATCGAGCATGTTCTCCGCGACAATTATGAAGAGCGTAAATTAAAGAGTGGAGCTAGATATTTCGTCAGGCGTCGCGGGCGTCAGCCTTTGGTATTGATCAATGCGAGCGGTGTCCCGGCCGGCTTATGGATACATTTGTTGGCAGACGAAAGCGATTACTTTCGTATTCTCATGTGCGAGAGCCGCGCGAGCGACCTTTTCGCGGGAGGCTTGCATACCGATACCACTGTGGAAATGGACGCAGCCGACGCTGCTCTCGCTGTGCAGCAAGAGGGCTTTGACAAGGTCGATGTGCTCGCCTGGTGCAATGGCCATTTGCCTGCGATAGAACTTACCGAGAAGATAGCTGTTGATTCCGTTGTGCTTCTTGCCCCGTCATTTTTTACCTCGGACGAACGGTTCGCCACAGTGTATGGGCGCAAGATCCTGGGAATGCTGGATGTAGTGCGTCGTGAGCCGGCAATGACGAGCGCTCTGTGTAAATTCACGCTCGCCCAGGTTACTGCAAGCGCCGCAGATCCTGGTAAGAGCGGATTACCTGTATGGTCGTTACCCGACCGATCGCGAGTTTTTGACATCGCAAGCCCGATGGCGACTACACCGTCGCTGACCAGGTACGCAAGCAGGCTGGCCTCGGATGCGATTTACCCGCTTCGTCAGAAACTGGCAAAATTAACAAATCGGCTGATGGTCATCACCGGGAATGATGATCACATTGCGAGCGACGCTGCCGCCACTGAGCTGCTCGCCGCCGCGCGCGTCAGGAACACCCGTATCCGCATGGCTGCTGCCGGACATTATATTCAGGATCTTCAATACCGCTATTTGCGTACCTTACTCGAATCATTCCTTGTGGATCGCAGCGAACCTCGGCCTTTAGCAAGGACTGCAGTCGTTACCTCTGCTACCTAAATTCTGTCTGCATACACAAGAGACTCCACTGTATTCCAAATGAAGGAACCCGGAGCGCGCTGCCCAGCCCAATTCCACAAATTCAAAAGGAGATTGCTAACATGAAATCGCTCCGTATCGCCCTTCCGCTCTTGCTCTCGTTCGCTGCAACCGCCGCTTTCGCCCAAATCTCCGCCCAGAAATCGTTCGACCAACTCAAATCGCTCGCCGGTTCCTGGGAAGGTAAGGACTCCAAAGGCCGGCATCTGCGCGTTTCCTTCCGTGACGTTGCCAGAGGTTCCGCGCTCATGAGCGAAATCCAGAAAGAGGGCCACGACGGGGTCATGTTCAGTATGATCAGCATGATTCACCTCGACGGCCCCAACCGCCTGCTCCTCACTCACTACTGCAGTGGCGACAATCAGCCGCGCATGGCCGCCACTACTTCTCCTGACGGCAAAACCATCACCTTCGACTTTTTCGACATTACCAATCTCGCAACTCCCGACGACACCTATGCGCGGCGCCTCATCTTCACCATCGTTGACGCCAATCATCACACCGAAGACTGGACCTTCGCCGCCGGGCCCGGCAAAGAAATGAAGGAGTTCTTCGAGCTGCACCGAACTGAAGTAGCCCAAAAATAATAGTCTGCCGGGCGTAATGGGATTTAGTTGGCATGTGGAGTAGTTGGGAGGGATAAGTTGAGCAAAGCAACCACAATATCGAATGAGGTGGCAATCGCAACCATTGTTGACGTGTTGCGGTTGAGGGCAGAGACGCAGAGAGACGAGATCGCTTATAGGTTTCTGGCCGATGGGGAAGAAGAGAAAGGCACGCTCACCTATGGTGAGCTATACAGGCGGGCGCGCCAAGTCGCGGCTGAATTGCAGAAACAGTCAGCGGTAGGGCAAAGAGCTTTGCTTCTGGACTCCTCGGAAGCCGACTACATTGTTACGTTTTTCGGTTGTCTCTGCGCGGGAGTAATCGCGGTTCCAATTTATGCGCCTCGTTTGAATAAGAAAGGAAATGCTCGCGTCGAGTCGGTGGTGGCCGACGCCCAGCCCTCCGTAGTATTGACCGCCGGAGCTGGATCTCCCGCGGTTCGCGAGTTGATCACGGCATCGGCGGGGGAGCATGTCAAGTGGATTGACACCAACGCCCTTCCGGTCGATGGCGATCAATCGTGGACTCCGCCGGCTATAAGCGGCACGGATATCGCATTTTTGCAGTACACGTCCGGCTCGACGGCCGCTCCCAAAGGAGTGATGGTAAGTCACGCGAACATTCTGCATAACGAGCGGATGATCCAGACTGCGTTTGATACCAAGCCTGGCAGTGTAATTGTAGGCTGGCTGCCGCTCTTTCACGACATGGGGCTTATTGGCAATGTACTGCAACCGTTGTACGCAGGAGTGCCCTGCATCCTGATGTCGCCGGTCGCCTTCCTGCAGCGACCGCTTCGCTGGCTTCAGGCCATTTCCCGCTATCGGGCGACGACCAGCGGCGGACCTAACTTTGCCTACGAACTCTGCATGCGCAAAATCCGTCCTGAAGACCGGAGCGGACTCGACCTAAGTTCGTGGCGGGTGGCGTTCAACGGCGCGGAACCAGTACGACTGGAAACGCTGAACCGATTTGCCGCACAGTTCGCCGACTGTGGTTTTCGTCGCGAGGCCTTTGTTCCATGTTATGGCCTGGCTGAAGCTACTCTGTTTGTAAGTGGAGGCCTTGATCCGAACGGCGTCACTACCGTGAACCATGGAGCCAACGGTAACTCGAATAATGGCGGATCGGCTAATGGAGAAAAGATATCTCGAAAACAAGGCAAGCTGCTGGTGGCCAGTGGCCGTCCTCCCCTAGAGCAGGCCGTGCGAATCGTTTCTCCGGATTCGCTACAACAATGCAGCGCTGGCGATGTAGGCGAGATATGGATCAGCGGCCCGAGTGTTGCGCAGGGGTACTGGCGAAAAGCGAAAGAGACAGAGGAGACGTTCAACGCGCGGATACCCGGGATTGACGAAGGCCCATTTCTTCGTACGGGAGACCTGGGGTTTCTGAAAGATGGCCATCTATTTATAACTGGCCGGTTGAAAGACCTACTTATCATTCGCGGGCAGAATTACTATCCACAAGATATAGAACTTACCGTCGAGCAGAGCCATCCTGTCTTGCAGCCTGGGTCGGGAGCGGCGTTCTCGGTGGAGATCGAAGGGGAAGAGCGCCTCGTCGTTGTGCAAGAGGTTGCGGTACGCAAAGACCCGGGATCTATTGTTCAGAGTGACCTTGACGAACTCGACGCCCTCATAAAACTTATTTCACGAAACATCGTGGCAGGCCATGAACTGCAGGCGTTCGCCATTGTCCTGATACGAAAGGGCACGATTCCCAAAACCTCCAGCGGCAAGATCCAGCGCCATGCATGTCGGGATGCGTTTCTGAGCCGGGAACTCTATGTTCTGCGAGAGTGGCAGGAAAGAAAGCAGGTCGAGCCAGTTTTGCCAAAACCTTCCAACCCCGAGTTGGAAGGGCACGGACCGTACGGGCTGGCTTCGTGGATAGCGCAGGAAATTTCGCGTACCCAGGGAATTGACCAGGAGCGGGTTGACCTCAACCAACCTTTCGCAGCCTACGGCCTGGATTCACTGGCCGCCATTGAGTTCGCTCACAAGCTGCAAGCTGAGTTTCAGGTCGAGGTAGATGTCGCGGAGTTCTTCAGTGACTCGACCATTGCTGAAGTGGTTCGACGAGCGACGAAAAATACGCAGTCCCCTGTGAGGAAAGTTGAAAAGGAGCAGCCTGCAACCTATCCGCTTTCATACGGCCAGCGCGCCCTATGGTTTGTACATCAGACAGCTCCAGAAAGTGCCGCTTATAACATCGCGCGAGTGATAAGGATTGTAGCCAGCCTCAATGTCGGCGCACTGCGGCTGGCATTTCAGGCACTGGTCAACCGCCATCCGTGCCTGCGCACGACTGTGCTGGAGACGGCAGAAGGACCGGTTCAGCAGGTTGCAGAGAAAGCCGAGGTTTGCTTTGAATATTTCGATGCCGGCGATTGGAGCCAGGCAGAACTGGAGAAAGCTCTTGTCCAACAGAGCCAGCGGCCTTTCTCCCTAACGCTCGGCCCATTGTTCCGGACTGTCCTTTATGCCCGCTCGGAAAAAGAGTACCTGCTGCACGTTGCCGTGCATCACCTGGTTGCGGATTACTGGTCTCTTACGCTGCTGCTGGATGAAATTGGAAAACTGTATCAAGCCTTCGCGAATAAAGCCGCAACACACCTTGTTCCGTTGGAATACAGTTACGCGGACTTTGTGGAGTGGCAGCGAGAGAAACTTTCTGGTCCTGACGGAGAAAGACTGCGGGACTATTGGAAGAGCGAGCTGGCAGGAGAACTGCCCCCGCTCAGCCTGCCCGCAGACCACATCCGTCCACCAGTACAGACATTTCGTGGCGCTTCCCTCCCGTTTAGTCTCGACGCCAGGCTAACCCAGGCATTGAAGAGGCTGGGAGAGGAGCAACAAGCCACGCTCTTCACGACACTTCTGGCAGCGTTCCAGGTTTTGCTCTATCGCCTCACCTCGCAGAAACAAGTGATCGTTGGCTGCCCGATTGCGGGCCGATCAAGAGCGGAATTTGCGAACATTGCGGGGTACTTCGTGAACGCCGTGCCTTTGCGAGCGGATTTTCAGCATCGGCAAACATTCACTGAATTCCTGTCGC
>Ga0207687_10003035_pt1 | contig 11377 bp, 21 predicted proteins | sample KBSM54metaG_FD_184399 | JGI IMG/M metagenome (GOLD analysis project Ga0207687, IMG submission 184399) | Miscanthus rhizosphere microbial communities from Kellogg Biological Station, Michigan, USA - KBS M5-4 metaG (SPAdes) (version 2) | ecosystem: Host-associated > Plants > Roots > Rhizosphere >... | reverse complement strand
TCGGCCTAACGGATCAGACGCTAAGCTGCACGGCCAGGGCCCACGTGCCGAAGCCAGTGCGGCACGCGGCGCGCCGCACTTGAGGCGCGCGAATGCGCGCCGCGTGACGCCGTGCGGTTTTGCCTCTAACGAGCCGGCTCGGCCGGCGGGCCGAAGCCGGGCCGTGCCAGCTTCTGCGGCGAGTTAGGCCGCCGTTCTCATGCATCAGTCGGTTCTCCCTTCGAACGTTGCGCTGACCTACGCTCACTGGATGTTCCCGTATCCCGACGCTGGAAGTAACCTGCAAGAACAACCGTCACAATAGTGATGGCGAGTGCCATCTGCGACCACTGCATGGAATTTGAGAGTTGGGACCAGACCGGACTAACTAGAAGAGTTGGCACCACGACGAAAGCGACCAATTGTGCGACGACGCGCATGGGTAACGTGATGCCGCGAGCATAGTTGCCGAGTTCCGTAGAAGCATCCCATGGTACGAAGGGCGGCGTCTTTCCCATCAGCACATTAAGTGGAAGGTGCTCGATGTACTTCGACAGTCTGTGAATGAGACCGTCTTCGACATAATAGAGACCTGCGAAGACGAGCGCCGCAGGAAAAGCTAGAACCTGAACGTGGCAACGCTCGTCCCGACTCAACTCCAGCGATCTTGACACCTGACGCCAAGGCCCAAATCCCAACTTGAGCGAGAAGCTGAAGCTTCAGCCACGCGTCGCGATGTTGAATCCGGAAGACGAGCTCTTCGCGAGCAGACTTAAAACACTCCAGAAAGAAATCGGTGATGTCGGGCATTCTTGCCAATTATAGCAGGCGATTATTCCAACGCGTTGGCTTCCTGATGTCGCGAGCCATGCGGTTCGTTGTAACTTTGCCGAGGGCGCCAGACGAGCAACTTGCCGTTGACAGTAGTCGCTCCGGTAGAGCGAGCCGCCATAAGGATCCGCTGACGGCCCGACATGATTGCGCTCGCCTTAACGTTCGCGAAATGCGTTTCGTACAATCTTCTGACGTGGCGACAGCTGCACAAACTGCCTTTGGCCAGTATTCATAGCCGCCGGCGTGAGGCGGCCTCCTTACGTCCTTCGTCGTTTCGCTCAACGACTCACGCCCCGAATGTGGAGGGTCGGGCGGGAGAAAAGTCCAGCTGCGAGGTACGTGGTCGGCCTAACGGATCAGACGCTAAGCTGCACGGCCGGGGCCCACGTGCCGAAGCCAGAGCGGCACGCGGCGCGCTGCATGTGAGGCGCGCGAATGCGCGCCGCGTGACGCCGCGAGGTTTTGACTCTGACGAGGCAGCTCGGCTGCCGGGCCGAAGCCGGGCCGTGCCAGCTTCTGCGGCGAGTTAGGCGGCTCGGCACTCTTCGATGGTCGGTCTCACTTGAGATTCCAGTACACGTGGTAGTCGTAGTTGTCAGTCATATCTACACGCTTGAAACCCAATCTGCGCAACTCATCTGGTAGGTCGCCCTTCTGGAACTTGTGAGCCCAGACGTCGTTGAACAACGCAAATTCCAATGTGATGCGCTCGTTTTGCGAGCCGCTTACCCTGACCTTAATATCTGGAGCATCCGGGAATCGAGTGGATTAGGAATGGAAAGAGCCTGTGGAAAAGCGGAAAAAGGCCAGCCGCCCACGCCACCGCCTTTTCCCCTTTCCCACAGGTTCCGGTACTCCGAGGTCGAGCCGGTAAGATCGTGGAGTGAACGACAAGAAGCTCTACGAACAGATCCTGGGAATCGCGTGGCCATGGCACGTCCAGCGAGTGGAGTTGAAGCTCGGCGAAGGGCAGATCCTGATCGGAGTGGAAGGATCATCAGAAGCTGAGGTCTGTCCGGAGTGCGGACAGAGATGCAAGCGGTACGACACGAGTGAGCGACGATGGCGGCATCTCGATACGTGCCAGTATCAGACGATCCTGATCGCGACGGTTCCTCGGATCAAGTGCAACGAACATGGCGTGCGACAGGTGCGGGTTCCGTGGTCGGAGGAGCGCTCGCGATTCACGGCGATGTTCGAGGCGCTGGTGATCGATTGGCTTCTCGCAACCGAGAGCATCGCTGCGGTGGCCAAGGGGATGCGATTGAGCTGGGAAGAAGTCGCCAACATCCGGTCAAGAGCGGTGGCGCGAGGAATGAAGCGTCGCGGGCGAGCCACACTGCCGGCCAGCGTGGGAGTGGACGAGACCTCGATCACCAAGGGTCACGAATACATCACCGTGGTCAACGCACTGAGTGAAGCGCGGGTACTGGAGGTGATGAATGAGCGCACGGAAGAGAGCCTGAATGCGTTCTGGTCGCAATACCAGCCGGCCGAGCTCGAACGGGTCGAGCACGTAGCGATGGACATGTGGCCCCCGTACATCAACTCCGCGCGCAAACACCTTTCGATCGCCGACGAGAAGATCGTGTTCGACAAGTTTCACATCATGAAGCACCTCGGAGACGCGGTGGACAAGGTGCGGCGGCGCGAACATCGAGAACTGAGCGGCCAGGATGATCACCGACTGGCAAAGACTCGCTATCTTTGGCTCACCCATCCGGAGCGGCTGGAAGGAGAGGCGCGCAGGCGAATCGAATCGCTTCGCAGAGGTTCGCTGCGAACGGCACGCGCGTTCCGATATAAGGAGCACGCTTCGCACTTGTGGGGCTACATTCGACGTGGCATGGCCGTGCGTGTCTGGCGTCAATGGCTCCACGGGGCACTGCGCTGCGCGCTCGAGCCGATCCGAGCTGTGGCTCGAATGATCAAGAACCACTTCGAGGGCGTCATCAACGCTGCCACCTCCGACATCACGAATGCGATGTCGGAATCTGTCAACTCACAAATCCAGAGGATCAAGAAACGCGCCTGTGGCTTTCGAAGTCGCGTGCGCTTCCGCGAGGCCATCTTGTTCCACCTCGGCGGCCTCGATCTCTATCCCATGTTTCCATCTTCAAACCACACAAAAGCCTGAAGCGCAAATAGATGAAATCCCGTTATCACGAAGCAGCTGAGGCAGAGGTCGCGGAAGCCGTTGACTACTATGACGCTAAAGCGCCGGGCCTTGGGGATCGCTTTCTTGGTGAGCTGAAGACGGCGACAAGATACATCGAAGAGTACCCCGAAATCGCGCCCGTAATCAATCTTGGTGTACGTGCTAAGGTCTTGGTGAAGTTTCCCTACAGCATCATGTATGTCATAGAAGCGAATACTCTCTATATTGTTGCTGTGGCTCACCAAAGCAAACGGCCCGCGTATTGGGCAGATCGCATTCCTCAAGACGCTGGCTAACTCGAGGTAGAACCCGGCGCGGCCCGGCTTCGGCCCGCCGGCCGAGCCGGCTCGTTCAGCGGTACTTGGACGGCGTCACGCCGCCTGCATCGCGCGCTTCAAATGCGGGCACGCGGCGTGCCGCACTGCCGTAGCCACGAGGGCCCTGGCCGTGCAGCTTAGCGTCTGATCCGTTAGCCCGACCTCGAATCTCGCTGCCGCACTTTCCCCCTCCCAGCCCCGCACGTGCACCACAAACGAGCGATTTTCGGTAAAGGAGGCGCTGCTATCGAATACACGCCGATGGGCGCACGGCCCAAACGACCGTTAGCCCGACACCGCGCAAGAGCCTTAGCACTCCAACGGACGCCGAACCGTCAAGGTCAAGGTGATCGCCGAGTACCTGGCGCCGCCAGCGAACGACGCGCTGGAGCCTCGAAAGCAGAGCATGCGCCTTGGTTGAGTGCTTGATCGACGCTCCACGAGCCACTCGCGGACGAAGTATCCGTTCGGAGTCTCTGCTCCCGTGTCAGAAGCGTGCGTATGGTGAACGAACATCGACGCATGTTAAAGTGTGGTCATGGACCGCGTTGTTCAGATATTCCAGAGTTTCGAAGATGCGGATCAGGCGGATGATCAGTTCTATGCGGAGCTTGCACCCGAAGACCGACTCGCGATGCTCTTGGAATTGATAGAGCGGCAACGGAGTGCTCTTGGCGAAGCTGCAGGCCGATTTGAGAGAGTTCATCATGTTGTTGAACTCTCACAACGTTGAATATGTCGTCGTCGGCGGACATGCCGTCGCGTTCCATGGTTATCCCCGTTTTACGGGTGATATTGATTTTCTCATCCGCACTACGCCAGACAATGTGAGTCGCGTTCTCACAGTGCTTAACGTATTTGGCTTCGGAAACTTGGGTATCGTCGAACAGGATCTTCTCGAACGGGGCCGAGTCCTGCAACTCGGCCATCCGCCAAACCGCATCGACCTTCTTACCTCTATCTCCGGCGTCGACTTTGATTCTGCCTGGGAACAGCGTGTACAGACGCTGATGGATGATCAGCCCGTTGCTCTTCTCGGCTGGGATGAACTAATACGAAACAAGCGAGTAGCTGGGCGGCAGAAAGACCTTGCGGATCTTGAAAAATTGCTTGCGGTCGCTAAACGGAACAAGGGTGCGGGCTAACTCGCCGCAGAAGCTGGCACGGCCCGGCTTCGGCCCGCCGGCTGAGCCGGCTCGGGAAGTCAAAACCTCCCGGCGTCACGCGGCGCGCATTCGCGCGCCTCACATGCAGCGCGCCGCGCGCCGCACTGGCTTCGGCACGTGGGCCCTGGCCGTGCAGCTTAACCACTGAACCGTTGGGCCGACAGAGGATTTGCGCGTTGCGTCCGTCGCGTCTCTCGCCCGAACGGGGAGCTCGGCTGCCGCCGTTGCACGTAACCGTCCGTCCTGCGATGACACGTGCCGAGTACGAATAGCAATGTCAAGAACCTCATACTTGTCTTCACCAAGTTGAGCGTCTCATGCAGTTCTTGTCTGAGGTAAGCTCATCGCTGTGAAGTTCGAGATCGTTGATGCCATTCGGGCTACGGAGACGATCGCGTCAGGCCACGGGATCCACATTTTGAGTCGGCTGGTACGGCTCTACGGCAGGGGTAACTGGCGCAAAATGAAGGGCCTGGCCACCGTTCGTCTGGAGGATGGTACGATTGTGGAAGCGGAACTGCATTGGTTTGAAGCTCACGGTATCGGCAAGCGTAAGATGAAGATCAAGCACCTTCTATTCAAACAATCATGAACGACACGTCGAGACATTTCGCGGTCTGTATTCAAAATGACGAGTACGAGGCGTCTCTTGAGTTGCGGAAGATCTACGAGGTTCTGAGCGATCCCGTCGCTGAGGCGCATGGTATGGTCCGCGTCGTCGATGAAGAGGGCGAGGACTATCTATATCCGCAAGCGTGGTTCCTTTCAATCGAGCTTCCGCAGAACATTGAGCAGGCAATTTTGCAACAGCTCGCTGGTAGTTAAAAGGATCGCATGCATCACAAGCGAAAGCGCGCAAAGCGTCTCCGTGCAGGTGGAGCGCGTCACGGAATGTGCAAGCCTAGCAAGGCTGTCGGAAATTCAACCGGTAAGGGCCATCGCTTCGGCAAGTTACTGCCGCTGCCATGCGGCAGCTTCAAAGACAGCACGATGCAGAATGACCGTTGTGGCGGGCGGCCCAACTCACGGTAGCACCCGACAAGACGCCGGATCCCGCGCCCGGCGGCAGAGCCGCCTCGATCCTGCCAAGACGCCCGGCGTCACGCCGCTTGCAGACGTCTTCCGCCGGTTGCACCGTTAGTCGCGTCAAGCGGCGCGCCGCTCTGCCCGCGGTGCACCTGACTGCGTCTTGCGGGTGAACCGTTAGACCGTTAGCCCGGCTGCCATCTCGCAGCCGCACGTTTCCCCCGCCCAACCCGGAACCCACGCGACATTCTTGTCAAAGCGTGAAGGCAAGGGGAGCAAGGAGGCCGCCTCACGGCGGCATCTTTGATTTGCTGGCCAGAAACAGGTTGCATGGTCGCTGTCCTCGGAAACAGTGCGCAGATCACATTCCTCGCAAATCCTGCGGCGCCGCCCGCCCCGCACGGTGGGCGAGCCCCAGTAGGGTGCGGCTATCGTCGGCTCGCTGATGCAAATGCCGGCCCGAGACGGTCGCTGGTATTGCGTGTGCTACCATAACTAGATGCCGACCGTAGTTCTCGATACGAACGTGCTTGTTTCCGCGCTCAGGTCTGCGCGGGGCGCCTCCTTCGAGATCCTGGCGGCGTTGGGCAGAGGTGAGTTCGAGGTTGCGGTTTCGGTTTCGCTACTCCTTGAGTACGAGGCAACGTTACTGCGGCACGCGGAAGAATTGAACTCGGGTCCACAAGATGCGTTGGGCATCGTTGATTACATCAGTGACGTTGCAGTCAGTCAGGACATCTTCTTCCTCTGGCGACCGTTTCTGAGAGACGCAGGTGACGACCTCGTGCTCGAGTTGGCTGTGGCTGCCGGAAGCGATGCGATAGTTACTCACAACATACGAGATTTTACAGGCGTAGAAAAGTTCAATGTTCGGGTGATCACTCCTAAGCAGTTTCTGCAGGAATTGCGAGGTCGATAATGGGTGCATTAAGCTTGCGTTTGCCAGAATCGCTGCATCGAAAACTCGGTGAGGTTGCTGCTCGTGACGGCGTATCGATTAACCAATGGATCAGTACTGCGGTAGCCGAAAAAATGTCGGCGCAACTCGCTCAGGAATACATTGCAGAACGAGCTAGGCGAGCTAGCCGTAAAAAGTTCGACGATATCCTGTCAAGAGTTCCAGACGTTGAACCGACACTCGAGTCCGATCGCATTCCCGATACGCTGCGGAGGGTACATCGCAAAAAGGGGCGGGCTAACTCACGGTAGCACCCGACAAGACGCCGGATCCCGCGCCCGGCGGCAGAGCCGCCTCGATCCTGCCAAGACGCACGGCGTCACGCCGCTTGCAGACATCTTCCGCCGGTTGCACCGTTAGTCGCGTCAAGCGGCGCGCCGCTCTGCTCGCGGCGCACCTGGCTGCGTCTTGCGGGTGAACCGTTGACCGTTAGCCCGACCAGCTCGTCGACACAACAGACCGCCCGCCCGGCCGGGAGCGCCGCACGTGCGTCTCTATAGCGGGTAAGCGTCGAGACGCAACCGCCCGAAACGCCGCGGTTCGCAGGTTCTCTTGGCGCTCTAAACGTCAAGGTTGCCTCTGCGTGCCGACACCGTTTCGGCTAAGCGGCGCCTCGTTTGCGAAGTTCCTCGCGGATGACGCGTCGAAGTGTCTTTTCAAACGAGATAACGTCCCGACGCTGAACATACTCGCGCAGAACGTTATTAATCATCGTCTGATAGTTCCCACCTCCAGCGGCGTTCACCTGGTCCCTGAACCAGTCGAGAATATCTTCGTCAATTCGAATGGTGATACGGGTCTTACCTTTCGGTACGGGCACGACAGCGCCGCGTTTAGCCTGGCTGAAATCGTCGTTCCGCTTCATCGTCTCGTCCTTTCGTAGGTTGCACGCTGTCGTGGTTTGGCTTTCCTCGCGGAGATCAGGCGAATGTTCTCTTCGCGATAGGTGTACACGACCACGACGATCCGCCCGAGAAAGTCCATTCCGAGCGTCCGAAATCTCTCTTCCGACGTAGTGTCATCGGTTTCGGTCAGTGCTCGTTCATCCTCGAGAGCGCCCACAGCATCCGCGAAATGTACGCCATGCTTGGAATAGTTGGCCCTCTCTTTAACGGCATCCCACTCATACGCCATCGGCAGTATCATATGCACGAACGTATGCACAAATCAACGGGCCGCCTAACTCGCCGCAGAAGCTGGCACGGCTCGGCTTCGAACCGGCGGCCGAGCCGCCTCGGGAAGTCAAAACCTCACGGCGTCACGCGGCGCGCAGGGTTAACCACTGGACCGTTAGCCGGATCCAAAGCATGGCGGTTGACGCCGTTGAAGTAGGATCGGGCCGTGCCAAAATCTCGCGACACACGCAAAGCTCTACGCGATCACGAAAACCTCATTGATGATCAGATCGAGATGGCGTGGGCCCGTCTTCTCGCACGGGACAACTTCGACTTCGAACATCGACCCGTCGATCTCATGCGGCCGTCGCGGGAGAGCGGCGGTACGCGCGGCCAACCGCTATCTTCAGCCGTGGCTGCGACTTTTCCAGGAGGAGATTGGTTGGTTGGCGGCTTACAACCTTCTCTGGCGCGTGAAGCACGAGCCATATGACTCCGAGGGAAAAGAGGAAAGATTGCCGTTCATGCTTCTCGGATCTGTCGTAAACAATGCCGCCGCCGTGCATCGACTTGTCCGGTCGGGATTTGACTACCAGGCGAAGGCGATGCTGCGAATCATGTGTGAGAGTAGTCACTTGACATTGGCTTTGCTGGCTGACCGCGGTCTGCGCGCAGGTTTCATCGCGGCCGTTGAACCGGAAGATGCACGCCGCTTTTGGCGGCAGAGGCTGGGATCGCGCCCGATATCCGCGATTCTCGCAACCGTTGAATCGGAGCTCGAAATCGGAATTGAACATCGCTCCGAGTTCGCAGCTTGCCGTCGCGCGACACATGAGTGGTTATCGCAGTTTGTCCATCCAAACTAGATGACGGCGGTGATGGCGCTCTTCTACGCAGTTGCTCTTGCCGGTTTTCGCGGTGCACCACGGTTTGTGCCTGACGCCGAAGAGGACGCCGAATCGGCGATGGTAGTTGCTGGCTACGACATCGTCATTGCCGCCGGAAATCGGTGGTGGGGAGTTAACGAAGAAGATGGCTATGAGGACGATCCAATGGACGAGGAATGACTCGACCACCCGGGTGCCGGCTGACTCGCCGAGAAGCCGACGCGGCCCGGCTTCGGCCCGCCGGCCACAGCCCGCGACTTACGTAGCAGAAGCCACCCGCCGCGCCTCGTATCGGTCTCGAATCATCTTATTGAAATAGCCCCCTACCGAATTCGCGCTCAGCAACGCGTCGTATTCCTCTGCGGGAACGCCGATGTATTGGTAAATGCGGCCGTTTCGGAATTGAACTTCGAGGACCTGGTCGGCTGGCGAGTAGCCGAGGCTTTTTATGACTGAGGAATTGACGCTTCGTCGGAGCATGCGATGGGCCGACGCGGAACAAGGCACGTCTTCCTTACGACGACATTTCCTGCTGTGATACTCGCTTTACGGACGTCGCCAGTCCCACGGCCTCCAATAGCACGATGGCGTACCAGCCGAAGTCGAGTTGCCAGGGTTTCCAGCCGAGGCGGGCGGCGGAAGGTTTTGCGTGGTGATTGCGGTGCCAGTTCTCGCCCTGGAAGAAATGCAACGGCGCGAGCCAGGTGATGTTCTGGGATGAATCGTCGCCGGCTTCGCGTCCTTCGCGCATGTGGGCGATGCTGTTGACGAAGCATTGAGCGTGCAGCGAGACGACGAGCCGCATGGGGCCGAGCCAGAAGAAGGCGGGGAGGCCGAAGGCCAAGCCTCCGAACAGTGATACCGCCAGCATGGGGATCTGCATACGGTTCCAGATCCGGTATTCGGGACGATTGAGGTCGGGGCACCAGCGGTCGAGAGGGATCTTTCCGGCCTGCCAGAGCCAGCGGAGGTGGGCCCACCAGAAGCCGCCGACGGCGGGACTGGAGATGTCGTCCGGCGTCTCGACTTTGGAATGATGCTGCCTATGATTGGCGGTCCACGAGTCGGGGGACCCGGACCCGTTGAACATGGCGAAGAAGATGAGCAGATGCTTCACGACGGGGTGCAGGCGAAGGGCGGTGTGGGCGAGCGTGCGGTGGTAGCAGACCGTGACGCCGAGGCCGCCGATCCACGCCAGCGCGACCGTGGCGACTGCGATGCGCCATCCGGGCGTGGCAAAAAATACCAGGCCGATCAGGGCCAGGATGTGGATGGTGATGATGTAGTAGAACGTCGGCGCGTCTCCCTTGGCAGGCTTCCACCATGGAGCGTTCCAGGGTTCGGTACCGAGGCTGGAGACGATGGGAGTGTCGGAGCGGCGCTTGATGGACTCGGGGACGATGCTGACGTCAGCTGGCACGCTGGCGGTTATGGTCACGGGTTCTGCCTTTCCTTCGATTCCGGGTGTCGGGCGTGAGGGGCGAAGCCCATGACGATACCACGAGAGGGCCGGACGGCCTCGGGGAGGGAAACGTGGTACAGTCCGAGCCGGGAGGCGCACATGTCAGCACGCAACGGCGAAAAAGCGCGAGCAGCAATCGAGAAGCGGCGGCGCACAGCGCAGCGCCTCAAAGACCGGACTCTTCAGGCCAGCAGGAAAACTGCGCCGCCGGCGGCTCAGAAGGCCAAAAAATCATAAAAAACCGCCTTCAGACCGGCTGTATCTGTTCTCAAGACGTCAGTCCTGGCCCCTGGCTGACCGCGATTCCGGGTCGATCAGGCTCTCCATCTGCCGGACGGAGTACGAATCCTGAATTGGCGGGCGCTGTGCGTTCGTGTTCTCAATAACTCGGCGACGGCCGCTCAAATGAAGCGACCTTCGCCATAACGGAAGAGGATGCCATGGGAAGTGCACGACCGTCAGTCACCAAGCGGCAGCGCGAGCAGCTGAAGCGCGAGCGGAAGCTCCGCAAGGCCGAGAAGCGCGCCGAGCGTAAAACCGGCGACGGGCCGGAGATCGATGAGACGCCCGAGGTCGAAGAAGAAGTGGTGCGCGAGATCTCGATCCCCGGCTAGCGGCCGAGGCTGTCGCAATTGATGCGCGCGCGCGCGTCCGCCTGCGGACGTAAGATTCAATCTCCAAGCTGTTTACCTGTCGATCGGAGGACCTCGATGAGACTTTCGGCGGTAACTGTTCTTGCCTTCGCTCTCGCATCCGCAGCCGCCGCACAACTGACTCCGGGCTTCATCGTTCGTTCCGGCGAGCCGTTTCCGATCGTGGCCGATTTCAACGGCGACGGTTTGGACGATTTGATCCAGGAGCGGAACGTCATCCTCAATAACAACGGGGGCGCTCTCGTCGCGGAGCACGATCTCGCCCTCCCGAGTGGCGAGAAGGTCGTCGGCATCCTCGACGTGAATGGCGACGGACGCGTCGACCTGGTCCGCCACTGGCGTGACGGCTCGGGCGAGCGCACGCAGGTGTGGCTCTCGGACGGCAGCGCCTTCGAGGATGGCGGCGCGCAGGTGGCCGCGGAGACGCGGGTGGCGCAGCGCTGATCACGTTGACCGACATCTCCCCGTCGTTCCTCGTGAAATTTTGAACGCCCGAGTGCGATGCATACACGGGATCACCTTGACCGCTAGCGGGTCGAGGCTAAAAACGTGAGGCATGAGCGGTCCGTTGGTTCTGATCGCCGACGACAACGACGACATCATCGACTCCCACGCCGAGCTGTTGATGTCGGCCGGCTATCGGGTGGTGAAGGCGCATAACGGTGTCGAAGCGGTCGAGCTGGCACTGCGTGATCGACCCGACGTCATCCTGATGGACCTCGACATGCCGATCCTCGACGGCTGGGAGGCCACGCGCCGCATCCGCGCCGACCTGCGCACCTGCCGCGTGCCCATCATCGCCTTCACCAGCTACGGGCTGCG